>CZCA01002570.1_pt1 | contig 11356 bp, 9 predicted proteins | sample 591981 | NCBI WGS metagenome assembly CZCA01 (sample SAMEA3556810, study PRJEB10932) | anaerobic digester metagenome
CCCATGCGGCGCCGGGTGATGGCCTCGGCGCGGCCCGACAGGCGGGTGGCGAGCTGCAGCGCGCCGGCGTCGTAGAGGTCGATCGACACCGCATGCACCCCGCCGCGCTGCGCGAAGCGGAAGCGATACTCGCCGCGCACGGGGAAGAAGGGCGACACATGGAAACACTTGCTGGCGCGCAGCTCGTCGCCGGATACGATCGGGCGCAGGTCGGGGTGGTGCACCAGATAGTTGTGGCGCTCGCCGAAGGTGTTGTTGACCTCGGCGAGCACCGCACGCAGGGCGCCGTCGCGGTCGTGGCAGAACCAGAAGCTGACCGGGTTGAAGACGAAGCCGAGGATGCGCGGCATGGTCTGCAGCACGATCTCGCCGTCGCAGACCTCAGCCAGGCCGCGCGCGCTCAGCAGCGCGCGGATCCACGGCAGCAGCGGCGAGCCGTCGCGCGCGCCGTGATCGCGGTTGCGCACGCTGAACACGCTGGCGCGCTCGATGCCGAGCAGCGGTGCGCGCACTTCATCGAGCCGCGACAGCGGCAGGCGCAGGAATACGCTGGGGTAGATGAAGCGGTTGTGCGCCTGCACGTGGCGCTCATGCATCACCGCGCCGAAGCACACCGCCGGCTGCAGCGCAGCCGCGGCCGGGCAGGCTACGGAAGGGGCCTTGGACGGCGGATCGCCCGCCTCGAACCGCCGCGCGCCCTCCGCGGCGCTGGCTGCGGTGCGCAGCCCCCTCGCCGACCCTGGGAGCGCGGAGGCCGAGGCGTCTGCCCGCCGGGTCGCGTTCATCACGCCGCCGCCTCCAGCGGCGCGGGCTGCTGCGCGGCGGCGGTCGGCACGCGGCCGCGGCGCCAGGGCACCTCGACGCCCATCGCCTCGACCACCGCGACCGCCGACTTGAGGCCATCTTCGTGGAAACCGTAGCCGGTCCATGCGCCGGCGAACCAGCTGCGCCTGCGGCCCTGCAGCGCGGGCAGCGCGGCCTGGGCGTCGATGGCACCGTGGTCGAACACCGGATGCGCGTACTCGATACGGCGGATCGTGTGCTCGGCGGCGGGCTCGGTGAAGGGGTTCAGCGACACCACCACCGGCGTCTCGAAGGGCAAGGGCTGCAGGCGGTTGATCAGGTAGCTGACCGACACCGGCCGCGCGTCGGGCGCGCCCCTGCCGGCGAGGTAGTTCCACGCCGACCACACCTTCTGCCGGCGCGGCAGCAGCGCGGGGTCGGTGTGCAGCCAGGCGACGTTGGGCTGGTAGCGCACCGCGCCAAGGATGCGACGCTCTTCGGCGGTGGCTTCGCTGCCGAGGAGGGCGAGCGTCTGGTCGCTGTGGCAGGCGAAGATCACCTCGTCGAAGCGCTCCGGTCCGGTGGCGGTGTGCACCCAGACGCCGTCGTCGTTGCGCACCACGCGCAGCACTGGCGCGTTCACCCGCACGTCGTCGAGGCGAGCGAGCATCTTGCGCACGTAACTGCGCCCACCGCCCTTCACCGTCATCCACTTGGGCCGGTCGAAGATCTGCAGCAGGCCGTGGTTGTGGCAGAACTGCACGAAGGTGGCGAGCGGGTAGGCGAGCATCGCGCGTGTCGGACACGACCAGATCGCCGCCGCCATCGGCAGCAGATACCAGTCGCGGAAGGCCTGCGAGTAGCCCTCGATCGCCAGGTAGTCGCCGAGCGACAGCGCCGGCATGGTGCCCTCGCTCGCCATACGCGTGGTTTCGCGGTTGAAGCGCAGGATGTCGCGCAGCATGCCGAGGAAGGCGGGCCGCAGCAGGTTGGCGCGCTGGGCGAACACGGTGGACAGATCGCTGCCCGCCCACTCCAGCTCGGGCTCGGCGAGGCTCAGGCCGAAGCTCATCTCGGTCTCCACCGCCTCGACCTGCAGCAGCGCGAACAGCGCGCACAGGTTGGGGTAGGTGCGGCGGTTGAAGACCAGGAAGCCGGTGTCGACCGGATGAGTGAGACCGTCCACCGTGACGTCGATGGTGTTGGTGTGGCCGCCGACGTAGCCGCCGGCCTCGAACAGCGTCACCCGGTGCTGCGGCGCGAGCAGCCAGGCCGTCGCCAGGCCGGCGATGCCGCCGCCGATCACCGCGATGCGCCGCCCCCGGCCGCCACCCTCGCCGCCCAAACCCGGCAGGCGCTCGATCTCGCCCATCTTCATGGCGTCACTCCGCCGCGTTCTCGCCCTCGATCAGGGCATACGCGGAATGGTTGTGGATGGACTCGAAGTTCTCCGACTGCACCGACCATGCGGCGATGCGGGCGTCGGCGCGCAGGCGCAGCGCGATGTCGCGCACCAGGTCCTCGACGAACTTCGGGTTGTCGTAGGCGCGCTCGGTGACCCACTTCTCGTCGGGGCGCTTGAGCAGGCCGAAGACCTCGCACGAGGCCTCCTCTTCCGCCATGCGCACCAGCTCGCGCAGGCCGAGGTCACCGCGCAGCGTGGCGCTGATCGTGATGTGCGAACGCTGGTTGTGCGCGCCGTATTCCGAGATCTTCTTCGAGCACGGGCACAGGCTGGTCACCGGCACCACGGCTTCGAGCGTGGTGCGGACGGCGCCGGCTTCGGCCTTGTCGACGACGACGCGCGCGTCCATGTCGAGCAGGCTGTCGACGCCGGAGACCGGCGCGGTCTTCTTCATGAACCACGGGAAGCGGGCCTCGATGCGGCCGCTGGTGGCCTCGAGCCGCTCCAGCATGTCGGCGAACAGGCCGCGCAGGCCGTCGAGGTCGAGCGCGTCGCGTTCGGCCTCGAGGAGTTCCACGAAGCGCGACATGTGCGTGCCCTTGACGTCCGCAGACAGGCCGACGGTCATCTCGAGGGTGGCGACGGTGTGCTGCACGCTGCCGTCGGCGTCACGCACCGACATCGGGTAGCGCAGGCCGCGCACGCCGACGCGCTGAATTGCGAGTGCGCGGTGATCCGCGCTGGCCTGGACGTCGGGCAGGAAGAACTTCTCCGGGGCGTTCATGAGTGCTCCTTGAGTTTGGTGGGGAGGGCGCGCAGCGGCAGATCGGGGCGATGCACGAAGAGCATCAGGTCGAGAGGGGCGACGGCTTCACTGTCCACGACGACAGTGGGCTGCGGTGTGACGAGCGCGACGATCCTCGGCGGCGCAGTCTCGTGCCCAGAGCCCGCGATGGCGGGCAACGCAAGCCCTGCGGCGGCGATAAACAGGATGCCGGCGGGTCTGTAAAGCCTATTCGCATTCATGGCTGTGTCCTGGACAGGTGTGAGTGACGCTTGAACGATAGGACAGGGCTTTGACACTGTCAATCGTTTGTCCAGGACAAACTGTAAATTCAATCCACCGCTGCTGGCCTCCCCTCCTGCCACCCGCCGCGACGAATTACTCTCCCCAAGCCGGATTTACACTATTACGCTTGGCATTCAACCCCAACGAGAGCTCCCCCTGGACACCACCGCACTCACCGCCTTCGACGTCTTCGCCGGCCTGGCCGGCGGCATCGGCCTGTTCCTGCTCGGCATGCACATGCTGACCGAGGGCCTCAAGCTCGCTGCAGGCCGCGCGCTCGAGGGCCTGCTCGAGCGCGGCACTGCCACGCCGGCGCGCGGCCTGGGCGCGGGCATGACGATGACGGCGCTGGTGCAGTCCTCGACCGCGGTCACCGTCGCCAGCATCGGCTTCGTCAACACCGGCCTGCTGTCCCTGCAGAACGCGATGTGGGTGATCTTCGGCTCCAACGTCGGCACCACGCTCAACGCCTGGCTGGTCGCAGCGCTGGGTTTCAGCTTCAAGATCGACGCTTTCGCGCTTCCCTTCGTGGGCATCGGCGCGGTCCTGATGCTGGCCGGGCGCACGGTGCGCCAGCGCGCGCTCGGCCAGGCGCTGGCGGGCTTCGGGGTGCTGTTCCTGGGTATCGACGTACTCAAGGACACCTTCTCGGGCTTCGGCGCAGCCATGAACCTGCAGGACCACATCGCCCCGGGATTCACCGGCTGGCTGATCCTGGTCGGCATCGGCACCCTGCTCACCGTGCTGATGCAGGCTTCGGGCGCGGTGATCGCGATCATCATCACCGCCGCCCAGGGCGGACTGATGTCGGTGGAAGCGGCCTGCGCGATGGTGATCGGCACCAACATCGGCACCACTTCCACCGCCATCCTGTCGGCGCTCGGCGCGACCTCGAACGCCCGCCGCCTCGCGGCGACCCATGTGATGTTCAACCTTGCCACCGGGGCGGTCGCGATCCTGCTGTTGCCCGTGCTCATCGGCCTGCTCGGGCTGCTGCGTGAGTGGTTCGAGCAGCCGGCCACGCCGGCGGTGATGATCGCGATGTTCCACACCGCCTTCAATCTGCTCGGCGTGCTGCTGATGGTGCCGCTGGCGCGGCCGCTGCTGCGCTTGCTGACCGGCCACTTCCGCAGCCGCGAGGAAGAGATCGCCCGCCCGCGTCACCTCGACGCGCCCTCGCTCGCCGTCCCCGACCTGGCGCTGCGCGCGCTGCGGCTGGAGCTTGGCCGCACGCAGTCGTTCGCGGTGACTGCGCTCACTGCCGCCACCCGGGTGCCACCCGACGAGCCCTGGATCGAGCGCCAGGCCAGTGCGCTCGATGCGCTTGCGCCGGCCATCTCGGACTACGTGCGCAAGCTGAGCGCGATGCGCCTTCCCCCCGCGCTGGTCGAGGCGCTGGCACACAGCCTGCGCGCGCTGCAGTACCAGGAGAGCGCAGTGAGCGCGGTGCGCCAGGCCTGTGCGCTCGCCACCACGCTGGGCGCCCCGCCGGGCGCCGAACTCGAGCCGATCGCGGTCGCCTTCCGCCAGGCCACCGGTGCGCTGGCGGCGAGCGCCGACGCGGCACGCGACGACTTTTCGGCGGCGGCGGTGGCCGTCCGGCTGGAAGAAACCGAGCTGCGCTACCAGGCCTTCAAGGAGGCTCTGCTGCTGGAGGGTGCGCACGCCCGTCTCGACATCCGTGCGATGCAGGACTGGCTGCGCCTGGCCAGCCTCGAGCGGCGCGCGATCGAACAGGTGGCGAAGGCCGCCCGCATGCTGGCAGTGCTGGACGGCGACCTCACGCCGCAGCAAGCTGCCGCGGCCGACGAGCACAGCGACACGAACGGCACGACATGAGGCGTCGGCGCCGGGCGCGAAGGGATATCCGGAACGGCTACTGTCTATTTGTCCTGGACAAACACGAGATGCGCGCCTAAGATTCGAGCACGTCCCTGACTCTCGAAGCCTACTCCGCTCACCTGATGAACGCGCCCACGTCCCCCGAAGCAGCCTTCAGCATCGCCGCCGTCGAGCGCGACACCGGCCTCGCCAAGGACACCTTGCGGGTGTGGGAACGACGCTATGGCTTCCCCGCCCCCTCCCGCGACGCCAACGGCGAGCGCCTGTACCCACCCGATCAGGTCGAGAAGCTGCGCCTGATCCGCCGCCTCATCGATCATGGCCGGCGCCCGGCCGGCATCGTCGGCGCCAGTATCGAAGAGCTCGGCCGGATGCTCGACGACTGCCTGTGCCCGGAGGCCGCCGGCACGGCTCGTGAGGATGGGATGCTGCAGCTGGTGCGGCTGCACCGCAGCGCCGAGCTCAACGCCGCGCTGCGCCAGGCGCTGATGAAGCAGGGGCTGCAGCACTTCGTCGCCGACACCGTCGCCCCGCTGGCTTCCGCGGTGGGTGAGGCCTGGATGCGCGGCGAGGTCGAGGTGCCGGAGGAGCATCTCTTCACCGAGCAGGTGCAGAACGTGCTGCGCAGCGCCATCGGGGCGCAGGCAACGCCAGGCGGACGCCCGCGCGTGTTGCTCACGACCTTCCCCGAAGAAGAACATGTGCTCGGTCTGCTGATGGCGGAGGCGATGCTGGTGCCCGAGGGCGTCGCCTGCCTCTCGCTCGGCACGCGCACGCCGCTGGCCGACATCCGCAGCGCTGCGATCGGCGGCGCCTTCGACATCGTCGGCCTGTCGTTCAGCATCGCCTATCCCGCGCGGCAGGCGATAGACGGCTTGCTCGAGCTGCGTGCGATGCTGCCCGACCAAATCACGATCTGGGCGGGTGGCGCCGCGGTACGCGACAAGCACAAGCGCCTGCCGGGCATCCGCGTGGTCGGGGGGCTTGACGACACGCTGGCTGCCCTCGCCGAGTGGCGCGCCGCACGGGTCTGACAGCGGGCCCGCGGCCGCCGGCGCCCGGACTATCCATTTTGCATTGGCGCGGGCGCAAAGCCGCGCAAGATCATCCGCTAAGGCACGCGCGTGGCGGTAAAATGCGCGCCATGTTCGCCGACCCCGCCGCCCACGCTTCTCTCCCTCCGCAGGATCCCGATCTCGACTCGAGCGCGCGCTGGCACGCGCCGTCGCCGGATGCATCGGCCTCGCCCCTGCCCCCCGGCCTTGCAGACGGCAGCGACGAGACCCTGGCGGCGGCCGCACACCGCATCCTCGAGCACGTCTTCGGCTACCCGGCCTTCCGTGGCGAGCAGCAGCAGATTGTCGAACACGTCGCCGCCGGCGGCGATGCCCTGGTGCTGATGCCCACCGGCGGCGGCAAGTCGCTGTGCTACCAGATCCCCGCGCTGCTGCGCCACGGCACCGCGATCGTGGTTTCGCCGCTGATCGCGCTGATGCAGGACCAGGTGAGCGCGCTGGTCGAAGCCGGCGTCAACGCCGCCTTCCTCAACTCCAGCCTCGACGCCGAGCGCGCACGCGCGGTCGAGCGCGCACTGTGGGACGGCACGCTCGACCTGCTCTACGTCGCCCCCGAGCGGCTGATGACGCCGCGCTTCCTCGACCAGCTCGACCACCTGCGCGACACCAGCCGGCTGGCGCTGTTCGCGATCGACGAGGCGCACTGCGTGTCGCAGTGGGGCCACGACTTCCGCCCCGAGTACCTGCAGCTGTCGATCCTGCCCGAGCGCTACCCGGCCATCCCGCGCATCGCGCTCACCGCCACCGCCGACCGCCAGACCCGCGAGGAGATCGCCGAGCGCCTGAACCTGCAGCACGCGCGCCGCTTCGTCTCCAGTTTCGACCGCCCGAACATCCGCTACACCATCGTCGACAAGGACGACGCGCGCCGCCAGTTGCTCGCCTTCATCCGCGAGGAATGCCCCGGCCAGGCCGGCATCGTGTATTGCCTGTCGCGGCGCAAGGTCGAGGAGACCGCCGCCTGGCTGCAGGAGCAGGGCCTCAACGCCCTGCCCTACCACGCCGGCATGACGCAGGAGATGCGCGCCGAGCACCAGACCCGCTTCCTGCGCGAGGACGGGCTGATCATGGTGGCGACGATCGCCTTCGGCATGGGCATCGACAAGCCCGACGTGCGCTTCGTGGCCCACCTCGACCTGCCGCGCTCGATCGAGGGCTACTACCAGGAGACCGGCCGCGCCGGGCGCGATGGCCTGCCGGCGCAGGCCTGGATGGCCTGGGGCGCACAGGACGTGGTGCAGCAGCGGCGCATGATCGACGAGTCCGAAGCGGGCGAGGAGTTCAAGCGCCTGGCGCGCAACCGGCTCGACGTGCTGGTGGGCCTGGTCGAGGCCACCACCTGCCGCCGCCAGCACCTGCTCGCCTACTTCGGCGAGGACTCCGCCCCCTGCGGCAACTGCGACAACTGCCTGCACCCGCCACAGACCTGGGACGCCACCGAGGCCGCGCGCAAGGCCTTGAGCTGCGTCTATCGCACCGGCCAGCGCTACGGCGCCGGCCACCTGATCGACGTGCTGCGCGGCGAGCTCACCGACAAGGTGATCGAGCGCAAGCACCAGGACATCACCACCTTCGGCATCGGCAGCGATCTGGACGAGAAGCGCTGGCGGACCATCTTCCGCCAGCTGGTGGCGCGAGAGTTGGTCGCGGTCGACCATGAACGCTACAACGCGCTGCGCCTGACCGACGCCGCCCGCCCGCTGCTGCGCGGCGAGGCCGAGTTCCACCTGCGCCTCGAGCGCGAGCGCAGCCGCAGCCGCGCAAAACGGCGCAGCGCCGCGGCGCTCGAGATCCCGGACGGCATCCCGACCACGCTCTTCGACCGCCTGCGCGCCTGGCGCTTCGCCACCGCGAGGGAGCGCAACGTACCCGCCTACGTGGTGTTCCAGGACGCCACCCTGCGCGAGATCGCCATCACCCGGCCGCAGACGCTGGCCGAACTCGGCCGCATCAGCGGCGTGGGCGATCGCAAGCTGGAGCACTACGGTGCGGCGATCCTCGAGCTGGTTGCGGAAGCGGGCTGAGCCGCGATCACAGGTAGTGATCCACCAGCAGCACCAGAAACAGCAGCATCAGGTGGGTGATCGAGAAGCGGAAGGCGCGGATCGCGGTGTCGGCGCGCGGGGCGAACTTGAGCCGCCAGGCGTGGCGCAGGAACTGCAGGTTCAGCGCCAGGCTACCTACGAGGTAGAACAGCCCGCTCATGCCCACCAAGTAGGGCAGGAGACATACCGCGAGCAGCAGCACGGTGTAGAGCAGCACCAGCGTGCGTGTGAAGTCGACGCCGTGGGTGACCGGCAGCATCGGCAGGCCGGCGCGGCGGTAGTCGTCGACGCGGTGGATGGCGAGCGCCCAGAAGTGCGGCGGCGTCCAGGTGAAGATGATCATCATCAGCAACAGGGCCTCGGCGCCCACCGTTCCGGTCATCGCCGTCCACCCGAGCACCGGCGGCAGCGCGCCGGCGACCCCGCCGATGACGATGTTCTGGGGCGTGGCGCGTTTGAGGAACACCGTGTAGATCACCGCATAGCCGAACAGCCCGGCCAGGGTGAGCCACGCAGTCAGCGCATTGACCGCCACCAGCAGCAGCACGAAGCCGCCGGCGGCGAGCGCGAAGGCGAAGCTCACCGCCTGCGCGTTGCTCAGCCGGCCGGTGGGCAGCGGACGCATGCGCGTGCGCGCCATGCGGGCGTCGATCTTATGGTCGAGCACATGGTTGAAGGCCGCCGCCGCGCCCGAGACCATCGCAATGCCCAGGCTCGCCGTCGCCATCAGGCCGAGGTCGGGCCAGCCCTCGCTGGCGAGCATCATGCCCACCCAGGCGGTCAGCACCAGCAGCGCCACCACCCGCGGCTTGGTGAGCTGCCAGAACGCGCGACCGAGCGCCATCGCCTCGCCCAGGCTGGCAGCCGCTGTCGGAATCCGCTTGTAGCCGTCCATGTCCGTCTCCCCTGTTGTCGTTGCTGCGACCACCATTCACGGCGAAGGCTGCCACGGCTGTGCGTTACCGTGAGAGCGGGCTTGCCCGCGAAGGCAGCGGCTCCGGGTCTGTCCATTCGCGGGCAAGCCCGCTCCCACGGTCGGCGCCCATGCCCGGATCCGCCGGGAACCTCGGCCGCGCGGCCGGATGGGTGCGCTGTGCTGAACGACGGGACTGCACGGCCGACGCCTGCATCTGCCGAATCAGCAGCACCAGCGTGGCGAGCAGGCAGGCTGCGGTGAGGTTGTGTGCGACCGCGTTGAAGAGCGGCACCTGGCCAATCACGTTGATCAGGCCGAGTGTCACCTGCAGCGCCAGCAGCACGCCGACCGCCGCCGCCAGCCGGCGCAGGCGCGCACCCGCCGCATGGCGCCAGCACAGCAGCACGAGGCTGGCGAGCACGCCGGTGGCGACCAGGGCGCCGATGCGGTGGAGCACATGGATGCTCATCCGCGCCTCGTAAGGCAGCACGCCGAACTCGTAGGTCTCGTGGCCCAGCGGCAGGCTGAAGGCGGCTCGCAGCGAGAACTGCGCGCTCCAGCCGCTCTCGCAGAAGGGCAACTGGTAGCACACCGCCGCCGCGTAGTTCGCCGAAGTCCAGCCGCCGAGGGCGATCTGCGCAAGGAGCACGGCGAAGGCCAGCCAGGCCAGCGGCAGCAGGCGGGCGAGACGGGGCTCGACAGGCTGCATGGGGACGGGAGGATCAGGCCTCAACTCGAAGCGCAGCAAGGCAAGCAGCGCAAGCAGCCCGAAGCCGCCGAACAGATGCGCCACCACCACCACCGGCATCAGGTTCATCGTCACCGTCCACATGCCGAGCGCGGCCTGCAACACCACCAGCGCGAGCAGCGCCGTGGCCAGCCCGCGCGGGCCGGGTCGAAGCGGCAGGCGGCGCGAGACGATGAAGATCGCCAGCACGCACAGCCCGAGCAAGCCGGCGAGGTAGCGGTGCACCATCTCGTTGCGCGCCTTGAAGGGGTCGACCTGGGCGTCGGGGAAGCGCGCCTGCGCCGCGGCGATGTGGGTGTCGTGCACCGGCGGCGTGAGCCGGCCGTAGCAGCCCGGCCAGTCCGGGCAGCCGAGCCCGGCGTCGGTGAGCCGTGTGTAGGCGCCGAGCGCGATCACCGCCAGCGCCAGCACCAGGGTCGCAGTCACCAGCCAGCGTGCGCGCGTCATGTTCACGTCCTCATACCCCGCTACGGTCGTAGTTCATCAGGCGCAGCAGGTCGCTGCGGATGTCGCCCGCCACACGCTGCGCCTGCTGCGGGTCGGGCTCGACCGCATAGCGCAGCAGCGCCAGGCCGCGCGGATCGACCAGCACGATGCGGCCCTGGAGCGCGGGCTCGCCGACCGGCACCGCCTGCCATTCGACATGCGGATAGCGCGCGCGCGCCGCCGGATTTTCCGCCGCCAGCACCAGCGCCTGCACCCGCGCCTGCTTGCGGCCGAGGCCGGCGTGGAGTTGCTGCAGGATCAGCAGCGCCTGCTCGCAGCGGGAGGCCTGAGCAGTCGGCGCAGGATCGGCGCCAGGCCCGGCGGGCACCGCACTCGCTTCGGAACAGCCCAGCTCGCCCTCCCCAGCGGGCACATAGACCAGATGCCATTGCCCGCCACCTTGCGCGGGCGCGGGCAGCAGGCGCAGTTCCTGCGTCAGCCACTCGCCGTGATTGACGGTCGGCGCGGCGGAAAACCAGCCAAAGCGCAGGCTCGCCCAAGCCGCCGCCAGCGGCACCAGGGCGCAGAGCAGGAACAGGCTGAGGAACTTACGACTGCTCATGAACGATCTCCCCGTCGGCAGCCGGCACCGGGCGCGCACTGGCGGCAAGCGCAACGCCGATCACCGCCAGCGCGATCAACCCCCATTGCAGCGCGTAGCCGCGATGGCGCTCGGGCGGCAGCACCACCGGCCGGTAGTGGATGTGGAAGGGCGAACCCTGCTGCTGGTGGATCAGCCCGGGCGCGAGCGGCACCGCGAGCCAGCCCGCAAGCTGCAGCGGGTCGGCCTGCTGGATGCGCATCGGCCAGCGCCCATGGTCCTCGACGTTGGCGCCGAGCAGGAGGCCGCTGACGTCGGTGCGGAAGAGGCCCTGCACACGCAGGCGCGGCGGGATCGCCGGCACCGGCAGCACCTCACGTCCCCCCTCGGCGGCGATCCAGCCCACGTTGACCAGCACCGCGCGTGGTGGCCCGCCGCTGCTGCC
>CZCA01003027.1_pt1 | contig 11351 bp, 7 predicted proteins | sample 591981 | NCBI WGS metagenome assembly CZCA01 (sample SAMEA3556810, study PRJEB10932) | anaerobic digester metagenome
CGTCAAAGGGGCGACCACCAGGCTCCGCCAGGGCAGACCAGGCCGCCACAATGTTGGCTGCGTTCAGCGCTGCAGCATCTGCCACCTCCTCGTCGGTAGCGGTGTACAAAGGGGCGGCCAGTTGTACGACTTCTTGCGCCTCCGGTGCGGTGAGGCGTGGCTGCTGCAACAGGGCGTAAAAGCGCGCGGCGTCGGCGGCAGGGAGCGCCTCTGCCAGGTCGCGCAAGCGATCGGTTTCAGCTGCGATAGCCAGATCGCGGCCCTCACCTGTCTCCGCCGCCATGGCAGGCGCCTCCTCATCGCCAAAAGTCAGCGCCGCGCTGGGCCAGTGAATGCCGACCAGCAAGGGACGGAAGGGGGTGGGCAACGTCAATTGGCGTGCTTGCACCATCGCCATAAAGCCATCGATGAAGCGTCGATACGACCTGACCGCGCCCGGCCAATCGTTGTTCCAACCGTGTGAGAAGAGGAAAATATCGGTGTAGCGTCCGGTGGCGACTTCCTCCAGCAGGCGGGTGCGCGTGGCGGGTGCTTCGCAGATGCCGCGCTTGTCAAACGGCAGCACGTAAAAGGGTGCTGGCGGTGCATCAGGACAGGGCAACGACTGATACGGGCCGGGCGGCAACGTTGGCATTGGACAGGCTCCTTTGTTCAATGGGGGCGCGCCACATGATTATAACAGGTTTTGTCAATTTTAACACGGGGAATGGGGGTAGGCGGTCAGCAGATATTAAGAACAGATTGAGCTGATAGGTTGCCTCGAACTCCGTAGACAGGGCAGGCATTGTTGCCAGGTTGGATGAGTCCGAGGCTTCTGTATCCACTCAAAGTGCGTTCAAATGCGGCTGACAGTGGCGCGTTCAGGCAGTTTCGCTGGACGGCAGTTGGAAGCCGTTCTGGATCCAGGTCACTACGGCGCGCATCTGAAACTGCTCCTGTTCAGTGAGCGAGACATACGCATCTGAGATCGCTTGCATCAGGTCATCGGTGTCAACGTTCTGCACCAGGACGGCGAGATCGTTGCTGCTGCGCGTGGCTGATGATGGCTGGGCGCCAAACAGGTTAGCGAATAGCGTTGTCAGCCCACCGCTGGCGAACAAAGCGCCTGCTATTTTGAATAGGGTTTGCAATCCTCCCAGCAGATCGCTCGGCCCGTATTTCTCTTTTCTTTTCTTGCGCTTCATGTCGGCGGCGAGCTGACCCTGTGGTTTTGGCTTTGGCTTGCGAGGTTTTGGCTTGTTACTTGTTGCACTTTCTTTGGGTTTTGTTGGTTTTTTCTTGGTTGGCTTCTTGGGGGCGCCAGTCGCAGTCTGCTCCAGTTCATCCTCGCGCAGCAAATCACCCGCCCGTACATAGATCAACTCACCACAATGTGGGCACTTGCTCTTGCGCGTGGGCTTTTTCTCCAGTTTGCGCCGGCAATAGGGGCAGCGTGAAAAGGATGGTTGTTCGCTCATAGGCGATTTTTGACCTGTTTCTTCATATAGCCCAACAGTGCATGCAAACCGCGCACACGCTGTGGCGTGATGACTTCATGCAATCCCAATAGCATGTAAACGTCCTCTGGCGTCGCCAGCACCGCCTCCGGTGTGGCGCCATCCAATCCTTCCACCAGGATTGACGCATAGCCACGCACCGTCGGCGATTCCGGCGGGATGTCCAGGTAGAAGTGGACGGCGTTGTCATTGACTTCGGTCGCCAGGAAGACCGGCGTCTGGCATTCATGCACCTGCTCCATGCCGTCGCGCTGCGCCTGATAGCGGGCGGGCAACGGTGGCAGGCTCATGGCGTACTCAATCAAATATTCCATGCGCTCGCGCGGGGGAGCGTCCCGAAATTCTTCAATGATAGTTTGTAACGCTGGCGGGCAGCGTTCGATTCGTTCCTGTAATGTGCTTTCGGTCATTTGCTCTTCCTTTGCGATTCAGGCGTAACGGTGGATAGCACAAAATGTTGCCACATCATCGCTGTTGCCGACCAAAAAAATGATTGATTGATCTTACCGAATGAGCAATCATGCGTCAAGCAACCAGGACTACAAAACCAGCAGGCGCCCCGCTCCTGCTGTGTCCATCCGAGGCTGGCGTCAGAGGCAATGATGAAAGGCTCAAAAGCGAAAGCGGCGCGGTTGTTGATGATGGCGACGCACGCAGAATTTTGAGCAAGTTTGTGGCGCAAATACGGCAATCCCCACCAGAAGCCGGAGGCAATATATTGACCTCTACAGGGGGGTTGCGGCAAAAGGCAAGATTGAAGATCTGCTGACCATGGTTGCTTGAATAGCAGCAGATCTCCTCGCGGGATGGGAGATCTACTGCCTACCCTGACCCATCTCCATTTTGCCACAAATGATCGTTGTTGTCTTGCACATTTTGTGCAAGATAGCAACTCATACGCCAACCAACGCTGCGTGTAGCGCTTCAGGTGTGGCAACCACTGGCGTCACCCACACAACGGCATCGTAAAACATGCCGCTGGCGCCCATGTCTGTTTCTTCCGCGAACGTCACCTGATTGATGTTGCGCCCGTCGGGGCTATGTTTCGGCCACCAAACGCCAGGCGCCAACACTGTCCCCGGCATGATGTCCGTCGTCACGACTGCCGTCAGACGCACTTCACCGTGCGCATTGGCAACGCAGACCTGGTCACCGTCGGTAATCCCGCGTGGTGCGGCATCGTCAGGATGGATGCGCAGCACTGGCGTTGCCTCCCGCTGCAAGAAGCGCGGCACGTTGGCGAACGAGGTGTTCAGAAATGAGTGCGCAGGCGGCGAAATGCAGACCAGCGCGGGATGCAGCGCTGGGGAGATTGCACGCTGGGGAGATTGGAGACTGGAGATTGACGACGATATGGTCGTGTGAGCTGAAATCGCGCCGCCCCACGCCTCTTGCCCCTCGCTTCTTCCTTGCCAGCGCGGCGGCGTGTAGGTCGGCAGCGGGTCGTAGCCGTCTTCGGCCATACGCGCACTGTAGAATTCGCACTTGCCGCTAGGCGTGGGGAAATTGCCCTCAGCGAAAGGCAGGTAGGGGTCAGGCACGGCGAGGCGATAGAAGCCGTCGGCCAGCAGCCGTTCCCATGTCAGGCCGGCAAAGCGCGGGTGCGTCTGGGCGGCGACAAAATTGCGCAGGATTGTCTCATCGCTCTCACGAAAGCACGCTTCGGCGTAGCCCAACGCTGCGGCCAGACGGCGGAAAATTTCGCTATTCGGCAGCGCGTCGCCCACCGGTGCAATGGCGGGGCGATTGAGCGAGAGGTAGGCATGGCCGTAGGCGCGATGGATGTCCCAGTGTTCGAGTTGCGTCGTCGCCGGCAGGATGTAGTCGGCGTAGTCGGCCGTGTCGGTCTGAAAGTGTTCCATCACGACGGTGAAGAGATCGTCGCGGCGCAGCCCTGCCAGCACTGCGTTCTGATCGGGCGTCACTGCGGCCGGGTTGCTGTTGTAAACGATCAACGCTTTGACGGGCGGGCCAACCTCCTCTGGCGCAGGGATGCCGTCGATGGGGCGCGGGCGATAATGCGCCAGGGCCAGCCGCGCTGGGTCGAGGCTCAAGGCGTCGCCAAGGCGATTCATGTTGATGATGCGCGGCCGATAAGGCGAGATGGGGAGAGCAGAGATTGGGGAGTGGGGGTTGGCGTAGTCGTCGGGCGCGACATCTTCAGTCGCCACTCTTTGCATCTCAAGAAGATCGGGGCGCTGCAAACCGGTCTTGTCCAGATGGCGAAAGAGACCGCTGGCGCTGAGCTGAATGCCGCCGCCGCGTGTGCGCCAGGCGCCGACCAGGGCGGGCAGACAGGAGATCGTGCGCACCGCCATGCCGCCGCCATAGTGACGCTGCAGGCCGTAGTTCACGCGGATCGCGGCCGGCTGCGCCGTTGCATACTCGCGCGCCAGAGCGATGATGCGCGCTGCCGGTATGCCCGTGATCGACGCGGCGCGCGCCGGCGTCCATGTCTGCACCCGTTCCGCCAATGGTTCGAAGCCAAGTGTATAGCGCGCCACGTAATCGGCGTCGTGGAGCGCTTCCCCGATGATCACATGCATCATTGCCAGCGCCAGTGCGCCGTCTGTACCAGGGCGGATGGCGATCCACTCGTCGCTCGCCTGAGCCGTGCGTGTATTCGCCGGGTCGATGACGAGCACGCGGGCGCCCTGCTTACGCGCTTGTTGCACGAAGGGCCAGAGGTGCAGGTTGCTGGTCAGCGTGTTGCTGCCCCAGATCAAGATCAGACGGGCGTAGGCAAAATCTTCGGGGAGCATCCCCTCAGCCGCGCCGATGGTGTACAGATAGCCATTGAAACCGGCCTCAGCGCAGATCGTACGAGCCAGCTGACTGGCGCCCATGCGGTTGAAGAAGCGCGCCGCCATCCCCTCGCCTTGCAAAAAGCCGAGCGTGCCGCTGTAAGAATAGGGCAGCACCGCTTCAGCGCCATACATCGCAATGATCGCGCGCAACCGCGCCGCAATATCGGCGATGGCTGCATCCCACGTCACCGGTGCAAACTGACCGCTGCCTTTGGGGCCAATGCGGCGCAACGGCGTCATCAACCGTCCGGCGTGGTAGGTGCGCTCCAGGTAACGATCTACTTTGCCGCAGAGCTTGCCCTGGGTGATCGGATGCTGTGGATGCCCCCAGATGTCCACGGCGCGACCGCTACGGGTGTCCACGGCAACCTGCCAGGTGCAGGTGTCTGGGCAATCGTGCGGACACGCGCCAGTGACGATAGCGTAATCGGGGGTATGCTGGTAGAGATCGATCTTTGCCATCAGTTGGTCGCTCCTGATCATAACGAACGCTTTGCTGCTGGCATTGTACCGCATCCCCAGCGTGCGGCGTAGTCGGGATGCCCGGAATCACGGCGTTGTGCATTGTGCACAACGAAAATCTTGGGGCTTTTGGCAACTTTCGCGCTGGCATCATGGAAGGAGGGTTCATATAGTAGTAACGATGTTTTTTCTTGTGTGCAATCATGGAGCTTCCATATGGTGTACAACCGTCATGATTGTCTCTCAACCAGGTGAGAGTGCAGTTAGACGGTCTCTTTTGTCTAATCAACCTCTGCAAAACCACAAAAAAACCGTAGTAGGAGTCTGGTTATGAGTCTTAACTGTAGTACGGTCCAGGATGTGACCAAAGCCATTGCGGAAAACAACATTGAATTCGTCGATCTGAAATTCACCGATCTTTACGGCCAATGGCAGCACTTTTCGGTGCCGGTCGATCTGTATGATGAAGGTGATCTATTCGAGACAGGACTTGGCTTCGATGGCTCTTCGATCCGCGGCTTCAAGTCCATCGAGAGCAGCGACATGCTGCTGGTGTGCGACCCGACGACGGCCTTCATTGACCCGGTCTGCGCACACCCAACATTGAGTGTCATCGCCAATGTCTACGAGCCAGGCACGATGGAGCCATTTGGCCGCGATCCGCGCAATGTCGCCCGCCGCGCCGATGCGTATCTCAAGTCCACCGGCATCGCCGACACCATGTACTGCGGCCCTGAAGCAGAGTTTTTCATCTTCGATCAGGTGATGTATGAGACCGGGCGCTACTCCGCCGCCTATGGCATCGAGAGCAGCGAGGCGATCTGGACTTCCGGCGAATGGGGGCCGGGGCACAAAGTTGGCTTCAAGGGTGGTTACTTCCCGGTGGCGCCGTTCGACCTCTTCCAGGACATCCGCTCGGAGATGGTCAACGAAATGATCAAGGCTGGGCTCAAGGTCGAACGCCATCATCACGAAGTGGCGACGGCGGGACAGACCGAGATCGATCTCAAGTTTGCGCCGATGATCCAAATGGCCGACTGGATGCAGATTTACAAGTACATCGTCAAGAATGTAGCTGCCAAGTATGGCAAGACGGCGACCTTCATGCCCAAGCCGCTTTTCGAGGACAATGGCTCTGGCATGCACGTCCATCAGAGTCTGTGGAAAGAGGGCAAACCCATCTTCGCTGGCGACAAGTACGCCGGCTTGAGCCAGGAGGCGCTGTGGTACATTGGCGGCATTCTGAAGCACATCAACTCATTGCTGGCAATTGCGGCGCCGACAACCAATTCCTACCGCCGTTTGGTGCCGGGCTACGAAGCGCCCGTTGTGATTGCCTATTCGGCCCGCAACCGCTCGGCTGCCTGTCGCATTCCGGTCTCTTCGCAGTCACCGAAGGCCAAACGCGTTGAGTTCCGCTGCCCGGACCCGGCGGCCAATCCCTATCTCGCCTTTGCCGCCATGCTGATGGCCGGTCTTGACGGCATCAAGAACCAGATCGACCCAGGCAAGCCGTCGGAGATGGATCTCTTCGAGGGGGAAACCTTGAAGAAGGTGCGCACGGTCGAAGGCTCTCTTTCGGCTGTGCTCGATGCGCTTGAGGCCGATCACGACTACCTGTTGGCCGGAGGCGTCTTCACCGAAGAGTTGATCGAAACCTACATCCATTATAAGCGGCTCAATGAATTCGACGCTGTGCGGCTGCGCCCCCATCCGCATGAGTTTGTCATGTACTACGGCGTCTAGTTTGATTTGTCATGAAGTGGGTCATTACTGCATCGCCAACGACAGATGATCCCACTTCAGGCGGCGTTGACAAAGCAACACCCGTGCCCGGCGAAGTTGCGCAGGCGCGGGTGTTTGTTTATAACGTGTGTCACAGATCGGTCGTGACAACACAATGAAGGGTGAGGCTCAATGATGATTGCCTACAAACCAGAAGAGCTAGAACGCATCGACGAAACCATCAAGCGCAACGACATTCGCTTTATTCGCCTCCAGTTCTCCGACATTATCGGCAGCTCCAAGCAGATCACCATTCCCGTAGACTACTGGGAAGACGCCGTCTCGCACGGAGTGTGGTTTGACGGCAGCGCTGTCGAGGGCTTTGCGCGCGTCGCCGAAAGCGATATGTACCTCAAACCTGACCTGGATACGTTCACCGTCATCCCCTGGGAGATGGATTTGTCGACGGCGCGCGTCATCTGCGACGTATACACGCCAGACGGCGTCCCCTTCGAGGGCGACCCGCGCCAGGTGCTCAAGCGCCAACTGGCGCGCGCCGCCGCCATTGGCCTGGACTATTACGTTGGCCCCGAACTGGAGTTCTTCCTGTTCAAGGTGCATGGCAACGGCGATCTGCTGCCGTTGACGCCCCACGATGAGGCAGGCTACTTCGACATCAGCACCGATCTGGCGCACAGTGTGCGTCGCCAGATGGTCGATGCGTTGACTGCGATGGGCATCGATGTAGAGGCGTCACATCATGAGGTGGCGGCAGGTCAAAGCGAGATCGACTTCCGCTACGGCCCGGCGCTGACGACTGCCGATTCCGCCATCACCTTCCGCACCACCGTCAAAGCTGTTGCTCAGAAGAACGGCTTGCACTGCACTTTCATGCCCAAACCCGTTGCCGGCATCAACGGCTCCGGCATGCACGTCCATCAGAGCTTGTGGCATCGCAGCACCGGCGACACTGCCATGTACGATGCTGACAGCGACTACGGTCTGAGTGAGATTGCACTGCGCTTTATTGCCGGTCAACTGGCGCACGCCAAGTCGATCACGCCGATTATTGCGCCGCTGGTCAACAGCTACAAACGTCTAGTGCCTGGCTACGAAGCGCCTGTCTACATTTCGTGGGGACGCACCAACCGCAGCGCCCTGATCCGCATCCCGCGCATTTCGACCGGACGCTACAAGAGCACGCGCTGCGAACTGCGCTGTCCCGACCCAAGCTGCAATCCGTATCTCGCCTTTGCCGTGATGCTGGCGGCGGGGCTAGATGGCATCCAGAACAAGCTGATTCCGCCGCCGCCCGCTGAGGAAGACCTCTATCACATGGACAGTGTACGCGCCGGTCTGGAGACTCTCCCCGGCGACCTGGGCGACGCCATCGACGCGCTGAAGGCGGATGAAGTCATCCAGGACGCCCTGGGGCAGCATGTGTACGAACGCTTCATCGAGGCCAAGACACAGGAATGGAACGATTACCAGCGGTACGTAACGCAGTGGGAACTGGATCGCTACCTCAAAGTCTATTAAAACAAAAAATCTCCACTCTCCAGTCCGTACAAAAGTAGAGACTGGAGAGTGGAGATTGATATGCTGAATGCGTGCGCCTATTCAGCCGGTGTGGCAGTGAGCGTCAGACCTTCTGAACCCCACAATGTTCCATCGTATTCAACCGCCACCAGCTGATCACCGTCCTGAGCGAAGGTGATGACTTGCGGCTCAGCATAGGTTTCATCGCCCTGGCCGGTGATGGTGATCGTCAACGCACCATCTGCAGTTTTCTCCCACGTTCCCACCTCGGCAACTACCGGTTCGTCATTCAGGTAGTCGGTGTCAAAAGTCAACGTGCCATCATCGAAGAGCGTCAGCGTGACCACGCGGCCTGGGCTGCTGGCCGCCGGCAGCGTGTCGGAGCGATAAACTGCTGTGACGGCAGGCGCCGTCATGGCGTCCATCATCTCTGGCGTGATCTGCTCTAGCTTAAAAAGCGCAAAGGGACCATCCGTCAGGATTTCGCCCTCACGTGCGTAGAACGTAACCGTTGGCTCGGCGTACTCGTCGCCATCCATCTGGGCAGTCATCGTGAGCGTGATCGCCCCATCAAGCTCCTCCGCCCAGACGCCGATCTCGGTAATTGCGCCTTTGGTCAGATAAGTGGTGGTTTGCTCGGCATTGCCATTGTCATAAAGCGCCAGGAGGACAACGTACCCGGCGGCATCGGCGGCCGGATAGACATTCGACACGTAGACGCCTGCCGGATCAACCATATTCGCCATCTCTGCTGGCGTTACTTCCGGCCATAGCGTCAACACAAATGCACCATCGACCAGGGTGTTGTCCACCATTTGATAAGTGATGGTTGTTGCCTCGGCATATTCCTCGTCTTGTGTGCCGGTGGCAGTCACGGAAATTGTGTTGTTAACGTCTTCTTCCCAGATGCCGACTTCACCAACAACGCCCTTACCCAGATAGATAGAGAATTGCTCCATGTTGCCATTATCATAGAGCGCCAGCATCGTGATCAGCCCGGCAGCGTCGGCGGCAGGATAGACATTGGAGACCCAGATGCGTCCGAAATCTTCGATCTCTGCCAGTGTTTCAGTGGCGGATCTCTGCCAGTGTTTCAGTGGCGGGCGCGGAGGCATCCGGCGCGGCGCCCGCGGAAAGTGCGTCCATTTCCTCCGGGGTAATCACTGTGAGCGCATGATAACGAAAGACGCCGTCGGTCATCATATCGTCTTCAGGCGTCAGTGTAAGCGTGATAGGTTCATCGTACTCACGATCCTGGTTGCCGGTGAGAGTGACGGTCACTGCTCCGTTTGCGCCCGCTTCCCACGCGCCGCTTTCGACGATGGCAGGATTGCTGAGATACAGCGTGACGACCTCAGCGTGGTTATTCGGATAAAGCGCGATGAACTCCATCATGCCCGGAGCGCTGGCAGCAGGATAGAGACTCGACGCCCAGACCTGCATAACGCCTGCGTCATCTGTCTGGCTATGCGGCGCCGCCAACGCTGATGTGGCCGTGCGCACCAACGCCAGCCCCACAAGCAGAATTGCAACAAAAAGCATCAGTGGTGTTCTGAATCGCATGAATTTTCTCCAATCATTGATGGATAATTGATGGCGCCTGTATCCGTTGCAACACCTGACCTCATTTTGCTCTAACTTTTTGCTCTAACGTTGTGAGGGCAATGGGTGTTCCGTCACAAACCAACTTTGGTTTCAGCAATCAGGTGGTCGACTACGGCTTTGATGTCGCCATCGTTGGCATCGTAGACGCGCAGTTGGCGGTCAGCGCCGGTGCCATGCGCCAGGATGTCATCGATCGGCTGCATGAAGGGGCGAATGCCCAATTCGTCGATCTCTTCGTCGATCATCTCCAGCAATTCGCGCACCAATGCACGCGTGGGAAGTTCCTCAGTCTTGCCAAAGTCGATCATCTTGCCATCGATGCCGTAGCGCGCCGCACGCCAGCGATTTTCGTCGATCAGCTCGGTGCGATAGACGCGGAAGGTGATGTTGTGCTGGCGCAGCTTCCACAGCCAGAGCACCAACGCCTGGAAGATGCCGGCGATCGCAATGGCTTCATCGACGCGTGTGCAGATGTCACAGATGCGGAATTCTAATGTAGGGTACTTATGATGTGGCCGGCAGTCCCACCAGATTTTGCTGCCATCGGGGATGCAGCCGGAGCGGGTCAGCGCGCCGATCATGTTGTCCCAGTCTGCCACTGTGCGACAGATTTCCGCCGTGCCCGAACGGGGGAAATCGGCGAAAACTGCCGAACGATAACTTTTCAACCCTGTTTTGCGCCCGATCCAGAAGGGGCTGCTCGTGCTTAAGGCCAACACATGCGGCAGCATGTAGCGTACAACGTTCATCGTGTCGATGGCAAAGGCGCGATCCTCGATGCCAATGTGGACATGCATCCCAAAGATCAGCAGCCGCTGCGCCAGCAACTGCATCTCCTGCAACACACCCTGGTAGCGCGGCAGCGGCGTCACCGACTGGTTAAACCAGTTGCTGAAAGGATGCGTCGCCGCCGCCACCACAGCCAGCCCTTTTTGCGCCGCCAGATCGATGATAAAACGGCGCTGCTTTGCCAGTTCGTCGCGCGCCTGTTCCAACGTATGACAAACCGGCGTACCCAGCTCGACCATGGCCTGATGCAGTTCTGGCTTGATCTCGCGCTCGACCATGATCACACGTTCGCCGTCGAGAAACTGCGTGATGAAAGAGCGCAGTTCGCGCGTCTCCGGATCGATGATCTGATATTCCTCTTCGATGCCGATGGTCAAAGATGGTCGTGCGCTCATGCCAGGTTCTCCGTTTCCGCAATCAGATAATCCACGATGGCGCGCATATCTTCGCCACTGGCGCGCCAGACCGCAAGTTGCCGGTCGGCGGAAGTGCCGCGCTCCAAAATAGTGAAGCACCGCTCTAATTCATGCCAGGAGCTGAGCTTGCGCGCCATCGGTTCGACGCGTTCGATCAATTCGCGGATCAGGTCGCGCGCCGGGAGTTGCTGCTCGATGCCAAAGTCGACCAGGTTCCCGTCCAGCCCATAGCGCACAGCTCGCCACTTATTTTCGGCAATCAAGATGCGATCGTAGAGGCGGAACGACATGTTGCGTTGGCGTAGATCGACCATCCAGGCCACCGTCGCCTGAATGAGCGCCGTGATCGCCAGCACATCGCGATAGGAGGGCGTCATGTCGCAGATGCGAATCACCAGCGTCGGGAAACGATAGTGCGGCATGACATCGTACATGATGCGGCGCGGGTCAGGGATGCTGTTGGTGCGCATGAGTGTGTCGACGTAGCTACGATAGTCGTGATAACTGGCAAA
>CZCA01000018.1_pt1 | contig 11340 bp, 6 predicted proteins | sample 591981 | NCBI WGS metagenome assembly CZCA01 (sample SAMEA3556810, study PRJEB10932) | anaerobic digester metagenome
CCGAGCTACTCTATCGTTGATAGCTGTGGGAACAGTAATTGTCTTCCTGCTCGAAGCGAAGAACCCAAACACCCTTGGCTCTCTTGGCGTAGGTGAGAAAGTCATAGGTTCTTACTTCCAGGCTGTAACCGCTCGCACTGCAGGATTCAGCACTATTCCTTCAGGGAATCTCAGGCCTGCCACTCTCTTTTTCCTTGTAATTCTGATGTTTATCGGCGCATCTCCCGGCTCGACAGGTGGGGGGATCAAGACGACTACATTCATTACTTTGTTCCTTGCCGTTCTTAGTGTAATCAAAGGCAGAGACGATGTGGAGATCTATGAAAGGAGGATTCCCAAGAGACTGGTTGACAGAGCGCTCGCAGTCTCAATGATTTCTCTGACTATGGTAGTTGCAATAACCATGGTTTTGTCTTCGGTGCAGAAGTTTGAGTTCCTGGAAGTATTATTTGAGACAGTTTCTGCCTTTGGAACTGTTGGCCTTTCCACAGGGATTACGCCTCACTTGGCTTTACCTGGTAAGATTCTTATCATGTTGACTATGTTCAGTGGCCGTTTAGGCCCGCTTACGGTAGCCGCTGCAATTGCCCAGAAACAACATATTGTACAGGTGCGCTATCCTGAAGAAAAAATTATGGTCGGATAGAAAATACGTATTGCAGTCTAAGGTGAGCAAACATAGTATATATACGATTTAGAATCCAGCGAGTGGGAGGGGGCACGAGAATGCTGCCGACACCACAGAGATTCACGTTAGTTGCAGGAAGCGCAGAGGGGGATACGCAACTTACAGCATTTGATAAGGCGTTGCTTGTGGCGGGGGTTGGGAATTTAAACCTTATGAGGGTTTCCAGTATTCTTCCTCCGGGCATTGAGTATTCGCAGCAAGTTGACATGCTGCCCGGATCTCTTACACCTATCGCATACGGAACAATTAGCAGTGATGTTCCCGGTCGGCTTGTCTCTGCTGCCATCGGCGTAGGCATTATACCGGGGAGTTTCGGCGTAATCATGGAGTTTACCGGGATGTGCACGAAAGCCGAGGCAGAGGCCGAGGTTGAGCAGATGGTGCGGGAAGCCTTGGCTATTCGTAATGCGCTTCCCGAGAGAATCATGATAAAGGCCACGGAACACGTGGTAGAGAAAGTAGGGTGTTCCTTTGCAGGGGCCGTCCTATGGTATTAGATGAGAGTCCGGAGGTGTCAGATAAGGGAGTCTTGGTAGTTGTCATTTGTCATCCGGCACAGGTATAATGTAACATAGCGGCTCAGGGGTCCCTCGTGCCACTGGGCAGTGACTGTTTGTTTGGAGTTGCAAATCATGAAGCAAAGATTTAAGGTGCTGGATGACTTCTTTGTGCGGTATCGGTATAGGTATGTCATAGGGATTCTGTTTTTTCTCGTTGTTGACATTCTTCAATTGATAGTTCCACGGCTCCTCGGCAATATGACTGATGAGTTCCGTGAAGGCGTCCTGACAACACAAGGGCTCCTTCGTTACGTATTACTTATTGTCGGTATTGCTATTCTTGTAGCAGTGGGAAGGTATTTCTGGCGTATGTACTTATTCGGAACGGCAAGGCTTCTCGACTATTCTCTGAGGAACAAGTTCTTTGCCCACCTTGAGACGTTGTCCGCGGATTTCTTTAACAAACACAAGACAGGCGAACTGATGGCCCATGCCACCAATGATATCCATGCGGTCCGCCATGCATTCGGACAGGGCATAATGTTGACTATAGACGCAGTATTCCTCACTATCGCTACTGTCTCCATTATGTTGACTACTATTGACACTCGCCTTGTACTCCTTGGCCTTTTGCCGCTGCCTTTCGTCGCTCTGGTCGTCACCGGGTTTTCCAGAGTCATACATTCGAGGTTTCTTAGAGTCCAAGAAGCTTTTGCAGGGCTTACTGACTTTGTACAGGAGAATCTCAGCGGTATTCGGGTGGTTAAAGCCTTTGTTCAGGAAGAAGCTGAATTAGCCAAGTTTAGAAATTCCAACGAGACGCTTGTTGCTGCTAACATGCACTTAGTGAAGATGTGGGGCCTTTTCTGGCCGCTTGTACAGTATCTGGCCGGACTCAGCTTTGTGGTGGTCTTAGGCTACGGTGGAAAACTGGTTGTCTTAGGCGACATAAGCCTCGGCGATTTCGTGGCATTCACCGGGTATCTAGGAATGGCGGTATGGCCTATGATGGCAATAGGTTGGGTAGTTAATACTCTTCAGCGAGGCGTCGCGTCCATGGACAGGCTCAATATGATATTCCAAGTGAAGCCTAAAATCACTGACCACGAGGATAGTGTAGACATACCGGGGATTGAAGGGCAAATTGAATTTCGAAATCTGACATTCAAGTATCCTGATGCAGCTTCGCCGGTGCTTCGCGACATCACCCTCTGTGTCCCTTGCGGCATGACTCTTGGAATTCTTGGCCGTACAGGCAGTGGAAAGAGCACTCTTACAGATCTCCTCCTCAGAGTCTACGATCCTTCCCCGGGTGAGCTTTTGATTGATGGGATTGATATCACAAAAATCCCCTTGGCGGTACTGAGAAGGGATATAGGCTACGTGCCGCAGGACAACTTTCTGTTCTCTACATCCATCGGACAAAACATCGGATTCGCAAGTTGTGAATTCACCGGTGAGGAAGTGGAACATGCTGCAGAACTTGCAGGCGTCAAAGGGGATATCCTAGGATTTCCTGAAGGGTTTGATACGCTCATAGGTGAGCGGGGAGTGACTCTTTCCGGCGGGCAAAAACAGAGGGTCACAATAGCGAGAGCGCTTATTAAGGATCCCAGAATACTAATCCTCGATGACTGCTTTTCCGCAGTGGACACCAGAACTGAGGAGAGGATCCTAAGGTCGCTTCGGGATGTTAGGCGAGGTAGAACAACTATCCTAATCTCCCATAGAATTTCCACTTTGAAGGAAGCGGATGAAATAATAGTCCTGGACGAGGGACAAGTAGTTGAGATGGGAGATCATGAGTCCCTTGTGGCTGCCGGAGGACTGTATGCAGAAATTCATAGGCGACAATTGCTAGAAGCAGAGCTCGGCTCTGATGAGGAGATATAAACCATGGCGATCCATCATGAAGATGAAGTACTGGGAAAAGCATATGACCGGAAGCTTATGAAACGACTGCTCAAGTACGCCAGACCGTACCGATGGTTTCTTGTAGCTTGTATAGCGCTTTTGTTGCTCATTACAGGATTGGATCTATTGCAGCCTTATCTCATAAAAGTCGCAATAGACAATCATATGAATGCCATTACCGAACCTATGCTGGGATTTTCTCCGGGGCAAGAACCTCGTCCTGGTATCGCATTTGACGAGTATATATTCGTTCGGGAGAAGGAACTTACAGGCGATTCTCAATCGGAGCAAAGGAGTGCGGGAGAGCCTGTGAAAGCCAGGATTGAACAAGAGGGGGACAAGTATTATCTGCTAATGGAGTCTCCGGGTGATGACGTTCTAAGGCGCGAACTGACAGGCGCGGACTTGCGCGTATTCAAAGAGTATGACATTAGCGCTGTGATAAGGTTAAGCCTTATTCTGTTTGCGGCTTTGACTTTTGCGTTTCTCCTCAATTACATACAGGTTTATATTCTCCAGTATACAGGTTTGAAAATTGTCTCAAGCATGAGGCTTGAGCTTTTCCGACATCTGGAAAGCCTGTCATTATCCTTCTTCGATAAGAACCCTATTGGGCGACTTGTGACGAGAGTAACCAATGACATGGACGCATTACATGAGATGTATACCGCGGTGCTGGTAAACTTGTTCAAAGATGTTTTTCTCCTCGTGGGAATCATGATTGTGATGCTGAAAATGGACGTTGAGCTTGCGCTGGTCAGTTTCGCTATGTTGCCTGTGATTTTTGTAGTTACTGCCATATTCCGTAAGAAGGCCAGGGAGGCATATAGAGCGACCAGAGTAAGATTGGCGAGGATCAACGCTACGATGGCTGAGAATATCTCGGGAATGCGTATAATTCAGATTTTCGGTAGAGAGAGAAAGAAATTTGAAGAGTTTGATAAGGTCAATCACGATTACTACCGTGCCGGCATGCAAGAGCTCAGAGTATATGCTATTTTCAGACCTGCAATGGATCTTATCTCGTCTCTTGCTCTTGCGCTTCTCATATGGTTTGGCGGGAGGCGTGTAATGTGGGGTACTGTGGAATTCGGCATGCTTTTCGCTTTCACCAATTACTTGCAGCAATTCTTCCGTCCTATTAATGACCTTACTGAGAAATACAATATTATGCAGGCTGCCATGGCTTCCGCAGAACGAATTTTCATGCTCCTTGATAACGACGAAGTTGAGCCGGATCCTTCGGAGTCTGTGGTTCTTGCAAGGCCGGAAGGAGAGATTGAATTCCAGAATGTATGGTTTGCGTACAATGAAGACGACTGGGTCCTGAAGGATGTCAGCTTTCGTATTGAGCCGGGTGAAACATGCGCTTTCGTAGGTGCCACAGGCGCAGGAAAGACCTCTATCATCAGTTTGATAGGACGGATGTATGAAATATCCTGTGGGCGAATACTCATCGACGGGGTGGATATTCGTAGCATACCCAGGCACGAACTGCGCAGCCACATAGGCGTTGTGCAGCAGGATGTATTCTTGTTCACAGGAAACATCAAAAGCAACATAAGGTTGGGCGACTCAGGTATCACTGATGACCGGGTGCGGGAAGCTGCCGGCTTTGTAAATGCTGACAGGTTCATAGACAAGCTTCCCGGGGGATACAGCGCACATGTGAGAGAAAGAGGCGCTACATTATCAGCCGGTGAGAGGCAGCTCTTAGCATTTGCACGCGCATTGGCGCGAGACCCGGCCATACTTGTTTTGGATGAAGCCACCGCGAGCATTGATACTGAAACTGAAGCCCTTATCCAGGATGCCCTGGCGAAACTGGTTCGTGGAAGGACAACGCTTGTCGTAGCCCACAGACTATCAACGATTCAGAATGCAGACAAGATTATCGTAATCCACAAAGGAAGGGTAAGAGAAATCGGAACCCATCAAGAGCTCCTGGCAAAACGCGGTATTTACTATCAACTTTACCTTCTTCAGTACAGAGAGCAAATGGAGGTATCATAGGTCACCGAGGTCACATCACGTAAAACTTTGCCTAATCGGATATGTGCTATATAATGTTTCGTGTAGGGGAGGAGCAAGGGAGTTGCAGGGATTTATCTTTGTTGACGATGATAAATGTCAAAGATGCGGCCTGTGTATTCCGAAATGCCCTGTTGATGCCATATCTTCTGTAAGAGGTAGAATAGTCGTGGATCCGCAAAGGTGTGACGGATGCGGGGAGTGTTTTAAGGCGTGCCCTGAAGTTGCCTTCAGACTTTCAGACGATATTAAAGCAGTTCTATGGGTTTTGGCTTCAGGTGGGCAGGTTTCACATGGCCTTGATCTGGCTTTTGCCCGGACCCTCCCTGGGGTTGGCAAAGATCGTATTACGAAAGCCGCTCGGCATCTCCTGTCCTGGGAATCCGAAAAGACTGAGAAAGCTCATGATTCCTCCGAGAACCCTATTATTGCTTACAGCGTGGAAATGGGGGAAGTGTTGCGCCTAGCGAGTAAGGTAGCGCAGGTCACTACGACTATTCTTATTTTAGGCGAATCAGGAGTAGGCAAGGAAGTCATCGCACGATTCATTCATAATGCAAGTCTTCGTAGATCCGGGCCTTTCGTCACCATAAATTGCGGGGCCATCCCTCCGAATCTTCTCGAGTCTGAGCTGTTCGGGTACGAAGCCGGTGCGTTTACCGGCGCAAAGCGTGAAGGCAAACCCGGAATGATAGAAGTTGCATCCTCAGGCACACTCTTCCTTGACGAGATATCCGATCTTACCCTTGATCTTCAAGTGAAGCTCCTCCAGGTTATTCAAGAACGTCGTCTTACGCGGGTCGGTGGGATTCATCCTATTGACGTTGATATCAGGATAATTGCAGCCACCAACAGAGACTTGGCAAAAATGGTGGAGAAGGGTGAATTTCGCGCTGACCTCTTCTATAGGCTGAACGTGGTTCCAATAGTAATCCCTCCCTTACGCAGCAGGCGAGATGATGTTATTCCTCTTATTTATCACTTCTTGGCTAAGCATAACAGCGCTCATAGGTACAACAAGACAATTTCCAGGGAAGCGAGGGAAGCATTAACTGAGTACTCTTGGCCCGGAAATGTCAGGGAGCTGGAAAACCTCATGGAGCGGCTTGTCGTTACGGTAGAAGGAGAGGAGATTACCGTAGATGACCTGCCTCAACATGTTAAGGAACGAGATGTTGACCATGACCCCAAGGTAATAGTAAAAGGGGTGATACCGCTGCGTGAGGCTGTGGAAGAAGTTGAAAGACAGCTGATCAGTCACGCGCGGAAAGATCATGAAACTACCTATGAAATAGCTGAAGTCCTCGGTGTTAATCAATCCACTATAGTCAGGAAACTAAAAAAATATGCCCATTAATGCACCCATGCATTAAATGATGCCTATTTGCATTCTTTCTTGTTTTTCCCAGGTCTTCCATGGTTCTTAAAAGGCCGGAAGAATGAAGAAAACGTTTTTCCCAAGCTCAGAGCCTTCATAAATGATGCACAATTGGAATCTGTGATGATGCTGAGTTTTCCAAAGAGTAGTCAAGCACGGCACAAAATGCTGGATTTGACGCGAATAATGCAGTAGGGCATTATTCTACGGCGAATTGCGTCGGCTATTATCGAACCGTGACGTGACTTTGTGACGGCTTTCACAAGGCTTTGGCCGGATTGTGTCCTAGCGTGCGTCAGCTGGCATGATCTTTGCAACATTATTCAGGTGTAGTGTAGTTTCGCAAGCTACGGCAGTGCCCACTTGCGGCTTTCCAGCGGTAAGGAGGAATAGGTATGGCCTGTGAGACGTGTACATGTATTGGCGAAATCACCGATGAACAAAGGGAAAAGGTCAGGGAGATAATTGACCACTACAAAGGTAAACCAGGTGTCTTGATTCAGACACTACATGAAGCTCAACAAGTGGTAGGTTATCTTCCCAGGGAAATCCAAGTTATGATTGCCGAGGGATTGGATGTTCCCCTCAGCGAGGTTTACAGTGTCGTCACGTTTTATGCGTTGTTTTCGTTGAAGCCTAAGGGTAGGAATGTTATTAGCGTTTGTAAGGGAACAGCATGTTATGTCAAGGGCGTTGACGCCATCATGGAGAAACTTGAAGACGACCTGGGGGTTAGAGGAGAAGACACTACCGATGACGGAAAGTTCTCGGTGGAGATTGTCAGGTGTATGGGCGCTTGTGGTCTTGGGCCTGTGGTCAGAGTGAACGAGGATATCTACGCGAGGGTAAAGCCGGATCAAATGAAGGAGATCTTGGATAAGTATGAGTGATGTTATGACGTTTCTTGGGGATCTTGAACGTCGGTCGAAATTTGTGTGGTTGTTCCAGGATAAGGAGGCTTGGTAGCATGGGTTCCTACAGGACACATGTTCTAGTTTGCGGCGGGGCGGGTTGTGCCTCGTCAGGATGCAAAGATGTTGAACAGGCGCTTACTGATGAAATCACCAAGCAAGGCCTCGCCGACGAAATTCGGGTTATTGTTACAGGATGCATGGGTCCTTGCGAATTGGGCCCCATTATTATTGTTTATCCAGAAGGGGTCCTGTATAAAAGCCTAAAGCCGGAAGACGCCCGTCAAATAGTCAAGGAGCATCTTCTTAAAGGGAGAATAGTTGACAGACTTCTTTACGTGACCCCGGATACAAAGCAGAAAGTTCCTACGTACTCTGACATGATTTTCTTTAACAGGCAAGTTCGAATTGCTCTTCGGAATACAGGCAAAATTGATCCTCTGAACATAGAAGAGTACATAGCGGAGGATGGGTACCGAGCTCTTGCTAAAGTCCTCAGTGAGATGACTCCGGAAGACGTAATAAATGTTCTAAAGAGTGCAGGCCTTCGCGGAAGAGGAGGGGCAGGGTTCCCCGCCGGTTTGAAATGGGACTTTACAAGGCGGGCAAAGGGAGATCAGAAGTATGTAGTATGTAATGCTGACGAGGGTGACCCCGGCGCATTCATGGACAGAAGCATTATCGAAGGTGATCCCCACACGATAATCGAGGCCATGGCAATAGCAGGTTATACTGTCGGGGCGAATCAGGGGTACGTATACGTCAGAGCTGAGTACCCTCTGGCAGTAGCCCATCTTACCCACGCCATGAGTCAAGCTAGAGAGTATGGGCTTTTGGGTAAAGATATTTTCGGCAAAGGTTTCGATTTCGACTTAGACATAAGGGTAGGAGCAGGCGCCTTCGTGTGCGGAGAAGAGACTGCTCTTCTTGCTTCAGTTGAGGGAAGGCGCGGAGAACCAAGGCCGAGACCGCCTTTCCCGGCAAGTTCCGGGCTGTGGGGAAAGCCGACTCTCCTTAACAACGTAGAGACGTACGCTAATGTGCCGCCGATAATCCTAAGAGGTGCAGAGTGGTTCTCAAGCATCGGAACGGAAAAGAGCAAAGGTACAAAAGTATTTGCTCTTGCAGGCAAAATAAACAACACAGGGCTTGTTGAAGTCCCCATGGGGACGCCTTTAGGGGAAGTCGTCTTTGATATAGGCGGAGGAATCCCTGACGGCAAGAAGTTCAAAGCAGCACAGACCGGAGGGCCTTCAGGCGGGTGCGTTCCTGCGGAATTTCTCAACACGCCCATGGACTATGAGTCCCTTACTAAACTTGGGACAATCATGGGCTCAGGCGGACTCGTTGTAATGGACGAAGACACATGTATGGTAGACCTTGCCAGGTTCTTCTTAGAGTTTACCCAGGATGAATCTTGTGGCAAGTGCGCTCCGTGCCGTATAGGCACAAAGAGGATGCTGGAGATTCTGACCAGAATCACCCGGGGAGAGGGACGTGAAGGAGACATTGAGCGTCTGATTAAACTGGGAACCTGGATAAAAGAGACAGCTCTTTGCGGTTTAGGGCAGACTGCCCCGTCTCCTGTTCTGACTACCATACGGTACTTTAGAGATGAATACGAAGCTCACATTCGGGATAAGAAATGTCCGGCTTCTGTATGTGCTGCTTTATTTGAGTCTCCTTGCCAAAATGCGTGTCCTGCCGATGTGGATGTGCCGAGGTACATCAATCTAATCGGGCAGAAGAGATATGAAGAGGCTGTGAAGCTCATAAAGGAGAAGAACCCGTTCCCTGCAGTGTGCGGTCGGGTCTGCACCCATCCGTGTGAAGGCAAGTGCAGAAGAGCCCAACTTGACCAGGCGATTGCCATATGCGAGCTGAAGAGGTTCGCTGCCGACTATGAGCTTGAAAACCCAATTCCTGTGGAGAAGCCTGAGATTACGAAAGATACTAAAGTGGCAATTGTAGGGGCAGGCCCCGCAGGTCTCACAGCAGCTTACTATCTGGCTCAACTGGGCCATGACGTTACAGTATTTGAAGCCTTGCCGAAACCAGGCGGTATGTTGCTTGTTGGAATTCCCGAATACAGATTGCCCAAAGACATCCTAAATGCGGAAATTGATTACATTGAGAGAATGGGAGTCAAGATACGCACAGGGGTTGCGGTAGGTAAGGATGTAACCATTGACGACTTGAAGGCTGAAGGGTACAAAGCCATATTGATTGCAGTCGGCGCTAATGTCAGTCAGAAGCTGGGTGTGCCAGGGGAAGACTTAGACGGAGTAGTCGGCGCTGTTGAGTTCCTCCAAGATGTCAATCTAGGCAAAAACCCGAAGGTTGGCAACAAGGTCGCAGTGATAGGAGGAGGCAATGCGGCTATAGACGCTGCAAGGACTGCTCTTCGTCTTGGCGCAGGTGAAGTCCACATTATATACAGGCGCCAGAGAGAAGACATGCCTGCTGATGAAGGCGAAATAGCTGAAGCAGAACGCGAAGGAATCAAAATCCACTTCTTGACTGTGCCCACGAAGATGATAGGCAGAGACGGTAAACTCACTAACATGGAGTGTGTGAGAATGTCTCTGGGTGAATTCGACCGTAGCGGGCGAAGACGTCCTGTCGAGATAGAGGCGTCGAATTTCGTTGTTGATGTGGATATGGTGATTTCCGCAATAAGCCAGAGGCCGGATATGTCCGTCGTGGCGGGTAGGTCAGGAATTGAGACCACGAAATGGTCTACGGTAGTTGCAGACACAAGGACTCTCGCCACCGGTGAACTCGGTGTATTCGCAGGCGGAGACTGTGTACACGGACCTGATACTGTAATCCAGGCGATTGCAGACGGCAGACGCGTTGCAATGGAGATTGATAAGTACCTTGGCGGATCCGGGGAGATTCCTGTAAGCCCTGACCTCGGTAGGGAACAGGTGAGCGAAATCCATGAGGAGCAGATGCCAAGGCAACATCCAGGTGTGCTACCTGTTGACCGGAGATCCGGTAACTTCAGCGAAGTGGTTGACAAGTTTACTGAGGCTCAAGCACTCTTTGAAGCCTCGCGCTGTCTCCGGTGCGACGTGAAGGACTAAAGAATGGAGCGTGAACCAGGATGGATATGCTTACTGTAACTATAGATGGCAATAAGGTTCAAGTGCCCGCAGGTTCAACGATTCTTGATGCGGCGCATGTAGCTGGGGTAGACATACCTACTCTCTGTTACTTAAAGGACATTAACGCTGTAGGAGTCTGTCGTGTCTGCGTAGTCGAGGTTGAAGGCGCAAAGTCCCTGCAAGCTTCATGTGTGACTCCTGCATCCGATGGAATGGTGGTTCGGACAAATACTCCTGCTGTGCGTGAAGCTCGAAAAACCGTCTTGGAGCTTATCATATCCAACCACCCTTATGAGTGTCTGACTTGTGAGCGGAGCGGAAACTGCGAGCTTCAAGCGATGGCGGATAGGTTTAACATCCGCAGCATCGAATATGAAGGCGAAAAGAGTGAGTTTCCCATAGACTCTTCGAGCCCGTCAATTGTCCGGGATCCTAACAAGTGCATACTTTGCAGACGGTGCGTAAGTGTCTGTCAGGAAGTCCAATCCGTGTGCGCGCTTGCGCCTAATGACAGGGGCTTTGATACCATGGTCGGTCCGGCATTTGCCGACGATCTCATGCAAGCTGTTTGCACTATGTGCGGCCAGTGCGTTCTTGTATGTCCTGTCGGTGCGTTGACGGAACATGACGCTACCGAAGATGTCTGGGCTGCATTGGCAGATCCCACAAAGCATGTAGTGGTTCAGACTGCGCCTGCGGTAAGAGCCAGCCTCGGAGAAGAACTGGGTATGCCTCCCGGTTCCAGAGTTACAGGTCAGATGGTGGCAGCCTTGAGAAGGCTGGGATTTGACAAGGTCTTCGACACTGA
>CZCA01001285.1_pt1 | contig 11336 bp, 8 predicted proteins | sample 591981 | NCBI WGS metagenome assembly CZCA01 (sample SAMEA3556810, study PRJEB10932) | anaerobic digester metagenome
GACGGTTGTTAGAGCAAGGAGGCTTTCTGAGTTAATGCTTAAGAAAGACAGTTTTGTCCCCCTGTATTATCAGCTCAAAGAGGAGCTCAAAGAGAAGATCGTGTCGGGCGAATGGGAGCCCGAAACGTGCATACCTTCAATACGTGAGCTGTGCGCCATCTATGGCATTAGCACTACAACAGCCAAGCAGGCCATCTCGGAATTAGTCCAGGAAGGCCTGCTTTATTCAGTACAGGGTAAAGGGACGTTTGTGTCGGTTCCGCAGTGGCCTATGGAGTATAAGGAGACCACTTACATAACTGACGAGATGCGCCTTGCGTCCAGGGTTCGGGCTTTAGGGCACGAGTTTTGGGCCGAAGTTCTCACCATTGACCGAGTTCGGGCGTCAAATCTTGTCAGTGCGTATCTGGCAATTGAAAACGATTCGGAAGTCTTGCGGATCAGGCGCCTCAAGAAAGCCGATGGAATTCCAATGCTGATTGAAACGACTTTCATGCCTCCGGATGTCGCGAGCGGCATCGAAGAAGCTGACCTGTCAAGGTCGTTGTTCAGAATACTCCGTGACGGATACGACATTCTCTTGACGAGGAGTGATGAGACGTTCCGACCAGTCTTCCTGGACAGCCTCGAAGCTGAGCTTTTAGGCCAGAAGGTTGGTGCATTGGCCATGCTCAATGAGCGCGTTTCGTATGCAGAAACATCTACGCCAATTCTATATGCAAAATCCCTGATACGCGGGGACATGTGCAAAACATACATCGATCTCACCAACATGCGCAAGGTAAAGGAGATGGTAGTCAATGCATCTTCATTTTGACAACGGTGGTGATGCGCCATGAAGAAGGCCATTGTGCTTACGGATGGCGAGCATTACCCTGCAGTAACACGCGATGCCATCGAGGAACTAAAGAAGGATCTGGGGATACTGGCTGCCGTTTTCATTGGAGGCACTGAGAAAATAGGGTCCGATGATGACCTTGCCGTACTCGGAGTGCCGATAGTGCGCGACAGTGACTATCTTCACGCCATCGGTCTTGCAATAGACAAGTATGGCCCGGATGAAGTTGTGGACCTCAGTGATGAGCCTGTAGTCGGCTACAGAGAGAGATTCAAGATTGCCAGTTTCGTGCTTTCCAAGGGCGTAGCCTACCGGGGCGCAGATTTCCAGTTCACTCCCCCGGTCGCGGCAACGCGCGTTAGCAGGCCCAGCATCTCAGTGATTGGAACAGGCAAGAGGATCGGAAAAACTGCCGTGGGCGGATTTGTTGCAAGGACCCTGGCGAAGAAGTACAACCCTGTTGTAGTCACCATGGGGCGGGGAGGCCCCGCAGAGCCTGAGCTGCTTCGTGCATCTGAAATTGAGATCACGCCTGAATACCTTCTGTCCGTAAGCAAGCAGGGGCGCCATGCGTCATCAGACCATTTCGAAGATCTGCTTACTTCGAGAGTCACCACAATCGGTTGTCGCAGATGCGGAGGCGGGATGTCAGGACAGACCTTCGTCTCGAACGTGGGCAGAGGCGCTGAGCTCTCAGAAGAGGTTGATGCCGACGTTGTAATCTTCGAGGGCAGCGGTTCTTCCATACCATCAGTCTACACAGATGCGCGCATACTCGTCATCGGAGCCCACCAGCCCGTAGAGTATATGCGGTCTTATCTTGGGCCTTATCGGATTCTGACTTCTGATCTGATTGTTCTGACAATGTGTGAGCCACCCATGGCTGACCAGGCCAAGGTGGACGAGATGGTTGAAGCCATCAATGAGATAAATCCAGGATGCACAGTAGTGAAAACTGTTTTCAGGCCTCGCCCTATCGGCGACATAAAGGGCAAGAGGATAGCACTTACCCTCACTGCTCCGGCCATTATGACAGACGCCATATCGGCCTATCTTGAGAAGACGTATGACTGTGAGGTTGTGGGGGCGAGCCCCTATCTCTCCAACAGGCCGTTGCTTCGAAAGGATCTTGCACGCTTTGAAGCTCTCCGGCCCGATGTGATCGTCTCTGAGCTTAAAGCTGCTGCGGTAGATGTTGTGACTGCCTGGGCAGTAGAGAGTGGACTCGATATTGTCTACATTGACAATGAACCTATTCCTACAGATGCTTCTGTAGACATGGAAAAAGAAGTGCTGCAGGTAGTTGGGAAGATCAAATCCAACGATTAGTTGCTTTGCTGGTTTCATCTCTGCGCAAGCGGGGGTTGGCCAGGTATAGAACCAAACAACGAGGAGGCGGGTTAAACATGAAGAAGGCCAGTTTGATAGGTCTGGCTTTGGCATTGCTGCTAGCAATCTCTACTGGTGTGTTTGCTGAGTCGAAGGTTCTGCTGTATACGTCTGTTCCACTGGAACTCGCCACGAACTTCGCGGACGAATTCATGAAGGCCAATCGGGGTACCAAGGTGGAAGTCTTCCGGGCTGGAAGCACTGATGTAGTCAACAAGATCTGGGCTGAGGCTGAAGCGGGTGGAGTAAGGGCCGACGTGATATGGCTGGCCGATGCGGCGAGCTACTATGCGTTCAAGGACAAAGGCTTGCTGTATCCGTACAAGTCGCCTGAGGCCGAGCTTGTTCCTGCAGCAATCAAGGATGCCGATGGATACTTCGCAGGCGCTCGTATGATCAACATGGTAATCGGGATCAACACCAACTCCATTAAGAAGGGATCCGAACCGAAAACCTGGGATGACCTGCTCAAATTCGGACCACGAGCTGCAATGGCAGATCCTCTGTACTCCGGTTCCAACTTCACAGTTGCGGCCGCTTTTGTCGGGAAGGATAAGGGCTGGAGCTGGTATCAGAAGGCTCGAGAGGCGGGAATCCAGGTTCTGAGAGGAAACTCGGATGTGTCGAGAGGCCTGGCAGCCGGCGAATTCGCAGCATGCATGGTGCTGGATTACATGATCTATGATCTCCAGAAGTCGGGAGCTCCGGTAGACTTCGTGTGGCCCACTGACGGCGCGGTTTCAATCCCAAGCCCAGTAGCCATAATCAAGGGCTCGAAGAATATTGAAGCTTCAAAGGCGTTCGTAGACTTCACGCTTTCCAAGAAGGGTCAAGAGCTCTTGGTCAAGGACGGTGTGATACCGGTCAGGCCTGACGTGGCTCCTCCTAAGGGCATGCCTACGGCAGACAAGATAAAGATGATACCCGTTCCATTCCAATGGGCAGCTGACAATGCATCCACGATAAGGGAGACCTTTGAGAAGATAATGCATCAGTAGTTGGGGGTCTTTCATAGATTCCCTGCCATGGCGGTGCGGCCGGCGCCGCACCGCCTGGTTCCCGGGGAGCACATCACTTCTGGCGGTGTACCCCAGCCCATTGCAGGAGGGGGATAATTCCATTGAATCCGGACACAGCAATTACAAGACGATCCATCGACGTGCGCTATGTATTCATGGCCATTGTTGGCCTGTTCTTCTTGGCAGTCATCGTATATCCGTTGTCTCTGGTCATGATCAAGAGCTTCAGTTCTGAGGCTGGCTTCACGCTGGAGAACTATGCGAAGATATTCTCTCAGGATGCCAATATCAGGGCCTTATGGAATTCGATTTGGGTTTCATGCCTGTCGACCCTGATATGTGTTGCTGCAGGCACTATTCTTGCCATGCTGATAGTCAGGACGGACATTCCGTACAAGTCATGGTTGAGAATGCTGCTGCTGCTTCCCTACGGCATACCGCCTTTCATTGGCGCGATGGCGTGGGCTCAGCTTTTTGGACCAGTGGGTTATGTGTCCAAGCTTTACATGAACATCACTGGCGCGATGTTTGCTCCCTGGAACATATACAGTGCCGGCGGTGTCGTGCTAGTCTTGGCTGTATACCAATTCCCTGTGGTCTTCATCACGGTCAGCGGAGCGCTGGGGAGGATTGACACAAGCCTTGAGGAAGCGGCGAGAATGTCAGGCGCAGGGCCTTTCAGGACCCTCATCGATGTTACGTTGCCGCTAATCACGCCTGCGATTACAGCCAGTGCATTGCTTGCATTTGTGGGTTGCATATCAAATTTCGGGATTCCGGCCCTTCTCGGGTTCAGGGCGCGGTTCTTCGTGCTGACTACGAGGATCTACTCGGCCCTCTCAATACCCGACATGCCGCTGGCCACAGCCATGGCCGTCTTGCTGGCGGTCATATCTGGAATCCCCCTGATTCTTGAGAGGCGCTTAGAGCGGGGGCAGAGCAAGTACACAGTGATTTCCGGCAAAAGCGTGAGACCCCAAACAATGAACCTCGGGGGTTGGCGGATACCCGTTTTTGTCCTCGTTGTGCTTGTAGCGCTTTTTGCGGGAGTCGTCCCGCTCCTCTCAATGCTTCTGACTTCGTTCCTTAAGTATTGGGGCGCGCCACTTGAGATGACGAACATGACTTCAAGCCATTACAAGTACATCCTCAACCTGCCCATGGTGGCCAGGGCATTCAAGAACAGCTTGTTCCTGGCGGTTTCAGCCGCAACAATCACCATGGCTGTTGGAGCCCTTGTATCCTACATGTCTGTGAGGGCAAAGATCAAGGGAGCGAGGACCCTGGACTTCATAGGGACGATACCCTATGCCGTGCCCTGTACAATGGTGGCTATTGCCATGATACTGGCCTGGTCGCGGCCGCCCGTGGTGCTCTACGGGACGATATGGGTGATACTTGCGGCCTACCTCGTTCGATACATGCCGTTCTCTATTCGAACCACGAACGCGACTTTGCAGCAGGTGCACGTTTCGCTTGAGGAAGCGGCGCGGGTGTCAGGCGCAGGATGGACCCAGACCATGAGAGACATCGTCATGCCGCTAATCCGGCCCGGTCTTGTGGCAGGGTGGATTCTAGTCTTCATGCCGGCCCTGAGAGAATTGACAATGTCCGTTCTCCTCTGGTCGCAAGGGGCTGAGACAATGGGAGTCGTTATTTACAACATGCAGGATGCTGGATACACGCAGATAGCTGCCGCGTTGTCTACTCTGGTTTTGCTTGTGATACTGGCCGGCAACGCAGTGGTGCGGAAGCTTTCAAAGGGTGAGATCAGTATCTGAGCCAGGTGCGGAGGTGGCAAAGGTGGAAGAGCGAATCAAAGTTTCAAGCCTTGTTAAGCGGTTTGGAACGTTCACGGCAGTTGACGATGTGAGCTTTGCAGTTCACGAAAATGAGTTCTTCTCGCTTCTGGGTCCTTCCGGATGCGGGAAGACCACGACGCTCCGTTGCATTTCCGGGTTGGAGCAGCCTACCGAGGGCGATATATATATCAGCGGACAACTGGTGACGTCGCCAGAGAAGAATGTGATGGTTCCGCCGGAGCGGCGCGGCATAGGAATGGTATTCCAAAACTACGCAGTATGGCCGCACATGACGGTAGAACAGAATATGTCGTACCCTCTCCGTCTGGCCAAGAAGCCAAAGGAGAAGATCAATCGGAAAATGGTTTATCTGCTGGATCTGCTTGAGCTTCAAGGCCTGGAAAAGAGGTTTCCTTCTGAGCTCTCGGGCGGCCAGCAACAGCGTGTTGCGCTAGGGAGGGCGCTTTCCACCGACCCCGAGGTGATGCTCCTCGATGAGCCCCTTTCCAACCTAGATGCGAAACTGCGAGAGCAGATGCGTTTTGAGCTCAAGGACCTTCAACGCAAGACCGGGATATCGATCCTCTACGTCACTCATGACCAGGTTGAGGCTATGGCTATGTCTGACAGGGTTGCAGTGATGAAGTCAGGGGCGGTTGTGCAGGAGGGTGCTCCGCATGACATATATGAAAAGCCGAAGGACAAGTTCGTCGCCGACTTCATAGGGACGATGAACTTCGTTCCGTGCAGTGTGATTGGCCGGACTGAACAGGGAGTCACCATTCGGCTTCGAAGCGGGGCAGAGTTTGTCATTGAGGGATCGTCAGCTAACAAGGGAGACTACACGCTCGCAATAAGGCCTGAAGATATCATACTCGGAACCGAACGCGGGGTTGAGTGCGAGGTGGACGTAAGGATATTCCTTGGCAACGTCATCGAATACCGGGTGCGAATTGGAGAAGACCTATTCAGGGTTCAGACGAATGCGTCAATGAGGCTTGAACCTGGTGACCGCACCCGCGCGTTCATCCAGAATGGCTTGGTTTTCCCGAAATAACATGCGCTGCTTTATACAGACAACGAAATGCAGGAGTGACGTGGAGTGCAGACAACAGCTTCTTTGCAGCAGGTTTTGAGAGAGTGTTACAGCCGGGGAGAGATGGACTACTGGATGGCTCCACTGACTCGCGTCGTCGACGGGAAGCCTGTGGGCAAAATAAGAAATGGCGATTCTCTATTCTTCTGTTGCAGGCGCGGAGACCGTGAGAGACAGCTCACAGAGGCCTTCGCTGACCCGTCCTTTGACAAATTCGAAGTGGAACCCATGCCCGACCTGAGCATTGTTCCACTGGTTCAATATCACGAGAAGTTCGCCGGCTTGCCCACTATCTTTCCGGTTCTTCGTCCAAAAGGGACCATGGGCGAGGTACTGAGCCGGGCCGGCGTGGCGCAGACGCGAATTGCCGAATCGGAGAAAGCGGCGCATGTGACCTTCTTCTTCAATGGCAGGCGCGTTGAGCCGTATGCCAATGAAGAATGGATCGCTGTGCCCAGCCCACACTCGTCTGAATTCCTGTCGAAGCCGGCCACGAGCACGGCAGGGGTTGCCATGGAAGTTGAACGTGCCATGGCTGCTGCCAAATCTGAGGGCGATGGCAGGCACTTCATACTCGCGAATCTCGCTGCGGGCGACATCATCGGGCATCTGGATGATTGGGATGCTAATGTGCTCTGTGCGGAAGCTGTAGATCAGGCACTTAGCACCATATGTGCGGCCGCGGCCGAGCACAGTTACGCAGTGGCTGTGACTGCCGACCACGGGCTGCTTGAGAGGTTCGTAAACGATGATGGAAGCCACAACCTGGGCCATACGTCAAGCCGTGTTCCGTTTGGCCTGGTGTTGCCTGCCGGAGGGCCGTCTGTGCAGCTGTGTCCGGCCGAAGATGCGACTCTTGCAGATGTAGCGCCTACGCTTCTCGGCATCATGGGGATACCTGTGCCCGAGGGCATGACGGGCAAATGCCGCGCCGTATTCGACGGAACCTGTGATCGCCTCGTGTTAGTCGTTCTGGATGGCTGGGGGATTGGTTCCGACGATACGGCAACGAATCCGATTGTAGCCGCCAACACGCCATGTATGAGCAGGATGAGGAAGGAATGCCCGTACATGACTCTGGCTGCGGCAGGGATGGCAGTCGGCCTGCCGGAGGGAAGGTCGGGCAACTCAGAGACCGGGCATCTGACTCTCGGCGCCGGGCGGGTTGTGCCCCAGGACGAACTCCGAATCTCTCGCGCTGTTGCCGCCGGAGAGCTCGGAGAGAATGAGGCAGTGAACTACGGCTTTGAGGCAGCGCGCAATCATGGCGGGGATATTCACGTAATAGCTATGCTGTCGGGGCGCAGCTCTCACGGGAATATGGATGAGGCAATCGCAGTGCTGAGGGCGGCAGCTGACAAGGGGATCGGGAGGGCATGGCTCCACCTGATTCTTGATGGCCGAAGCAGTCCGCCGCAGGGAGCTGCGGACCTACTGGGAGTCCTTGAGTCAAAGCTCCCGCCGGGAATAGATGTAGAAGTGGCTACTGCTATGGGCCGCGCTTATGCTCTAGACCGCAGCGGCAGCTATAGTGAGAAGACGCAGGTTGCCTACAGGGCCCTTGTTACGGGTGAGGGCCGCAATTTCTAGCTCTACGGCCAGGCCGGGTGTCCTGGCAGGAGCAATGCGGGCCGGAGACAGATGGTGAGGGCAGGGGTTATCCCTGCCCTCTGGAGCGTACTCAGCTCTCTGTTCAAGCGCCTGCAGATTCGAATCGCCTTTCTTGCCTTGAGAACCCCGTTCCTATCTGCTCCAGTCTACTACTGAGTTTCGTCGCTGCCAGGTTGCTGCAGGTCCGGAGGCAATGAAACGCCTCCAGGGAAACCTCCGGGCGACCCAGGCATGCCAGGAAAACCAGGTCCGGGTCCACCGGGTCCACCGGGTCCGGGCCCACCAGGAAAACCGGGTCCGGGGCCGCCGGGAAAACCAGGTCCGGGGCCGCCGGGAAACCCAGGTCCTCCAGGGAACCCCGGGCCACCCGGGCCGGGCGCACCTCCCCAGGGGCCGCCCCACCACGGCGGGCGCCACCACCATGGCCTACTCCACCACGGCGGGCCCCACCAGGGCCGACCGAACTGGTCAATCCACAGTTGGTACTCCTGATCCGCCCATAACTCCTGCGTGCTGACATCTGGAATCGTGTAGTAATCGTAGTGAAATGCCATACACACCCACTCCGTTCGTGCTTATGGCTCCTCTCGTTGAGGATACGTCTATGACAGCATATTCGCAGTAATGAGTCAGGGAACTGATACGGAAGTCATTGGGCATTCCGCGGTCAGCTGCGCCCGGCGGATCTACACTGCAGGCGTATGCATCACTCCCAAAGAAGAAGACTAATCCTACCTAAACACACCATGTTTTCAGCATATTGACGGGAAATTTGGCCCTGGCAGCGCACTGGGTATAAGAAAACCCGCTTGGGCGCCGATAATAGCAATGAGATCAATTACGGTCTGACGTCGGATGTTTTCTGTGAAACAGACAAACGCGGGCATCACGCAAGTTTGCAAACGCCGTCATCCAGGAAGAAAGGAGATGGCGTATCTGCCTACTCACTTAGGGGGTGCGAGGGCAGGATGAGAAGATGGATCATGAACATGGGGCTGACATGGAAGTTCCTTTTGATTCTAATCGTATTCGTTGCCATCATGGGAGCCACGGGGTGGATGGCTACAAGAACGATCAACTCACTTGCTTCGGATGTTGAGGTGGTGGCTGAGAGATGCGTGCCGCAGATGGAACGTGTGCTCAGGGCTGAATCAGCAGCAGTTAGCGTCCAGAGTTCTTTGGCCCAGGCTGCAGTGGCCCAGGATTACGCTACACTGGCAGATCATAAGGGACGCATAGAAGAAGCCGGGCGGATCTATGAGAAAAGCATGAATCTGGTGAAGGCAGATCTCAAGACTGAGCGAGGGCGTCAGATCTGTGGTGAACTCCAGAGCGCGTGGCATGATTATGTCGTTCTAGTTGATGAGATCATATCCTATGCAGAGCTGGGCCTTTCGGATCAGGCCCTGTTTTGCATGAACACAGAATGCGGAGTCATCACAGCCAAGCTGACAGGCCTCATTGATGAGCTTTTCGCGTATGTCAAACAAGATACCGGGAACAGCATTACAGAGATCCACGCAAGCGCTGCACAGACCTTGCGCCGGATCGTGCAGGTCATAGCGATCGGAGCACTTGTAGGCTTTGCTGTAGGCTTTCCCGCTGGACGCTCTATCGCAGTTCCCGCCAGAAAATTGGCGGTTCTTGCGCCTCTCGTGGCTGCGGGCGACTTGACCGTGGAAATCGAGCATGAGAGCGAAGACGAGATGGGAGTGCTCGCCAGGGCCATCGGCGACATGGTGGCCAACTTGCGAAATGTGGTCCGCGCTTCTGCCGCGATGGCCAGTGATGTTGCTGCCGCCAGCGGCCAGCTCTCATCAGGCTCGGAAGAAACGGCGGCGTCAACTCAGGAAGTGACGAGAACAGTGCAGGCAATTGCTGACCAGTCCCAGGAACAGTCCTCCTCGGCCAGCGAAACCGCCTCATCTGCTGCAGAACTTGGAAAAGTCATTCGCCGTGTATATGAGGGCGCAGACGCCCAGGTCAACGCGATAAGCCGTACATCTGCCGGATATGACTCCATGGGCCAATCGTTTGACAAGGCGTTGATTCTCATGGAAGATGTGCGCCTGGCGACTGAACGCAACGCTGACGCTGCAGTCCAGGGACGTTCAGCAGTAGAAGCGTTGACGGCAAGGATAGCTGAGATTGACAGGAAAACCTCTGCAACTTCGGAGAGAATAACGGAACTCGAGGGTCTTTCGCACGAGATCGGAAGAATTGTGGGCGTGATAGAGGATATTGCGGACCAGACCAACCTTCTGGCGCTCAATGCCGCCATAGAGGCGGCAAGGGCGGGCGAACAAGGTCGTGGATTTGCAGTCGTAGCTGAAGAGGTCCGTAAGCTAGCTGAAGGATCTGCAAGAGAAACAAGGGCCATCGCCGATCTCATCCAGCAGACTCGAGAGGCGACCAAACAGGCCGTCATGACCATGAAACTGCAGGGGCAGGAGGTCGAAGAGGGAAGCCTCGTAGCCACAGAGGCCAGCGAGAGGCTTGGCGACATACTGGGTGCTGCAGAACATTCCGTTTCAGCTATTGATGGTCTCATGACGGAGATTGAAGGATTCAGAACCATTGCCAGGCAAGTCGAAACCAGCATGAAGGAGATACTCGAGATTGCCCAGTCAAACACCGTTGACGCAGAGAACATGACGCTTCTTGTCGGCAAAGTCGAGGAAGCAGTAGAGAAGATTGCGGCAGCAGCTGAGGAGAGCGCAGCTTCAGTCGAGGAGGTTTCTGCATCAACGGAAGAGATAGGCGCAGCGATGCAGCAGGTGGCGTCTTCTGCTCAAGCCCTCGCAAGAACTTCGCTTCATCTGCAGCAAAGCATTGCCAAGTTCCACGTATAGCTTGCGCAATTCCTGGCCGGAGGCGAAGCCGCCCTGGAACAGGCAGTCCTGATTTGCCAGGGCAATCGGCACCAGGGCCGCTCGGGCAGGCTCAATGATGTTGATTTGGCGCCGGCCCCTGATCCGTCATGAGCTACCTTTCCCGGCCACAGAGGGCATGCGGGCAAGATGTGCCGGGCTGTAGAGTTTTTAGATTGCTCAAAGGAGGCAACATCAGGTGAAATTCAAGTCGCTCAGGGGGAAGCTGGTCTTCGCAATTACATCTCTTGTAGTGGTCGTGGTTGTGATTACAGGAGTAGTTCAATATTATCAATCCTGGTCGCAGATATTCTCTGAGATCCAGAAGCGCATACTTTCTATTGCTCAAACAGCGGCCTCAAACGTAGATGGTGATGAGCATGCATTGATTGTTGATCTTCGCATGGAAGACACTTATGCATATACATCACTGCAGAAATACTTGAAGAAGGTAATCAGTGAGAACCCTGATCTTGCTTACGTGTTCACTCTGGCCAAGGATGCCGACGGCGGAGTATTCATTGTTGTCGATGAATCTGACGGAGAGGATCATGCGGAAATCGGATATCCTTACGAGTCCAATCCCATGTTAGAGCGCGCATTTGAAGGCCACGCTTCCGTAATGGATGATTTCGAAATCGACGAGTGGGGAAGCTTTCTCACGGCATATGCCCCGGTGTGTAACTGGGCTGGCGATGTCAGCGGCGTGCT
>CZCA01002952.1_pt1 | contig 11336 bp, 5 predicted proteins | sample 591981 | NCBI WGS metagenome assembly CZCA01 (sample SAMEA3556810, study PRJEB10932) | anaerobic digester metagenome
CCTAGCAGCCTGTCGGACTTGAAGCCGGCGGACGGCGTACCGGCAGGCGGGTTTTCATGATGTGAAAAATAATCGGCATTTCAGAGCCGAAAGCGCCTTTTTCGCGTGAAATCGCCATGCTCCTGTCGTTTCTTCTCACTGCAGACGCAATGCGGCCATGCGCTTGAAGTTCCACGCGAGGCAGACCAGCGTCCATTCGTTGCGCACGTTGCCAACACCGCGCAGCAGGAACTGACGGAAACCCATCACGGACTTGATGATGCCGAACACCGGCTCGACGGTCTGTTTGCGCAGCGCGTAGGCGGCGCGACCGGTCTGGGTCTTGAGGGCGTGCTTCATCTGCTCGACGTGGGAGGTGGGCGTCTCGAGCGGTGCGGGCTCCTCGAAGCGGCTGCGCCAATCCGGATGATGCGCATCGCGCCCCACTGCGATCAGCGGCTCGACCCCGGCGTCGTGGCAGTGCTGGACGTTGCGTTCGCTGTAAAAGCCGGTGTCGGCCAGCAGCCGCGTGGGTTGATTGAGCCCATCGGGCAGTGCCTGGATGCACTCGAGCATCGGCGCGACCTGCTCCTTGTCGTTACCGGCGGTGGTGATGTGGGGCGCCACCACCAGCATCGATTCGGTATCGACCACGACTTGCGCGTTGTAGCACTGCTCGAAACCACCGCCCGCCACCTTCATGATGCGCGAGTCTTCATCGGTCAGATTGATCTGATCCTCGGCCTGTGGCCCCGTCTGCGGGGGCTTGGGGGGCTTGCCACCGGGCTTCTTGCCCGTGCTCGCCTGCTTGGCCTTGCGCTTGGCCATCTTCGCCTCGTACTCGGCTTGCTCGCGCTCGAAACGTTCCTTCGCGCGGGCCTCGATCTTGGCTTTGGCCGTCGCGATGGCCGCCAGACGGTCTTCGCGGCGCTTGATCTCCGCCGGCAAATCCACCCCCTCAGGCACATTGCCTTGATCGGCGGCCTCGGCCAGCTTGAGCATCTCCTGCACCTCGGCTTTGAGCTGCGCTTCGATCTTCTGCGCGTGCCCGTAAGACAGCGCACTGTGCCGGGAGGCGTTGGCGTGCAGCTTGGTGCCGTCCAGGCTGACCGTGCCAAAGCGCGAGAGCTGGTTCTCGCGTGCGACCTGCAGCACTTGCACGAAGAGCTCGGCGAACTGTTCGCCGAAGCGGCGCCGGAAACTCGCCAGGGTGTCGTGGTCCGGGTGCTGGTTGCAGGCGATGAACCTAAACGCCAGCGAATCGTAAGTCGCCCGCTCGATCCGGCGGCTCGAATGCGTCCCCGTCGCGTAGCCGTAGATCAGCAGCGACAGCAGCATCGCCGGGTGGTACGCATCGCTCCCACGCCCCGCATACGCCCGCTCCAGCGCCGACAGGTCCAGTGCCTCGACCACGTCGACCACATAGCGCGCCAGGTGCGTTTCGGGCAGCCACTCCTGTACCGAGGGCGGCAGCAGGTAGTCCGTTTGGCGGTCGATCGGGCGGAAGCGGCTCATGCTCTCAGGATCCGGGGGCGATGCGGCATTTTACAGGGGGTAGTCCGACAGGCTGCTAGACACCGCTCAACTGAGCCCAACTTGTAGAGAATATCGTCATTTTTCGACACGAAACGATATCATGTCGAATCCGTCGACACACCCGATCGAAATGTCGATGAATCAGCCTGCTATCGACACATGACCTTCGACCCGCGCAAGCCATACAACGATCTCCCTGCCCTCCCCCCTCAGGCGGAAGTCGAGTCGCGAGCCATCCTGAAGGCTTGCATCGAGGCGCGCGCAGCCGTCGCCGAACTCAAACAGGCCGGTGAGCTCATCCCCAACCAGGCCGTGCTGATCAACAGCATTCCCTTGCTGGAAGCCCAGGCAAGCTCGGAAATCGAGAACATCGTCACCACGGCGGATCGCCTCTTCCAGTTCGCCGATGACCGCGATTCGATGGCCGACGCTGCCACGAAGGAAGCACTCCGCTATCGGACGGCGCTGCGCGAAGGGTTTGAATCCCTGCGTCGTCATCCACTCACGACCCGTACCGCGGTCGACATCTGCCGCACCATCAAGGGTGTCGATATCGACATCCGCAAAACGCCGGGTACGGCGCTGATGAACGACCGCAGTGGTGAGGTGATCTACACCCCGCCCGAAGGTGAAGCACGCATCCGCGACAAGCTCTCCAACTGGGAGCACTTCTTGCACGAGGCCGAGCACATTGACCCGCTGGTGCGCATGGCCATCGGCCACTACCAATTCGAGGCCATCCACCCTTTCGTCGATGGCAATGGCCGAACCGGACGGGTGCTCAACCTGCTGTACTTAATCGAGCAGGGCTTGCTCGACATCCCGGTGCTCTACCTGTCCAAAGCCATCATCGAAGCCAAGCAGGACTACTACCGCCTCCTGCTGAACGTCAGCCGGGATGCCGCCTGGGAGCCCTGGATCCTGTTTATGCTCGGCGCGGTTCGCAGTACCGCGCGCTGGACAACATCCCGCATCAAGGCAATCAGGGCCCTCATCGATGAAACGGCAGAGCGGATGAAGCGCGACGCGCCCGGCATCTACTCCCGCGAACTGACCGAGCTGATCTTCGTACAGCCCTACTGCCGCATCGCCAACGTCGTCGATGCCGGCATTGCCCAACGCCAAACGGCATCGGTCTATCTGAAGCAACTCGTGGACATCGGTCTGCTGCAAGAAGTGAAGTCGGGTCGGGAGAAACTGTTTATCAATCCCGGCCTTCTTCGAACGCTTCAAAGTTTCGACCGGGAGTAATCGATGTCGAATCAACACCGCAGCGAAGAAACAACTCGAATAGAGTTGATCGATGTAGACCTGGCACGGGCCGGGTGGTCGAAGCAAAGTCGCTCACTCATTGAAGAATACTGCCTCACCGCCGCAGAGCCTGAGGCGACGTATCAAGGCCCGAAATTCGCCGATTATGTGCTTTTGGGTAGAGATGGCCGTCCAGTTGCAGTTGTTGAAGCCAAGCGCAGCAGTCGCGACGAACTCGCTGGCAAACGCCAGGCTGCTGAATACGCCGATGCCATCCGCACCAGATTTGGCATCGAGCCTTTCATTTATCTCACCAATGGCCGCGACATCCAGTTCTGGGATCGCGACCGTTACCCGCCGCGCAGAGTCGCGGCCTTCCATACGCGTGAGGATTTGGAGCGGCAATTCCACCAAAGGCGCTATGCACAGCCATTGCGCGGGATCGCCATAGAGGCACGTATCGCCGGCCGCGATTATCAGGTCGAGGCTATCCGCCGTGTCGCCGAGAGCATCGAAGCCGCGAAACGGCGCTTCCTGCTGGTCATGGCCACCGGTACAGGCAAAACCCGCACGACCATTGCGCTGGTCGATCTGCTGCTGCGCGCCAAGCGGGCGCAGCGCGTCCTGTTTCTCGCCGACCGGCGCGAACTGGTGCGCCAGGCGATGACAGAGTTCAAGAATCACCTACCCAACGAAAGTCTCGCACGCATCGAAAGCGGCGAGGCACCGACTGCACGCATCCACTTCGCCACCTACCCAAGCATGATGCAGGTATACGAGCGGCTATCCGTGGGGCACTACGATTTGATCATCGCCGACGAAAGCCACCGCTCGATCTACCAACGCTACAAGGCCTTGCTGGACCACTTCGACGCCCTCGTGCTAGGTCTGACTGCGACACCAACCGACTACATCGACCACAACACTTTTCAGCTCTTTACCTGCGACGACGGTGTGCCGACCTACCTCTACAGCTATGAACAGGCGGTCGCGGATGGCAACCTCGTCAACTATCGCGTGCTTGATGCCCAGACACAGTTCCAGATCCAGGGTATCCAAGGCGACAGCCTGCCCGAACCGCTGCAGCAGATGGCTCGCGACCAAGGCGTCGATCTGGAGGAGCTGGATTTCGAAGGTACGGATCTCGAAAAGTCGGTCGTCAATCAGGGCACCAACGATGCCATCGTGCGCGAGCTCATCGCTCGCTGCCGCAAGGATGCGCAAGGTCTGCCACACAAGACCATCGTCTTTGCCGTGAGCCACGCCCACGCCAAACGCCTGTACGAGAGCTTCAACCGCCTGTACCCCGAGTTACAACGGCGTGGCCTGGCCGAGATTATCGACAGCCACATGGAGCGGGCCGATGCCCTGCTCGATGACTTCAAATTCAAGGCCATGCCGCGTGTCGCTATCTCAGTGGACATGCTGGACACCGGCGTGGACGTGCCGGCCATTCAGAACCTAGTATTTGCAAAACCGGTGTTCTCACGAGTTAAGTTTTGGCAAATGATCGGCCGCGGAACCCGGCTTTACACCGACCCGCGAACAGGCGAGCTCAAGTGCGACTTTCTCATCATCGACCACTGGAAGAACTTCGCCTACTTCCAACTTAATCCCGAGGGCGAGGTCGATCGGCCCAGCGAACCCTTGCCGGTGCGCCTGTTCCGCGACCGGCTCATCCGCTGGCAGCTCGAAGTGGCGCAGGCGCGGCCGACGGATACCACGGTGCGCCGCCTGCAGGCCATGCTGGGCGCTTTGCCGCGCCAAAGCATCGACGTGCGGCCGCATGTGGACGCGCTGGATCAACTCGCCCAGTCTTGGCCAGCCCCCGATGCGCCCCACATCGACCGCCTGTCGCACACCTTGGCGCCCTTGCTGCGCCTGGTGCCCGGCCAGAGCCTGGATGAGCTGCAGTGGCGCCTATGGTGCGAACGCGCCGCACTGGCGCTCTTGCAGGGCGATGCCGAGCAAGGGCAGCGGCTCCAAGCGCGAATTCAGGACGCCTTGCGCCGCCTGCCCGAAGCCATCCCGGAAGTGAGGGCCCAGCGCGACGCCTTGGCCTTTGCCCTCTCGCCCGGTTTCTGGCAGCACCTGGACCTTTCCCGGCTGGACGATCTGCAAGAGCGCTTCGCGCCATTGATGCGCTTTCGGGTGCGCGAGGGCGGCCAGCCCATCGAAATCAACCTGCCCGACCGCATTGCCCAGCGCCACTGGATCATCTACGGCCCCACCGGCGAAGGCGCTTTTGCCGAGAGTTACCGCGAGCAGGTCGAGGCCTGGGTGCGCCGTCTCGCCGACGACCACCCGGTGCTGGCCAAGTTAAAACGCGGCGAGCCGGTCAGCGACGCCGAACTCGACGCCGTGTCGACCACGCTCAACCAGACCGATCTGTTCGTCACCGCCGACACCCTGCGGCAAGCCTTCGACGCCCCCCAGGCCTCGCTGCTGGAGCTGCTGCGCCACATCCTGCGGCAAGACGCCCGCCTGCCCGACCGCGAGACGCGCGTGCAGCAAGCCTTCGATGCCTTCATCGCCGCCCATCCGCGTCTGCGCGCCAACCAGCTTGCCTTTTTGCGCGCCGTCAAGGCCGCGGTATTGCGCCATGGCCGCATCACCCGCGCGGCGCTGTCACAACCACCCTTGGCCCATGTCGGCAAGGTCGATGCGCTGTTCGCGCCGCAAGACATAGACGAATTGATCGCACTCGCCGAAAAACTCAACGAGCGCGCCGCCTGAACCTGAGGACACCCATGCTCGCCCCACATCTGCGCAAGAACGTTGACAAACTCTGGGACCGTTTCTGGTCCGCCGGCCTGACCAACCCGTTGGTGGCGGTGGAGCAGATCACCTATCTGCTCTTTCTCAAACGATTGGAAGATCTCGACCGTGACCGCGTCGGAACCGGTAAACCCTCGGTCTATGAGCGCCGTCTGCCAGAAGATGCCAAAGCTTTCGACGGCAACACCTGCCGCTGGAGCTACATCCACCAGCAAAGCACCGACACCAAGCACCTGATCGAAGTCGTCTTTCCCTGGCTGCGCACGCTCGACCGGCGCCTGTCCGACCACGAGGAAGGCACCGAACTTGCAGGCCTCAACGGCCGCATGGCCGATGCCTACTTCCAACTCGACCCCAACAAGGGGCAGGTGCTGCACGACGCCATCGACCTCATCGACAAACTCTTCGCCCAGGCCGGCGATGGCAGCGCCGCGCAGGACCTGATGGGCGACACCTTCGAGTACCTGCTCTCCGAAGTGGCCACCGCCGGCAAGAATGGCCAGTTCCGCACCCCCCGGCACCTGATCCGCTTCATGGTCGAGCTGCTGGCCCCCCAGCCAGGCGAGCGGCTCATCGACCCGGCCGCCGGCACCGGCGGCTTCCTGTTCAGCGCCCAGCAATACCTGCGCCGCCAGGGCTCCACACCCGAGAACATCCGCCTCGAATGGGACGGCGCCCCGCACCGGCTCGACCTGGTGCAGGCCAGCGATCAGGAGCGCGCGCTCATCGAAGACGGCAGCTGCTTTGTCGGCATCGACAACGACCGCACCATGGCCCGCATCGGCTGGATGAACCTGGTGCTGCACCACATCCACAACCCCCGGCTGATGCAGGGCGATTCGCTCTCCAAGCGCGAAGGCAAGCCCGAACTGGCGCCGCTGCTGGCCAGCGAGAGCTACCGCTACGTGCTGGCCAACCCGCCCTTCACCGGCACCGTGGACACCGCCGACCTGGAGCGCGACAGCCTGCTCTTCCCCCGCGCCGGCACCAAGGGCAAGAAAAAGGACGAGGTGCTCACCAACAAGAGCGAGCTGCTTTTCGTCTGGCTGATGCTGGATCTGTTGGATGTCAGTGGGCGCTGCGCCGTCATCGTTCCCGAGGGCGTGCTGTTCGGCAACACCGACGCGCACCTCAAACTGCGCCGCGAGCTGCTCACCGAGCACTGCGTGGAAGCCGTCATCTCGCTGCCCGGCGGCGTGTTCCAGCCCTACACCGGCGTCAAGACGGCCATCCTCGTCTTCCGCAAGGAAACGCCGCGCGACGCCAAGACCGGGTTCGCCAAGAACGCCCCGCGCACCGAGCACGTGTGGTTCTACGAAGTCACGGCCGATGGCTTCAGCTTGGACGCCAAGCGCACCCCCCGCCCCGGGCAGGACAACGACCTGTGGGACGCGCTCGTGCAGTTCCGCCGTTGGCTCCAGGACGGCCGCGCCGCCACCGAGGGCGAGGCCCGCTACCACCAGCCGCGCTACTGGCGCGAGCGCTGGCGCCAGGCCAGCCTGCGCGATGCCGCCGGCCAGCTCACCCCGGCGGGCTTTGCCTTTGCCGACGACCCTGAGGCGGCCCCAGCCTTCGACGGCAAGACCTGGGCCATCCATGAACTCTTCCCTGAGCTGCTGCGCGAAGGCGAAACCACGCTCGACCCGCAAGCGGCCGAGGCCCGCGTGCGCGAGCAACTCGTGCCCCGTTTGGCCGAACTGGCCACGCGCCACTTCGCCCACGCCGACCCCAAATCCGCCAGCACCGAGTGGAACCGCGCCGCGCGCGAATGGCACGCCTACTTTGAAGACGAAGGCCCCGCGCTCGCGCTGTGGAAACAGCTCACCACTGCCGCCCGCGACCAGGTGCCCGAGCAGCCGCAAGGCGAGCCCATCGCCAACTTGCCCGAGGCCCTCAAACCTTTGGCCCGCGAAGTGGCCAAGGTGGACGGCTACGACCTCTGGTTGCGCAGCCCCGCCATCGACCAGACCCGCCCGGCCGTGGCCCGCAAATGCTGGGCGGTGCCGCTGCGCGCCTGGGCGCCCGATCCTGAATGGCGCTCGGCCGACGGCAGCCTGCAAGGCTCGCACGACGTCAGCGGCCGCGTGCGCCCCGAATACGTGGCCGAGAAGCTGCCCCAGCTCTACGACGGCGACACGCTGAACACCGCGCTGCTCGACCCCGACTGCATCGAAGCGCGCGACTGGAACCTCTCGGCCGGCCAGTACAAGCCTTTCGACTTCGCGGCCATGGACAGCGAGACCTCGGTCAGCGCGCTGATCGACGAGCTGCGCCAGCTCGAACGCGGCATCCTCGATGGCCTGGATCGCTTGCAGGCCATGGTGGAGGGCCGGGCATGAGGTGGCCGCAAGGGTGGAGGGAGGTGACGCTAGGCCAAGTCTGCACGCTCGGCTCGGGGGATGGTGCGCCGCAAGGAGACGAATGGTTCGATGAGGACGGCGAGCCGTTCGTCCGCACCAGCGATGTATCTGCGAACTCTGGTTCTGTTTACCTCACGGACACACGCGACCGGGTTCCTCTTGCTACGGCAGAAAAGCTTCGACTTCGGCGTTGGCCTAGAGGGTCGCTTCTCTTTCCCAAAAGCGGTGCTTCGGCGTTACTGAACCATCGCTGCTTACTCGGAAAGGATGCGTATGTCGTTTCGCATTTGGCGATCATCACCCCAGGCGAGCTAATCAACCCGGAGTTTCTTTATTGGTGGAGTAAAGCCTTTGATGCTGCCAGGGTGATTCCAGATCCCAGTTATCCCGCGATTCGACTGGAGGATCTCGCGAGGGTAAAGCTCCCACTTCCACCCCTGCCCGAACAACAGCGCATCGTCGAGGTGCTGCGCGAGTCGAATGGCTTGACCCAAGCCAAGCAGCGCGCGCTGCGTGAATTCGATCAACTGATCCAGGCGCGCTACCGCGCCCAGTTTGGCCGCTACTTCAGCCCGCAAGGTTTGCTGAACCCCGCCCGCATCGGCGAGCACTTGGAGAGTGCCCAATATGGCGTCTCGGAGGCGATGGGTGAGAGCGGCAGCCACGCCGTGCTGCGCATGAACAGCCTCACCACCAGCGGCTGGCTGGATCTGTCCGACCTCAAATACATCGACCTGTCGACGCAGGATGCCGCGGCCACCGAGCTGCGCGACGGGGATCTGCTGTTCAACCGCACCAACTCGCGCGAGTTGGTGGGCAAATGCGCCATCTGGCGTGACACACCGGGTGCCTACAGCTTTGCGTCTTACCTGGTCCGACTGCGCTTCAAGGCGACGCTGTTGCCTGAATTCTTGTGGGCCACGCTGAACAGTCCTTACGGCAAGTATCGGCTGTTTAACGCGGCCAAACAGGCGGTGAGCATGGCCAACGTCAGCCCCACCGACCTGGCACGCATCAGCATCCCGTTACCACCGCTGGAGGAACAACAGGCGTTCGCGGTTTTCGTGCGTGAGGTTGAGCAGCAGCGCCAACGATTGTTGGCGTCATGGGCACGCTGGCAGACGTTGCAGCCCGCACTGATCACCGAAGCCCTCTCCGGCCGCCTCACCGCCGCCTGGCGCGAGCAACACGCCGCAGAACTGGCCCAAGCCGCCCGCGAGCGCGACGAGCAACTCGGGGCACCCTTGCCGCAGGTGACGGTGCGCATCACCGAACACGCCCCCGCCGAGCGCCGCACTAGCCCGGCCCGCCCGCGCCGGCAGGCGCTGATCGATCAGCTCTCCAGCTTCCAGCACGCGGTGTGGAACACGCTGCGCTTCGAATGGCGCGGCGCCGTGCTGGCCGATGACCCGGCCGCGTTCGACGAGTTCTGCACCAGCCCGCAAACCGCCTGGCGGCTGGAAGGCTTCCAGGCCGGGCGTGAGGAGGTGCGCCGGGCGCTGGAACAACTGGCGGCGATGGGTCTGATCCGCAAAATGAGCCTGCCGCGCGCCAACCCCAACACCGGCCGCACCGAGTACCTGACGGCCTTCCGCCCGCTGCGCGAGGCCGACGACGGTGGGCGAGCGGAAGAGGACACGGCGCTGGCCGATGCCGAACGGCTGGCGCGCGAGCTCGATCGCCTGCAGGCAGCGCGGGGACAGTGAATGCGGCTGCGCTATCTGCACCTGTCGCATTACCCGCCGCTTTCCGATCTGGCGGTGGCCTTCAGCCCGCGTGCGCCCTGGGCCGCGTTCGAGCCGCCGGGCGCGGCGGCGCGGCTGGCCATTCACTTCGTCATTGGTTTGAACGGCAGCGGCAAGAGCCACCTGCTGCGCGCGGTGGCAGCCAGCTTTCTGGCCCTGGCCGACGAGCGCCTGCCGCGCAGCCCGGTGAGCCTGGTCTATGAACTGGGCCGCCCCGGCGAGTCCGGCTACCGCACGCTGATCTTCGACTGCCCCGGCGAGGCGCACGCCACCACGCTGTGGCAGGCCGACGGATGGGCCTTTCCCGACACGGCCGATCGCGACACCTTCGCGCAGGCCATCGCCTATCTACGTGCCGTCACCGCCGCGCCGCAAGGCACGTTGGCGGTGTTCAAGCCGCGCATCGCCCGCGGCGATTACCCGCAAGCCGTGCCGGACGCACTGCCGCGTGCGCTGCTGGCCTACACCTCGGGGTGGATGCCCCCGTGGCGCGAGGCCTGGCAACCGCCCGTGGAGGGTGAGGCCCTCGACGTGGTGACGCAAGCCGCCGATTACGACGCCGGCCAGGAGCGCCCAGCGGGCTGGACGGCAGAAGACGAGGCCACCGTCGTGATCGACGGCGGCACCGTTGGCGAAGCCGCGCCAGCGCACAAGGCACCTGCCGAAGCCGAGGGCCAGCCCGACGATCTGTTTCGCCGCCCGCTGCTGCTGGAGCCGGTGATGATGACGGCGGCACTCCTGGCCGTGGCCTTGCAGGATGCCGAAGCACGCCGCCGAGGGCAGGCGGACACGGCGCTGGCCGATTTGTTTGAGAAAGCGGGCTGGCAGCGTCTGGTCGGCGTGCGTTTGCGCCTGAACCTCGATCGCGCCGCCGCCGCGCCGCGCGCCTGGCGGACGCGCCTGCACGACGCCGTTCGCCTGGCGGGCGAGTGCCTCGCCGAACCGCATCCGGGCCGGTCGCTGCGCAGCCTGTACTTCGACATCGAGGGCGCGCTGCCCGACCAGCCCGAGCTGCGTGAGCCCCAGCGCTACGAAGGGCTCACCACCCAAGGGCAGGCCTTGACCGCGCTGCTGGGCGAGCCGGACGACACGGCCTTCGAGCGCTTCGGCACGCTGCTGGGCTGGCCGCGCCAGGCGGGGCTGGAGGACATCGAGCTCTTCATCCGCCGCCACGACAAGCCGGAAGAGGAGAGCCTGAGCGACCTGAGCGACGCCGGCGTGCTGCGCCTGAGCGAGCTTTCCGACGGCGAGCGGCTGGTGCTGGCGCGCTGGGCCCTGTTCCATTTGCTCGCCGGGCAGGACGACGCGCTGCTGCTGTTGGATGAGCCCGAAACCCACTTCAACGACGCCTGGAAGCGCGAGATCGTGCAAGTGGTGGACGCGGCCATGGGGGCCGATGCCAGCCAGGTGCTGATCGCCACCCACTCGGCCATCGTGCTGTCGGACGTGTTCGACGACGAAGTGGTGTTGATCCGCAAGGTGGGCGGCTGCTCCACCGCCGATGCGGTGACGGATCGCACCTTCGCCACCGACCCCAGCGCCCTGATGATGACGGTGTTCGGTGCCGACGACAGCATCGGTGCGCGGGCGCAGCAGCGCATTGAGGCCTTCTTGCGCGCCGCTGCCCAAAAGACGGAGCCAACGCTAGACGACGTGCGGCAACTACAGTCGCTGATCCGTCGCCTAG
>CZCA01000914.1_pt1 | contig 11332 bp, 12 predicted proteins | sample 591981 | NCBI WGS metagenome assembly CZCA01 (sample SAMEA3556810, study PRJEB10932) | anaerobic digester metagenome
CAACATAGGGGTCTTCCACAGGTGCCAAGTCCCCCTATCATCTTGGCTTCGTCTCTGACACCAATTTGCCGAAGCTCAATACGGGTTTTGAACACCCCGGCCAAGTCCTTTACAAGTTCTCTGAAATCCACTCTTCCATCTGAAGTAAAGAAGAAGATTATTTTGGTGTTATCAAATGTGTATTCAACATCCACAAGCTTCATAGGTAAGCCATGAGCTTCTATTTTAGTCAAGGCTATTTCAAAGGCCTTCCGTTCTTTTTCTCTGTTCGCCTTGACTCTGGCCTCATCCTCTGAAGTAGCCTTTCTAACAACCTTTCTCAAAGGGGGTGTAATCTTGTCTTCAGGCACCATGTCCGCGCCTCCGACAACTTCGCCGAATTCCAACCCCCTTACTGTCTCAACGACCACCTTATCCCCATCAGAAAATTCCATATCTTCGGGGTCAAAATAATAAATTTTACCGGCGTTCTTAAATCTTACTCCGACAACTTTTACCATAACTCACAAAGCCCCTCTTCAGAGTCTATGTCCATGCCATCATGCCCCTTGACGCACTCTTCGCCTCAGGTCGAACAGCAAAGATTCCAGGACTAACCTTATATTAGCGTTTTGCCTGACCCATTTCCTGGACTCCTCAATACGTTCAATGATTGCAATAAGATCATGAACCTCATATAATTCCCCATCATCGGAAAGCGCCTCTCGTATGTCATCTTCGCTCTTACCCGGATTGATAGATACAAGACTTATGTCACCGGTCTCTTTAAATACCAGGACATCCCGGAACCAGCCGGCAGCCGCCGCTAATGCCTTTTCCAGCTGTGCTCTGGACCTTCCGGCCCCTCCCTGAGCTTGCAACATCTTCTCAATAGCCTCAGCCTCTTCCAAGACCTCAAGAGACGAGCATGAATACGCCTTGCGCAGCCTTTCTGTAATATCCGAAAAGTCTTCCGGGGTTTTGTGTCCTCCAAGGCTTACGCGTATCAGTTGACATCTTGACCTGACAGTGGGCAACAAGCCTTGTGGATTTCCGGTAACGAGGATAAACACCACATTCCTCGGCGGCTCTTCCAGGAGCTTCAGGAAGCTATTCTGCGCTTCCTGAGTCATTTTTTCTGCGTTTTCCAGGATTGTTACGCGAAAGCCCTTATCGTACCTGGGCTTATATGACATATCATGCTGGATGCCTCGGATCTGATCAATCTTAATGGATAACCCGTCCGGGGATACCACTTTGACATCAGGATGGTTGCCTTCCTGAATAAGCCTGCAGGAGAGACACCTGCCACATGCAACGTCATCTTGAGGCTTTTGGCAATTAAGCCTGGCAGCAAATGCTGTTGCGCCTGATGCCTGTGATGTCGTATTGTGTTCACCTGACGCAAAATCCAGATCCCAAACAGCAAAGAGATACGCGTGGGAGACTCGTCCTGTTTCAAGTGAACCGGCAAGAGCCTGATTTATCCGAGAAATCGGGGTAGTAATCTCAATATCCAAATTCTCGTGCCTTTTTGCCATGATTCCTTTTCACACTCTCTCAAATCGGGCCACATCCAGAACAAAAAGGGTAGCTCCGCCAATCGGAACTTCCACAGGCTGTCCGATATATGATTCAGTTGAGCGTCCCACAACCGATATGGGAGGCATCATTTGCATCCTGCTTCTGCACGTAGATTTCACTATATCAACAACATCATCAACCTCATAATCCTGGACACCTATAAGTAAAGTAGTATTGCCCTGCCTGAGAAACCCCCCTGTAGTTGCAAGCTTTGTCGCCCTAAAACCCCGATCCATAAGTACATCCATAAGTGCGCCGGAATCCTGATCCTGCACCACGGCAATAACCAGTTTCATAGCGGGACCTCCTTCCTGGTTTCTCTTGTCCTTTGCCCTCTTCAGCTCCTGGAAATCCAGCCTACATAACCCCATTACGCAGTTAACCCCGGTAATAGACCACTCTCCTATTAGGTTCTTCTCCTATGCTCGCCGATTTCACATGATATCTGCTTGCCAGCTCATGTTGGAGTTTACGAAGATAGGAGTTTTGCGGATTGAGTTCGATTGGACCGTCATATTCTTCAACTCTGCTGAGAGCATCTTCCGCTTCTCTTAGCGCTTGCTCTTCACTGAATGCCCGGTCTCGGTCAAACATATTCCTCAGAAAGCCGGTGATCTGAGTTACGGTATTACTGCGGATAATGTGAATTGGAAGACCTCGTCGTTCTGCTTCACGAATGGCCTTTGGCATTTTCCGATACTGACCTTTAAGAGTCAGGACGATGTCTGCCTGTCCTAAGTCTTTGGAAATGACTACAGGCAGGCCTGTATCACGGATAGCGTTTTCAATGCGATTTCGGCTCACCGCATACGGGTAAATCCTTAAGATATTGCCATATCGCTCCGGCATAATGTCCGGATCTATCCAAACAGTATCAGAATCTCTCGGCGAATAAACAACGTCGCCATCCACAGAGCCGGCGGATCCGACTGCTCGGCGACGCGCTTCCTTATAGCGTCCAATCTCACGGCCACGCCCGGGTTTAGCTTCTTCCAATATAGGCTCGCGGGCCGCAAGCCCTGCCATGCCAGGAACGTGTTGGTGCCGGAATTCCTCTTCCTCAATAACTTCTATCTCACCGTCTACAGAACGACGCCTAACCTCCGGCCTGGGCGGGATTCCTCGGAGAAGAAGATCGACAGTCTTTGCTACATCATGATGGATAGCATATCCGTCGCGGTCCAGGATTTCGATGACAACATCAAAAGTAGGCGGCGCCTTTCTTTCCAAAACTGTTTTCTGCGTGCCCCTCTTTCTGGCCTCTTCATCGCCGAGAGTAACCACTTGTATGCCACCTACCAGGTCAGACAAGGTAGGATTCAAAACAAGGTTCTCGAGAGTGTTGCCATGAGCGGTACCGATAAGTTGCACACCGCGTTCAGCTATGGTCCTTGCAGCCTGAGCTTCCGCCTCTGTTCCGATCTCGTCAATTACAACTACTTCAGGCATATGGTTTTCCACTGCCTCGATCATTACATCAGCTTGTCTTTGAGGTGTAGGCACCTGCATCCTTCGCGCGCGTCCGATAGCAGGGTGGGGAATATCTCCGTCACCTGCTATCTCATTTGAAGTATCCACAACAACCACACGCTTATTGAATTCATCGCTGAGCACACGCGCGACTTCCCGAAGGAGCGTGGTTTTACCTACGCCGGGTTTACCCAGAAGCAGTATACTCTTGCCTTGTTCCACCACATCCCGAACAATGTCGATTGTGCCGTAGACCGCTCTGCCGATTCTGCATGTAAGTCCAATAATGTCACCATAGCGGTTACGTATCGCGGAAATTCTGTGAAGAGTCCGCTCGATACCGGCTCTATTATCATGTCCGAAAGCCCCCACACGTTTCGTGAGGAACTCAATATCCTCGCGCTTAACAGGATTCCCATCCAGGTATACGAATCTGCCGGCGGGGAATCTGGCTTCCGGTTGCCTCCCGAGGTCAAGGACGATTTCCAGAAGATCGTCCAAATCACCCAATCCCTCAAGCTTATCCCTGAGCCTTGGCGGCAGCACCTCCAGCAGTTCATCAAGATTGTCAGTTATCTCCCGTCGTGTCACAAGTCGGCCGCACGTAACACTTTGACTCATCACAGGCGGCCTTTCCCCCCTTTCGGTATATAGCAAGGGTTTCTCTCGGCCTAAACGACTCAAGATATTAGTTTGCCCTGATACTTATGCAACAACAAGAACCCGGTTGTCTTTGACCCCATGAAACCTGACACCGCATGATGTCGCAAGACAAATGAAATCCGTCAAAGCGAAGGTAATCTCTTGGCCGGGACAAACAAGGATAACCCCAGGCGGATAAGGGACTATCGTGTCAGCGGATATCCTGCCTTGAGCTTTCCCAATCTCAACCCACTTCCCTTTAGAGAACACAGCTTCCCGCGGTGTCATCTCTTGCTTAGGTATGTCTTCAAATACCCGGCCTAAGTCAGCCAAAACAGGTTCCATGTCGCTGCGTTCGGGTATCGCCTTCCGCCTTCCTAAGGAATCATCCTCTGCGATCTTAACAAGGGCTCTAGCAAGGTCCAGGACGTCCTGTTCCATGTCTATCATGGTCAGGACCGCAATTATATTCACCATGTCCTGAAATTCCACTTCAATATTGTGCCTCCGGCGAAGCATGTCCGCTACCTCAAACCCTGTCAAGTTAATACTGTCCAGGGAGGCCACGAATTTCGTTGGATCATGCCTGAACCCCTTCGATGCCACACGCTCGTTTGTAAGGCATCTAATACCCGGTGTTTCGTTAAGCTTCTGTTGAGCTCCGAGAGCTGCTTTGATAATTGGGTCAAGGAGTTTGCGTCCTTGCGTTGCAACCAGCTTCCGGGCTATGTCCAGTGACGCCATTAGCACATATGACGGGCTCGTGGTCTCTATAATCGTGAGAGCCCGAGAAATGTCCTCATCTTGCACCCTGCTGCCTTTAATATGGAGAAGGGATGTCTGGGTCATGGCAGGCAGCGTCTTATGCGCACCTGACACTACAATATCCGCTCCGACTTCAAGTCCTGAAAGAGGCAATTCCTTATGAAAAGGTAAATGTGCCCCGTGTGCTTCGTCTATCAATGCTATTTTATCATAGTCATGGACGATAGCCACTAAAACGTCAACAGGCGGAGAGATACCGTAGTAGTTAGGATTCGTAAGGACGACCCCTTGCACATCAGGATGTTCATCAAGGACACGCCTGAGAGTGTCCGGGGTAGGGCCTAACGGGATTTGAAAAACCTTGTCCACCTCTACGTCAACATAAACCGGGTATGCGCCGGTAAGTATCAACCCTCCGATAACTGCCTTATGAACATCGCGAGACACGGCAATCTTGTCACCGGGCTTTGAGATAGCCAGCACTCCACTGTGAATACTACATGTTGAGCCATTTACCACAAAGAAAGTGGTATCAGCGCCGAAGGCCGAAGCTGCCAAGCGCTGCGCTTCATAAATAGCGCCTTGTGGAGCATGGAGGTCATCCAAACCAGGGAGTTCAGTCACATCTCCTAAGAGACATCGGGTTATGAGTGGGTCGGTAAGACCTAACCCGTCAGCGATAACAGGATTCATGCCCCCTTTATGCCCGGGAAAATGCAACCTCTTTCGCTTCTTGTCCACATATTCTTTCAGCGCATTGACAAGGGGGGTGGCATATTGCTCCCTATCCCTGCTACATGTATTCATGGGTGATGACGTCTCCATCTTTTGATAAAAGTTTCCCGTTATTCTCCGGATTCTCCGGGATCTTTTCTATGATCATATCCTTCCCCTTTGTCTTGGTTCTTCCTGCACAAGGCCTCAGCCGGCACAGGCCTCCAAAGCTCTTTCAACTTCTCCGTAATCACGGAATAGTCTTCCGAGGATACGTCCATCTCAGAAATCATGTCCATACATTTAAGACATATCATTCGGCCAAGGATAGGCGCTACGGGAGCAGTGGGAGATTTGCCGCAAATCAAGCAGAGATCCCTGTTTGCCTGCTTTATGCAAGGAATATCATTAGCATGATTGTCTCTTGGATGCATCCAAAATCACCGCCTGTACTTGCACAGGCTACTTAAGCCCGGCTTCGTTATATTTCGCATTATTGGACATACTTCCTGCCATTATTAGCATTTCTCCCTCTAGAATATGAATGGAGACACATTTTAGCAGACTTGTCGCCGATATAAAGATGTCATGGGATAATATGGGAAGCGTTTATAGAGGAATCGGAACACCTTTCGCGAATTCTGTTCGTGACAGCAAACGAGGGGAGGTGCGTGCGCGCTTACGCGCGCCGGTCATGAAAACGTGGAAGAAACTCGCATATAGCTTCGGTTCCCTTGGCGCTGCAGTACCTTACCAGGCAGTCCAGACGTACATTATCTTTTTCTATGCAGACGTGATGAAGCTCCCTATTGAGCTTGTAGGTTACACAATGATTCTCTACGGGATTTGGAACGCAATTAACGATCCTCTCTTTGGATATCTATCTGATCGCACACGCACAAAATGGGGACGGCGGATTCCGTACATAGCAGGCGGACTCATCCCACTGGTCCTTGTCTTTATTTTCTTATGGATTCCGCCGTTTGGAATAACGGACGGCAACTATATCCCGCTGTTCATGTATTTTACGATAATGATGTTTCTATTTGACGGTCTCTTCACCTTGGTCATTCTTAACTGGACAGCTTTATTCCCTGAGATGTATACCAGCCTTGAGGATCGATCTATCGTATCAATGTGGCGTCAGCTCTTTGGAAATGTCGGGCTGATTATCGGTATTGCATTGGCGCCTATGATCTACGGTAAACTGGGATGGCAAACCATGGCAATCATATTCGGGATAATCACCGGGATCTCTTTAGGGATTTCTCTCCTCGGAAGCAAAGAAGCAGACCCTTCAGAATATGAAGAACCCCTTGATATGCTCCCTGCCCTTAAATACACTTTGCAGAACAAGTCCTTCATGACGTACGTAATTCCGTACATGCTGATTCAGTTTACCTTCGTAATGATCATGGCGATGGTGCCTTTTCAGGCAAAATACGTACTGCACATTGCAGAAGAGCAGTCTACGATTATTTTGGGAGCAGCTTTCCTTGCTGTATTCGTAGCGCTTTTTCCATGGACCCGGTACACAATCAAAGCAGGGCCGAAACAAACTGCGTCCCGGGCTATCGCGTTCTTTGCCATCGCACTGATACCCTTTGGCCTTGCCCGTGACTTTAGAACAGGAATAATAGGCGGTGCATTGGTAGGCGCCGGACTCGCGGGGATACTCCTTCTCTTCGACACACTGCTAATAGCGGATGTTATCGATGAGGACCAGCTTCGTACCGGACGGAGACGCGAAGGCATGTACTTTGGCGCAAACGCCCTTTTCATCCGGCTTGCTATTTCTGTCCAAGCCCTTGTAATGAGTCAGGTCTTGAAGGCAAGCGGGTATGACCCCAATCTCCCGGTACAGCCTGCTTCCATCGTAGCCGGCATCAGGTCGTTAATGACCGTAGTCCCTATCATTGGTCTGATTGCCGCGTTCCTTGTGTTTAGAATGTATCCCCTCGACGGAAATAGACTGGCTGAAATAAGAAAGGAGATTGAATCCGCAACTAAAACAGTCTGAGGGAACTGACTATTCGGGGGAAAGAGATTGAAAGAATCGTATTCGGTAAGACAGCGCCGGGAATCTCCGCGGCGCTGTCTCTCACACAGACCAAGACATCCGGCTCCTTAGTAGAATATCTTCTTTGATGACATCCAATCATGCACCAAGTTGAGGGTTTCGCCGAATCTTTGGAAATGCACAACCTCTCTTTCGCGTAAGAATCTTAATGTGTCTGTAACATCCGGGTCATCTGAGAGATTGATGAGATACTCATATGTTGCGCGAGCCTTCTGTTCCGCTGCCATGTCTTCATGGAGATCTGCGATGGGATCCCCCTTTGATTGGATGTACGCAGCGGTCCAGGGAGCGCCTGCCGCGTTTACGAAGTAGAGGGCTTTATCATGATCAGCATAGTACGGGTCTAAGCCTGCAGCCTTAATCTGCTCCACTGTAGCGTCGCGTATCAGGTTATAGACAAGGGTCGCGACAATCTCCATGTGCGCCAACTCTTCTGTACCGATGTCAGTTAGAACTGCTTTCGCCTGGGATATAGGCATAGTGTAACGCTGCGTCAAGTACCTTAAAGATGCAGCCAGTTCACCGTCAGGCCCCCCATATTGAGTAATGATGTCTTTTGCAAGTCGAGGATTAGTGCCAGACACCCTCGCAGGATATTCAAGCTTCTTTTCGTATATCCACATTACTTTCACTCCTCCCCATAAGGCTTACAGTCGTTGAAGTTGATTTCCCACGGCCACGGGCTCTCAATCCAGCGCCATGTGTTTCCTTCGTTCAGTCCGAATCCAAAATTCATGAGAGGTCCGTACCGGGCTTCAAATTCCGATTTTGCTCTCATAAGCTCCTGTGAGACTGCGGCAAAGTCAGTAAGCGCGCATCTGTCATCAGGGTGAGTATCCAAGAATAAGTTAAGGTCAATAGCTGCAAACTCCAACTCCATGATTCTTAGGAGGGCAGACTGTCTCTTATTCATTGTCATCCCTCCGTTCGAAGTCTTCGGCAAATATTACGCCCTTACCCGACGTGTATGGCCTGATCAGTTCCTGGAAGATCGTGCCTTTCCTCAAGCCTTCCTGGGGACTGAGCACTTTCTGATAACGCTGAGGTATTATGTACGCCCTGGCAAGCTCCCCAGTGGGACACCCGGCATATACCTCTGCGTCTGGATTTTCCGCAAGTTTCTCGAGATCTTCCGCCATTCTTATTCCCTCCCGAATCCAGTTGACAAGTATAGCTTCATTGACAATAGGCAAAGGCATATGCCGGCCATGTTTTAATAGGACAGGATATCCCTTTGCGAATTGACTCCAGTGTCAGTGTATTCAGGGATGTCCCTAAGGGTTAGTCACATATCCCCATTATCTTGCGGGATTTGCCATACAAGGTATTGACAGACAGCATAGTCGACGACTACGCACCTACGCAATGAGGATAATTGCAAATCCGAAGTGTCGTCAAGGACACCTGGATTGGTAATGCGCACTCGCCCGGGCGGGGAATTAGGGCAATTATTGGCGAAAGAGGGATTGACAGGAGACAGGGTATTTTATATTATTAATATAGGAACATGTGTTTGGGGGTGTTTGAGATGTCTCCTGCGATGCCGGCATTGTTCAGCAAAAACGCATATCCTTTAGAGAGACGCCGGATGAGAACGTCAGGCTCCCGGACAGTGAGAATAATTGTGCGTTTTTCGCGTACCCGAAACAACACAAGCGTCAACCCGACAGTATTGTTTACCTCAGGTAAAGGAGAACCTATCCGAGAAATACAATATAACTTTTCCAATGTTTCGCTGGAAGAATCAGGTCTCCGAGCCACTTTAGAATCCCTCAAGATTGCCAGGAGGTATCAGGCCAAACATATAGTAGTCTATATTGACGATGAATGCGTTGCTTCAATCGCTGACGGAAGTGAGATTCCCCCGCCTGACCTTATCGGCTTGACGTTGCAGTTGCGGGCATTCTGCCACTCATTTAAGTCTATTGAGATTCGATCCGGCACTTCGGGGATCACCCCGAGCCTGCTCCATTTGGATAAATCCGGCGAGAAAGGGCAGTTAGGCCATGTTTTTTGCTGACGAAAAATGTTTCGCGTGCGGACGCGACAATCCAATTGGCCTTAAGCTTGTGTTTCAATTGGACGAGAAAGGGCGAGCAGTCGCGACGTTCGTTGCGCCCGGAGAGTTCCAGGGGTTCTCTAAGGTACTCCATGGAGGAATCATCTGTACACTCTTAGATGAAGCTATGGCATGGGTTATGATCCTCCACGGCTACTTAGGGGCTACAGCCTCAATGAGAGTGAAGTTCCGAAGACCTGTCCCCATAGGGAAGAAAATCGAAGTCACAGGTGAGATTATAAAGCAGGGCACAAAGTCATGGACCTTGCAATCTTACATCTCAGACGGACGAGGACAAGTGCTTGCCGATGCAGAAGGGGTTTTCGGGGCAGTATCTGAAATATCATCTCTGAAACCAGGTTCTAAGTAGGTTACCGTAGACCCTCGCTGCTCTTCAGCGGATATGCTATGTTTCGTGTAGCCACTGCAGGGACGTAATAATTATCTCATCTTATTCGAAGTTATCTTATGTGGATGCTCTCTAATGCTTACCTCGAAAGAACATCTTGTGCAATTCCTTCATTTCTTCCTTTGACGCTGTGGGAGGCCAAAGTTCGCCAACTGCGTTGGTGTGCAGAGCCTTGAAAAGATTAGTGTATACCATAGGGTTTTCCCTGGAAAGACTGCGAATAAGTTCTTTCACTGCAATCCTCTGTGTCTCATCCTGCGCAGGGCATGGATTAGTCGGTGGGTTATATCCAAGTCGTTCTACTGCCCCTTTGATTTCCGATTCCTTGAAATACACCAATGGCCGAATCACTGTAATTCCTGTACGATCCAGGTATGTCACGGGACGAAAGACATGAACCTGACCGGAGTAGAGGATACTCATAAGAAACGTTTCCACTGCGTCATCCCGATGATGAGCAAGAGCAACCTTATTGAAGCCCTTTTCTACAGCAAGACTGTTCAGTGAGCCGCGCCTGAGGTGGGAGCAAATGGCGCAAGGTTTTTTCTTTTGCTCACTGTTGAACGCGATCTTGGCTATGTTTGTCTTTGTGATGAAATACGGTATTCCTAATTCGGTGGCGAAGTCTTTCATCTCATCATTAATTAAATCGCCTTTGGAAAAACCAAGGTCAACTGTGGCAGCTGCAAGCCGGAAATTAACAGGCGAATATTGTTGTATTGCAGACAGAGCGTATAATAGGAACGCGCTGTCCTTGCCTCCTGAGAATCCAACAAGGATTCTGTCTCCTTCAGAAACCATCTGAAATTCAATAAGCGCCCTATACAGCCGCCTGGAATAAGAGCGGGAAAGCGCTACATCTTTCATAACATGACTACCTTCCTTGTTTCAAATCACACTATGTACAAGTAGAAATTCCTTCTATAGCCTCTCAAACACCATAGTAAAATGCCTGAGCACCGGGGCTTCATAGACAACTTTCAACCCGCGAATCTGATCTTTTCGCTCCGCGATATTTCGGAGAGCGCGAACTACCATATCCATGTGCCTATCAGTGTATACCCGCCTGGGAATAGCCAGCCTGACAAGCTCAAGAGCAGGGTAAATCATCCGGCCTGTCTTCTTATCCTTATGTCCGAAAGCAGCAGTGCCTAGCTCTACAGCACGTATCCCGGCTTCAACATATAATTCCACCACAAGGGCCTGAGCCGGGAATTCGCTTTGGGGTATCCGGGGCAAGAACCGTTTTGCATCTAAGTAAACACCATGGCCTCCTGTAGGTTCAATGATAGGGATGTCATAGTCCAAGAGACGATCGCCTAAATAGGCCACCTGCCCGATGCGATTTTCAAGGTAATCTTCACAGAGGACTTCCTTTAGGCCTCGAGCCATAGCCTCAAGATCACGACCGGCAAGCCCTCCGTAAGTCAGAAAACCTTCATAGATAATACCCCACTCACCGGCTTTCCCGTACAATTCCTCATTGGATGTGGCGAAAATACCACCGATGTTCACAAGGCCGTCCTTCTTTGCACTCATGGTAAACCCGTCAGCGTACGAAAACATTCCCCTGGCAATTTCTGCTATGGTCTTGTCCTCATAACCCTCTTCGCGCTCTCGAATGAAGTAC
>CZCA01005418.1_pt1 | contig 11326 bp, 10 predicted proteins | sample 591981 | NCBI WGS metagenome assembly CZCA01 (sample SAMEA3556810, study PRJEB10932) | anaerobic digester metagenome
GAGCCTACTGCCGCCAAGTGGCTCAAGACCTATATCGGCGGTGAAGAGCTGATCAACGGTGGGCGTCGCTACTGCCTTTGGCTAAAAGGGATCTCGCCTAAGGAGCTGAAGTCCATGCCGGCGGTGATGAAGCGTGTCGCGGCCGTCTCCCAGGCACGACTGAAGAGTCCGACCAAAAGCGTTCAAGCCTTTGCGGACAAGCCCACCCTCTTTACCCAGGATCGCCAACCCGACAAGGACTACCTCGGTGTCCCCGAAGTCTCGTCCGAGCGTCGTCGCTTCATTCCCATCGCCTTTCTCTCCGCGGACATTATCGCGAGCAACAAGGTCCAGATCGTGGAAGGGGCAACGCAGTACCACTTCGGTATGCTGTGCAGCACGATGCACAACGCGTGGGTTCGCACTGTCGCTGGTCGTTTGAAGAGCGATTACAGCTATTCGCCGGCGGTGTACAACAACTTCCCCTGGCCCACCCCCACCGACAAGCAGCGCGCGGCCATCGAGGCCGCCGCGCAAGCCGTGCTCGATGCGCGCGCCGCACACCCCGATTCGAGTCTCGCCGATCTGTACGACCCGCTCACCATGCCGCCCGATCTGGTGAAGGCGCATCAGAAGCTCGATGCAGCTGTGGATGCGTCGTATGGATACAAGGGCGGTTCGACCGATGCCGCGCGGGTGGCTTTTCTGTTCGGGCTGTACCAGCAGATCACCAGCCTGCTGCCGGCCGACTGCGGAAAGACCAGGCGTGCGCGGCGTGTGAACGCGGAGGCGGTTTGACGACGGTGCGGCGCGCCGGCGCGTTTTTTTTTCCGTCATGAAACGGGTATTCTGAATTCCAGATAGCCGAAAGCGCCCGACGGCGGGGGCTGTTCCGATGCTTCTTTGCTCACTCGGCTGGCGGCTGGAGCGTCAGAAAGGATCAGGCCGTGCTGGTCAATCAAAACGACTTCAGGCCACGCGCCTGGAAGGATCTCGACAGAGCAGTGGCCGCGCTGGCATCACTTGGCGTGCCCGATGCGCGCATCGACTTGCGGTAATATGACCGCAGAAAGAAAAAAGCCCGCTGGCAGGCGGGCTTTTTAGAAGTTCTCCGGATCGACGCGGTTGCAGCCGCTCCCCGGGGCCTATCAACCTGATGATGGCAGGCGACAGATGACCAAATTTTACAGCATCTCGTGCTCGCTGCAAACGAGCACGAGACATGACAAGAACTAACCTCAAGCGGCAGCAGCTCTCGCTCGACTTCTCGAGCCCCGGCGATCACGCCGAGCTGATCCACAGCGGCGACCGACACGGCACGGTACTCTTCTGGGAGCGCCTGGCCGACGACGGTAAGCGCTGGATCAAGTGCCGCCCGACTGAAAACCTCCCCGCGATCGCGGAACAGCTGCGCTCTCGCGCCGACGCATACTTCACCGTCAACCAGTTTGCGGGCTGGCGTGAAGTTCGGCTGCTTAAGAGCCTTCGCGCGGTCTATGTTGACCTCGACGGCCAGCAAGACATCGATTTCGTTCTCGAGGCGCTGCTTTCAGCACAGATGCCAGCGCCGAGCCTGGCGGTTTTTTCTGGTCGCGGCCTGCACCTTTACTGGCTGCTGCGTGCCACGCCTGGCAAAGCGTTGCCGGTCTGGCAGCGCATCCAGGATGCAATTCTCAAGACTTTGAGTGCGATCGGCGCTGACCCAGCATGCCGTGACTGCACGCGCGTGCTTCGATTGCCTGGAACGATCAACAGCAGGAACGGCGTGGAAGCGCGCGGGCTCATGCTGACAGGCGAAGAGTGGGACCTGCATAGCCTGGCTGATGAGATCTTGGGCCCTCGCAAGGCAGGTCGCCCCAAGGCCTCGATTTCGGACTTCAACGCGGCGGCGGCTCGAGCTGGCCGACGGTCCGTCCGGGCTGGCTCGATCTACGGCTGGTGGCACACGGTTTACTCCGACCTGGTGAAGCTCACCAACCTCGAGCACGGCAATCGGTTGCCCGAGGGCAGCCGCGATCGGCTCCTGTTCCTCCACGCGGTCGCGTTGTCCTGGTTCGCTCAGCCCGATGCGATCGAGTCCGAGATCCTGAGCGTTGGGCGACTCATCACGAATTTCTCCGACGAAGAGATCTTGGCCACAATGGCACCGGTCATCAGTCGGCGAAGCATGGCCGACAAGGGCGAGAAGATCACCTGGAATGGGCGTGAGGTCGATCCGCGCTACTTCTTCAAGGCGGAGACCCTGCGCGACTGGATCGGTAACGACCTGGTGAGCAGATACGCCGACCAGTTGCGGGCGCTCGCTCCTGCAGAGGTCATCCAAGAGCGTAAGAAGGCGCGTGATGCAGAACGCGATCGCGTTGCAGAAGGCCGTTGGCAAGACAGCTACACGGGGGATGGTGTTCGCGGAAGCAACGAGCAGAAGCGCGCATCGGCCCGTTTGATGGCTTCCCAAGGGATGACTCAGACCAAGATCGCCGCTGAGCTTGCGGTCAGCAAAATGACGGTCAGCCGTTGGCTCAGGGGTGTGTAACGCAACCGCCCTCCTTATATAACCCCCCGGAGGGTGGGGTGTGGTTTTAGGGTTTTGGTGTCCTGTTTTCAAAAGAAAACAGTGTGCGCCTTCTGGCAGAGCGACTGAGCAGCTTGCTGCGAAGAAGCGTCGCCAGACGACAAGCGTGAGCGCGTCAGGAACGGAGTGCAGGCCCGGGATCCAGCACTGCCCAGGGGTGGGGGTCCGGGGGAGGGGCAGAAAAAACCCCTAGCCGATGGCCAGGGGTTTGGGAGTCGGCTACTTGAGCCTGTTGTTTGCCTCGAAGGCTACTTTTGTTGGCTGGGTTTCCCCAGGTTCTGCTCCGAAGAGCTGCCGTTTTCGCGGCATCGGCTTTTTCAGCCAGCTGGTTCCTCCTGGTCGAGGATTCAGCAATCTGCTCACGGCGGGTTCTGATCCAGGATTCCCGTCGGGCATGCTTCGAGCGTGGTCTCTCGTCGCGTCCCAGCCCGTTACGTCACCAGCTCCTCATTTTGCCGTTACCACTTTGTCGTTAACCGGCTAGCCCTGCAGACAGCAGGGCAGAGGATCGGGCTGACCCGGCTTCGCGGCCGAGTCGGGTTGTTGCTCGTTGAAAAACCTTCCTTAGCTTTGAATGAAGGTCCCGTGTTGCTTTGCTCGGAATGCCTGCCAGGGCCGCTTCCTTTGCATGGTTTTACGTCGTCGCATCAATGACAGAGCGGCCAAGCCCTGTCGTCGCATCACACACACATCCCATCACAACAGCACCACCCCAGGCTTTAAGTCCCTCGTTCACATCCGTCAGGTCTGCAAACAAGATCAACCCTACTTGCCCGGTCTCCCACTCCTCCCAACCGCCCGGTGCCAACCGTTGCGGTGCTACTGGGTAGGAGCTTCCCGTCTTAGTACATCTCGTCGACGTAACACGCCGCCGCGCTCCACTACGCATGCTTAGCCCTATGGGCCTACCCCGACCAGGTCGGGTTTCAGGGGGGTGAGGTTCCAAAGCCCCTCCCTTACTACATGCGCGCTTCATCACGCCCTGACCAAACACATTGGTTCCACCCAATGCGTCCAGCGGCTTGTTACGACTTACCGCGCCGCACCCTTTCATGGGCACGCTTTGTGGCTTGAGCTATACAGAGATCCAGGGAGGTTGCCCTCCCTGGTACCAGATCTTCCAGGCTTCCCCTCAGATCCCTGCCGTATTACTACGGCCTCATCTACCCACCACCGCGGTGTTCGTCCGACCCTCACGAGCCGGCCGCCCCCGGGATTTTCACCCGTTCGACATATACAGGGTTGGCGTGGTTACCCACGCGCCCGTTTCGACGTCGCCCAACATCGTTTTTTCGCGCTACGGCCCCGTTGGTTCCCAAAAAGGGGGGCAACGGGCTGCGACGTGCGAAGGAGTCGAAGCAGGGAATCACACCCCACAGCGCTCCTCGTATGCCGCACCAGCCCTATTAGAGGCATGCGGCTCCAGGCAATGCCCTCTTGCGTCTCACGACGTTCGAGGCCCCCTTTCCTGGGGGTGACGAACTGGGTGGCGCCCAGTCCGGTGTGACGGTCTGCGTGTGCGGGGGTGGCGTCCCCCGCACAGCGACCCTCCGGGTGTGTGTGCGGGATGGCTAGCCCCTTGTTCGCGTGACGTCCCGGCCATTTTGGACAGGTCAGCCGACTTTTCGCAAGCTCAAAGTCGGAACCTCATATTGTGTAGTCCCTTTCGGGACTACAGTAGAATGACTTAAAACCTCTAAAATAAAATGTAGTTTCTTTGTTTGGTTCTAAAAGAATGACACTTCTGCCCGACAGCCTGACTTACATGCAGCGCGTGCAGGACGCTGCCCGCCTGGGCTACCCCTGGTTCGTGACCGGCGAGCTTTCGCTTGAGAAGTGGCCTGCCCTGGAGCTCAAGCTGACCGAGCTTTATGACTGCAACCTACCGAAATCGACCCGCAGCAAACGCCGCTCGAGCGGGGAAGCCGTCACGTTGCTCTACGCCGTCGCAGGGCCAGCGGACCAGTCCCCGCGGATGGTGCGCTGGCTGATGGCCGTGAGCGATGGCAAGGGCCGGGTGCATGCCCGCGAAAAACTGCTGCGCTTCGATGCACAGGACCGCTGCAGCTTCATCGGTCGGTATGAACTGGTGCACGACGGCGTCGGATGGTCCTGGAGGATGAACCGCAAGCGGATTGAAGCGCTGCGCGAGCGCATCCATGAGGTCGCCTCTGCGCCGCCCGAGCGCCGGCAGATCCGGCGGGACGATCGGGGCGAGTTCGACACCGAGATCGAGGCCTTGATGGATGAGCTCTATCGCGCGCCGGGCTTTCGTCTCATGCGAAGGCAGATCGGTAAGCTCGTGGCCTTCGCCCAGGGCGAGTGGCGCCGGCTGCGTCCCGAAAGCGGGCCGCAGATCCGGCCGCGGACTTTCCTGCCTTACATGACTCGACGCTCCAACAAACCACGGCAGGAGCAAGACGTCCCCTAGCTATCCATCCCGCTCTGCTCGACGCAGCCCCGATTTTCCGCTCAGGAGTCGGGGCTTTTCTTCGCGCATTTGCGCACCCTGCACCGCGCAAGTGCGCGAAGGCTTTTCGATGCGTGGTGTATCTCTTGCATTTCATATCTGTATCATGTATCGTATCAATATCAATACGAAATACACAATACGAAATACAGGAGAGATACAGATGGCACGCGAAGGAATTACGTTTGAGCAGGTCGCCGCCGCCGCGGATGCGCTGGTGGGGCAGGGGGTGTCGCCGACAATCCGTGCGGTGCGTGAGCACCTGGGAACCGGCAGCCCGAACACGATCCATCGCCACCTCGTGGCCTGGCGAGAAGCACGCCCTGCGGCGACGGCCGCGGCGCCCGAGCTGCCCGCGCCCTTGGCGACGGCCCTTGCGAACGAAATCGAGCGGGCGGCCGCCGCGGCGCGGGCCGAGGTCGAGTCGCGTCTCGTACAAACTCAGTCGGAAGCGGCCGATCTGGCGGCTGCCGGCGAAGCGCTCGAGGCCGAGCGCGACGCGCTGCTCGAGCAGGTCGCTGCGCTGACGACTGAGCGTGACACCCTGGCTGGCAAGGCGCAGCAGCAGGCCGTTGACTTGGCCGAGGCGCAGCAGCGCATCGAGCGCGAGCAGCAGGCCGCTGAGTCCGCCCGCGTGGAGGTCGCGACGGCTCGTCTCAAGATCGAGGCGCAGGCCGAGCGCCAGGTCGAGCAGACGGCCGAGCTCGAGCGCCTACGTGCGGCGTTGTCTGAAGCGCAGCAAGGGCGCATCGCCGCCGAGCAGCAGGCGGCTGTACTGAGTGCGCGCCTCGAGGCGATAACCGATCGCGCGAGCCGGGCCGAGACGCGGGTGGAGGGGCTCGAGAAGCAGATCCAGCAGGCCGGGCAGGAGCTCAGCAGTGCACGGGTCCAGGTGCAGGCTCAGCAGACGGCGCTCGATGGCGCGGTGCGGGACATCGAGGCGGCGAAGCGCCAGGTGGAAGAGGCGCGGGCGCAGGCGAAGAAGGCCGGGGAGGAAGCGGCCGAGCTGCGGGGGCGTCTGGTGGCCGTTCAGCCCGGCAAGGGCTGAGCGTCGGTTGCTTCGAAGCGAAACGTGAGTCTCACGGAGGGCTCGATCATGCCAAAGGTTTTCACGGTTTCGTTCTCGGACAACGAGACGATGCCGGAGCGCATCGAGGCGATGGCTGCCGACTTGGGCATTACGTCGGAAATGTTGATTCGTCGCGCCCTGGCCGAGCATCTCGGGGACTACGGACTTCAGGAGGTTCCGCTCGGGACGAAGGTTAAAAACCTCACGGAATTCCTGATCCACTCAGGCGTACTCAAGCCTGGCACGGGGGAGGATGAGTTAGGTCTGACCGCCCCGAGACAGGGGAAGCTGTCCAGTTAGCTTTAGACCAAATGGGGTTCTAAGCCGGAACCGCCGAAACTTCCGTCATCCCAGCTCCAGCCCCGCCACGAGCGCATCCAGATCGATCATTTTGGCGTCGCTCTGGAAGTCCTTGGGAGAGTTTTCTGCTTCTGCCGGAGGTTGTCTCCCGGGGAGACAGCCTTCGCTGAGGACATTGGACGAAACGGAGCGGTCTGTCCAATGTCGCGCACCGGTGATCCGGCGCGACTACGCCGATGCGGCTGTCTTCCGCAGTGCGGCAAATACCACCTGTTGCTCAATCGCGTCGAGTCTGGCGTCGAGCGCAGCGCCGTGCATGGCGGGGCGGTTCGGGTCCATGAGGTACTGGGCCATATGCAGCGCGGTACTGTGGCCGAGTGCGGCCGCTCTCGAAATCCACTCGATACCGACTGCTTCGTTCGCCTCGACCCCGGTACCTGTGATGTAGCAGCGGCCGAGTTGGTGCATGGCCTCGGGGTAGGTCTGTTTTGCTGCCGCCGTGAGCCACTGCGCGGCCTCGGTCGGCAGGCTCTGCATGAGGAACTGGAGCGCCAGGTCGCATTGAGCTTCTGCTTTGCCTGCGTCGGCGTCGACGATCAACGCGTGGTCTTCCGGCTCGAGGTGAAGACGGGAGAGGGCGACGACGTCATCGAGCTGGACGCGGGCGTGTTCGCCTTGGTCTGCGCCTCCCTGTGCGTGAAGCTGTCCATCGGCAATACGGCGCCACAGGGTGCGCTTGCTCAAGCCGGTCAGGCCGGCGGCAGTGTTCAGGGTGATGTAGGCCATCGGGGCGCTTGCCTTGTTTGGAAGGCGCTAGTTTAGCCCCGGCTCGGAGTGGGGGTGAGATGGCGTTGGGCCGTACGTGGTGGCGAGGAGGCGCCAGCGCTGCGCCTGGCACAGGGGAGGGTGTGCCAAAATTCTAGCGTGGCACAGGGGGGGGTGTGTCACGGCGAGGCGCGCCGTGCTTTTTTCGGGTGTTTGGCACACCCCCTCACCGGTGACGCGTGAGAAAAATCACATAACGTTGCCTGGCACGACCATTGCGTAGGGAAAGGCGGAAGACGCGGCAAATCACGATGAATCCGCGTCAGACGTTTTCTCTACTTCTGAAGGAGATGGTCATGAAAAAGGTGCAACAGGGTTTCACGCTGATCGAACTGATGATCGTTGTTGCGATTATCGGTATTCTGGCTGCGGTGGCGCTGCCGGCATATCAGGACTACATGGTGAAGGCTCGGGTTTCTGAAGTGATGCTGGCTGCTTCGGCTGCTCGGACTTCCGTATCTGAGGCTGCTGCCGTTGATACGGCTGCCGGCATGCCAGCCACAGCCAATATTGACACTCAAGCGTCCAAGTATGTGGCATCGGTTACTTATGCAAACGGTGTTATTACTGCAACGGGCAAGGATCTTGGCGGTACTACGCCAAATGGCACCATTACCCTGACTGGCACCAAGGCTGCGAATGGTCAGGTTGACTGGGTGTGTGCTGGTACTATTGACGCTAAGTATCGTCCCGCGTCCTGCCAAGGCGCCGCTGCCGCTGCTGCCGCTGCCGCTGCCGCTGCCTCAGGTGGTTAATTAGCTCTACGAGTTGGGAACATATAAGGAGCGCCTTCGGGCGCTCTTTGTTTTCGGGATGCAATCCATGGGCTCCGCGATTTACATGCTGTCGTTCTTCGCCATTGGCCTTATGGTGGCCCAAGGCTTTGGCACAAGCACCCCGTCGCATATTGAGTGGAGCGCACGGCTACTCTTCGTTTTTGCGGTCTTGCCTGGGATTTTTCTTGCCATCAAGGCCGCTCGCCCTCACTGGAGCTTAGCTCTCCGCCCGCCCAACTCTGACCGCTTACGTGCCAAGCAGGTCAGCTTGGCGTTGTGCCTGCTCGCTCCACTGCTCTACAGTGCGTTCCTTGATGCGCTGGGATTGCCGCTATACGGCCGGTTCTTGTGGGATTACATTTTCGCCCTGCCAGTGCTGTTGCTTCTTTTACCCGCCTTTGTGCGCTGGAGCGACCAACGACTGCCCGAGCCCGAGGACGGATACGCTAGCCTAGGTCGCGTCATCCTTGGCAGGCAGCATTGGTCTTGGTCGCAGAACAAGCCCTTGTTGCTGGCTTGGTCGGTCAAGACTCTGTTCATTCCGGTCATGTATGGCAGCTTGCAGATCATGCTTGTTGAACTGCTGCTGCTGCGCCCCAGCCTTAACCCAGGCGTGCTGGTGGTTTGGTCATATACTTTTGGCTTAACGTTCGACCTGCTCATTGCCACTATCGGATATCTGTGCACCTCCCGGTTGCTGGCAACTGACGTGCGCAGTACCGACGACACTTGGTCCGGCTGGCTGGTGTGTATGATCTGCTACCCACCTTTGTGGGTGGTTCTGCGTACGATCCGTGAACAGGCCGATACCATGACCTGGGAGCAATGGCTGTCTCCAGATCAGCCGCTCTACTGGATCTGGGCTGCGCTGATTGTGTTCAGTTGGGGGCTGTATTGGCTATCCACCGCCAGCTTTGGGGTGCGCTTCTCCAACCTGACTTACCGCGGACTGATCGCGCACGGCCCCTATCGCTACACCAAGCATCCCAGCTACATCGGCAAGAACATCTACTGGTGGTTGCACACCGTACCCTTCGTCGGGGTGGTGGGCTTTGGTGATCTAGCTCGTAATCTGTTGGGATTGGGATTCGTGAGTCTTATTTACTACCTGCGTGCTAAGACCGAAGAGCGGCATCTGAGCAAGTTTCCTGAATACCGCGCTTATTCTGAATGGATTGAAGAGAACGGGGTATGGGCGCGTTGTCGTCGCTGGCTTGTCGCCCTAAAGCCTAAAGCATCATGAGTCGCCGCTTGGCGCTGTTGCTGGGTACGCTGTGTTTGGCCATCCTGGGGTGGCTTTGGATACAAGACTTTTCTTTGACGGGGTTACAGCACCAACCGCAGGCTTGCACGCCTTATCGGTCCGATGGAGCTGAAGGGCTGCTCGAACTGGCTGGCGAGTTCGGTTTTGTTGGTGTTCAACTCTCCGTGCGAGACAAGAGCGGCAACTGGTTGGACTGCGCGGCAGGCTGGGCAGATTGGACGGGGCTGGGTGAGCCGATGAGCACCGAGCACCGTATGCGTTACCTCAGTCTGAGCAAGGTGTTAATCTCGGTGCTGTCGGTAAAGATGGTTCGGGAAGGGCGCCTGTATCTCGATGAACGTCTTGTTGAGATCCTTCGCGTTGGTGGGCCCTATGCTGATCCAAGAGTCGGTCAAATTACCCTGAGGCAGCTTTTGTCACACACTGCTGGGTTTGACCGTCTGAAGAGCGGCGACCCGATGATGGTACGCACGCCGTGGTGCCCAAAGCAGGCCCAGCATCTGGGTGCTCTCCGGCTGGACTTTTCACCGGGCGAACGCTTTTCTTATTCGAACCTAGGATACTGTCTGCTGGGCTCAGCGCTTGAGCATCCTACTGGACGCGGGCTAGAAACGCTGATCACAGAGGAGTTACTTCAGCCAGCGGGGCTGATGGGGCTCAAGACAGTAGAAAACGGCGTGCAAAGGTCCGACGAGCCTCGGTTGCAAGTTCACCCTGCAGAGCCTTTCGATGTTCTGAACGGGCTGGATTACGACTCCATGCATGCAACTAGTGCCTGGAGTGGGACCGCGGCCGATTTTGGTCGGCTGATGGAGAAGGTTTTCCTCTCAGCTCCACCAGGCAATCTCCTCGACTCTGAAGGGCGAAGATTGCTGACCGAGGTTGCTGGCGATTGCGATATTTCGAAGTGGCGACATTGCCACGGGCTGGGTTTATATCGCTACCGCGAGGAAGGTGGGCCGACCATGTACTGGCGCGATGGCAGCTTGAATGGTGGGACGGCATTTTTTGCGGTTTCCGACGATGGTCAGATTGTCGTCTGGGTAGCCAATAGCCGTCAGCCTAACTGGGTGTCTATCAACGACAGGATCGGTCACGCTATTTATCGCTACTTCACTGAGCGAGCGGGGTTGAATCCTGAAGTCATCGATTAGACAAAATGAACCATTTTGTCTAATGTCCAGACCCCACCCCCAGCAACGGCGCGGCTTTGCGCCGCGTTTTTTTCCCGAACATTGGACAAAACGATGAACGATCGCAAACACCTCACGCCACGCGAGGTCGAGCGCCTGATCACGGCCACCCGCGGCAGCCGCACCGAGCTACGCGACCGCTGCCTGATCCTCTTGATGTTCCGCCACGGGCTGCGGGTGTCCGAGGCCTGCGCACTCAAATTGCACCAGGTCGATCTCGAGAGCCGGGTGCTTCACGTAGCCCGGCTGAAGAAGGGGTTGTCGGCCACGCACCCGCTTCGGGGCGACGAGCTGCGGGCCATCAAGACCTGGCTCATCGAGCGGGCGCGTCTCGCGCCGGCGGGCGACACGTTCTTCGTCTCGGAGCGGCGGGCGCCGCTCAACCGCCGGACCGCCTGGGTGGCGATCCGGCGCTACGGGGAACTGGCCGAGCTGTCCGTCGAGGCGCACCCCCACATGTTGCGCCACGCCTGTGGCTACGCACTCGCCGACCAGGGCGCGGACACCCGGCTCATCCAGGACTACCTCGGGCACCGCAACATCCAGCACACCGTGCGCTATACGGCAACCAACCCGGCGCGGTTCGAGCGGCTGTGGCGTTGATGTGAGATACTTGTATCTCTATTCGGTTGATAGGAGTCTCTGCGATGGGTGCCGTTTCCATCCGCCTGCCTGATGACGTCTCGCAAAGGCTGCAGAATCTGGCCCAGATGACGGGGCGCAGCAAGACCTACTACATGGTCGAGGCCATTCGTGAGCACCTCGATGACCTCGAGGATCTGTACCTCGCCGAGCAGCGCCTCATCGATATCCGCTCGGGCAAGACCCAGACGGTTCCGCTCGAAGAGGTTATGAAGCGCTATGGCCTGGAAGGTTGA
>CZCA01002297.1_pt1 | contig 11313 bp, 9 predicted proteins | sample 591981 | NCBI WGS metagenome assembly CZCA01 (sample SAMEA3556810, study PRJEB10932) | anaerobic digester metagenome
ATAAGCCAGTTGGTCAAAGGGGAAATCCCGGTTTTAGGCATAGGTGGTATTTATGGGAGTAACAGTCGAGGATCTACTTGACAGGATAAAGCAATACGCTCCTTCAGCCCCTGTTGACATTGTGATGCAGGCTTACGACTTTGCTTCACGTGCACATGCAGGACAACGCCGTGATTCAGGGGATTGGTATATCTTTCACCCACTTGAGGTTGCCCTTATCCTCGCCGAACTGGAAATGGACGTTGCCACCATTGCCGCCGGATTGCTTCATGATGTGATTGAAGATACAGACGCAACCCTTTCGGAGGTTCAGGCTACATTCGGAGACGAGATCGGCCTTTTGGTTGACGGGGTCACAAAACTCGGCAGAGTCCCTCTGATGTCCAGGGAAGAGCAGCAAGCTGAGAACCTCAGGAAGATGTTTCTCGCCATGGCTCAAGATATTCGAGTAGTCCTCATTAAGCTGGCTGACAGGCTCCACAACATGCGAACCCTGGGACACCTTCCCTGGAATCGCCAGGCAAGGATCGCCAGGGAGACTTTGGAGATTTATGCACCCCTTGCCCACAGGCTCGGAATGTGGAGGATCAAGTGGGAGCTTGAGGACCTTGCTTTGAGGTACCTGGAACCAGGTGAATACTACAAGCTTGTAGACAAGGTTGCAAGAAAGCGTAAAGAGCGGGAAGTTATCATTGAGGAAGCCAAAGCCATACTCAAGAAAAACCTTGACGAGAACAATATCCCTTGTGAGTTGCAGGGAAGGGCAAAGCACTTTTACAGCATCTATGAGAAGATGCGGATTAGAGGCAAGACCTTTGATGAAATCTACGACTTAATCGCAGTTCGGATCATCGTCAATACGGTAAGGGACTGCTATGCGGCCCTCGGCATCGTGCATTCCCTGTGGAAGCCGATTCCCGGCAGATTCAAAGACTATATAGCGATGCCCAAGTCCAACATGTATCAATCGCTTCATACTGCAGTGATAGGGCCCAGGGGAGAGCCTCTGGAAATCCAGATTCGAACCTGGGAGATGCATCGAACAGCCGAATACGGCATAGCAGCCCACTGGAGGTACAAGGAAGGCACTCAAGCCATAAACGAATTTGAAGAGAAGCTTTCATGGCTGAGACAGCTGCTGGAATGGCAGAGAGACATGAAAGACGTCCATGACTTCATGGAGACGCTGAAAATCGAGCTCTTCAAGGACGAGGTTTATGTGTTTACACCAAAAGGCGATGTTAAGAGCTTGCCTGCAGGATCCACTCCCGTAGATTTCGCCTACAGCGTGCATACAGACATAGGACACAGGTGCATAGGTTCAAGGGTTAACGGGAAAATGACGCCGTTGGATTATCAGCTTGCCAACGGCGATATTGTAGAAATCATAACATCGAAAGGAGAAACCGGTCCGAGCCTGGACTGGCTGGCTTTTGTCAAGACATCGAAAGCCAGAAGCAAGATACGTCAGTGGGCCAGAGAAGTTCGGCGCAGCGAATCTGTACCCAGAGGGCGTGATCTCCTGGAAAAAGAGCTGCGGCGCCAAGGTATGGAGGTTCATGAAAACCTCAAGGAAGATAAGCTTCAGGTTGCTGCAAGTCGTCTGGGATTTCAAGATCCCGATGATCTTCTTGCTTCTGTGGGAGACAACAGGATCTCAGCTGCCCTTGTAATCGGGCGGCTTGCTCCTGAAAGGCCTGAGAAACAGAAAGAAGAAAAAGACCTGCCTCAGCTGCCTCAGAGACGAGGACGTGAAACCGCCCAGGGGATCATTATAGTCAAAGGTGCAGATAATGTCCTGGCCAGGATGGCCAGATGCTGCAACCCTGTTCCCGGAGATGAGATTGTAGGTTATATAACCAGAGGTAAAGGGATTTCGGTTCACAGGCGGGATTGCCCGAATATCGCCTGGTTAAGGACGTCTCCTGAACGCTGTATAGATGTGGAATGGGTATTCGGCCGGGAGAACTCTTACCCTGTTGAGCTGGAGATCGAGGCTATAGACAGAGTTGCGCTTCTGACAAATATCATGAACGCTGTTACAGGGCTTAGCGTAAACATAACTGCTGTAAATGCTCATACGGACAAGGATCACATGGCTGTTGTTAACATGCTTGTAGAAATAACAAGTTCAGACCATTTGAACTCTGTCATAGAGAGAGTCAAACGCGTCAAAGGAGTAACAGCTGTACGCAGAGCGCAGCAGATCGGCTTGCAGTCCGGAAAATCAGCGTCAGTTTGAGCTCTGTCTCAAATATGAAAGAGTGAGGTATTGATGAGAGCAGTAGTTCAGAGAGTGAGATCAGCCAGAGTTACAGTAGGAGATGAGGTAGTCGGCAAGATCGGTCCGGGACTTGTAGTGTTCCTGGGGGTCGGTGAAGACGATACTTCTGATGATTTGAACTATGTCGTGGATAAAGTGGCAAACCTGCGAGTCTTCGAAGATGATGAAGGCAAGATGAATCTTTCCGCATTGCAACTGGGCTTAGATATACTCGTAGTTTCCCAATTCACCTTATGGGGCGACTGCCGCAGAGGCAGGCGGCCCAGCTTCATTCGTGCCGCACCACCGGAGAAAGCTGTAAGAATGTATGAAGAATTCATAGAAAAACTGCAAGAAACCGGCCTCTCAGTGGAAACCGGAAGGTTCCAGGCAATGATGACTGTATCTGTGGAAAATGACGGTCCGGTTACCATATTGCTTGACAGTGACAAGCTGTTTTAGTTGACTTGCTGATCAAGTCAGTATGAAAAACTGAGGAGAGGGGTTACTTCATTAATGGTATTAAAGAGCCTATGTGTAGGTCCTTTGGGGACCAATTGCTATATCGTCGGATGTGAATCGGCTAAAGAAGCTGTAGTCATTGATCCGGGGGATCAGGCGGATCTGATACTGAAGGAATTGAAGGCATCGGGTTTAACATGCAGGATGATTGTGAATACCCATGGACATATAGACCATATAGGTGCAAACAGACCGTTGGCAGAAGCCACGGGGGCACTGATTGCCATAGGAACTCAGGACGCGCCTTCACTGTTGGATCCTACTTTGAACCTTACGAGGGCATTAGGCCGTCTGGCCATGGGAAAGGCGAGTCCTGGTGCAGATATACTCCTTGTCGAGGGAGACAAGGTATATGCAGGCAGCATTTGTCTTGAAGTTTTGCACACTCCGGGACACACTCCCGGTAGCATATCTCTCCTTGGGGAAGGGATAGTTTTCACAGGAGATACAATTTTTGCACAAGGAGGGATTGGGCGGACTGATTTTCCCGGAGGGTCCTATGATGAGCTTATCAAATCCATAGAAGGAAAGCTCCTTGCCCTTCCTGATGAAACATGCGTCTATCCGGGACATGGCCCTCCTTCGACTATAGGCAGGGAGCGCATGTGCCTTAGCCGTTGACAACCGGGCAGAGTGTGCGATAGACTCACAACATAGCGTTTAAGATGGGAGGAGATGCCCTTGTTCAGGGGCTTTCGTGGAAAAAAAGGTTCGAAACTTACAAAGATTTTAGTGATAGTGCTGGCGATTACCTTCGTAGGAGGGTTGCTTTATACAGGGACGGTTATCGTCACAAACCCGACTCAAGCCGGTGAAATCATGGCTACTGTTAACGGAAGAGCTATAACAAGAGCAGCATTTGAACAAGGGTATACAAATGCTGTTCTTTCTGAGTACCAGTACACCGGAAGAGTCCTTCCTGAGACTATCGGCCCTATACGCGCAGCTGTTTTTGATCAGTATATTACTACCCTCTTAATAACAGAAGCTATGGAAAAAGCTAAGATCCGTGTTTCATCAAAAGAGGTTGAGGAAGAGTTTAAACGCCAGCAGGAAGCCTTCCCGAGCAAGGAAGAGTTCCAGCTGGCTCTGGCCGGGAGCTTCATGACTGAGGATCAGTTTAAAGATCTGATAAAAGACCGTTTAATGATCGAAAAGCTGTTCGACCGGGTTCAAGAAGGCGTCACCGTATCTGAAGATGAGATCAAACAAGCTTATACCGATGAAACAGGAAACCCTGCCGAAGGTGAAGAGTTTGAGGAGGCGCGGGCCGAACTGGAGGCAAGACTGCTGGCACAAGCTAAAGAAAATGCTTTGATTATGTGGCTTGAAGACCTCCGCAACGAAGCAGACATCAGGATACTGGACCCTGAATTAAACGCTTTGGTAAAGCTCCAAGAAGGAGACTACGAAGGAGCTGTTTTAGACTATGAGTCAGCCATAGAGCTGGATCCGGACAACGCCTTTTTGCACATAGGCCTGGCACAAGCCCACACACTTAATGAAGACATGGAGAGTGCTATCTCAGCCCTTAAAGAAGCTGTCGCCTTGCGTCCGGAAGATCCGTATACCAGAGTTCTCCTGGGAGTGGCATACAGAGAGCATGGGTCCAATGAGCTTGCTGTGGAAGAGTTCAAAATGGCTGCCGAGTACGGTGAGACTGACATCTTACTTCAAGTACGTCTCGAGTCTCTCATAAGGACTGTAGGTACTGAGGAAGATGTTAAGGAGCAGCAGGCTAGGATTGAAGAAGTTCGTGCCCTGTTAGAAGAGCAGGAGCAATCCCGTGAATCTCAGGAGCAGTCGGAAGAAGGAGCGGACGATTCTCAGGATCAAGCAGACAACTAAGGAGGCAAGTTCATGACACGCATCAGGGCGCCCAGGGGAACGGTTGACGTATTCCCCGAAATACCCGGTATTTGGAGCCGGCTGGAGGACACGGTTAGATCCGTGTGCCGCAAAGCCGGATATACGGAAATCAGAACTCCCATCTTTGAACATACCGAGCTTTTTCAAAGGGGTGTCGGAGAAAGCACCGATATTGTAGAGAAGGAAATGTACACCTTTCTCGACAAGGGAAAGCGCAGTATAACCTTGCGTCCTGAAGGCACGGCACCTGTTGTTAGGGCTTATCTCGAGCATAAGATGTGGGCAGGCCCTCAGCCTGTCAAGGTTTACTATATCGGGCCCATGTTCAGATATGAGCGGCCTCAGCTCGGACGCCTGAGACAGCACACCCAGTTCGGAGTCGAAGCACTTGGCTCTCCTTCGCCTGCTTTAGATGCAGAAGTTATCTCTTTGCTTATCAGTGTCTACCAGGCTATGGGGCTTCATGGATTTGTGGTTCGGTTAAACAGTATAGGGTGTCCCGAATGCAGGAACCGTTACAAAGAAAGCCTCATTGAGATCCTTTCCAAGCATGTGGACGAGCTATGTGCTGACTGCAACAGGAGACTTACGCGCAATCCTCTTAGGGTATTGGATTGCAAGAATGAACAGTGCAAAGCTCAGGCTGGAGCGGTTCCTCCCATCTATGAGCATCTATGCGAGGACTGCAGCCTCCATTTTGAGGGAGTCAAACAATGCTTAGAAGCGCTGGACATCGCCTATGAACTGGATCCTACGATTGTCAGAGGGCTTGATTATTATACCAAGACCGTTTTTGAAGTGATCCACTCAGGTCTCGGAGCACAAGATGCCCTGGGAGGCGGCGGAAGATACGACGGCCTAGCTGAAGAGCTGGGCGGGAAGCCTACTCCGGGTGTAGGTTTCGCTGCAGGCATCGAGCGCGCTGTACAGGTGCTTCAAGGTGCGGCAGACGAAAAGACAGGACAATTCGCTTCCGGGATCGATCTGTTTATCGCAGCGCTGGGAGATGAGGCCAGGCTTGAGGCTTTCCGTCAAGCTAATGATCTACGCAAGCACGGAGTGTCTGTGGACATTGATTATTTGGAGAGAAGCCTGAAATCCCAGATGAAATTCGCTGATAAGCTAGGGGCTAGAAAGGTTGCCATTATCGGCGAAGATGAACTTAAAGGAAACTACGTAATACTCAGAGATATGGAAACCAGGGAGCAGACTCGTGTTCCTTCGGGAGATCTTGTAAAAGCTTTGCTATAAACTATGATCTTTTAACGAGAGTCAAAGTTAGGAGAGAGAAGTGAGCTAGTATGCAGAAGAAGAGGACTCATATGGTAGGGGAGCTTGCGGATGAAGCTCTGATCGGAAAAGAAGTTGTTCTAGCAGGTTGGGTAGGAAGGAGAAGGGATTTAGGGGGGCTCATTTTCATCGACCTCAGGGATCGCTCAGGTATTGTACAGGTAGTTTTCAATCCTGAGACTTCTCCTGCGGCCCACTCAATAGCCGAAAAACTTGGGTCAGAAGATGTAATCAGTGTATCCGGGGTTGTGGTTGAGCGGCCTCCGGGAACTGTAAACCCTTCAATTCCTACAGGGAAGATCGATGTAGTGGCAGACTTCCTGGAAGTGCTGTCAAAATCAAAAACACCGCCTTTTTATATCACAGAGAATCTCGATGTCGACGAAGTCCTCAGGCTTAGGTATAGGTACCTCGATCTGCGCAGGCCCGACATGCAGAGAAACATAATTTTGCGTCACCGCTTGACTATGGCTGTAAGGAATTACCTGGATTCTGAAGGCTTTATTGAGGTGGAGACACCGATGTTCATTAAGAGCACTCCTGAAGGAGCCAGGGACTATGTAGTTCCCAGCCGCGTGAACCCGGGCAAATTCTTTGCTCTACCACAGTCTCCGCAGATTTTTAAGCAGATCCTGATGGTATCAGGGTTTGACAAGTATTTTCAGCTTGCCCGTTGCTTTAGAGATGAGGATTTGCGCGCAGACAGGCAACCTGAGTTTACGCAAATCGATATTGAAATGTCCTTTGTGGACAGGGATGATATCCTTGCCCTCATAGAGGGACTGATGGCTCACTGTGTCAAGGAGGTCCTGGGGAAACAGCTAAGCACGCCGTTCCCGAGGATGTCCTATGCTGAAGCTATGAAGCGCTATGGTTCAGACAAGCCTGACATTAGATTCGGCATGGAGATAGTGGATATAAGTGATGTTGTGAAAGATTCGGGTTTCGGAGTCTTCCGGAACGCCATTGGAGAAGGAGGCATGGTGGGTGCGATAGTCGCACCGAGCTGCAGCGATTATTCCAGGCAGCAGGTTAAGGAACTTGAGAACGTTGTGAAAGAGTTCGGCGCAGCAGGGCTGATATCAGCAGCGGTCTCTCGCAATGAAGAGGGCGAAGAGATTCTCACTTCTCAGGTGTCGAAGTTCCTCACCGATGCTGAGCTTTCGGGAATCGCAAGGACGACGGGTGCAAAAGAAGGTGATCTCGTCTTAATTGTCGCAGGATCCCAGGATATTGTCCTGGAGTCTCTCGGCAGGCTGAGACTGCACCTTGGCTCAAAACTTGATTTGATTCCCGAAGAAGAGATGGCCTTCGTCTGGATAACGGAGTTTCCAATGTTCGAGTTCAGCCAAGAGGAGCAGAGATTGGTCGCTGTTCACCATCCGTTTACATCTCCTCTGGAAGAGGATATGGACTTGATAGAGACAGAGCCTTTGAACATGCGGGCCAACATCTACGACCTGGTACTAAACGGCGTAGAGCTGGGCAGTGGAAGTATAAGAATACATAGGCGCGATGTGCAAGAGCGGGTCTTTACTGCCTTGGGACTCAGTGAGGAAGAGGCAAAGGAGAAATTCGGGTTTCTCCTTGAAGCTTTTGAATACGGTGCTCCTCCTCACGGAGGCATTGCAATAGGCTTTGATAGGATGGCAATGCTCTTTGCAGGAAGGAAGACCATCCGAGACGTAATCGCGTTCCCCAAGACTCAGAAGGCGGTCTGCCCTATGACCGGAGCTCCCGGAAACCTCAGCGAGGAACAGCTGAAGGAGCTGCATATTAGGGTAGTCAACATGGGTAAAATAGGCACAAGCAGTGATTGAGAGCTGCCTTGAAATCCGAAAAGCCTTGTGATATCATCGAGTTGCAACGTGACAGAAGATAAGAAACGACCCTACCGTGTGCGTTCTGGGTTCGGTAACTTTTGTTCCAACACCGTTTGAAAGGGGCCTCAGCTCCGGGTGTAGCGCGAGGGCCGCCGGTGCGCGGAGTCGCAAAACACTTGGGAGGGCACCCACCTGCAGGGCGCAGGGATAAAAATGTTACCGGCCAACCGGCATGGTGGGGTCTTGTGCTTTCTCTGCAGCTTTTTCCTTCCCGTATCCTTCCACTACCTTCATGAAGTATGTTATGATCCAACTGAAACGTAACCGGAGCGTGATACCATGGACTTATTCAGCTTACAAGGCGACCGGATCTTAAAGCGCCAAGCGCCGCTTGCCTATAGAATGCGTCCCAGAACCCTGGATGAGTTTTTTGGGCAGGAACACATTTTGGCCGAAGGCAAGCTGCTTAGGCGTGCTATCCTCGGGGACAGGCTGACGTCTGTCATCTTTTACGGGCCTCCGGGCACAGGCAAGACTGCACTGGCGAATATTATTGCCGGAATAACCAAATCCCATTTTCAAGCATTAAACGCAGTAACGTCAGGTATAGCTGACATAAGGCGGGTAATGGAAGATGCAGGAGACAGGTTGAAGATGCACGGAATGCGGACAATTCTATTCATCGATGAGGTGCATAGGTTCAATAAAACCCAGCAAGATGCGTTATTACCTGCTGTAGAAGACGGGACTGTCATATTTATCGGTGCGACAACTGAAAACCCGTTTTTTGAGATAACGAGACCGCTCCTGTCACGCTCGCGGGTGTTCAAATTTGAACCTTTAGATGACGGACATATCTCTTCTATCCTACGGAGGGCGCTTGAAGACAAGGAAAGAGGCCTCGGAGAATACAACGTGGCATTTGACGAAGGCGCTTTCTCTCATCTTGTCAAGACTGCGAACGGTGATGCAAGAGTCGCTTTAAACGCACTGGAACTCGCAGTGATCACGACTCGTCCTGACGAGTCAGGTATACGCCGTATCACGCTGGAGATAGCTGAAGAGTCCATTCAACAAAGGGTGTTAGATTACGACAAAAGCGGAGACAATCATTATGATGTAGCTTCCGCATTTATCAAGAGCATGAGGGGAAGCGACCCTGATGCTACCGCTTACTGGCTGGCAAGAATGATTGCCGCCGGAGAGAAGCCTGAATTCATAGCAAGGAGGATCCTTATTCAAGCAGCTGAAGACGTAGGCTTAGCCGATCCACAAGCTCTCTTAGTGGCCCAGGCTGCCGCATGGGCAGTCAACTTCGTAGGATGGCCGGAAGCAGGGTTAATTCTTGCCGAAGCAGCGCTGTATGTGGCCACTGCTCCAAAAAGCAATTCGTGTTACATAGCCCTTAAGAAAGCCAAATCAGACGTTGAGACTGAACGTACAGGTGAAGTCCCACCTCATCTTCGTGATGCATCATATAAAGGGGCGTCTTCCCTAGGCCACGGCAAAGGCTATAAGTACCCCCATGACTACCCTGGCCATTACATAATCCAGCAGTACTTGCCCCACACTTTGGCCGGAAAAACATATTACCAGCCTTCAGACAGCGGCTATGAAGGGATGATCAGGGAACAGCTACACCAATGGAAGAAGGGGGGATCCCACCGGCACGAGAAATAAGGCGCCGAAATGGCAAGAAAGTGATTGACAGACTGAGTAAAGTTAATGTGGGTACAGTACCGAGTACCGTACGGGGGAGCCGTGGGAATGACCCAAAGAAGTACTTGGGAAAAGAAGGACGGAGAGCCTTCACCCTCGAAAAGTTAGTGTAAAGCAAACTCAAAAGGGGTGATGACTTCCGTCATGGACAGTATTCGTGATTTTAAAGAGATTTCCTTCCGAGAGATAGAACAAGCTGCATTTAAGATTGCATGCAAGACTCAGATTAAGGCGATGAGGGTCTTCCTTGAGGATCTGGATGAAAAGATATATAAGAACCGGGATAAGGAAAGATATGAGTCGGTTGACCGGAAGAAGCGCAGTATAGACACTATACTCGGTATGTCTGTAACATTTAAGCGTCGCTATTACAAGGATCGAAAGACAGGCAATTATAGATTCCTTTTAGATGAGGTTTTGGGCCTGCCTAAAAAGACCAAGCAGAGCCCATTAGTGCGTGAAACAGCGGTACAGATGGCAGTTGACGGTCCTTCATATCGAATTGCACAAGAGAGCCTTAAACGCATCTTTGGAGGCCAGGTGATAAGTCATGAGGGAATTAGACAGAATCTAATCAAGGTTTCAGATGAAGCTAAGGTATCACTGCAGCGAGAGAGGAAAAACAAAAGGTCCAAAGAGAATCCCGGGATTATATTTATCGAGGTAGACGGAGTCTACGCAAGCCTGCAGAAGCAATCGCGAAGATCTACTGAAGAGAAGGTCGGAGTGATACATACAGGCTGGGACCATCGCTCGGAGTGTCAGGGTGAATACATGCTAAGAGATATACGTATAGTTAGAACTCAGTCTTCGTCTCCTGAAGGATTTTGGTCTACTATGAGCGAGACTCTACATAGCGAATTTGAAATAAATGAAGACACGATTATCGTGATTAACGGCGACAGAGCGAAATGGATTCGCATGTTTAGGGAATGGTTTTGTGATTGTACTGTATTTTATCAGGTAGACCGTTTTCACCTGCTCAGGACCATTGGAGGGATTTTTAAGAGGGGAAGCAAGAGCTACTATAGGTTAAGGGACGCAATGGATAAGGATCCTACAGGAGCTGGATTTATGGCTGCATTAGCAGAAGAATCAAGAAGCCTTTCCGGAAAGAAACGACTGGAAGCAGAGGTACTGCTTAGGGATCTTGAAGACATCGCAGATAGCGTGTGTGACTATCGAGTTAGGTTAAGTGCTATGGGATATGACACAAAAGGATTACGTCCTATGGGGGCTGCTGAAGCTCAGATGGATAGATTTGCTGATAGGATCAAAGGCCGTGGGCAGAGCTGGTCGCCTAGAGGGCTCGATGCAATGATGAATCTTTTAGGTCTTAAGTTTGAAGGCCGTCTGGAGGATCTCCTCCACAATCTTGCAGTTAAGCAAGAGCCCCTTCCTAATGAGAAAGAGCTGGTGAAAAAGCAGGCGCCACAAGTAGCTAAAACCCTGATAGAGCAATATGGAGACATCTGGTCACATTCCATGCCGATTATGAATGTCGGGCGCTCCAGAAGCGGAGGCCTGTCTAAGGTGTTTCAGAAATTCGCGGCAGGATGGTGATTAGTCTCGTCCGGAATCTATAGAAGAACAGCCCAGTTATCTAAAGCCATGCAGAAATACGATGTTTACTAGTGTGGTTAAGTTATGTATTTACTACTAAGGCATTGGAGACAGGCCCCTATGCTTGATTGAAAACTAGACGGCACAAACAGCTACTTTTCAAGGGTAGATAAAATAGTACCCACCACAACTTGACTCAGACTGATTGACACCGGGATTAGCCGGTGATATCTTTTATTTGGAATCATGATTAATTTAGTTGGA
>CZCA01001736.1_pt1 | contig 11302 bp, 14 predicted proteins | sample 591981 | NCBI WGS metagenome assembly CZCA01 (sample SAMEA3556810, study PRJEB10932) | anaerobic digester metagenome
CGGTCTCGTGGGCTCGGAGATGTGTATAAGAGACAGCCCTTCGGGGGCTCGGACATGGTGTCGCTGCTTTTCCTCACTCGCCTGCGCTCTCTTATCCTGTGTCTCAATGCTGTTTTCGGGGTACTTCCGGCACTGGCCATCGAATACTGATTACTTACTACCACAACGGATACGTCCCTCATTGCAACCTTACTTCGCCGAAAACGCTGATTTAGGTTGGGCTGGCCACTTTGCAAAGCCGGCGACTGCCCTTGGAGGTTGGAAGTTGGAAATTAGAAGTTCGCGGAGCCGGCAGCAAAGTGGCCAGCCCACTAAAATCGACTCTGCCAAAAGCCTTATCAGGAACCAGCATGGACACCTGCCATTAATAGTAAAACTCAGGCTTTCCTTCCTGGGCCAAGCTGCGGATATGGGCTGCTACCTGCCGGGCGGAGCGGTTGTAGGCTTCCTCCGTCACGCCGGCAATGTGGGGCGTTGCCACAACATTTTCTAAGGTAAAAAGTTCATCCTTGGGATCCGGGGGTTCCATCCAAAAAACATCCAGCCCGGCNNAGGTCATCCCGGACAATCAGCCCTCCCCGGGCCACATTGACGAGGAAGGCCGTCGGCTTCATCCTGGCCAGGGCGGCGGCATCGATGAGACCCTCCGTCTCGGGGGTCAGGGGAGCGTGGAGGCTGACAAAGTCGGCTTCGGCCAGTACCCTATCTAAATCATCCAGGGTACCGACAAAGTCGGCCAGGGCCCTATCCTCCTCCCGGGGGGTGCGCCGGACAGCCAGGACCCGCATCCCCAGGCCCCGGGCCATGCGGGCCAATTCCCGGCCGCTGTTGCCAAAACCGACGATCCCCAGGGTCTTGCCATGCAATTCCCCGCCGACGGGGAAACCAATCCGCTCTTCCACAAGGGCTGCCTGGGCGACGGGCAGGCGGCGGGCCAGGGCCAGCATTAAAAAGAGGGCATGCTCGGCCACGGCCACGGCATTGACCCCGGGGGCATTGCTTACATATATGCCCCGCTGGCGGGCAGCTTCCAGATCGACCCCGTCCAGGCCCACACCAAACTGGACAATCAATTTGAGCCTGGGGGCGGCATCCATAACCTCGGCTGTGATGGCAGCCATGCCGGGGATGATGACATCTACATCCCCTACCTGTTCCAGGATGTTCCCTTTCGGATCAACGACGGATATTGCGAAATGAGGCTCGGTAAGTTCTGCCCGGAGTTTTTCCCTGGCCCTGGGAAAGCCGTCATAGGCAAAGAAGATCTTCATAGCTTTCTCCTCCCTGCGGCAAGAATCGTTTTAACAGTCTTTACTACACCTATTATTATTTGCTAAGGGAGGGGAAAGTCCTCCAAACTGTTGTCGGTAGACCGGAAGGGGTTGCCGCCATGTTTCCCGGCGGTGTAAACGCCGCCCTGGTCGCTGGACCGGAGGTAATAAGGGCCCAAAAGTCCGGGGCCTGCTGCCAGTTTTCCCTGGCGGCAGGCCCCTTTCTTGCCGTTTTTTCTGGCTGCCTTCCCTTTTCCCGTCTCCCCGGGAAAGTTTCAGGGAGCCTGGATATTCTCGGCTCCCGTGTCCTTGGCCGGCATTCGGGCATCCATGGGACTTTTCTCTTTTTCCAGTTTCTGAGCCCGCTCCCGGGCCTGCCGGTACCTTTGCGACCTTTCCTCAGCCACAGGTCCACCTCCTTTGCCCCTCTTTATCCCTACCATGCCCGGGAGCCCTTTGCTCTATGCGCCTTCTCCCATACAGGCGGCAATAACCGGCTACCCAACCACCCCAGCATGTATATCCCCTTTTCCTTCCGGATAGGATAAAGGGAGAGGAAAGGTTCCTGATGGCTGAGCCAAGATTACAGCAGGTTTACAGACCTGCCGGAATCGGCCAAAGGTCGGGGACGGGCCTTTGGGGCTCCCACGGCCGGCGGGCAGATCCCTGGGACGGGCCTTTGGGGCTCCCACGGCCGGCGGGCAGATCCCTTCCTGTTCCTGGCGGGTTCCCCGGGATCCGCCAGGGATGGGCCGGGGTCGAGCTAAGACTGCCAGGGGTGCCGCAGGCCGCCAGCAAGGCGGCTGGGGGTCAGAGCCTGTCAGACCGGCAGTCCTGGCTCCTCAGGTATTCCTGGTGGTCGAGCTAAGGTCGGGTCGGGTCTTGAACCGGTCCTGCCCTTCGGAAGAGGGCCAGGGCCGTTAAGGGATCCGGTTCGGCCGGCGCGTAGGTCATCTCGAACCTTTCCTGTTTTTCTGCCAGAGGTACCAGTAACTGGCGCTGGCCAGGATAAGGAGGTGCAAGAGGCTTCGGCCCACAATTTTTCTGGTAGTATTGAAGAAAAAGGCCTGGGGAAACATCTTGATCAGGTTGTGCCGGGCGGGATCCAGGATCCAGAGATCATTGTCAAAGGAGAGTAAGTGAAAGACTTCGAACCAGTAGTCAAAGCTAAGGGAAAAGACCAGGGCCATCACTGCCACAGCTATCAGGGCCGCCAGGCTGGCCCGGTTCACTATATATAACCGCTTATCCAGGGTGCTTCCTCCTTTATCCATCGTAAGGGCCAGGACAGCTAAGACGACCAGGAGGACCAGTGCCCCCTTTCGCACCTGAAAACCCAGGAAAAAGAGGTTCCTGACATCGACCATGTGCTCCAGCTCCCGCTGGGTGAAGAGGGGCAAGCTCTGACCATTTATTTCAGCCACCAGGTCCAGATCCGGGCGCTGGCCCCTGAGGTAGGCCAATATTTCCCCGGTAACCCGCAGCAGCTCTCCTTCCGTCATGCCCGTGGCCGCCGGCCGTTCCAGAAGGCGAAACTGGGTCTGGTAGTGGGAGAGGTCAAAGGCCACTGCCTCCAGGTTGCTGAGGAGGAGTAGGGTTAAGATGAGCAGTGAGGTTCCAATTATTAAAAACACCCTTAGTGGAAAACTTCTGTGTGGTTTAGTCAAGCTACAATTCCCCCTTTGACGCATAATGTTAAATGATATAAGTGTCATTCCCTATGTTCTAGTAAGGACAACACTTCTGGCAGAGCGACTTTGCGACGAGCAGCAATAGCGGGCGTAGAGGGGTACTTCCGGCACACGATACCCGACTACCAACCATCTATTACCAACAACCGTTAATGCAATGCTCTGCGGTGAGAACCGGGAACGAGGCCAGAAGTGCTGGAAATATTTGTTCACACCGAAGGCCAGCATGGAAATCAACTTTGACAAAAGGGTAGTCCCTGATATATAAATTAGATAAAGCCACTTTCAAGGAGGAAAAGCAATGACACGTGTGGAAAAACACATCCTCCGGAGCCTCGCAGGAAAAAGACAGTCCATCTGGCAGGTTTTGCGGGAAAACCCCGGGTACCTGGCCCAGATTACCCAGACCCTTTCCCGGCTCCTGGACCAGGAAATCATCGCCTCCCAGGAAGATATCCTGTGCCTGACCGATAAGGGACAAGCCCTGGCCAAGGAAATGGGCCTCATACCCCGCCAGGATATCCAGTGCCCTACCTGCCAGGGCAGGGGCGTCGTCGCCCGGGAGCTCTTTGCCCGCGTCCGGGACGAGTTCGAAAGCCTGGCCAAGGCTCGGCCCCGGCCCAATGCAGAATTTGACCAGGGCTTCGTAACCCCCGAGGTTACCGTTGCCCGGGTAATGCTCATGTACCTTAGGGGAGACCTGGAAAAGCAGGACCTCTTATTTATCGGGGACGATGACCTGACCAGTATCGCCGCCGCCCTGACGGGGCTGCCCCGGCGCATTGTGGTCCTGGAGATCGACACCAGGCTGGTGGATTTTATCAATGAGACGGCCCGGGAAAGGAACTGGCCCCACCTCCAGGCCCAAACCTTTGACGTCTGCCAGCCCCTGCCCCGGGAACTGGCCGGCGCCTTCACCGCCGCCTTTACCGACCCGGTAGAAACCCTGCCCGGCATTACCCTTTTCCTCTCCCGCTGTGCTGAGGCCCTCCAGGGGCCGGATACGGCCCTCTATTTCGGCCTCACTACCCTGGAGGCGTCGCCCCAGAAGAGATACCAGATTCAGAAGATCCTGCTGGAAATGGGCTTTGTCATCACCGATATTATAGCCGACTTCCATACCTACCTGCTGAGTTGGGAAGAATCCATCACAAAGAACTTCCCCTTCCTCCAGGAGGGGCCCCTTGATCTCAAGCCCCCCACTGTCCCCTGGTACACCTCGGGCCTGGTCAGGGGAGAGGTCGTCGACGGTCCCCATCCCAAAGAAAAGGGGGCGGCAACCCTGGATCAGTCCTTCTATTTTGATGAGGAAGCCTAATTATCTAACACCTGGAAAGGAGAAATGCCCAAGTGGAACTATTGGAACACTATATAGTTAATTTCATTCTCTTTTCATCCTATATTCTGGAACTTTTCGGTGCCTTTATTATCATTCTTTTTGCCATCTACGCCTTTGTCGGTTACTATCGCAAACCCCTTACGGACCAAAAAATTGAACCTATCCGCCTGGCCCTGGCCAAACGCCTGGCCCTGGGCCTGGAATTCAAGATGGGGGCGGAGATCCTGAAAACAGTGGTGGTCCGCACCATGGACGAAGTTCTCATCCTGGCCGCCATTATTGCCCTCCGGGTCATCTTGAACCTGATTATCCATTGGGAACTAAAAAATTCCGAAAAGGAGCTTGACTAGGTAATATCTACTACCCTGCCCCCCGTCACCCTGACCAGCTCTTCCGGCTGGATGGATAAAAGGACCCGGGGATGGCCGGTACCACCATACACCAGTTCCTGGTCCAGGACTGCCCTATCAACCAGGGTGGAAAGCTTTTCCTTGTGGGCAAAGGGGGGCATGACCCCACCCTCATAGCCGGTCAGCTCCCGGGTTAATTCCCGGGGGGCCAGCTTGACCTGCCTGCGCCCGACCCCCAGGAGGGCGGCCAGCTTCTTATAACTGACCCGCCTGTTTCCATTGGCTATAGCCAGGAAGGGCTTCCCCTCTACCAGGAAGACCAGGGATTTTATAATCTGCTCTTCCCTAACCCCCAGGGCTGCCGCCGCTGCGGAAACCGTGGGGGTTTCTTCCTTTGTGGGGTGAAAGCCCACCCCAGCCTTTCCCGCTATAAATTCCTTCACATGTTCCAGGCCGTACACTGGTCTACCCCCTCCCGTTGATAATCCTCACCCTGGTCCCACATTTGGCGCACCTGTCGCCGGCCAGCTCCCTCACCTGGACCCGAAAACCGTCCCTGTCCACCAGGACAGCGCCGCACTGGGGACAGCAGGTGCTGCTTCCCTTACCTCCCGTTATGTTGCCCAGGTAGACATAGGACAGCTTCTCCCGGGCAATCTCCCAGGCCCTCTCCAGGCTTTCGGGGGGCGTGGGCGGCAGATCCAGCTTATAGCGGGGGAAGTAGCGGCTGAAGTGAAGGGGAATCTCCGGATCCAGCCGGGCAACCCAGTCTACCAGTTGGGTGATTTCCTCCGGGGAATCATTTAAGCCCGTGACCAAAAGGGTGGTCAGCTCCACATGGCAGCCGGCCTCTACACAGGCCTTAACCGTCTCCAAAACCGGCTCCAGATCTCCACCGCAGAGGCGCCGGTAGAACTGGGGTTGAAAGGCCTTGACGTCGATGTTTAAGGCATCGATGTAGGGAAGCAGAGCGGCCAGGGGCTCGGGGTTTATATAGCCGTTGGTGACAACAACATTTTTTAATCCCTGCTCCCGGGCCAGGCGGGCCGTGTCGAGGACATATTCGTACCACATCAGGGGCTCCGAATAGGTGTAGGCAAGGCCGATGCAGTCCCTCCCCGCCTCCAGGGCCAGCTGGACCGCCTGCTCCGGTGCCAATTTCACCGTCGGGGCGTCGGCCTGGGCGATCTCCCAGTTCTGGCAGAAGTCACAGCGGAAGCTGCACCCCAAGGCGCCTAAGGAAAAGATGGTGGAGCCGGGGTAAAAGTGGTAAAGGGGCTTTTTTTCTATGGGATCCAGGGCCGAGGCGGCGCAGCGGGCGTAATTGAGGGCAAAGAGGGTGCCCCCACTGTTTTTCCGCACCCGGCAGAGGCCGTATTTACCCTCGGTGACCAAACAGCGGTGGGGACAGATACCACAGCGCACCTTCCCTTCGCTAAGCTTCTCGTAATAATAGACCTCCTTCACCGCCCATCCCACCTTTCTAATACTAGAAATCACTAGACGGGTATCGAGTGCCGGCAAAGGGCTGAGGGGGGACAGGGTCTTTAATAGTACCTCTCCACCTCAAAGCGATACAGCTCCACAGGTTCTCCGGGCCTGATGCCTGCCTTCTGGGAGGCAATTTCTATTTGCTCCTCCGCCGTCGTGACTCCCTCCAGGTTGGGGAGAAGCAGGCCGGTGCGGCGCCCCGATTTTACAATAACACCGTACCTGTAGGGATCCAGTTCCTCGATCCCAGTCACGGGCTCCGCAGGTGTCAGGACATCGACGGAATAGGTGAGCTGGGAGAGTTCATGGGCCTGGACGGGATGAAAGCGGGGATCGTGGACCCCGGCGCTTATAGCATTGGCAATGATCTCTGCCGCCAGGTTCTCCTGGGCCGGCTCCACGGTGCCAATGCAGCCCCGCAGCCGGCCGTGCTTTTTTATGGACACAAAGGCCCCCGCCCGGCGCTCCATTCCCGGGGGGAGGGGCTGGGGCACAGCCAGCCGCTTTCCCTCCCGCACATAGCTTTCCAGGCTCGCCCGGGCCAGTTTGACATACTCGCTCTCTCCCCGGGCATATTCCCCTTGCTTCGCCGCCCGGCCTTTGCCGTCCAGGTACTCCCCCGGGGTCAGGGCCGCCACCATATACCCCACCCCAAAGGGGCCCTCATAGGATAGCACCTGGCTTTCCACTGCAAAACCATCCAGGGAGCCGCTCATCATTATAATGGGCCGCCAGCCGCATTCGCCGGCCCGTTCCGCCAGCTCAGGGTCAATGGCCATAATCTTCTCCACATCCCACTTCCCCACGGCCTCGGTAATCTTGGCATCGAAGACCCTGCCCATTTCATCGTAACCGGCCGGGGCATCGGGGGTCAGGCGGTGGGAAAGGTCACTGCTGGCCACCACCACTACCCGCTTCCCCTGCCTGGAACTGGCCAGGGCCAGGGCGCGGCCAAAATTGTAGAGGACCCTGGGGGGAAGCAGGGCCACCCCCACCACAACCAGGGGAGCCACAATCCCCTCCTCCTGGAAGTAGTACAGGGGTACCAGGACACCGTGATCCAGGCCTTCCCGGAGGCCGAAACGCATCTTTATACTTTCCGTCAATTCCACCGCCGGTACCTCCAGCTCCCGGCAGGCAGCCATTATCTCCCTCACCAGGTCCAAATCATTGTCAGCGGTATAACTTACCTCCGGAACACCAAAGGAGGCAAAACTACCCTGCAGCCTTGGCTGTACCGCCAGGGTCACCACATCCTGAAAAAAAGCGGTGTGGGGGCTGATGATAACAATGGCCTCGGGTCCGGCTTCCTTAACCCTTCGGGCCAGTTCCTGCATGGCTTCCCTGGTTGCCGCAACCTTCGCCAGCTCCCGTCCCCCCACCTCCGGTATTATAATGGGGGGGTGGGGGACAATGGCACCCAGAACAACACTCACAAGGGTCACCTCCCCTTAAAGAATCCTTTTCCCCAGGGCTGATGAAATCAGCTCCACAGCCAGCTCCGCCGTCTGGTTCTGGCAGTCGAGGATGGGGTTAACTTCGACCATATCCAGGGCCAGCAGCCGGCCCGATTGGGCGATGAGCTCCATGGCCAGGTGGGCCTCCCGATAAGTAATGCCGCCCCGAACAGGGGTCCCCACTCCCGGTGCCTCCAGGGGATCTATTACATCCATATCAAAGCTCACATACAGCCCCTCCACACCGGCACCGGCAATGGCCAGGGCTTCCCTGACTACTTCCCGCATCCCCCGCTCATCCACATCCTGCATGGTGAAAACGGTGACCCGGGAGCTCTGCAGGAGTTCCCGCTCCTGGGGGTCCAAATCCCGCACTCCAATGATAATCACCTTCTCTTCTGCTACCTTGGGTCCGGGACCGCCACAATTGACCAGTTCCTCCGACCCCCGCCCTACGGCAACGGCCAGGGGCATACCGTGGATATTCCCCGATGTGGTGGTTTCGGGGGTGTTAAAATCGCCGTGGGCATCGAACCAGAGGAGGCCAAAGGAAGGTACCCGGCTGGCAAGGCCGGCGATACCGCCAATGGCCAGGCTGTGATCTCCACCCAAAATGAGGGGAAAGCCCCCGGCATCCAGGGCTTCCCCCACCTTTGCTGCCAAAAGTTCGTTAACTTCCAGGATTTCCGGCAGAAAGGCCAGGGAAGCCCCTCGCCTGGTCAGGCTGTCCCGTTCCGGTACGGCTATATTGCCCAGGTCTTCCACCTCGTGGCCGATCTCCACCAGCCTCTCCCGCAGCAGGGCATAGCGGATGGCACTGGGGCCCATGTCTACGCCCCGCCGGTTGGCCCCGAGATCCACAGGAGCACCGATAATTTTAACCTGCACCCCTACACGCCTCCTTCAGCATCTACCTGCCCTTTTCAGTTGACTTCTCTTTTCTCCAGAATATTCCTTCTTAGGATACCCAAATGGGCCGAAATCAAAAAGGAAAAGGACCCAAAACCTGTCCTGCCAGGTAAAGGGTCCCCCCATATGATATGCCTGTTCATGGTCATCAGCTTTTTTAATATGCATGCACACCTCAGTTGGGAAGCTTTACCCCCAATTCTTCCAATTGTTCCCGGACAAATTCCCGGGAGGCCCTGCTGTCTTCAACGAGGAAATCAATATCTTCCCGACTAACCCCTTGTACGCCAGTATTCTTGATGGCATTGCGTAGATAAGAGCGACGTATCGGGTCTAAATCAATGTCGACCACACCCAGCTGCCCCGGATGGGCAGGTATTACTATACTTTTTCCCGGAACATTTTCCCGTGGATCCCCCCGCCGCACTTCAATACCATTGTCCCGGGCAAAGGTTAGCTGGGCAGTCGGGTGTTTCCCCGCCCCTGTATACTCTGTTTCTTGCACGACTAAAATCTCATTTTCATCCATTTCCTGGGCAATGGCAAAGGCAGCAGCCAGGGAGGTATTGCCCGCCGGGCCCCTTTCCAAACCCTCCAATTGGGCCAGCATCTCCGTTACATAAAAAACCTCGCCCTGGGTAACTGTTACATAGCGATCAAGGTACCGGAGGGGTCGGGCCGCGTTCCGGGGCACATCGGCCCGGTCGGGCCAGGTGGTAAAGGGAACGCCAAAACCAGTATGGCCGGTAGTAAAGGACTTGCGGTTAAAATTGCCATCACTGGCCATATGTAACCCGCTGAGGTCAACACTGACACCGATGACCTTGGTAGCAGTACACCCGGCCTTCCGCAAACCCCGGGCTGTCCCCGTCAAATTCCCGCCACCGGCATGGGTAACAACAACGGCATCGGGCTTACGGCCCGTCTGTTCCTGTACCTGTTCTGCCAGTTCGTAACCCAGGGTCTCTACCCCGGCAATTCCAAAGGGAGTGTAAAGGGAAGCATTGAGAAATCCTGTTTCCTCCAACAGGAGGAGAAAAACGTAAAATAATTCGGGTCCAACGCTTAGCTGGACTACTTCAGCCCCATAGGCCTCACACTTCCGACCCTTTTCCACTATTTCCGGCTGCCCCACACCGCGGCTGTCAAAAACCTCCTGAACAACAATACATTTAAGGCCACGCATGGCCGCCTGGGAGGCAACTGCTGCCCCATAGTTGCCGCTGGTATCCTTTTTGCATGGTAGACCGAAACACTGGCCCGCCGGTCCTTAAAGCTACCGGAGGGGTTGGCCGCTTCGTCTTTAATAAAGATCCGGGCTCCCTTGCCCGGTGGTGCCATTTTTCGTGCCAGGGCGGTCACATTTTTAAGTTCCAATAAGGGTGTATTTCCCACCCCGGTTTCCCTCTGAATTTTCCGGACCTCGTCCAGGGTGTAGCCTGCCTTTGCCATCATGCCCTCATAATCGAAGGCCAGTGGACTGAGAGCAAATTCAGTATAATCAATGCCAAGGGCCCTTTTCATTATTTCGTTCCGCCGTTCCATTACTGCTTGGTAGCTGCGATCTAAAGTCATTCTGCTGCTTCCTCCCCCCAGAGAATTTGCCTCAATTCAGGGCCAATGGACAGGAGCTCTGGCACCGGGCGACCGTAATCGTGGTCGTAGGTGGGATTTACAGCCACCAATTCCCCCGTCACCCGGCGGCCGATTACAGTGGTAATGGTAGCCTCGTCACCGACTCTGGCATCATGTTGTAAAAAGCCCTTTACTAACATGAACAGGGGAACCGCCTGGGTATCAGCCGGCACCTGGGGGGCCCGCTGACCCGGGGGCAGCACGATACTGCGAATCTGAACCCAATCACCAGTTTTTCCTTCCAGCATAAACAACTCCTCCTTCCCGGTAACTGCAGAGATTTCTTCTATTCCTGTGATAATTTAAAGGATAATGCTGTAAATAGCAATGTTTTATAATATTCGCTTTTACTTGCCTGTTTCCTCCCCTAAATCAGTCCGGGAAAAATGCCGCACTACCCCCACAAAAATACACCAGGCCAGCCGTTTTTGGTAAGCCCCCTGGCTTAAAAGGGCTTCTTCCCTGGGATTGGAGAGAAAACCTACTTCAATTAAGACGGCTGGTATCGGCAGCTTCCGGAGGATATAGTACTCGGCAAACTGGGCTTCCCGGTAATTATAACCCAGGACATCGATGCCTTCCACCAGGGCCCCCTGGATCTCCTTGGCCAGGGCCTCGCTGGCGGAATGATTGTGACAATAAAAGGTCTGGGCTCCATATTCGTAAGGGGAAGGGAAACTGTTGGCATGAATGCTGAGGAAAAGATCGGCTGCCACCTCTTCGGCCAACCGGATCCGGGCATCCAGGTCCTCCACCTTATCTTCTGCCAGTTCTTCATCCTCATCCCTGGTCAAGAATACCCGGGCCCCCGCCCCTTCCAGGTAGCGGGCCAGGTATCTGGCTACCTCCAGGACAATTTCCTCCTCCTCGACCCCGCTCAGGCCCCTGGCACCCCCGTCAAAACCGCCGTGGCCAGGGTCAAGGACGATTATCCTCTGGCCGACCCGGCTGGCAAGGACGGCAATTTCCTTCCGCAAGGGAAGGGTACTGAGGTTGTAAAAAAGACCCAATAAGAGGGCAAGTAAAAGAAAAACCGAAAGCCCCCGCACTGTCCGCGGCCACCTGTTCCTAAACGAAGCCAAGTTCTCCCCTCCCTCCCCCAGGGTTCACCCTTTGGAATTCCTTCTGCAACCACTCCCGCCAGAGATCGCCCTTTTTT
>CZCA01006616.1_pt1 | contig 11297 bp, 12 predicted proteins | sample 591981 | NCBI WGS metagenome assembly CZCA01 (sample SAMEA3556810, study PRJEB10932) | anaerobic digester metagenome
TTTTCAAGCAGAAGACGGCATACGAGATCTAGTACGGTCTCGTGGGCTCGGAGATGTGTATAAGAGACAGACACGACAAACACGACAGACCAGAAGCGAGCGCGGCAGTTTGTCGTGTTTGTCGTGTTTGTCGTGGGGGGGTAGAGGCACAGGGCAATGCTGCGCTCGACATGACGACCCACACCCAACCATCCCGCCTCTGGCGCATCCATTGGCCCGAGATCGAGTCAACCCTTATCCGCTACCAGGAAGCCGTCACGCGCGACCGCGTGCTGTCCGAGCACCGCGCAGCAGTCGCCGCCGAGCCGATGGAAACCGAGGCATCGACAAACGTCCGGCTCGTCGCGGGTCCCTCTACGCCGAAACCACCGAGGGTAAGCGCGACCCCGAGCATTCTGTAGTTAGTGGCTATTCACCTACTTTAAAGAAATAGGAATTCGCTATGAATCAGACCGAAATGGCACATCTAGTAGGCGTGTCGCCCATGACCGTTTCCAACTGGGTCCGCGAGGGCATGCCGTGCCGGCACCCTGGCGGCCGTGGGCGCGCGTCGGATATCGACCTCGCCACCGCCCTCGAATGGCTGGCAAAGCGCGGCATCCGCCCGAACGTGGCGCGAGATCACGCGCTGGTGATCCCGACCGACCAGGCGCCGGATGACGACGACAGCGCCGGCGAGGATGGCGCCGACTACAAGGTCAGCCGCGCCAAGCGCGAGCACTACGCCGCAGCGCGCGAGGAAATGCGGTACCGGCAAGAGGCCGGCGAGCTGATGGTGGCCGGCGAGGTGGAGACCGCCGTGGCGGACGCCTGCACCACGATCCGCACGGCCCTGGAGGCGCTTCCCGACGCGCTCGCGCTCCGACTAGCCGCAGCGTCGGACGAAAACGAGTGTCGGAACCTGCTGGCGGATGAGATCGAGCGGATGCTCGAACAGTTGAGCGCCGATCTGTTGCACGCAACCAAAGCATGAGCACCGAGCTTGCCCGCCGCGCTGCCGCTGGCGACACCGGCCCCGAGGTGGCCCGCTGGATTGCCGAGGCCATGCGCCGGCACCTCGACGGTGACGACCTCGACCAGGCGCTGAGACTCGACCGGGCGTCGCGCTTGCGCGAGCGCAACCTGGCGTTGAAGGCCGCCGCCGCCCTGCTGGCCGCCGACGATGGCCCTTGGCGCTGCGCCTGCCGCCTGGAGGCCGCTATTCGGCGCCACGAGGCCCGCATTGCGCCGCTTCTGGCGCGCGACCCGGCAATGACCCTAGCGCCGATAGACGAGGCGCTGCGCCGCGCCTTCGACACCCGGCAGCGCGTACCGACCACAGCCCGCAATCTGTTCGAGCTGATCCGCTGACGCAACACTGATGCAATAGGCGGACAGCATCAGCAGGAAGTGGGCAGCATGGGACCGCACCCAATCGGAGACCCACCCCATGCTGAACCACACCCCCGCCGACATCCTCGCCGCCGGCCCCGACGCCATCGCCGCCGCCTTCGGCCTCACGACCCGCAACCCGCACCCGCTCGCGGACGAACTGACCACGGCGCCGCTATCGCGCCTGGCGTATGCGGCCGGCCTCGCGATCCGTCCGCAGCAACCCCACGAGAACGACCGTGTGGTGATGGCGCGCGGCATGCAATCGTCCGACTTCGCCGGCCTGCTCGCGAGCGCAAGCACCACCCTCGCCAATCGCCGCTTCACTGCCGTGGCCGAACATCGCGCCTTCTGCGCGACGCTCGAATGCCGGGACTTCAAGCCTACCGAGATCGCCACCACCGACGTCGACGGCGAGTTGCCCGAGGTGGGCGACCTGCATCAAATCGCGCTCGGTCGCGTGCTGGTTGGCAACGGCGCCACGGCGCAGCTACGTACCTTCGCCCGCGTGCTGCGCGCCTCGCGCCAGTTGATCGTCAACGACAACGCCGGGATGCTGGCCGATGCCGTCGAGAACCTGGGCACCGCCGCCGCCCGTACCGAGGCGCGCGAGGTGTACGCCGCCCTCGAATCGAACCCTACGATGGATGACGGCGAGCTGGCGTTTCATGCCGATCACGGCAACATCATTGCTTCCGCGCTGGACGGCACATCCCTGGGGCAAGGCATGGCCGCCCTTCGCACGATGACCCTCGTTGGCGGCAATCAAGCCGATCTGAGCGCCGCGCACCTCGTCGTTGCGGCAGACCTCGAACTGGCCGCGCGCAAGCTGATCCACGAGGCCGGTTTGCAGATCACCGTGACCGCAACCGGCCGCCTCGCGACTGGGCGCTGGTATCTGCTGCCCAGCCACGAGGCGGCGCCGACGATCGCCACCCTTCGGCTGAAGGGCAGCACACAGCCTGTGCTGATCGAAAGCTGGCAGGAACACGAATTCGACGGTTCGAGCATGCGCGCGCGCTGCGATACCGGCGCCGTGCTGGTCGCGCGGACGCTGATCCGTGGAGGCGTGTGATGTTCGAGAAATCCCCCGCCGACCGCTACCAGGCTGGCGCAAAAGCACTCACGAAAGCCGAGGCCGTGCACCGCGCGAACCTCGACCGGCTGCACGAGGCGCGCGAGGCTCGCCAAGCGCACCAGGTGACGACCCTGCGCCGGGACTGCGAAAAGTCGGAGCGCGCGCTGCAAGACGCATTGCAGGCCGCTCACGATGCCCACCGCGCCTACTGGACACAGCGCCGGGACGCCCTGCGCGACGAACTCGACCGCGCATCGCTGGTGATTGCCGAATATGACGCCCTCGCGCTGCTCGCCGGCGACCGGGCGCCCCACCCTGCGCTGCGGTATCTGCAAAACCTCGCGCTCGACGGCCGCACCGGCACAAACCTGCTCGACCAGGACGTACTCGCTACCGATGGCGTCCCGCAAGAGGCGCCCGATTCGGCGCTTCTGGAAGACGAGCTAGGCGCCTGGAGACCCTGAACACCTTGCGGGGTGTAGAAAGCCTAGCGGTAGGCACCGGGCGCGGCTGACAGGCTGAAACAGCGCGCAAGGCAGACCACCGGACGCCGATTGGAAACCGGCTGCAAGGTCTGCCATCCACCTAGACGAGCCATGACCTACACCCACCCCCCGCGCGCCGATCTGCGGCGCATTCATCCGCTGGTCGATGTGCCGGCCGCGATCAAGGGCGCATCGCTGGAGCGCACCGCGCACCACGAGGCCGCGCACATCGTGATGATGGAGTGGTGCGGGCTGACGCCGACGCAAGCGACGGCGTCAGCCGGCCGCGGCAGTGCCGAATTCGATACGACCGAACTCGACGCCGACGAGCCGGCCGCCGACCATGACGGCCCGCTGGCCGCCGCACAGATCGCCGCGATCTACCACGCCGGCATCCTGGCTGAGTTGATCTACACCTGTCTCTTATACACATCTGACGCTGCCGACGAGCCGCCGCACAGATCGCCGCGATCTACCACGCCGGCATCCTGGCTGAGTTGATCTACACCGGGCACCGCTGGCAGGGCGTGACGATCCGCATGGCCTCGCAAGACTGGAAGATGGCCCGGACGATCCTCGCGCCCCACTTCGGCGCCGGCCTGGCCCGACACGGCTTCGCGCAACGCACCGCCCTTGCCGTACTGACGAAGCAGTGGCCGCGCGTGCAAGAGATCGCCGCCCACCTGATCGAGCATGGCACCTGGAGTCCTGACGATGCCCGCGCCATCGCATGAAGTCCCGATTGACGATGTGACGTTCACCCGGCGCGACAAGATCGCGGACTACGCGCCACCGGCCTATTTTGCTGACGACGGCATGACGCATGAGGAGATCGCCGCCGCGATCGCAGCGGAGGAAGGCACCGCGCCCCTCAGCGTGGAGCGCATCCGGCAAATCGAGCGCGATGCGCTGCGCAAGCTGCGCCGCATGATGTTGTTGCGCGGCATCCTCAAGCCTGACGACGTGGTGCCGTGGTGAGGGCGTGCGCCTGCTGCCGGATGCCTGGCCCGCTGGCTGAAGTCTGTCCTGGCGAGATCGACGACATGGGCGTGCTGGTTGGCATTTGCCCGCGCTGCGTGCAAGCGCATCGTCGGCTTCCGCACGGCACGATGCAGAAGCGCCTCAACGCCGCTGCAAGCCTCGCAGCGCGCGACGAGACCGGACGATTCTGGACGGCACGATTCCCCGACGCTGGCGCCGCTCGGCTGGCCGCGCACATGCTCGGACACCCCGATACCGCACCCGACACCGCTGTCGCCCTGGGCTGGCGGTAGGCATGCCCTCGCGCGCGCGTAGCTACGACAGCACCGTCGGATCGTCTACAATCAAGCCACGTTGACGCGCTGGGGGTAGATTTTGGGGTATCCAAAAACACCGCCATCGCAAAGCCCTTTAATTCCGTGGCCTCCAGCCTGCTTTTAGATTCCTGGTGACGGACCACGTTAACCCCTGCGGTCGGCACACCGATGACCGCGCACCCGGTGCCTGGCCGCATGCCCCGCTATGCTCATGTGCTGTTCGACCTGGACGGCACCCTGATCGACTCTGCCCCTGCGATCCTCGCCAGCTATCGCGACGCATTCGCGGCGGCCGGTTGCGAGCCGGTGGTGCCGATAGACTCGTCGATCGTCGGCCCGCCCCTGCTCGAGACCCTTCAGATGCTGGCCGGCACCGCGGACGCCGGGGTGATCGAAGCGCTCGCGGCAGGTTTCAAGGCGAGTTACGACTCCACCGGCTACCGCCAGACGGCGGCCTACGAAGGCGTTGGCGAGATGCTGCAACGCCTGGCCAACGCGGGCTGCACGCTGGCGATCGCCACCAACAAGCGCCTGTTGCCTACACAGCTGATCTTGGCCCACCTTGGTTGGGCGCAGCATTTCGCCGCCGTCTACGCGCTCGATCTGTTCGAGCCCCGGTTGCCCCACAAGGCGGCGATGATCGCCCGCCTGATGCAGGACCTCGGCATCGCGCGCGACCAGGCGGTGTACGTAGGCGACCGCAGCGAGGATGGCGAGTCGGCAGACGCCAACGGCCTGCCGTTCATTGCCGCGACCTGGGGTTATGGGAGCTTGAGCAGTGCGGAGATGTCACCCCACTGGCGCGCGGTGCCCACGCCCGCAGCGCTGGCGGACGCAATTCTCAACGCGGCGGCAAGCTGAAGCGCCCCGGGGACGCCGAACTATTTCAGCCCATCGAGCAGACGCTGAAGATACTCGACGGGAATCGCGTAGCTGATGCCTGAGGGGTCGGACAGCACGTTCTCCTTGGTGGACTTCACGAACACCATGTTCATGACGCCCAGCACCTCTCCGCTGGCCGGATCGTAAAGCGGACTGCCGCTGTTGCCCGGGTATGCCGTCGCATCCAGCTGGTAGACGCGAAAGACGTCATTGGCGAGACGGCGGATCAGTGCGGGATTAAGGTTGCGCGCGTTGGCCTGCGGGATGCCGATCGGGGTGATCGCGGACACGATGCCGCGGTGGGTGACCGGGGTCATGCCCAGCACGTTGCCAATCGGAAAACCGGTAAAGGCGATCTCCTGCCCCTCGAGGACGCGCGCGCCGGACCCCAGGCGCAGCGCCGGGAGCGGCGGACCTCCCTCAAGCCGCAGCACGGCCAGGTCCCGGCTGCGTTCGCTGGCCACGGCCCGCGCAGGCCTTACCGTCCCGGTCTCGCCGTCGCCCGGCAACACGACAACCAAGGCCTCCATGTTGTCGGAGTCGAGGCGCTCGGGAAGTACATGCGCATTGGTCGCGACGTGCAGTCCGTTACCGACGACGAACCCCGTACCGCGGAACTGGAAGGCCGGACTGCGGGTGCGCTGGTAAGTGCCCACAGCCACGACCGAAGGCTTGACCCGCGGCACCGTGGCCACGAGGTCAGCCCTGGCTGACGACCAGCCCAAACCCAGCAAGGGTGAGACAAGCACTCCCATCAGCAGACGGCGCCGAAGCGCGGACCGCCCGGGCCGCGCGCAGTCCGGCATCGTCATGTCTCGTGATCCTCCTGGCTCGCCAGGCGCAAAGTGCGCAGCATCGGGCTTGGCGCCACCACGCTGCTGTCGTAAGGATGACGCGCCTGGCCGACATGGCGCAGGATGCGCTCGACGTAAGCCTGGGTCTCGCGGTAGGGCGGCACGCCGCGGTGGCGATCCACTGCGCCTTCGCCGGCGTTGTAGCCGGCGGCGGCGAGCGCGATGTCACCCTCGAAATAAGCAAGCAGCCAGCGCAGGTAGGCCAGGCCGCCGCGGATGTTCTGCTCGGGGTCGTAAATGTTGCCGACGTTGAAGCGCTCGGCGGTTTCGGGAATGAGCTGCATGACGCCCATGGCGTTCTTGGGTGAGACGGCCTGCGGGTTAAGCGCGGACTCGGTCAACCCGATCGCGAGCGCAAACTGGGGCTGGATACCGTACTTTGGCGCCAGGTCCGTGAGCAGGCGTGCCACCTGCTGGCGCGCCACCGGCAGGCGGGCAACCAGCGCATCGATCGGCCAGCGCTCAACGACAAGCGTCGACGGTGTCCGCATGCAGTCGGGCAGCACACCGGTGGACTCCCCGGTGTAACGCTGCATGCGAGCCGCGTGCTCGTTGCCCTTCTTCGCCGCCATCGCAAAGAAACTGGCCGCGTAAACATCATTACGCTCCACGCCACGCCCATTGGCGTACATCCAGCCGAGCGCATACATCCCTTCTGCATCCCCCAGCCGCGCAGACTCGCAATACAGGCGCGCAGCGTAGGCCTGGTCACGGGGCACGCCTTCGCCATGCTCATAGCTGAGGGCCTCACGCGCCAGATAGCTCGCGTGCTCTGCGAAGGCCTGCGCAACCAGGCTCTCATCCGCAGCCAGCGCCGGCGCCGCGCACACGAGTACGGCCGACAACCCCACGGCTCGCCGGACTCGATACGCGATCAAGGACGGGCCGCGGGCCGCCAGACACTGAACGGGTGAGTTGCGCTTTATCTTCGCCATGTCCCTTTATGGCAGATGTGCCTCAGAGACGCCAGAGACGCACACCCGCCTCCAGCAGAGCAGTCGGGTCGTAGCTCGACTTCACGTCCGAGAATACGCCGCCCCGGGTGAGTTTTCCAAGCAGCTTCGGCAACGGCATCTCGAGGTATTCGCTGTGCGCAACCGCAGCGACGATCGCGTCGGCCACCGGCAGCTGGTCCCAGGATTCGAGCTGCACACCGTACTCATGTTCGGCTTCAGCCGACGCCGCCACAGGATCGTGCACATGCACCTTGCAGCCGTAGCTCTGCAGCTCATGGATCACATCGATGACCTTGCTGTTGCGCAGATCGGGACAATTCTCCTTGAAGGTGAGCCCGAGCACGATGACGCTGGCACCCTTGATGCTGGAGCCTGCTGCGATCATCTCCTTCACGGTCTGCTCGGCCACGTACTTGCCCATGCCGTCGTTGATACGGCGGCCCGCCAGGATGACCTGCGGGTGGTAGCCGAGCATGTCGGCCTTGTGGGTGAGGTAATACGGATCAACGCCGATACAGTGGCCGCCGACCAGGCCCGGACGGAAGGGAAGGAAATTCCACTTGGTGCCTGCGGCCTTGAGCACCTCCAGGGTGTCGATGCCGATCTTGTGGAAGATCACCGCAAGCTCGTTCATCAGGGCGATGTTGAGGTCGCGCTGGGTGTTCTCGATGACCTTCGCGGCTTCGGCGACCTTGATCGAGCTCGCCGGATACACGCCGGCGGTGATGACCGAGCCGTAGATCTCCTGAACCTTGGCCAGGGTCGCGGGCGTGTCGCCGGAGACCACCTTGAGGATCTTGGTGACCGTGCGTTCCTTGTCGCCCGGGTTGATGCGCTCGGGCGAGTACCCGACGAAGAAATCCTCCTTCCACTTCATGCCCGACTCGCGCTCGAGGATGGGAATGCAGACCTCTTCGGTGGCGCCCGGGTACACGGTCGACTCGTAGACCACGATGGCCCCGCGCTTGAGGTGACGGCCTGCCGTCTCCGAGGACTTCACGAGTGGCGTGAAATCAGGCTGGTGCGCGTCATCGACCGGCGTCGGCACGGCGATGACGACGAAGTCGGCCTCGCGCAGCACGGCAGGATCGGTGTGGCAAGTGAGCTGGGTCGCTGCACGCAGGTCCTCTGACGACACCTCGCCGGTGGGGTCGCAGAACTCGCGATAGGCCGCAACCTTCTCGGCAGAAAGATCGAAGCCGACGGTGCGGTACTTCTTGCCGAACTCCACGGCGAGCGGCAGGCCGACGTAGCCCAGACCGATGACGGCGATGGTGGTCATGATGGTGTTCCTTGTTGCTTTACGTTAGATCAGTTTTTTCAGGGTTCAGAGGGTCTTCTGCAGGGCGAGCGCCTCTTTCTGCAGTGGCGTGCCCTCCTTGAGGCGCGGCAGCAGGGCGTCGAGCTGAGTACGGGCCTCGGGACCGCGCCCCGCCTTGGCGAGCGCCTTGGCGAGGTTGAGCTGCAGTGGCAGCAGGTCGGGGCCGAGCGCAACCGCACGCTTGAGGTTGGTGATGCCTGCGTCGAACTCACCACGCTCGATCTGGATCATGCCGACCGTGTCGATGATCGCAGGATTCTCCGGCGCCAGCCGCAGGGCCTGCTCCCCGTATTCCAGCGCCTTCGGATCCTTGAGCTCCTTCGCGGTCCAGGCGAGGTTGTTCAGGATCAGCGCATTCTGGGGCGCCATCTCGTGCATGCGGGAGAACAGCGCCATGGCATCCGGGTAGCGCTTGTCGGCGAGGGCACGCTCGGCAAGGTAGCCGCGCATCACGAGGTCGGAGCCGTTCCGGGCGAGCCAGTCGGCCGCCATACGGTCGGCGTCGGCCTTACGCTCCGCACGCAGCAGCGCCGCATGGAGCCGTACCGCGGCCTGCCCTCCCCCGCCGTTATCCAGTGCCTTGCGGTAGGCGCTTGCTGCCTCGGCCCACTTGGCCGAGGTGCCGTGGACTTCGCCCTCGAGCAAGTAGCCGGCAGCGCGCTGCGGCTGGCGCGCCTGCGCATCGCGCGCGACCTTCAACGCGTCGTCGCGCTTGCCTCCCTCGAGCAGCAAGGCGATCAGGCGCTGCTGGGCGTCGAGCGCATCGGGGGCGATGCCGAGCGCACGGCGCAGCGCTTGCTCGGCAGCCGCGTTGTTCTTCAGCGACCGCTGCACGTCGGCCAGCATCACCCAGGGCTGGGGCGAGCGCGGCTGCAGCCCGGCCAGCTTGTTGAGTGCCGAGATCGCCTGCTGGCTGTCACCGGCGGCAAGTTGCGAGCGGGCCAGCGTCTCCACGACACGCGGATCGTCCGGATAGGCCGCCGCCACCTTCTGGGCGGCCTGCAGCGCACGCGGGAAGTCGCGCTGACGCAGGTGGTGCTGCACGATCGCGAGGCTGGGGGCTACGGCACCAGGCGACGCGGCCTCGGCGCGTTCGAGCGACGCGAGCACGTCGGCCGCAGCGGCGCCTGTGCTGCGCTGCAGTTCGGCGAGCGTCAACAACGCCTCGACGCTCTTCGGGTTGCGCTCGATGACGGCCTTGACGCGCCCAAGTGCATCGTCCGGGCGACGTTCGGCGAGGTCGATCCGAGCAAGGTTCACGGCCGCGGCGAGGTAATCTGGGCGCAGCGATAGCGCCTTCTCGAAGGCCGCGCGGGCCGCCGGAACGTCGCGCTTGGCGAGCATCAACCCACCGCGCAGGTTGTGCACCAGCGGGTTGTCGGGCTGCTTGCGTTCGAGCTGGGCATGAGCCTCGAGCGCCTTGTCGGTTTCACCGCGGCGAAGGTGCGCCATGACCAGCGCCAGGTCGGCCTGGAAGGCCGAGTCGTCCATCTGGGCGGCGCTTTCCAGGTCGGCGAAGGCGGCGTCAGTATCGCCGCCGGCCATCCGTGCCACTCCGAGTCGCATGCGCGCCTGAGCATCGTCAGGTGCCGCGCGCGCAGCGCGCTCGAAGTATTCCTCCGAGCGCTCGAAATCACCATTGGCCAGAAACACCTGCCCCGCCAGCGCAAGCAGCCGGGGATCCAGATCCTGACCCTGCAGCAGGGGCTGGAGCAGCTCGAGCGCACGCTGCGCCTCGCCGGTAGCCAGGTGCGAAGCGACCAGCGTGCGCCGCGCCATCGGTTCGCGCGGTGCGCGCTGGAGCACGCGCTCAAGATGGCCGCGCCCTTGCGTGTGATCATTCAGGCGCACCATCACGGTGCCGGCGAGCAGCTCGGCCGGCAGGTACTGCGGCGCGTCCTTGAGCACCTGCAACAGGGTGTCACGCGCCTCGACCAGGCGGTTGCCCTGATAGTCCATCAGGGCCTTCAGGTAGCGCGTGGAGGGATGCGAGGCGGCCACCGCCTGCATTGCCTGCAAGGCTTTCTCGGCTTCCGCTGCATTACCCTGGCGCAGCAGCTGCGACACGTAGGCAAAGTGATAATTGACCGCACGCGGCGCCAGCCTGATTGCCTCGCGCAGCGACAGCATGGACTGCTCCGGCTCGTTGCGCATGGTCAGCAGGTCGGCCAGCGTCGCATGCGCTTCGGCGCTGTCAGGCTTGCGCTTGATCGCCTCGCGCACTTCTTCCTCGGCGGCCTTGAGATCGCCCTTGACCATGTGAGTGCGCGCAAGCCCGATGCGCGCCTCGGCCTGGTCGGGATCGCTGGCGATCGCGTCAAGGTAGGCTGCGCGGGCCTTGTCGGCGTCGCGTTTGGCCAGATTGGCGTCGCCAAGAACGGCGAGGATCACGGCCTGGTCGCGCGGGTCAGTGACGCGGGTCTCGGCGAAGTCCTTGAGCAAGGTGTCGAACTCGCCTGCCGAGAGCAGGGCGCGGGCCAGCAAGGGCGCAATCGGCTCGGGCGGGTCGAACTCGCCTGCCGAGAGCAGGGCGCGGGCCAGCAAGGGCGCAATCGGCTCGGGCGGGTAGCCAAGCTCGCGCGCGCGCTGCAGCTCCTTCACGGCCCCGACCGCGTCGCCCTGCCTGACGTGGATGCTGCCCAGCAAAAAGCGAGCCTCGGCCAGGTTACCGTTCTCCTGTAGGGCGTTCTTGAGCTGGATGCTTGCCGCATTGAGGTCCTGCTTTTCGATGTACGACTTCGCGGACGCCAGCATCTCCTCAGGACTCTGCCCGCAGCCCGCGAGCAATGCCGCCGACAGGGCAGCAACGGCTACGCCACGGGCACGCGCCGACCAGCGCAGGGGGCGCAATCCATTCCGTTTACGACTCACGCGACATTCTCCTTCTTCAGACCAAAGCGGCCGAGCAGATCATACAGAGAGGGCCGGCTGACACCGAGGATCTCGGCCGCGCGGGCGATGTTTCCGTTGGTACGCGCGATGACCTTGAGCACCGCGTTGCGCTCGGCCTCCTCGCGCACCGCGCGCAAGTTCAGGTGCTCGAGATCATCAG
>CZCA01003404.1_pt1 | contig 11278 bp, 11 predicted proteins | sample 591981 | NCBI WGS metagenome assembly CZCA01 (sample SAMEA3556810, study PRJEB10932) | anaerobic digester metagenome
CAGCGCCGCGTCCAGGATGGTGGCGTCTGTCGCTTGGGGCAGGATCGGCGCCGGGCGGCTCATCTGATTGCTGTTCTCGTTCCTCTTCCTGGTCATAGCAGCCACACCTGCCCGCGCGTCCCGTCCACCCGAATGCGCTGCCCATCCTGCACGCGCTGCGTGGCCTGGGGCGCGTTGACCACCGCTGGCAATCCGTATTCGCGCGCCACGATTGCACCGTGCGAAAGCGTCCCGCCGATCTCCAACACTGCGCCGCCGATGATCGAAAAGACCGGCGTCCAGCCCGGATCGGTGGCGCGCGTCACCAGGATGTCGCCCGGCTGCAAGGTGGCGGCCTCCGCCGGCGTCATGACGACGCGGGCGCGGCCTTCAACCTGTCCGGGGCTGGCTGCCATGCCGGTCAACAGATCGCCAGCGCCGGCTGCGGTCGCCACCGCCATTCCCTGTGCATCGAGCGCATCGGGCGTCGGTTGCGTGAACCAATAGGCATGGGCGGCGCGACGATCGGCGGCAAGTGTGGCGAGTTGCAATCCCGCCCGGTGTGGATCGCCCATCGTTGTGACAGCCGTCAGTTCTTCTGCCACAAGAAAAAAGATGTCATCTGCGGCAGCCAGCCAACCGCGGCGCGCCCAACGCTGCCCAAGCTCGGCGTAGAGATGACGCATCGGCAGCAGCAACTTGACGACGTAGTGCTGACCGTTGTCGCGCAGACGCGTGAAACGGTGCACCTGCGCCAGCGTGCGTCGGAAGTTGCGCCGCTGCCACCAATTCAGCTGGCGCTCGACCCGTGCCGTCGCCTCATCCCGTCGGCGCGCAGCGTCAGCATTCACGGCGGCCGGCGCAGTCGACATCGTCAGGTAGGGCGCCAGCGACGCAAGCACTTGTTCCGGCGCCTCGACCCAGCGCGGGTGCAATAACTCCGCCTCGACCATGCAGCGATGGCCGTGCCGCTGCAAGAAGCGATCAAGCTGGTCGAGAAACGGCCTGGCTTCTGGCGCTGCGCGCAGTGCGGCCAGCGCGTTGCCAGGCGGCAGCTCTGTAACCAGATGGGCAAAGCCTAATTGCTTGAGCGTCTGCGCCATCTCCCAGAGCGCCGGCGCGATCTCGGCGGCAATGACGCCGGACAATCCGCCTGCCAGCGTATGCGCCAGCGTCTCGTCGCCACAATGCTGCTTGAGCACACGCTCCAGCTGTGTCAGCGCCGCCATCGACAAGGACGTGACGTTGCTGTGGTAGCCAATGTACTGGATGATGCGGGCGAACCACACCTCCCGCGCCTCTGCCAGCAGATCGGCGTCGCTCAGATCATGCAGGTCACGCGCCATGAACTCAGCGATCCAGCGGTCGATCTGCGGGAAATCGGCCTCGAAACGCCTGGCGTTGCGTTGCCAGCCTGTCGCCACGGCCCAGTAGACCGGCAAATGGCGCAACACCTTGTCGATCTGCCAATGCTCGCCGCCGACCGGGCGCGCGCCGGGATGCGTCAGCCCGCCTTCGAGCATTTGAAATGGCATCCCCAAGCCGTCGGTGTAAGCATGGAGCAGGGCGCCCTCGTTGAGGTAAACATGCCCGAATGCGCGCTTGCACCAGCGAATCTTACCGGCGTAAGGCGCCTTGAGGCCAGCCAGCATGCGATCCATGCTTTGTTGCGTCATCGGTTCGGAGATCGACCAGGTGAGCGGCGTCACCGGGTCGGGCCAACGCTCGCCCAGGTCTTGTTGCGTCCAGAAGTCGAAGGGGTGCGCGGGCAGATCGGGAAGTGTGGGCCAGGCGTCGTCTCCGGGCGGGCCGGCGGTCGTCGCCACGCTGGTCACCGGACGCGACTGGAGCAGGATGACCGCCTCGCCTGCGACTGCCCACTCGACATCCTGCGCGCCGCTAAAAAGCGTTTCCAGATCGCGGCCAAGCCGAACCAGTTCTGCAACCTGCTCAGGCGTGATGGCCTGCTGGCTACGGCGCAGCGCATCCACGGCGACTTCGTCGGTTCCGCTTGCCGTCGCAGTTGTCATCACGGCCTTATCGCCCAGCTCGACCTGCCGGATGCGCCCCGTCTGCTTGTCGGCGACAATAGCATCGGGGTTGACGCGACCAGAGACCAATGCCTCGCCCAATCCCCACGTGGCGTTGATGACCACTTCATCACGCGCGCCGGTGAGCGGGTTGAGCGTAAACATCACGCCGGCGGCGTCGGCGACGACCATCTCTTGCACCACGACCGCCAGGCTGACCTGGTCGGGTGCGATCCCTTGTCGGGCGCGGTACGCCATTGCGCGCGGCGTCCACAGGCTGCCCCAACAGCGTTTCACCGCCGCCAGCAGCGCCTCGCCGCCGACCACGTTGAGAAAGGTGTCTTGCTGACCCGCAAAGCTGGCGTCGGGCAAATCTTCCGCCGTCGCCGAGGAGCGCACCGCAACGGCGCAATTTGCGCCCAACGCAGCGTATGCGTCGAGAATCGGTTCGACAATCGACGAGGGCAAGGGCGCCGCGACAAACTTTGCGCGCAGCACCGCCGAGGCGCGTGCGAAGCCTGCCGGGTCGTTGGCGTCAAGGCCGCGCCACTGCTGTTCGATGAGCGCCATCAGGTCGCTGGCTGCAACGAACGTCCGGTAGCCGCTTGTCGTCAGCACGAAGCCACCGGGCACAGGTAACCCAGCGCGCCGCATTGTGCTGAGATTGGCGCCCTTCCCGCCTGCCTGGCTCAGACTTAAGGCGGCATCCAGTGGACGGATGAGATCATGTGGCAGTCGATTGGTGAATGACATGGCAGTCCTTCTCAAACTGGAGCAGACGACTGAGCTGGAGCCGTCGGCGCCGCACTTGGGTCCAGATAGACAAAACGGAATCCCTCCATTTGCTGAACATACGTCGGGCGGAAATCAAGCTGGTCGAATGGGGCGCCACCGAAACGAAGATTGTCTGTCGCCGGATCGTAGTAGCGCAACAGGTTGGTCTGGCTTTTGGCATAGGCCATTGCCACATTGTTCTGCGGAAGCATGGGGGTGACTGGATTGACAACGCGCATCGGTGTATAGGGGGCAGAGAGATTGGCGAGCATCGTTTTCAGGCCAACAAGGCGCATCAGCGACCATGTGGCGTGCATCTGATTGCGCCGTTGCAGGCGCAGCGACCCATTCATGACCGGGCGTGATGTTGCGCCGTCGTGCACCTCAAAGCGCATCGAACCGCCTGTGTTGTCTCGCACGATCGTGCTCTGGGCAAGCCGGGCATCGAGACCTAGCCGTTCACGGTTGTAGGCAACCACCGTCTCCGTGTTGTTCCACAAGCCGAAACAAAGCATTGCAACGTCGGGTCTGGTTAACATCAGATGCGCGATCGATAGGGGATGCGCCGGGATATCGGCGACCGGCTGCGGAGCGACAAAAAAAGAAATCTGCAACTCATGATGCGGTGCGAGACTTGCCTCGGTAAAGTCGCAGACCCAGATGCCCATCAAGGCGCGGACATGCGTATCTTGCACTGGGCGCACCTGCTGGCCGGTCAGGAGCTGGCGCACGGCATGAAAGTCGGCGCTGCCGCCGACAAAGTAGCCGTAGCCATCGTAGATATGATATGGCGCAGGCACAACGCCCGTTGAAATCTTGACTTTAGCCTGCAAAGGAAAGTCATGGAATAAAATGTGTTCTCGCTTCGCCCCTGTCATCACAGCCACCTTTGTTGCTTTCAGAGATCAACGCTCAATCCGACGTATGCAGCGCCGGTGCAACCATGCTGTCTGCTGCCAGCGCCGGTGCAGTTGCACGGTCAGCGATCCCAACGAGCAGTGCATCCACCAGCACATCGATCCATTGCTCTGGCGTGAACGCGGCGCGGGCATCGTCGGGGCCGTAGCGCGCCGTGATCGCATAGCCTGCCACCAGCACATCGATCAGCCGCATGAGCACGATCGTTGGCATCGGTTTGAGACCGGGCAACTGCTGGATGGCGGCGACGAACTCCTGGTACGGCGTCTCCATCTCGGGGAAGATGCGCTGGATGTTGGCGCCGTTGAACTCGCTCAGGTCGATCTGCACCAGCTTCAGATATTCGTAATAGCGCAGGCTGATCGGCATCCACGCGCGCAGGTATGCGCGGATCAACTCGGGCGCAGTGTCGCCGTGCAGGCTGGCGAACATGGCGCGCATCTCCGCCACCGGCGCCGCCATCTGCAGCAGCTCGGCGAAGATCGCTTCCTTGCTGGCGAAGTGGTTGTAGATGCCGCCTACGGCGCGATTGCCGGCGGCTTTAGCAATATCGCGCAGGCTGGTGCCCGCATAGCCGCGCGTGATGAAAAGTCTCCAGGCTGCATGCAAGATGGCGGTGCGTGCTTCCTCACCCTTGACGCTCATTGTTTCCTCTGTTTTATGAATGAACGTTCGTTCATATTTGGAGTGTACACCAATAGCAAACAAGCGTCAAATGTTCACACTGCGGGGTGATTTCACATTGGGATGTAGGTCATCGCCTCCGGCGTGACATGGTGCTGAATCCGGGATGTCTGATGAAATTTCGGTGCTTCGTGGGGCGGGTTGCGTCGCCCTGATGACGATGCGGCGTTGATATGTTGGCTTCTCTTGCCGCAGCCGAAGCCGGGGAGTGCAAATCGATTCTCTGCAATTCAGGTTGCAGACATATCGAGCGCCAGTGGCAGATAGAGGGTGACGACAGTGCCGCGCCCAACTTCACTTTCGACGTGAATCCTGGCTCGATGTAGCTCGACCAACTGCTTGACCAGCGCCATACCCAGCCCGGTGCCGGGGATGGCCTGCACGTTGCCGCCGCGATGGAATGGTTCGTAGAGACGTTCGAGGTCAGCCGGTGCGATACCAATCCCATAATCTTCGATGCGCAGGACAGCATCCGTCTCGGCGGCTATGACGGTCAGTTGCACGGGCGCGCCATTGAGCGTGTACTTTTGGGCGTTGCCAACCAGATTGCCCACGATGCGATGCAGGTAGAGGACGTCGCCCCACACCCAGATTGGTTCGGCTGGCGCCTGCATCTGTACAGGAGGGTGACTGCTTGCAGGGCGCTGCAATTGATGCAGAACATTACGGCACAAGCCGGTCAGCTCGATGCGGGTAGGCTGGAACTCAACGGCGCCGGCCTGGATACGCAACAATTCGAGCAGACGGCGGATGATGTCGTTCAGGGCGGTTGCCTGATTCTGGATCATGTCAAGTTGACGTTCGGTGACCTCCGCAGCTTGCTGGCGCCAACCGGTGCGTAGCAACTCCACGTTGGCGAGAATGAGACTCAATGGATTGCGGAATTCATGCGAGGCCATGGCGACAAAACGCGACTTCAGCTCGTTAAGCTCTTTTTCATGCGCCAGCGCCTGTCGAAGCGCTTCCTCTGCCTGTTTGCGCGCAGTAATGTCAAGCACAATGCCTTGCATCTGGGGCATGGCGCCGGGCTGCTCTACCATTTCAGCGCGCACATAGGCATGTCGTAACCCCGTCTCGCCAGAGCGTACAAAGCTAAATTCGGCTTCGATGGGCGCCTGTAAATCTTGAATCTGGTGGACGGTTGTGATAAAGCGCGCCGCCTCAATGGGCGTCAACATCATGGCGATTTCTTCAATGCTGGGGATGCCTTGCGCAGGGTCGCGGCCAGCGATCTTGTAGAGTTCTTCCGACCATTCCACCCGCTGCGTGGCAGGATCGTATGTCCAACTCCCCAGATGGGCAATGCGTTGCGCCGAGCGGAGCAGTGCTTCTTTCATTTCCAGGGTTGTTGTAGCCTGCTGGAGTTGTGCAGTGCGCGCTTCCACCAGCCCGGCAAGGAAGTCGTTCTGGTAGGCCTGGTTGACCGCCAACGCTGCGTAGCGGGCAAACAATTGTACGCGGGCGACGTCACTGGCATCGAAGGCGCCAGGCTGGCTGCTGTCGATTGCAATCAGGCCAATGACGCGATCTTGGATGACAATCGGCACGCCCACCGAGGAGCGAATCCAGTCAGTGCCGGGGATGAAGAGCCAGTCAGGATCGAGCCGGGTGTCATCAATGAGATAGGGTTGTTGGGTTGCCAGCAGTTGTTGGAAGTGTGACTTGGAAGTAGGCAGAAATGCCTGTTGTATGATGGTCTGTGTTTCGGCGCTAAAGCCGCGTGCATGCGCCACGCGCACGTGTTCTCCCTCGAACAAGAGGATCGTGGCGCCCTCATAAGCAATAACGCTGGCGACGGAGTCTAGAATCTGGTTCAGGGCTATCTCGACACTGGGCGATGACGTGACAGCGACCAGGCTCTCGCGCAGCGCTCCGGCCAGGGCGAGTTCTTTTGCCTGCCAGTCAGCCAGATTGGACGCTTCTGGCGCTACGTGCAAAAAGCCGCTGGCGTCTGGCGCTTGTTGTTCAAACTGGCCTGATTGCGTTGAGATTGTCTGTGATGGCATAAAGCTGTGAGTACGCTCCTCATTGGGGATGCCAGCCCGACTGTTTACGAGTGTATCATGGAGGGGCAATTCAGCATAACATGGACTTTCGCAACAAGTATAACCTGACGCCGCCTATGGTTTGCTGTCAGGAGCAGGTCTCCACTATAATGAGGAGCGCGTCACAAATAGTGACAGTTGCTGAAGCTGACGAGGGGAGGTGATAGTCATGAGCGTTGAACTTCGCCCGGGTGAATCCCAGGATAGCCTGCTGAAGCGTTTCCGCAAGGCAGTGGCCGAGGCGCGGATTTTGCCCATCGTCCGGCAGAAGCGTTGGTTTACATCGAAGAGCGAGATCCGGCGGATCAAGCGACAGAAGGCAATTCGCAAGTCACAGCGGTTTAGCCGTCCCTAGACAGCAGCGTTGTTGAACTGGCGTTGCAATGCGCAAGCTACACCTGTATATTGCAACGCCAGATGTTCATCGCGGATAGGGTAGATTCAAGTACAGTACACTGTTGGGAGCACATGCCAGAAGAAACGATTACGCTGGATGGTAAAATTGTGGACGCACTGCCCAATGCCATGTTCAAGGTGGAACTTGAAAATGGGCACACGGTGCTTGCCTATCTATCAGGTAAGATGCGCAAATATTATATCCGTGTCTTGTTGGGAGATCGTGTCAAAGTTGAAATGAGTCCATACGATTTGACGCGCGGACGCATTACGTATCGTTACAGGAATTGATCATAGTGATGAAAAAGCGGGCTGAGACAACAACCTCAGCCCGCTTTTTTACTTTGCGCAATGCTACGCACTTGAAGCGAACCCTGTCGGGTTGTGACATCGCCGTTCGTATGCCGCAATGGCGCGGCGGGCAAATTGCTGTTCGGCTTCGAAAGTGAGGCGCTGTACGGCTTCAGCCAACGGTAGCCAGATCGGGATGAACTGCGCTTCATCTTTGCGATTGCGCGCAATGACGCGTGGTGAGACGAGACGCATCAGAAAATAGCGTTCCGTGCGAATAAAGTCGTCACCCTGGAAATTGAACTTGACAACCTGACTGCCCAGGTCTTCCAGAATCTCTAGATCAGCATAGCCGCTTTCCTCTGCGGTCTCGCGCAGCGCTGTCTGCTCCGCTGTCTCGCCGGGATCGATGTGGCCTTTGGGCAGGCGCACTTCACGGCGTTGGGGGCGATTCAGCAGCAACATGCGCCCATCGTCGATGACCACACCACCTGCTGATGCATACTGTTTAGTCGGCATGGGCGACCTCTTGTTCGACGGCGACAAACAGTTGACCGGCCAGCTCACTCCCCAGCATTTGCGTCAACGTATGGGTGGCGTCGCCGTTTTCATACCATACATCCAGGGTGACGGGCCCGTTGAAGGGCGCTGCATCGACCAGCTTGACCAGGCGCCCAGGCTCCAGCTTCAATTGGGCCAGATAGCGTAGGACGCGTGCATCTGTGCTGCCAACGCGACGCAGCACGCCTCCCTGTCCAGGGATAAGCTCTGTTACGGCGACCAGTTCTTCATGTGGCAGCGTGCCATCTTTGCGGGGAATTGGATCGCCGTGTGGACAGTGCGTCGGGTAGCCACATAACCGATCCATGCGATCTTCGAAGGCGGCGCTGATCGAGTGTTCCAGACGGTGCGCCTCCGCATCGACCTGATCCCAGGTGAAGCCCATCACTTTCACCAAAAACACTTCCAGCAGACGATGACGGCGCACCAGTTGCAGCGCTGCCAGCTCACCCTGCTCGGTGAGCGTGATGCCGTCGGCATTGGAGCGATCCACAAAGCCCGACTCTTCGAGCCGTTTCAACATGCTGGAGACCGCCGCCGGCGAGACATGCATCTTGTCGGCCAGCGCCGAAGTCGTTACCTTGTTCGCCGTGCGCGTCCGCTGTCCACCCAATTTATAAATGGCAGCCAGATAATCGAGCATGCCATCGGTTGTGATCCCGCAAAACGTTTGCATCGAATTTTTCTCATATTGCTTAGAATTATTGACAGGATTATATGGTTGGCGTCACTGCTTTGTCAATCTTGCCGGTGTGCATGATACAATCATGACTTATGGAGTCGATCGAACATCCCACCATGCCATCCGCAGAGTCAACCGCCGGGCGTGCACCAACAGGCTTGCCATTGTTGGTGGAAGGCTGTCGCCAGTTGGGCGTGCCATTATCGGCTACGACGATAGCAGCGTTCGAACGCTACTATCAGGAGTTGGTGACATGGAACCAACGTCTGAACCTGACAGCGATTGTGGCGTATGACGAGGTGCAAACGAAGCATTTTCTCGATTCGTTGGTGAGCCTACCATTATTGGCGGAGGAAATGGGCGCGCCATTGCCGTTGCCAGCCATGCATTTGCTCGACGTAGGCACTGGCGCTGGCTTTCCTGGCATTCCGTTGAAGCTGGCCTCGCCGGCGTTGCAACTGACGCTGATGGATGGCACTCAGAAGAAGATTGCATTTCTGGAACACCTGATTCAGGCGCTGGAATTATCCGCGACGACATTGGTTCATGGGCGCGCCGAAGAGCTTGGGCGCACCGCCGCTCATCGCGCCCAATATGACATCGTGACTGCACGCGCTGTGGCGCCATTAGCGACGCTGGTCGAATATGTCTTGCCGTTGGTGCGTCTGGGAGGGCTGGCGGCGATCTACAAAGGCCCTTCCGCGCCAGAGGAGTTCATGGAGGCGCGGCGTGCTATCAAGTTGATGGGGGGCGAAGCGGTGCGTCTGGCGCCGGTCACCGTGCCTTTTCTTGCCGAACGCCGATTTATCTTGCTGCTGAAAAAGATAGCGGCGACGCCTGCCCAGTATCCGCGCGGCCAGGGGCTGGCGCGTAAACGCCCACTGATCTGATCGTCCAACAGCAGATCAGGCGCCGTCGATACAGCCTTTGTTGAGGTAAAAGGTCATGTGCTGGAAGTGAATCACCGGGTCGATGTATTCCACACGCACCTGCGGTGGCACGGTCAAGGTGAGGGGCGCGTAACAAAGAATGCTTTGAATGCCAGCTTCGATGACTTCATCTGCTACGCGTTGTGCAACTGCGGCAGGCACGGCGATGATAGCAATCTGGCAGCGATAGTGAGCCACCAGGGTCGGCAACATCGACATTGCTTGCACCTCGACGCTGCCGATCTGTGCGCCAATCTTGGCTGGGTCATTATCTAGCACGGCCACGATCCGAAACCCGCGATCCTCGAAGCCGCTGTAACTTGCCAAAGCATGACCAAGATAACCAGCGCCGATCAGGATCACCGGCCAGACACAGTCCACCTTGAGAATCTTTTCCAACTGATTGCAGAGATAACTGACGGTGTAACCCGTCCCCTGTTTGCCAAACTCGCCAAAATGGCTCAAGTCCTTGCGAATCTGCGCTGAACTGATGCCGAGCAATTGTCCCAATTCCTGGCTGGACGTAACCTCGGCGCCCTGTGCGTGCAGCAGTCGTAGGGTGCGCAGATAGATGGGCAAGCGGCTGATAACAATGTCCGGGATTTCGTCCAACACAGGTGTTGCAAGGCTCATGCGGCGCCAGCCTGGTTTTCACTCCTGGAGTAAGAATAGAACGCGACTTTGCTGATTTTATCACAAACGCGCCGTGTATGCCAGTTGCACCGAAACTGGAAGCGGAAACCTGACCAATGGGAGCTGCTGTATGATTAGGGAGCCGTGCGAATTGGCGGCAGCGACCGGCCTGCCTATTTTCTTACCCGATGCTCCAGCCCCGGCATGATCATGCGTTCGTCGGCGTCCCAGTCGGGCAGCGCAATCGGGATGTTGCCGTCGTGTCGGTCAAAGAGCCGGTTGAGGATGAGCACGATGCTGGACAGGAAGACGGCGCTGCCGCCCACCCACAGCAACCCGCCGCCTAGCGCCTGATCATCGGCGATAGAGAGGGGTAGCAGGCGACCCGGCGCAGCAAACGCAGCCATGTAGTAGGGATAAATTGGGGTCGTCGAGAAGGCAATTGGCACAGCCACCGACATGCTCGCCAATTCGATAAAGAGCAACGCAATCGCCGCCAACCAGGGCGACAATTCCGTGTGCAGGCGCGGTCCAGTGCCGATCAGGTGCCACCAGACCAGCATCGCCGCCACACCGAGCAGTAGCAACGACGCGGTGTGCACCATCCCATTGCCCAGCAGCCAGGACGCAATGCGCACGTCGTACCAGGTGACAAAGAGCGCAATGAAGAGCATAATCGCCGCCCACGGACGTGTGACATTGTGCACGGCGCGGCGCAAGCGGCTGTGACTGCGCACCCAACGGCTGATCGCCCGCCGCGCCGACGTTGGCAGCCCCCACACAGCAATGTCGAAGGTGCAGCTTAGAAAGAAGGCAGGCACAGCAAAGAGGCAAAGAAACACATATTGCGCCACGCGAATAAAAAGATACTCTCGATTGAGCCAGTTCAGCGGCGACAGGAAGACCGCCGCCGTCACGGTCACGGCAAAGCAAAAGACGACAAGCCTGGGCAAAGTGACAAAAGTCGCCCCGCGTCGGCGTAGCCGCACCCAGCCGCGCCCGTAAAGCACCGTGACGACGATCAGGACTGCGCCTACACCCAGCGACAACAGGTTCATACGCCCTTACCTTGCAATAAACGGGAAATAGCGTCGCTCGCCGACTTCCAGAAAGATTGCGGTCGGGACGCCCCAGACGCCATTTGCATCCTGCGCTTCCACCAGCAGTAGATAACGACCGCTGCTCCAACCGCCTGTATCGATGACGGCGTAGGCCTGTTCGCTGACTGCGTCAAATGCTCCGTCCACCGGCGCCAGCGGATAGGCGGCTGTGCCGGTGATCCAGGCCGGTTGGCCAATGGTGTAGCGCACCGCCTGGATTGTCTGCGTCGGCTCTACACCATACCCGCCAGAATAG
>CZCA01005009.1_pt1 | contig 11275 bp, 12 predicted proteins | sample 591981 | NCBI WGS metagenome assembly CZCA01 (sample SAMEA3556810, study PRJEB10932) | anaerobic digester metagenome
AAAAAAAATCAACCTATAATCCATACTTTGAAGAAATTTCCAACATTTTTTTAATCGGTCTCACTGCTTTTAATCGGGTTTCTTCATCTATAAATATTTCGGGAGTTTCATTTTTTAGACACAAATATAATTTTTCCAATGTATTCATACGCATAAAAACGCATTCATTGCAAGTATTGGCTGAATCCTTGGGAGGTGCGGGAATAAACTTCTTATCCGGGTTCTCTTTTTTCATTTGATGTAAGATACCTGCTTCTGTGGCAACGATAAATTGCTTTTTATCCGAATTTTTTGAAAATTTCAACATAGAGGAGGTAGAACCCACATGATCGGATATCTCTCTCAAATTTGCAGGACATTCAGGATGAGTAAGCAATAAAGCATCCGGATATTGTTGTTTTAATTCAAGAATTCGTTCAATAGAAAATTGTTGGTGTACATGACAAGCGCCATTCCATAAAAGCATATTCCTTCCGGTTTGCTTATTGACGTAATCGCCTAAATTTTTGTCCGGAACAAAAATGATTTTCTCATCTTCAGGCAACGATGCAATTATTTTTGCTGCATTGGCAGAAGTAACTATAATATCCGACAAAGCTTTGATGGCTGCAGAAGTGTTTATATATGAAACAACCGTATAATCGGGATGTTCATCGATAAACTGTTGAAATTCTTCGACAGCACAACTGTCGGCCAACGAACAACCTGCTTTAATATCCGGGATAAACACCCGTTTTTCGGGACAAATAATTTTTGCCGTTTCTCCCATAAAATGAACTCCACACAGAACAATAATATCAGCTGTTGTTTTGGCCGCCCATTGTGCCAATGCAAGACTATCGCCTATAAAATCGGCAATATCTTGAATATCGCCATCTTGATAAAAATGAGATAGAATAATGGCATTTTTCTCTTTTCTGAGGGTATTTATATTTTTTATTATTTCCGATTTCTCCATACTTCTTTATTATTATAATGATAAATTTTTCAAAACAAGTTATATGATAATGATGAATGGGTGTTGATAGTGTTGATTACTTGTTTTTGTATTTTAGAAAAAATATATATCGACTTCTTGCGTTAATTTATCACTAGCTATGAACAAATTTTAAAGATTATATGTTCTGAAAATCTTTGTTTTATATATGTTATCAAAAACTGTCGATAACCTGCAAAGTTAATAATTTATTTCTTTTTTATTGAAGTCTTCGGTTGAAAACCCTTGGAAAGGGTGTTTGGAAAAAAGAATAATTTTTACCCTTTAATCAAAGATTTTATTTAGTCCTAATAATTTTCGTTTTTCAAAAAAAAGTTTTCGAAGATTTATCGATTATTTATAAACAGATTATCAACACGAAATCATTTTTGTTCTTAAAAATAATATCCACCTTTATTTCAGTACTCTTTAGTATTATTTTTAGTAACTTCTTATCAAAAAATCAAGTTGTTTTTGAGGATAAAGAAACCTATTTTAAATTTGTATATCGAATTTGTTTTGAAGAAATAATGAAAATAGGAAATATAGAATTTGAAAGATATCCTGTGTTCCTCGCCCCCATGGAAGACGTAACCGATATCGGTTTCAGGCTTTTATGCAAGAAATTTGGAGCAGATATGGTTTATACCGAATTTGTTTCCAGCGATGCCTTGGTGCGTAATGTGGAACGAACGCTTCAAAAAATAAACATTTGTGAAGAAGAACGACCGTTAGCTATTCAGATTTACGGTCGCGATCCCGGTGCAATGGCCGAAGCCGCCCAAATATGCGAAGAATCCGATCCCGATATTATCGATATCAATTTCGGTTGTCCTGTGAAGAAAGTTGCCGGTAAAGGTGCAGGTGCAGGTATGCTTCGCGCGCCTGAGTTGATGTTGGAAATCACCCGAAAAGTAGTTGATGCCGTAAAAAAACCGGTAACCGTAAAAACTCGTTTGGGATGGGACGAAAATTCCAAAATTATTGTAACATTGGCAGAACAATTACAAGATTGCGGCATAGCCGGGTTAACTATTCATGGTCGTACGCGGTCGCAAATGTATAAAGGAGAAGCAGATTGGACGTTGATAAAAGAAGTAAAATCCAATCCACGTATGCAAATACCTATTATAGGCAATGGTGATATCGATTCTCCCGAGGTGTGTAAACAACGTTTTGAGGACACCGGTGTAGATGCCGTTATGATCGGACGGGCTACTTTTGGTTGTCCATGGATATTTCGTGAGGTAAAGCATTTTTTAAGAACGGGTAAAAAATTACCACCCGAATCTTTCCGTTGGTATTTGGATGTGCTTAAACAACAGGTATTGGAAAGTGTTCATCGATTAGGTGAGCGTCGTGGAATTTTACATAGTCGTCGTCATTTGGCTGCTACTCCCCTATTTAAAGGGATCCCCGATTTTAGGCAGACGCGTATCGCCATGCTTCGGGCAAACACCCTTAATGAACTTTTTGCCATATTGGATGAAATACCCGAAAAATTTCATCTCGATTAGTTGTTTTTTGTTTCTTGCAGTTTTTTAAAATCGGCAGGTGTAAACGGTATATTATCCAAATTTACCGACCGTCGGATTTTTTCTTCTTTAGGAGAACAAAGGTCGGCTTCCCTCATTTTTATCTCCGGGATACCCCTTGATAAAGCCACAGATGGTGCGATGGGTTGACCGGTGATTAATGAGATAGCTGCGGATAACAAGTAATCGGTTGAATCACCAATAGCTACCCATGTTGAGGGAGTATTTTCCCCCTGTATTATCTCCAACGTGAACCACATTTGTATAAGGTCTTAAACAAAACGTGGTAAGTTCCGATGCAGAATAAGTAAAGTTTGTGGCTAAAATATACACAAAATGCAGCAACAAATTTTTATAGTATCAAAATACCCTTCCCTTGACGAATAATTTGGGGTTCATCTGTTGTGCAATCAACAACCGTTGAGGGTTCAATACCACCATAACCTCCATCAATAACGATATCGGCAAAATTTCCCCATTTTTCGTGAATGAGTTCCGGGTCCGTAATATATTCAATCTCGTCGTTTTCATCTTTTATTGAAGTACTTAAAACCGGATTTTCCAATTGTTTGACAATTTCACGAATAATGTTGTTATCAGGTACGCGAATGCCTACCGTCTTCTTTTTTTTATATATTTTAGGCAGTGATGAAGTAGTTGGGAGGATAAATGTAAATGGCCCGGGCAGATTTTTCTTCATCAGTTTGAAAATCGGGGTGCTCACTTTGGCGTATTGGCTAATATTGCTCAAATCGTGGCAAATAATCGACAGGTTGTGTTTTTGAGGATTGATTCCCTTTAAAGCACAAATTTTTTCAACTGCGCGCACATTTAGTGCATCACACCCAATAGCATAAAGCGTATCGGTGGGATAAATCATTATTCCCCCTTCACGTAAAACGGGAACCACTTTTTCGATTTCACGTGGGCTGGGATTGTCCGGATGAATTTTTATAAGCATAACAAATACAAAATTAAAAATATTTAGATTTAACCGTAAATAATTTCTCCTTTTTCGTTTTTAAAATCGTCAAGCCCGTTACTGTATCGTTTCATGGCTCTGAGGCTCATACCCATACTAGAGAATCCCCCATCATTGTAAAGCGTCTGCATGGTTACTTTTCGTGTAAGATCCGAGAACATCACTATGCAATAATCGGCACAGTCATCGGCCGAGGCATTCCCTAGGGGAGACATTCTTTCGGCAAAGTCCATCAGATCTTCCATTCCTTTGATTCCACTACCCGCCGTTGTCAGTGTGGGAGATTGGGAAATGGCATTGATTCGTACACCTTTTTCTCGTCCATAAATATATCCGAAACTGCGTGTTATGGATTCAAGCAACGCTTTGGCATCAGCCATATCGTTGTAGCCGTAAAACGTACGATGAGCGGCAATATAACTGAGTGTCAACACCGATCCCCCTTCGGCTATGGCATCCATTTTTTTTGCAACTTGCAGCATTTTATGAAAAGAAATAGCCGATATATCAAGCGTTTTTATCATCAAATCATAATCGAGGTCGTCGTACGTACGTTTTTTACGTACGTTTGGCGACATACCGATGGAATGCAGGAGGAAATCGATTTTTCCGCCCAGAATCTCCATCGATTTCGCAAAAACCATTTCCAAATCTTCTATGTTGGTAGCATCGGCAGGGAGTATTTCAGCGTTTAATTTTTCCCCCAACTTCAGGGTATCGCCCATGCGTACGGCAACGGGTGTGTTCGACAGTGTAATGACCGCGCCTTCCTCAACTGCTCTTTCGGCTACTTTCCACGCAATGGACATTTCATTCAGTGCACCAAAAATAATACCTCTTTTACCTTCTAATAAATTGTGACTCATTTTGTTTGTTTTTTATAAATTCCTCTTTGTATGTGTGAGGAGTTTATTGAATATACAATTCTTGAATTTAAAAATTGCACAAAAGTACAAAAAATGTCCATTTAATAAACATTTGAAATCGAAATATTGTTTTCGTTTGGGTTTCTTTTATCCATTTCAGACTGAATTTTACACACTTTGTATGATGCTTGTTTTATCGAATTTATACGAAACAAAAAAACATTTTGAAGGAAAATTGTTATTAATGATACAGGTTTGTGTTTATATAAAATGGGGATATGGTTGTAACATATATTTATCATAGTGGTTATGCGATCGAATTCGATGATTTTTCCATACTTATCGATTTTCACAGCGATGTGAAGCGCGATGAAAAGACGTATTGGGTAAAAGATTACTTGTTGGGTAAGCAAAACGACCTTTATGTGTTATGCACCCATTCGCATCCCGATCATTTCAATCCCGAAATTCTGTTGTGGAAAAAAGAGAAGCCGAATATTCATTATATTTTTTCGAAAGAATTGTTGTTTAGCCAAAAAACATTGCCTGAAGATGCGTATTATTTGGATAAGGGGGATGTTTATGAAGATGAGCATATACGAATAGAAGCTTTTGGATCGACCGATGTGGGGAATTCGTTTCTGTTTACCCATAACGACATTCGCTTTTTTCATGCCGGCGATCTCAACAATTGGCATTGGAGCGAAGAGGTTTCGAAAAAAGAAGCCTTAACCTGCGAAAACAATTTTCTTTGCGAGCTGGAACTCATAGCCGAGCGAACCGATCATATACATGTAGCAATGTTTCCTATCGATCCTCGATTGGGGCGCAAGTACATGCGCGGAGCCGAGCAGTTTGTCAAACGCATCAAAACCGATTATTTTTTACCGATGCATTTCGGTGAATGTTACGACAAAGCCAATGCTTTCAAACCCTATGCCTCTAAACACGGATGTGCCTATTTGGCGGTAACTCGTCCCGGACAGTCGTTTTGTCTTTATTGATTGGGATTTGTGCTAAATTTGCAAAAAAACAAATTCAATGGATTTTTTCAATTATCATCGTCGTTCTACCGTGGATGTACCTGTAGGCAATCTTATTTTGGGAGGGAATCATCGCATTGCCATTCAAACGATGACCAATACCTCTACCCTCGACACGGAAGCAAGTGTAGCCCAATGCGAACGTATCGTTGCCGCAGGTGCCGATTTGATTCGTTTGACTGCCCAAGGTGTGCGCGAAGCCGAGAATCTTCGCAATATAAAATGCGAATTGCGAAAAAAAGGATACACCATCCCCCTTTCGGCAGATATTCATTTTAACCCGAAAGCAGCCGAAACAGCAGCAAAAATCGTAGAAAAAGTACGCATCAATCCCGGCAATTTCGCCGACAGACAAAAAGCTTTTTCCGGAAAGGAATATTCAGAAGAAGAATACGCTCAAGGAATAGAGCATATCCGCACAAAATTTGTTTCTTTTTTAAGCGTTTGCAGGAAATATGGCACAGCCATCCGCATTGGCGTGAATCACGGCTCGTTGTCCGACAGAATCATGAGTCGCTACGGCGACACACCCGAGGGTATGGTGGAATCCTGTATGGAATACCTTCGGATAGCCGTGGAAGAGGAATTTTTCGACATTGTGATTTCGTTGAAAGCATCCAATACGTTATTGATGACCAAGGCTGTTCGTTTACTGATTGAAAGGATGAACAGCGAAGGGATGCATTTTCCTTTGCATTTGGGGGTAACGGAAGCCGGTGCCGGAGAAGATGGACGCATAAAATCGGCAGTAGGCATTGGTGCCTTGTTGTCTGATGGGATAGGGGATACCGTTCGCGTTTCGTTGAGTGAAGATCCCGAATATGAAATACCGGTAGCCCGCAAGTTGGTCCATTACATTGCGCAACGATCCGGGCACAAACCTATCGACGCCAAACCGTATGAGGGTTTTTCACCATTTTCTATCGAACGTAGAAAGAGTTATGCCGTGGGCAACATTGGAGGCGATTTTGTGCCGATAGTCGTTTCTGATCGGAGTAGGACCGGAGACATGGGCATTCGTCCGGATGCCGCCCCCGATTATCTGTATGTGGGCAAACAGCTTCCCATCAATTTTCCGAAAGGGAGGAAAGCCATTATCGATTATCGAAAGGGATGGAAAAGCGAAGATGATCGGTTTCCTTTGTTTACGTGCGAAAACAAGCATGAAATGGGAAAATGTGAGGCCGCTGTGAAATTTTTGAAACTCTCGTATCCCGAATTGACACCCGAAACGCTTGAGGTGCTTAAAAGCTCGAATGATGTCGTGATTGTGTTGGAAACTTCGCATGTGAACGGAGTGGGGGAGCAACGGGCATTCTTTCATCGACTCTTGCGCGACGAGTGCAGAATACCGGTGATCATTTGTCGAGAATATGCCGAAGATGAACCGGAAGACATTCAAATAAAAGCCGGTGCAGATTTGGGTACATTGCTGCTGGATGGCTTTGGCGACGGAATCATGTTGAGCAACAAGGGAAAAATAGATGTAAGCGATACGGATGCCTATGCTTTTGGCATTTTGCAGGCAGCGCGCGTGAGGATGAGCAAAGCGGAATTTATCTCATGTCCGGGTTGTGGACGCACCTTGTTCGATTTGCAGGAAACGGTGGCGTTGGTAAAACAAGCGTTGTCGCACCTGAAAAATCTGAAAATTGCCGTGATGGGGTGCATTGTCAATGGTCCCGGCGAGATGGCCGATGCCGATTATGGTTATGTTGGGTCAGAGCGAGGAAAAATATCGCTCTATAAAAAGCAACAACTCGTAGAGAAGAATATTCCCGCCGATCAAGCCGTAGAACGACTTATCCGGCTCCTCAAAGAAAACGGCGATTGGGTGGAGCCGGATGAAAATTGAACGATTTTTTATTCCTCCTTATTTTATAGAGATATGCACCGGTGTGGGATTCGACAGGTTATCCTTCACCGGGCAACGGTTTTCAATGGTGGCCAGCCATTTTTCCAATGTGGCTTCATCCGCGTCTGTATCCGGGATAATTTCGACGTTGATTTGTTTTAGTCCTGCTCTTTCATTCGTGTCTACTCCCGAGAATTTATCGGGGTTCAATATTCCCGATATATTGATTTTCAAGCCATTTAAATTCATATTCATTTCTTTTGCAATTGTATGACCCATTACATTTAAGCAACCGGCCAATGTTGCCAAAAGATACTCTATTGGATTGGGGCCTGCATTTGTTCCGCCCATTTCAACCGGTTCGTCAATTACCACTTCAAAACCTCTGGCTTTTGCAATGGTTTTGGTTGGATTTTCACTGTGCGCCTTAACGCGAAATGTTAGATCTGCCATAGTTTTTTGTTTTTAGTTATATAAATTACCCTGTTTTTGATGGATTTTAGTTTTGCTTTCCTCTTTAAAACATGTAGGTTAGCTGTTTTGTTCAAGCGGAACAATTTTTTCCTCCAATTTCATTATTATTCTTTAACCAAAACGGCCGTAGTTATTAAATCATGTTATTGAAATTTAAGTACCACCGCCGTTGCGGTTAAATTGTGTTATTTATATTTAACCACTGCGGCCGTAAATATTAAAGCATGTTATCAAAAAACAAATAAAACGAGCGTTTATGCTCGATTTTGATATTGCAACGAAGGCAAAACCGCAGCGTTTGCCGCAACCTTGCCTTCATATTCGACCGCAATATTCGCAAACCTTACATCCTGTTTTCGGAAAGTGTGTCAAATAGAGGATTGGCATCACATCGTGCGATATCGTAAGTTCAACTTAGAAGTGCGAATTTTCCGGAAAGTTTTATCGAGGTTATTTTTGGTTATTTTCGAAAAAAGTAGTAATATTGCATCCGCTTTTGATGAAAAATTTCATAGTTCGGTCCCATAGCTCAGCAGGTTAGAGCACCTGACTCATAATCAGGGAGTCCTTGGTTCAAGTCCAAGTGGGACCACAACTTGTGTAAATAACCGCTTAATATTCAGGTGGTTATTTTTTTCAAGACAAGCTTTACCCCAAATTTTACCCCAGATAATCGATAGTTCAAAATAATTTCAATATTTATCATGGCATACCGGTGGAGAAACCCTAATATAGGTAATAATAGGGTGTTATCTCATTTTTTCAAATATTAAAATTCCTGATAATAATCGATGGTTTCTTTGGTGAGGATATCCAAAGGCATGTAGTTTTCTACTTGTATGGGATTTCGATAAATTAGAAATTCGATTAATGTTTTCATTGCCATAAATCCTTGTCGCTCGGGATTTTGTCCGATTAGAAAATCGATATATTCATTTTTAAGCGCTTTAATGTTCGGAGTAGTCAAATCGATGCAAACGAGTTTGATGTCATTGATGTTGTTTTTTGCAAGATAGTTGGCGATTAGATTTCCTCGTGAGTTTAAAACAACAATTCCCCCAATATCGGTATGTTTATGGAAAAAGTCGGATAATAAATCGTCGTTCTTTTCGGGTTCGAGTACCGAAAAAGGAATGCGGTAAACCCTGTTGGTCAGTTTTTTTTCCTTCAGGTAATTGTCAAATCCGTTTTTTCTCAGAATGGTTGTATTTGCACTTTTATCGCCTATTCTGACTGCCTGTAGGATACCGATATCCGAAGGATTGCGCATGATAGCCGTTACGAGTTTGCACATCAGGTAACCGCAGGTATAATGATTGGAAGAGAAAAATGCCAAGGGAGAGGTTTGTTCAACCATTGAATCGACAAAAATATAAGGGATGGATTTTTTATCGAGTTCAGAAGTCAGATATATGGTTTCTTTCTTGAAAGTGGGTCCGATGATTAATGCATCGGTTGGAATTTCAAGAATTTCTTTGAAAGTCTCGCGACAAGAATAAATATCGTATTGGTTGTAAGTGTGGATCAAACAATTGACATTGATATTCTCATATTCATCCAATGCACGCTGAATGCCTGTGTGAATACTTTCCCAATATTCTCCTTTCGAGACAGTTGGAGTAGTAATGATGATATGGTATTTTTTTTTCAATGACATTCCCGAAATGTGGATATTGGGTTTGTAGTCAACTTGCTCCAGCACTTTTTCTACCGCTTTTCGAGCGGATTCCGATACATTTCCTCTATTATGTAAAACTCTGTCGACAGTTCCGGTAGATACTCCGGCTAACTTGGCAATATCTTTAATTCGAATTTTTTTCTTTCGCATTTTCTTGTTGTTTGTTCCTTGTTTCTTGTCTTTCTGTTTCCTTTCTTAAAAAGTTTTTTCTCAACAAATATAATATAATGCTTTCAAAAATACGAATTGAAGTTGATCTAAAATATGGCTATCTTGTATTTTACGAATGCTAAAAACAGAAGAATGGAGTAGTCGTTTGATAGAAATACGTATCTTTGGACGATATTTTGTATTCTTGTTTTTATGAAAGATAATTTTTCTACCATTGAAAATGAAGATCATGCCCTGTTTCTTTTGATTAAGAAAGGAGACAAAGATGCCTTTGTTGCGATATATCACAAATATCATCCCTATTTGTATTCGTTGGCATTGCGTTATCTTAAAAATGTTGAAGCAGCAGAAGAAACTGTTCAGCATGTGTTTGTAAAATTGTGGGAAAGCGTTCGACACATTGAGATAGAAATCAACTTAAAAAATTATCTTTACACCATGACCAAAAACTATATTTTGAATTATTTCCGCGATAACAAAAAAACGGTTTCGATAAACTACGTAAATGCACAAGAAGAGATTTTGGACGAAGACGATTTTCCAACGCTACTCGAAGAAATGCAGTTATTGGAAATACTAAAACAAGGTATCGAGAATCTTCCTACCCGGAAAAAGGAAGTCTGCGAAATGAAAATGGAAGGGAATGTTAGCAATCAGGAAATTGCAGACCGAATGGGCATTTCTATTCATACTGTAAAGTCGCATTACCAGGAAGCCATAAAAATGCTTCGAAATTATTTTCATAAAATGAAGTTAATGTTGTTTTGAAAAAAAATGTTTTTTAACTCATATTTTTTGTGATTTGTGTGTCTACTTAATAAAAGAGCAGAGATTTCATGAATTTGTCCGAAAAGGGAACAATAAAAAAAGTAATTGACGGCACATCCTCAGGAGAAAATGCCCGATGTGTCGTAGAGTGGTTTTCTTCGACGATCGAAGGGCAACAATTTTTGTCTGATATGATTGATCGTGATGCCTATTTGATGGAGGAAGAGTTCCCCGGTCAAAAAAGAATATCTCCTATTCAATCGGAAATTATCTTATCGAGAATCGATAAAGAAATTCGCCATAAGCGTTATGTGCGTATGGCTCGTTTAACGGCAGCCATTGTTGTTCCTTTTGTCGTTTTGCTTGGTTTCGGACTGTATTTGAATTCTCTGGTCGATCTCTTCGGGAAATCCCATTATGCCGAAATTTACATTCCTAAAGGCGAAAGTGCAAGAATTTTTTTTCAGGACGGTAGTGAAGCCTATCTCAATGCCGACACAAAAATACGTTATCCCCAAAAATTCGGTTTAACCAAGCGTCAGGTATATGTCGAGGGCGAAGCCTATTTTAATGTTACACCTGCAAAAAAACGCCCGTTTGTTGTTCATGCAGGGAATGCAAGCGTAAAAGTGTTGGGTACGTCGTTTAATATAAAGGCATATAGCGACGAGGAAAAAATACAGGTTGTGTTGGATGAAGGGGAAATCGAATTTCATACACCTTTCAACAGCTATACCGTTTTGCCGGGTCAACAAATTATTTTTGATAAAATCAGGGGAGAATCGGTTATCCGGAATCTCCCAACATCTACCAACCTTTCTCTTTGGAAAAGCAATATACTGTATTTTCAGGATACCCCACTTGCAGAAGTTCTTCGTATATTGGAAAGAAGATACGATGTTTCTTTCCAAATAAAAGACGAGAAAG
>CZCA01005366.1_pt1 | contig 11254 bp, 3 predicted proteins | sample 591981 | NCBI WGS metagenome assembly CZCA01 (sample SAMEA3556810, study PRJEB10932) | anaerobic digester metagenome
TTCCGCTCGAGCTATTGGGATCAAATAAAGTATATAAAGGCACGAGGCCCTCATTACATGCTTTTCGTGCAATATCGAGTTCTAAATAATTAGGTGATACTGATTGTTCCTTTTTTTCAGGATTGTAGGCTGGATGATACCATTTATCCAAATTTTTAGTTTTATAAATAGCCTTAGGTTCCAATAAATCATAAATTTGCGGGGGTTCCCAGTCAGACCAACCGGAAAAAAACAGCTTTCTCCAGCCAAAAATGTCATCTTCATTTTCATCAGGAATTACGCGAATAAACCATCTATACCGCAACTGTGAATATGTATCGTCAAACTGTTTTTTCCACCCCTCATCAGACCGATATAAATCGTCAAAAACCGCCTTCAAGGCTGATAGCCTCTGTTGACCATCCAATAGATATAGACATTCTTCTCTGGGATTTACATCCCGTTTCGGAAAACAGATCTTCCTTGACTTAAAATCATCACTTTTCCCTTCTAGAAGGAGGAAACTGCCGATGGGTAATTTAAGCATAAAAGAACTTAACAATCTCTTAATTTGATCTGTTTTCCAAACAAAATCCCTCTGAAAATCTGGTAAGACTATCTTATCGTTATCGCATTGTTCAAAGAACCGTCTAATACTCACTCCCATCCCCCTCTCACTATTGTTCACTCTAGGCGATGTGATTAATGTAAGCTTTTATATGGCTTTTAATTTTTTTGATAAACGCCTTCTGGTTTTTTTCCGACATTCCTTGGAATTTTACATATAATCCTTCTACTTCTAGTTCATCGATCAGATTTTCACAGGCTTCTATAACCTGCTTCACCTCACTCACCTGGTCAGTAGAAAGAAACTTTGGCCTTTTTTGAAGGCTAGCAATCGTCTGCAAAGCTTTAGTTACATCATATTGTTTAATATCCTTCAGCGATGGCACATGGTTTTTCATCCATATGGTTGCTAACCCCCTTCGCTTCTCCTGGATCGACTCATAAATGCTCCCATAGATTGCCTCAGTATCTAACGGAGGATCATTATCAAAAAACATCTCCGCCTTTTGTTGGCACTGCTTTAATATTCTCTGAAACTGTTTGTCATCTAGTTCAGAGTCATCCAATATATTGAAATGATCTTCTAACAGCTCAAGTTGCTGTTGAACAAGGATTAAGTCTTCAATGTTTTTATCATCTTCAAAGATCTTTTTCAGCAGTGCAACCTCCTGCTTCCAGGTAGAGATTTGGCTAATATTGTTCACTTCCTGAATATCATAAATATCAACAAGACGCTGTTTGTTACGCTCAACTTGTTCTAGACATCTCCTCTGAAATTGAGCCAACATTTTCTTAGCCTCAGTTACGTCACTTTCAACGACTTTAGTGTGCAAACGTGCTGCCTCAAGCCCTTTAGCATAATTTTGCACTTGCTCTAGCCAACTATCCAATGTTTGCATTGTGGTAGAATCGTTAATTACACTACTGTCAATCATTTGCTTAATATTGGTTACTGTTTGCTTGAGTTCCTCAATAAATCGGACATTTTCTTCAATCTCTTCGACATGTTCGGCTAACAGTGTTTGTTCCTCATCAAGGCCTAAATTTTGTAGATTGCGTCCCACTGAATACATTTTACGTTTAAAATCACCCAAGTTTTCAATAGACCGAACCGATTGGCGTTTGTACCAACTTGGAAACATTTGCTGCGTTTGCAGTCTAGCCTCTGCTAGGTTTTCCTGCACAACCTGGATTTGGGCAGAAGTCCATTTACTATCATCCGATTCCATCAAGGATAATAACTCTTTTAGTACAGATGCCCCCCAGGACAATAAACTTAAATTGCCCTTTTCGTTCCCTTTATAAATTTTGTTAGCAGCATCGTCCAATTTTTGTTCATAATCATTTAAGTTAGCCTGTGCCGCCCGTGCTTTGTCAGCTAAATTATCATATTTATAGTAAAGGAGCTGAGGAACGGGGATTTTTTCTTGTAATGCAAGAGCTTTTTTATGGAACTCAACTCTGCCGTTGTATGTACTCTCAGCATCCCAGTCCTCTAGTAACCTCTCCCACTCTGATAAAGTTTCTTCTGACACAATCACTGCATCTGTACTATCAAGGACAGTCAGATTAAGAAAGTTGCCCTGTATAGCATCGGAAAGCCAGGTCTCAATAGCTACCAACTGGTCATTTTGCAGTAGGTTCAGGTTATTGCGCCGCTTCCCGATAAAAAGAGCTAAAATTAATCCAGCTGAAGCAATATTACATCCAAAAGGGGGAGCACAAAGTAAGCGCATGGCGAAGCCCAAGTTTAATAACCCAGGACCCTCTTCGCTTGGTTGCAGATGGCTTTCTAGAAGCTCTATAATCTTTCGAAGGTTTGCATCGCGTGGTTTCAGTCTTAAAGAACCATCTTTATCGAATACTCCCCATGCTTTATCGAAAACTTTTTCGCCTCGATTCTTTTGCTGGGCAGCCTGGGTCATCAACCAGTTACGATCTAAGAGGCCCATAAATAGTTGTCTAGTAAATATGTGGCAGTCCCGAGCAGCATTTCCTCTAGAGGTGCTAAAACCATCGAATGGAAACGTTATTCTTTCACAATAAATGCTATCAAAAACCTGGTAAAGCATATTAGTTAGCCGACTGGGCTGTATGGGTTTGGCGGTAGCAACTATTACATGTCTTTCTTTCTCTAGTTTTGATACCTGGTTTTCCATATCAAGTTTCAGGCTATTGCTCTTATCTAAAATGAAATTATGGAACTTAGTTTTTTCTTCATCGCCCATTTGTTCTTCTAAAACCCAATATTCTGCCACCAGTTGCGCCAAATAACCATCCGTATCATGCAATAGTATTACTACAATGGGAGCTCCCAACTCCAAATTTACGTTATTCGCAATTAAGCTAGAATGTAGTAATTCGGTAATCTTTTCTTTAATAGTATCAAGATTACTGTTGGCTCCAACGTAGCAATATATCAGATGCCCCCTAGGTTGATCTGTTTCTCTAGCCTCTTTCCACATCTTTATTGCATAATCGATTTGCTGTTTTATCAGGGAAATATTAGAGTATTGTATTTTATAATCCCATTCCCGCGTAGCAATGTTGTTTTGGGTTCCGAAATCAGTACTGAATAATTCCTGCTCACTCCACTTACTGAATTTCTGCGCAAAAATGTCAGCTCGTTGATCTAGACTAATGAGGGCAGCCTTTCGCTCCAGGTAATCTAAGAAGGCTCTCCTTGGTACAGCTTCTCCAACGATCTCGTACTGACACAACTGGTCATTCCATTCCAGAACTCCATACTCCATTTCTAGCGAAGTGACTGCCGAACTTATAAGACCACTGCTTACTCCACTCAATTGCTCGAGTAATTCCAAATAGTTGGCTTTTGACTCAACTTTAACACCTATCTTATTGGAAAGAAGCACTGCTTTAAGTACGAGTTTTTCTTCTGTACTAAGTTGATATTGATATTTAGATATAACAGTTTCGTACGCGTTAGCCGAAGCACCTTGTTGACCGTATCGTTCGGCAGCTATGAATTCTCCAATTAATGATTCATTACAAAAGTCAGTTGACACTAACATATTTCCTTGTTCAACGACCTCTTGACTAAAACTAGCATACACCTCCGCTAGTAGAGAAAGGGCTGATCTTTGTTGCAGCGACTTACCAGCAGAACTTAGTTTGTACAGAATCCAAGTAGAAATGGGATGCAAAGGCCAGCATCCTTCAACAATGACTTTTGTAAATCTGTGGTTATCCATCCACAAGGAGTAGTTTCTAAGGTCAGGGAACCAGGCTGCCATATTGCTCTGGATATGATCAATTTCCTGGCTAGTAAGTAGTTGTTCTTGTAACTTGCGCTGATCCTTTTTCTCCATCAAATTAGCAATTAACGTCTCAAGGTTGGTTGATAGTCGAACCTTCTTTACCGCATCATACCTGGTAACATATCGGTTCAGGTCATCGCGCAACTCGGGTGCTATCCTTGAAATGTACGCTTTAAGTTCGTATTGGATAAAGCTCAGCAAAAAAACTCTGTCTCCATTAGCCTGGACACATTCAAATAATTGCTGCAATGCTCCCGATCCAGCTATGTGGGGCTTTTGAACCGAGAATTCCAAATAACGGCCAAATTCATCGAATATAATTAGAATACCGGCAAATGATTTGTTAGGGCCACAATAAGCCTCTTTAGCTACTCGCATAAAATCATGTAATGACTCTTGTCCTACTGCATGAATAGGCGATCCCATCTTCTGCTCATATATTAAGCTCACCCGCCAAAATGTATCTTCATCCTGAGATTTAAGAGCCTCAATTATATCCTCAAAGCGGTGAGTGTCACCAAATTGTATGTTATAATCGCTGATTAGTGCATCATAGAAGGATTCCGTAAATACCTGGGCAGTACGGAAGCGCGGTCGAAGGTTTTCTAAAACGGAGGTATCTAATCCTGCTTGATTCAAAACCCGTAAGATCTGGCGAATAATCTCACCGTTGAGATCAAAGTCCTGCATTCCATTGAGTGTTACCACTAGGAAAGGTTGTGCGTTTTTTAGCTGAGCTTTAGCTTTTTGACCTATCACTGCATCAGCCATGCTAAGGTTCTGTAGTATCTCTTTTGATATTTTTGAATTTGGTTGGGAACATAGACACGCTAAGGTAAGACCCAAGTGGGATTTTCCGGTTCCATAACCGGCAATGGCTAATTCGAAAGGCTCGTCCGCTGAATCTCCATAAATTCTTTGCAAGATATCCAAGGTGAAACTTGCGGTATCTAATAAACGTAGTCCACCACCGTAATCATTTTCGCTGACACCGTGATAATCAGGTCCGTGAAAAACATAGTGTTTAGCTGCTTTCTCAGCTAGGGCTATATCATGTTCAAACCAACCTATTTGAACAGCTCCATTAAACAATAAATCATCTCTAAATGTTACTAAATCAGCATATTTCATTTTACCCCCCCATTTATAGGTCATCCCAAATATGTGGCCATACCTCATCCGCTTTGCTCAACGGTTCTATTATCCAGGGTTGCATTTGACGATCGATAGATATGTATCCCGTTCTCTCCATTAATAAACATATCTTTTCAACTTCAGCCTCTCTCCAGAGACATATGTCCAGCCAACCGGTTTCCCTCTGTAAATCCGTAAGAGTGACTTGGTTTTGCTTCGGAAAATATGCTTCTAGTATGCTCAATAAGAAAGCTGTATGAGGTAAAGCATAGAAGTCTAATAAGGGTGCTTTTTTTCGAACTACAGTTCCGTTCACTTCTATAGCCTTTGTTCGAGCTAAACCAGCATCCTCCATATAGGTACGAAGCAAAGGCCCCGTCCTGTCGTTTCCCGGGCCAAAGATGCCTACCAGGTAATCCTCTAGTTGTTGCGTGTCAAAGTGACTACCTAAAGAACTTCTTCCTTTTACAAACACCGCATTCCAGGCTAGCGCACCGATATCTGAGCGACACAAATTCATGTGCACTATCCATTGAGTAATCTCTTCTCCCAAAAATTTGTCTTCTCTATAGACCGCTTTACCCAGACTAGTTAACTGAGGAACCTTTGTAACTTTGTTAGCACCTGTGTGTACCTCTATTAAACCCATACCACGAGCGTAATCCATGATAGCTGGTAGTTTCCCACTTGATATTCCCATAGGGATCCCGGTATAAGCAGATATTTCTTGTAAAGTTCCAGATTTGCCCAACGCAGCATAGTCTAATAAGGCAGCAATAAAATGCCTTTCTGGAATAAATGTCTTATGAAAATTTATTGGTAGCACCGTTAAACACTTCCTAAATGGTAACTCTATTCTCTATCTCAGTGATTTTGATTTTGAACCACTTGTTTGGTTCCAATACTCCAGTTCTTTCATTTAATGCGAATCCCAATGAGTAGCATTCTCCCCGTTTTAATGAGGCCAGTCGTCTTACCCATTCCTCGCTTCTTTCTTCCGTAGCATCAGCCAAAATACCGGCATACGTTCTTATTTCAGTGTCAGCCGGTTTAAAGAAGAGCTTATGACTTGCCTGAAACAGTCTATCCCGCTCATCTCTGCCTAAATTACTGAGAGTTTGAGTAGCAAGCACTAAAGAAAGCCCAAATTTCCTTCCTTCGGTCAAAATCTGTCCCAAAGGACTCTCCAGCCTATGATCCAAGTTTTGAATTTCATCCAGGACTACAACCTTAGGATTATCTTTATCACCCTGAGCTCGATAGTATCTATACAGATCAATTAAAGCAAACTCCGTAATGAGGCGGGCAAACTCTTTCATAAAGCCGGCTAACTGTATAATGTGGCAGCGAGAATTAGTATCAGAAAATAACTTTTCCCAACTTTCCGGATCTTCAACTCCAAAAGGTGTGGTATCCACAAAGGGTTGAATTTTGGTTATAACGCTAGCTGCCGATGCTGCTGTCGGCCCCCCATTATTACTGATTACCCTTAGACGTTGCATGAGGGCAGCTAGATTTAAGCTGTCTCCATATTCATTAACCCCATCTCGTATGGCTGTATAAAGTGCAGACTTCTGTTGGTCTCCGAGTTGATATATTTCTGCAAATACCCCACTTACTCTCTGAGCCGTAGTAGCGGGATCCTCTGGTAATTCAAATCCTTCTATTACGTCACATTGTTGTCTAAAGGGATTAATAGGTAGGGGCTCCCTGCGTATGATATGTTGCTGGGGTTTAAGAACATCTCTAATTATTGTTTCTAATTGGTTGGTTGTGAAACCGTTAGTATAATCCACAATTAAACTATTCTGAAGATATTTAGCCAATTCTAAGATTATCGCTTGTACCGCATAGGTTTTTCCAGTTCCAGAGGCTCCAAATATTAATAGATGCCTGTTAGGAAGATCGTTATGACCAAACTCCCAATAAATATCCCGATTGGTATTGACAACTTGCCCTAACATAATCCTGTCTGGGATGGTCGTCTTTCCATCGCCTCCAACCTGTGTTTTAAGTTTTTCTTTGGTACTTTCATTCCCTAACGGAGTACTATCCCCAGAAGCGGTTTCTGGTTCCAAACCGCCAAGTCCTGACTTAACTTCCTCTTCATCATCGTCATCATGGTTTACTACGAGGGCTGGCGGTGTAAACTCAAAACAAATTGATTTATTGCTTACAAAGATATGTCCTGTTTGGTTATCAAGACAAGCCCGTTGTAAAAATTCCCTTCCTATTTGGGCCACACAAATATCTAATGACTGCCCTTCCGTACTATACTCCCAATCACCTCTTGAGTTGCACTCGTCGCTGTCCAAATCAGTCCAAATGGCAACTACAGCTGCCTGCCAGGTGATGTTAAAGCAACCCTCACCAAGTCGTTCCAGCGCCAAAAGGGTATCATTGTATTGGAGCATATTTGTCTCCCCTTTGCTAGCGACTAATCGGTGCAATTGCATCCACCAATAACGCTGATTAGGAGGGTCAAAAATGCCGATTGGACCATCTCCTTGTCTAGGTTTGAACTTCCAAATTAATTCTCTTAGCCCTTTTTCAATTTGCTCGCGTGCCTCTTGTAAATACCCTTCTGATTGCTGGGCAAGTTTGCATTCGATTAATTGAGCTTCAATATTAAAATAGCCATTCACGATGGAACATTTCAGTCTTAACAAATCTGGCCGTCTATGGTCATAAGGATCATCAAACCAATGAGTAAAAGCATCCAAAGAAAATATCTCATCGCAGAATATGTTAGGTTCCCTGGGTAACAGTTTACGAACCAACGCATTGGCAATAAACTCCCGGACAAATTTCATAGGTCCTGTAGCCTTCACCACAGATAAACCGGCAATGTGTAAAGTTTCCTTTAGTAAACTATCAGCAATTGTATTTGCCGTAGCTTGCTCCAGAGGCGCGAATAATGAGGCGATATATGAGCTGATTTTCCTACCGATATCAAGCAAGGAAAAGTGTTCCGTTGACACCGTAAAATTGTTTTCACCATGGGACCCAACTCCAGACCCAAAGCCTACAATCTCTCTCTTTACTTGTGCATCCTCATTTCTTTTAAGTATTAATTGTTCATCCACAGAAGGATCTATACAGACTACCCAATTGCTATGAGCATGAGCTTCGTCAATGATTTCAACCCAAGGATAGAAATCACTATAGCTTATTACTACATGTCTGTCTTCGGGATTAGCATGCTTGTTTTTTAGCCGAACCATTAATTCCGTATAAGTAGAGCCCAATTGAAAACGCTGATTACTGAGCACCCTTTCACGTTTATAATCCTGTCCTCCACCGCTTTTCTTACAACACACTTTTTCTAACACTGGAAAGCGGCGGTAATCGTCCACATATAATCCGTCTGCAATCGGCTCAAATCTGCTCCCCATCAAATCAATAAAATCAGAAAAGATCATTATATCCATTTCGGTTTGTTTTAGTAGCCGTTTGAATTGTTCTGCATTATCTTCTCGTGACACTACCCGATAAGCGATGGATATTCGGCAATTGCTATAATGTTTCATTCCCGGAGATAATTCAGCCTGCTGCCACCTTTCCTTCCACGCATTTAGCCATCGCATTACCGCACTATCGTCTTTACTATCAGAGAAAATGTTAACGCTGAGCGCAAACGGCTCTTCTCTATCCGCTAAAAAATCAGCTAGGTGACTATCAATTCCTGCAATGATGGGTTGTACTTCCAAACCGCAGTAAGCTCCGATGGTTAAACCGTCCTGTGCAAATGGGTGGAGGGCTTGATAATTATCAAGTATTTGCTTAATTAAGGCCGATGCCTGTGTTTCCTGGAATAATTGGTCATCCGTGAAATCATCTTCTTCATCATCAAATTCGAATAATAATCGCGAATTTAAGAAAGAGCTTATCCCTTCTGCAATACCAACTAAGTGAATATAGCCAAAGCTTTTTACATTGGTATTCAAAGTCTGGTTATAGTCAACCAGGGTACCCAAAACAGGCCATTGCATAGTTGATAAATCAGTTACCCGGTACCAATATCTTTCGGCAAACAGCTTCTCATTGGGAGCTTGCAAAGCCTGATCCACATAATAGCAGAAACTGTTACAAAGGAAGCTGTATTGATGCCTCATCATTTCCAATAATACTGGATGCAGTGGAGTTACAATAGCTGCATCCATGTATGGTTCCCATGGCCATTGCTGAGATGTAACTTTATCATCACCTACTATCATGAAAGCCTTCCAGAGCAGGGAACCTGCTAAACTTCGGGTACTATTAGTAATGAATGTCTTATAAGCATCATACACAGTCTGATTCAATGCTAAGCAGCTATGATCTAGAGCAGCAAAAAATCCTCGATTATACACTTCGTCTAAGAAGCTCTGATAGTTATAGGAAATCCTCTCCAAATGGTTTTTGAGTATATCCGTATTACCCTGCCCTTCTACATTTAGCAAATCAATAATATTACACTGTTTTTTTTGCAAGGCACTCTGGAGAAGACGAGTGCATTCTTCTTCATCTCGAGCCATGAATACTTCTGAAACATAGGGAACCGTAAAAGCGGGCAATAAATTCCCACCGTCCAGGTATTCTTGCCGAGCCATCTTAAAAATATCAAACATGAAACGGGTCTGATGATGTTCTGGCAACACCCAAACAAATTCTCGCTTAAATGTATTTTTCTCCGCATAGCTAACAATAATGTCGAATTTTAGATTAGGTTCCCCCGTCCGAATTCTTGAATACTCTAAACAATTGTTATTGCTAATAGCTGACAACTGCCATTCAAAGGTTATTGGCGACCAATACTCCTCCTTATCCTCGCTGTCTTGCCACGGTATACGAATAAGACGTGCCAAGAAATCATCTATGCCGCCCAAAGCTTGAATAAGAAATTGGCGAGCTTCTTCATGTTCATCATCATCTCCACCGGCATTAAAATTGTGCTTAAAAAGAATACTGCGAACCATAATTTTATTAATGCTCTTTGGTAAATATAAACCAGGTTGTTTGGTCTCTTTTCGCAAGTCTGCCAAAGTAAGCCACAGCGCGTGTAAAAATACTTCTGGAGCAACTCCTTTTAATTTACGAACCTTTGAAGTAGGCAGAGGAGTACGTTTGTTTTTAGGTTTGTATCCTAAAACTTTTTCATATAGGTATATAAAATCAACGGAATACAGACTCTGACGTGCTTCTTCTGAACGATTTTCTATATAGTCCTGCAAAGCGTCTAATAATCCGTCAATATCATTGAAGTCGCCAAGTTGTTCTGCATCGGGTACAGGTCCTTGGGGATCATTTCGAAAGGCAATAAGACGCTCTAGGGCCTTGTTTCTGCTACCAGCATTAAAAAAAGTACTGTAATTAAAAAACTGTAAGGCTGCTGACTGATAAGTGGAGAAAGATTTACGGGTTTTTTTGCTCTCTAAACCAATCATTCTAGGTAAAGTAAAAGGTTTTAAGTCTTCTAGAATTATCCGGTACGCTTCACTGCCGCTACTTACTCCGGAAAAATCATGATTCTGCAGATATAAGCTTATGGTGAGTAGATCAGCTAAGCCGTTGCTATACAAAGATGAGAATAAATCATCTATATCCTTGATATAAGACTTATGATCATCTAGGTTGATCCAGTCCTTAAGGCAGCTCTCTATCCATGGTTTAAATGACTTTTCCAAGCATATCTCCCAGATGGAATCCTGATCCATATGGAAGAAATCTCCCAATCCGCCCTTATCATCAATATCCTCGTATCCTGCTAATACTGTAACCAGCATATCTATATCCGGTGGCTTTATTTCATTGCGAAGGACCGTCAGGTTATTGTCTTGGTTGTACCAGCCCTTCTGGCATATATATGCAAAATTTCGGTCAGCAGTAGATTTCCAGCGCTGCCCTAAGCGATAAGCAATCCCATATAAAAACTTAACTTTTAGCTCCAGTACATTACCAAACGACTTCTCCAGCATATTACCTATATCCACCAAAACATCTGATGGATATGAAGGCATAATAAACTTATAAGTTCCAGGCTTTTTGCTTGCCTCAAAGATATAATCTGCTATGGTTTTAGCCAAATACCTCATATCTCTATCTCCCTTTTAGATATCTTGACTTCCACCAAAGGGATTTCTTACTACTGACCAGGCATCTGATAGTTCAGTTAGGAACCCTCCTGCGCTCAACATACCTGTAAGCCAGGCCCTTTTAGTCTCTTGCATTGCGTTATTATCCGGCAAGCCGCTCCACCGCATAGCATTGGCCAGTTGAATCCCTTCAATAGCAATACCGTAATGTAGATACATACG
>CZCA01004143.1_pt1 | contig 11237 bp, 10 predicted proteins | sample 591981 | NCBI WGS metagenome assembly CZCA01 (sample SAMEA3556810, study PRJEB10932) | anaerobic digester metagenome
CCGAGATCTACACTATCCTCTTCGTCGGCAGCGTCAGATGTGTATAAGAGACAGTCCGCACACCGTGCGCAACGGCATGCTCGCCACGCTGTCCGCGTTCGTCATCTGGGGGCTCGCACCGCTCTACTTCCGCACCCTCGGCAGCGTGCCACCCTTCGAGATCGTCGCCCACCGCGTACTGTGGTCCGCGATCTTTCTCGCCGCCCTGCTCGCCTTCCTGCCGTTCACCGGCGGCTTCGCACGCGTACGCGGCGTCTGGCAGCAGCCCAGACTGCTTGCGCTGCTCGCCCTGACGTCACTGCTCACCAGCAGCAACTGGCTGGTCTTCATCTGGTCGATCGACGCTGGCCGCCTGCTCGAGGCCAGCCTCGGCTACTTCATCAACCCGCTGGTCAGCGTCGCCCTGGGCGCGCTCTTCCTTGGCGAACGCCTGCGCCCGCTGCAGGCGGTGGCGGTGGCGATCGCCTGCGCGGGCGTGGCCTGGCGGGTGTGGCAGGTCGGCAGCCTGCCATGGATTCCGCTCTTCCTCGCCGGCACCTTCGGACTCTATGGCCTGCTGCGCAAACGGGCGCCGGTCGACGCGGTCAGCGGCCTGTTCGTCGAAACCTTGCTCGTCGCCCCGCTCGCGCTTGCCTGGCTGGCCTGGCTGCACCACCAGGGCCACCTCGCGTTCGGCGGCGGCGGCGTCACCGACTGGCTGCTGCCGCTCACCGGGGTGATCACCGCGGTACCGCTTATGATGTTCGCGGTGGGCGCGCGCCGGCTGCCGCTGGCGACGGTAGGCTTCCTGCAGTACATCGCGCCCAGCCTCAACTTCCTGGTCGCGGTCCTGCTGTTCCGCGAGCCCTTCGACACCACCCAGTTCATCGGCTTCGCCCTCATCTGGTTCGCACTCGCGGTGTATTCCGCCGACCTCCTGCGCGCCCGGCGCAAGACGGGCAAGACCGGGTAAGGCCACGGGACCCGATCGAAGGTGCGCCGGGACTGACGCAGCCGGTCACGCATCCGGCGATAGGGCCGGCGGCCCGAATCCAGTAGACTAGTGCGCTTGCTTTTTTCAGGCGGATGCCGATGTTCGTGCTGTATGAAGAGGACGGGGCCTTCAAGGCCGGCACGATCCTCGCCGATAACGACGCCACGCTTCAGGTCGAGAACTCCCACGGCAAGCGGGTGAAGCTCAAGCGCGCCAACGTGCTGCTCGAGTTCCGCGAACCTGGCCCGGCGGAGCTGCTCACCCGTGCCGAGGCGGGGGCCGAGGAACTCGACATCGAATTCCTGTGGGAAGTATGCGGCGACGACGAGTTCGCCTTCGCCGACTTCGCCGCCGAGTACCAGGGCCACCCCCCGACGGCGGTCGAGTCCGCCGCCATCCTGCTGCGCCTGCACTCGGCACCGATCTGGTTCCATCGCAAGGGCAAGGGGCGTTTTCGCAAGGCGCCGGCAGACATCCTTCAGGCCGCACTTGCCGGGCTGGAGAAGAAGCGCCAGCAAGCCGCCGCCATCGAACACATGCGCGCCGAGCTGGTCGTGGGCCGCCTGCCGCCCGAACTCGCTGCGCTGCTGCCGCAGGCGCTCTACCGCCCCGACCGCAACCGCCCCGAGATCAAGGCCCTGGAAGCCGCCTGCGTCGACAGCGGCTTGTCCGCGGCCCACCTGCTGTTGAAGTGCGGCGCGCTGGCCTCGAGCTACGAATTTCACTACAACCGCTTCCTGTTCGAGCACTTCCCCGAGGGCACGGCCTTCCCCGCCTGCGAACCCGCCAGCCTGCCCGTCGGGCTACCGCGTGCGGACGTGGCCGCATTCTCGATCGATGACGCGTCCACGACCGAGATCGACGACGCCTTCTCGATCACGCCACGCCCCGAAGGCGGCTGGCGGATCGGCATCCACATCGCGGCGCCGGCCCTCGGTTTCACGCGCGGCGCGGGCCTCGACGCGATCGCGCGCCGCCGGCTGTCCACGGTCTACATGCCGGGCAACAAGATCACCATGCTCCCCGATGAGGTGGTGCAGGCCTTCACGCTCGCCGAGGGTCGCGAGTGCCCCGCGGTCTCGCTTTACCTGGACGTGACCCCTGGCCTGGCGATCGTCGGCGAGGAGAGCCGGGTCGAGATCGTGCCGATCGTCGCCAACCTGCGTCACCACGACATCGAGCCGGTGTTCAACGACGAGACGGTGCATGGCGGCCTGCCCGACTTCCCCTGGAAGCTGGAGCTCTCGCTGCTGTGGGATCTCGCCACCGTGCTCGAGGCCGGACGCGGCAAGGCTGGCGGCAACGAGGACCGCATCGACTTCGGCTTCAGCGTGGACTGGAACGTGACCACGGCCGACGGCCCCGGCCACGTCAGCATCAGCCGCCGGATGCGCGGCTCGCCGATGGACAAGCTGGTCGCCGAGCTGATGATCCACGCCAACATGACCTGGGGCAAGCTGCTCGACAAGGCCGGGGTGCCGGGTCTCTACCGCGCGCAGGGCGGCGGCAAGGTGCGGATGACCACGGTCGCCGCCCCCCACGAGGGCCTGGGGGTGGACTGCTATGCGTGGTCGAGTTCGCCGTTGCGGCGCTACGTCGATCTCGTCAACCAGTGGCAGATCATCTCGGTGCTGCAGGGCACGCCACCGGCTTTCGCGCCAAAGTCGGCCGACCTGATGGCGGCGCTGCGTGACTTCGAGCTCACCTACGCCGAATACGCCGAGTTCCAGCGCGGCATGGAACGCTACTGGTGCCTGCGCTGGCTGCGCCAGCACGGCCGCGGCGAGGTCGAAGCCATCGTGCTGCGCGAGAACGTGGTCCGCCTGACCGAAATCCCGCTCGTGTTCCGCGTGCCCTCGATGCCGCTGCAGATGCAGGGCAGCCGGGTCAAGCTCTTCGTCGAGCACACCGACCTGCTCGACGTCGAGGTCGAGGCGCGCTTCGTGCAGACCCTGTCCGAGCCGGACCCCGACACGGTGACCGACGGTGGCTTCGGCTTTGCCTGAGCTCCGCCCCGAGCCACCGCACCCGAACCCGTCATGTCGCAGGCCCTGCCCCCCACCTCTGCCAAGGACACCACGCACACCCCCACCGGCGCGCGGTCCTTGCGTGACGGCCTGCGCCGGTTCGGCGGTCCGCTGCTGGTGGCGGCCTTCGCGATCTCGCTGCTGCTCCACGCCCTCTTGCTGCTGATCCAGTTCCGCCTGCCCGAGAGCAAGCCGGTGCGCGACAAGGGGCTGGAAGTCGTGCTGGTCAATACCCGCCACGCCAAGGCGCCGGACAAACCCGACGTGCTCGCCCAGACCAATGTCGATGGCGGCGGCAACACCGAGCAGAACGTTCGCCCGAGTACGCCCCTGCCACCGCAGCCGACCCGCCAGGACGGCGACGCCCTGATCGAGGCCAAGCGCCGCACGCCCGAGCCGGTGCGCGAACAGAAGCAGGTGATCACGCGCGAGAAGGCGCCCGCCAAGGTCGCTTCAGCGCCGAAAAAGGTGGAACAGCCGAAGCCCACGCCCGAGCCGCCGCCCCAGGTCAGCGGCCTCGACCTGCTCGACAGCGCGGCGGCGGTCGCCCGCCTCGAGGCCCAGATCGACCGCGACCTCCAGGAACTCGCCAAGCGCCCGCGCAAGAAGTTCATCGGCGCGCGTGCGCAAGAGTACCGCTTCGCGCAGTACGTCGAGGACTGGCGGCAGAAGGTCGAGCGCGTAGGCACGCTCAACTACCCCGACGCCGCGCGGGGCAAGCTCTACGGCAGTCTGCTGCTGTCGGTGTCGATCCGCGCCGACGGCTCGGTGGACAAGGTCGGCGTGCAGCGCAGCTCCGGCCACAAGGTGCTCGATGAGGCCGCGGTGCGGATCGTGAAGATGGCGGCGCCCTACGCACCCTTCCCGCCCGACATCCGCAAGGACTACGACGTGATCGAAATCACCCGCACCTGGAAATTCGAGCGCAGCGACCGTGTCCGCGCCTACTGACCACGAGACCCGCCCATGGACCGCTACGCCGTCATCGGCAACCCGATCGCCCACAGCAAGTCGCCGCAGATCCATGCCGCCTTTGCCCGTCAGACCGGACAGGCACTGATCTACGAAGCCCTGCTCGCACCGCTAGACGGCTTCGCGCACACGGTCGCACGCTTTCGTGCACAGGGCGGCCGCGGCCTCAATGTCACCGTGCCCTTCAAGCTCGAGGCCTTCGCGCTTGCCGAGCGTCATACCCCGCGCGCGCAGCTGGCCGGCGCGGTCAATACGCTCGCCTTCGGCCCGGACGGCATCCTCGGTGACAACACGGACGGCGCGGGGCTGGTCCGCGACCTGGGCGCAAACCTTCACTTCGCGCTTGCCGGACGCCGCATCCTGCTGCTCGGCGCAGGCGGCGCGACCCGCGGCGCGCTCCTGCCCCTGCTGCAGAGCCGGCCCGCCAGCCTGACCATCGCCAACCGTACGCTCGCCAGGGCCGAGGAACTGGTGGCGCTGTTCGCGCCCCACGCCGGCGACAGCGCGCTCGCGGCGAGCAGCTTCGAAGCGCTGGCCGGTCACCGCTTCGACCTCGTCATCAACGCCACCGCAGCAAGCCTCGCGGGCGAGCTACCCCCGCTGCCGCCCGGCCTCTACGGCGACGGGGCACTGGCCTACGACATGATGTACGGGCGCGATCCGACACCCTTCATGCAATCGGCGCTCGGCGACGGCGCGGCGCGGGTCGCCGACGGCCTCGGCATGCTGGTCGAGCAGGCCGCGGAAAGCTTCACCCTGTGGCGCGGCGTGCGTCCGGACAGCGCTCCGGTGCTGGCCGAACTGCGCCGCCAGCTTGGCGCAGGATGAGCCTGTCCCCCCCGGCTCGCGCCATCAGCACCATGCGACGCACGCTCTCCTGGATCGGCCGTGGCCTTGCCGCCGCCCTGCTGCTGGCGCTGTTCTGGCAGATGGTGCTGCTGACGCAGGTGATCTGGTGGAGCCGCTTCGATCCAGGCAGCACCAGCTTCATGCGCATGCGCCTGGCCGAGCTGCGCCAGACCGACCCGGAGGCCCGACTGCGCCACCAGTGGGTGCCCTACGAGCGCATTTCCATTCATCTCAAGCGCGCGGTGGTCGCCGCCGAGGACGACCGTTTCCTCGATCACGCCGGCTTCGACTGGGAGGGCATCGAGCGCGCGCTCGAGCGCAACGCCGAGCGCGGCCGCATCAGCGCCGGCGGCTCGACGATCAGCCAGCAGCTCGCCAAGAACCTGTTCCTGTCGCCGTCGCGCAGCTGGCTGCGCAAGGGCCAGGAGGCGGTGATCACGCTGATGATCGAGACCACCTGGAGCAAGCGCCGCATCCTCGAGGTGTATCTGAACGTGGCCGAATGGGGCAACGGCGTGTTCGGCGCCGAGGCCGCCGCGCGCCGCTACTACGGCCGCCCCGCCGCCAGCCTCGGCCCCGCCGAGGCGGCGCGCCTGGCGGTGATGCTGCCCAATCCGCGCTACTACGAGCGCAACTACGGCGGGCGCGTCGCCGCCCATGCCGCGCGCGTGCAGCGGCGCATGATCCATTCCCAGGTGCCCTGAGGCGCGCAAACAAAATTTCGCGCTGCAACAGAATCGGGGGCCACGCGACGCAGTCGAGCCCGTAGAATTCGCCCTATCCGCTCCAGCCCGCCCCCGTCTGCCGTCCGCGCGATGACCGAGCACGAAGAACACCACCCCGACGACGTCCAGCATCACCTCAAGGAGGTGCAGGACCTGCTCGCCCGCCAGAAGGTGGTGGAAGACCTCGTTCATCGCCAGGACATGCCGCGCCACGAGCTGGTCGAGTCCCTGGTGCACAAGCAGCACGAGGCCGGCCTGCGCGCCAAGCTCGACACCCTGCACCCGGCCGACATCGCCTACATCCTGGAGGCGCTGCCGCTCGAGGAGCGCCTCTACGTCTGGGACCTGGTCAAGGCCGAGCGCGACGGCGAGATCCTGCTCGAAGTCTCCGACGCGGTACGCGAGTCGCTGATCGAGACGATGGCGCCGGAAGAGCTCAAGGCCGCCGCCGAGTCGCTCGACGCCGACGAACTCGCCGACCTCGCCCCCGACCTGCCGCCCGAGGTCATCGAAGACGTCTTCCAGTCGCTCGACACCGAGGGCCGCGAGCAGCTGCGCGCGGCGATGTCCTACCCCGAGGACTCGGTCGGCGCCTTGATGGACTTCGACATGGTGACGGTACGCGACGACGTCACCCTCGAGGTCGTGCTGCGTTACCTGCGTCGCTTCGACGAGCTGCCCGATCACACCGACAAGCTGTTCGTGGTCGATCGCGAGGATCACCTTGAGGGCATCCTGACCCTCGAGTCATTGCTCATCAACGATCCGGAGAAGACCGTGGCCGAGGTCATGCGCTCGGAGACGGTGATCAGCTTCACGCCCGAGGACGAGGCGGACGACGCCGCGCAGGCCTTCGAGCGCTACGACCTGGTGTCGGCTCCGGTGATCGACAGCGAGAAGCGTGTGATCGGGCGGATCACGGTGGCCGACGTGGTGGACTTCATCCGCGAGGAGTCGGAGGCGGAGATCCTGTCCCAGGCCGGCCTGCGCGAGGAGGAGGACATCTTCGCCTCGGTGTGGAGTTCGGTTAAGAACCGCTGGGCCTGGCTGGCGATCAACCTGGTGACGGCCTTCGTGGCCTCGCGGGTGATCGGGCTGTTCGAGGATTCGATCGAGAAGCTGGTCGCGCTGGCGGCGCTGATGCCGATCGTGGCCGGCATCGGCGGCAACTCGGGCAACCAGACGGTGACGATGATCGTGCGCGCGATCGCGATGGGCCAGGTGGAGCCGTCGGCGATGACTCGCCTGCTGAGGAAGGAGCTCGGCGTGGCGCTGATCAACGGTCTGGTGTGGGGCGGCCTGCTCGGGGTGCTGGCGTGGTGGCTGTACGGCAACGTCGAGCTTGGGCTGGTGATGACCGGGGCGATGACGCTGAACCTGCTGCTGGCGGCCTGTGCCGGCGTGCTGGTCCCGATGCTGCGCCAGCGTCTGGGGGCCGACCCGGCACTCGGCGGCTCGGTGATGATCACTGCGCTTACCGATTCAGGGGGGTTCTTCATCTTTCTGGGGCTGGCGACGCTGTTCCTGCTGTGAGCGGATGCGCCCGGGCGAGCGGTGTGCGGCTGGGGTGGCGCCGCTCGACGGCTCGCGGCGGGGACGCGCACGGGGTGTTCCTTCCGTGGCTGCGGAACTCACCTTCGCTACGCTCGGCTCGGACAGTCCTCGCCACTTCAGGAACACCCCGCACGCATCCGATGAATCGTGGGTTCAGCCGGATGCAAAGGCAAAACACTGAGTGACGAAACCCCGCGGACATCCCGACACAAAAAAACGTGCGGTGGAGTCTCGATGTTGTTCGGGCAGCCGGGCGGCGCGAAGGGTAGCCGGGGATGTGCGGGGTATTCGTGAAGGGGCGAGGACTGTCCGAGCGAAGCGAGTTCCGCAGCCCCGGAAGGAATACCCCGCGCGTCCCCGGCGGGTCGCCAGCGACGAGTTGCGTCATCGCAATGCTCCAGGACTCTCCAACCCGACTACCGCGCGCGACGCGCCAAGTTGCAGCGCCCCCGGTGCGCTCAATTGCGTCCCTCAACCCAACTTCGCAAACACCTCACGCGCCGCCGCCACCGTCGCGTCGATCTCCGCCTCGCCGTGCGCGGCCGACACGAAACCGGCCTCGAAGGCCGAGGGTGCGAAGTAGTGGCCGGCATCCAGCATGGCGTGGAAGAAGCGGTTGAAGCGCTCCTTGTCCGAGGCCATCACGTCCGCGAACGAGGCCGGCACCTTGTCGGCGAAGTACACACCGAACATGCCGCCCACCGAATCCGCGCTGAAACTCACGCCCGCATCGCGCGCCGCCGCCGAAAGACCGGACACCAGCCGCTGCGTGCTCGCCGTGAGCCGCTCGTAGAAACCCGCCTCGCGCGTCAGCTTCAGCGACACCATCCCCGCTGCCACCGCCACCGGGCTGCCCGACAGCGTGCCGGCCTGGTAAACGCTACCGAGCGGCGCGATCTTTTCCATGATGTCGCGGCGACCGCCGAAGGCGCCCACCGGCATGCCGCCGCCGATCACCTTGCCGAGCGTGGTCAGGTCGGGGGTGATGCCGTACAGGCCCTGCACGCCCTGCGGGCCGACCCGGAAGCCGGTCATCACCTCGTCGAAGATCAGCACCGCGCCGTACTCGGTGCAGATCCGGCGCAGGCCCTCGAGGAAGCCCGGCTGCGGCTTCACCAGGTTCATGTTGCCGGCCACCGGCTCGACGATGATCGCGGCGATCTCGCTGCCGCGCGCCTTGAACACGTCCTCGACCTGCTGCAGGTCGTTGTAGTCGAGCACGATGGTGTGTTTGGCGAAGTCCGCCGGCACGCCGCCCGAGGACGGATTGCCGAAGGTCAGCAGGCCGGAGCCGGCCTTCACCAGCAGGCTGTCGGCGTGGCCGTGATAGCAGCCCTCGAACTTGACGATCGCGTCGCGGCCGGTGAAGCCGCGCGCCAGGCGGATCGCGCTCATGGTCGCCTCGGTACCCGAGCTCACCAGGCGCACCATCTCCACCGAGGGCAGCATTGCGCAGATCAGCTCGGCCATCTCGACCTCGCTCTCGGTGGGCGCGCCGAAGGACAGCCCCTTCAGGGCCGCCTCGCGCACCGCCTCGACGATCGCCGGGTGGGCGTGGCCGGCGATGGCCGGGCCCCAGGAGCCGACGTAGTCGATGTAGTCCTTACCGTCCGCGTCCCACACCCGGGCGCCTTCGGCGCGCGCGAGGAAGCGCGGCGTACCACCTACCGAGCGGAAGGCGCGCACCGGCGAATTGACGCCGCCCGGGATGGTCCGCTGGGCGCGCTGGAAGAGGGTTTCGTTACGGCTGGTCATGGCTTGTCGTTCCTGTGCTGCATGCGAAAGCCGGCATTGTCGCGCCGCCGGGCGGGGGCGGTCCACCGCACAGGTCAAGAATCGGGCGTCAGGCGCTTACTCAGAACAGCGCGCGATACGCCGCGGCCCGCGCGGCCGGATCGTCTGCGCCAAACAGGTCGCTGACCACCGCAAGCAGATCGGCACCAGCGGCCAGCACCTGGGCGGCGTTGGCGAGCGTGATGCCGCCGATCGCCGCCACCGGCAAGCCGAGTTCGCGCCTGGCGCGGGTGATGAGGGCGAAAGGCGCGGGGGGCGCGTTCGGCTTGGTCACCGAGGGGAACATCGCGCCGAAGGCGATGTAATCTGCGCCGACCTCGGCCCCCGCGCTGGCGCGCGACCAGTCGGCATAGCAGGTCAGTCCGAGGATGCGGTGCGCGCCCAGCGCCGCGCGTGCTGCCGCTGGCGGGCCGTCGTCGCGGCCTAGGTGGGCGCCGTCAGCGTCGATCTCGAGCGCGAGCGCAAGGTCATCATTGACGATGAACGGCACCCCTGCCCGGCGACAAAGGCTGTGCAGGGCGCGCGCCTGCGCCCGGCGCAACGCGCCGTCGGCACGCTTGTTGCGGTACTGCAGCAGAGCAGGCTTGCCAGCCAGCACCTGCTCGGACAGGGCGATCAGGCGGGCGGTGTCGGTCTCGTCCGGGGTCACCGCATAGAGCCCGCGCAGGGCGCCCGCGCCGCGCTCACAGCCAGACCCGGCAGCGTCGGGCGCGAGCGGCCGGCGCTGCGGCTCAGACATCACCGTCGCCCTTGCCGCGCGCCCAGAAGAAGCGGTCGGGCAGCGCACGCCCCATGCCGGCGCGGTAGGCATGGCGCAGCGCTTGCTGGGTGAACTCCTGCGCCTCGCGCACCGCCTCGGGCAGGGCCATGCCGTGGGCGATGGCGGCAACGGCCGCAGCCGTCAGCGTGGTGCCGGCGCCCAGATGACGTCCGGGCAGACGCGGCCAGGCGTCGGTGCGGACGACGCCGTCGTGGCCGAAGAGGGTATTGACCACCTGCGGCCCATGCTCGCCGCCGCCGGTGAGCAGGATGTATTCGGTCCCGCCGCCGAGGAGGCGGGCCAGGGCCTCCTCGATCCCCGGGTCGTCGGCGGCCGGGTCCGCACCGTCCTCGTCGTCGCCGCTGCCTCCTTCGCCGTCCTCGTCCTCTTCACCCGGCTCGCTGTCGACCACCCCGGCGAGGCGGCACAGTTCGTGGCGGTCGGCCACCAGCAGCGTGGTCTGCGGCAGGATCAGATCGGCGAGCGCCGCCACCACCTCCTCGCCCGCGTCGCCGAGCAGCACGGCGGCGTAGAGCGCGGGCTCCACCACCAGCGGCACCTCGGGGTAGTCGGAGAGGATCTCCGCGATCAGGGCGATGTTTTCGACGCTGCCGCAGAAGCCGAGCTTGAAGGCGGCGACCGGCACGTCCTCGAGCACCGCGCGCGCCTGCAGGGACAGCAGCTCGGGCTCCACCGGCCACACCTCCTCGATCCCGCGCGTGTCGCGCACCAGCGCGGCGGTCTGCACCGGCAGCGGGTGGCAACCCATGCTGGCGAGCGTCAGGATGTCGGCGGCAAGCCCGCCGCCGGCAGTGGCGTCGCCCGCCGACAGGCACATCACGCAGGGCGGTGTTTCGGGAATAGCGATCGGCATGAGCGAGAAATGCACCACGGAAGGCATCCGGGGGGATGCGTTAAGATGCCCCGGATTCTACCGCCAACCCTCAAGTAAAGCTGACTCATGGCCGATACACCCTACAAGACCTGGATGTGCCTGATCTGCGGCTTCATCTACGACGAGGCTGCCGGACTGCCCGACGAGGGCATCGCGCCGGGCACACGCTGGGAGGACGTCCCGCCCAACTGGACCTGTCCGGAGTGCCACGCGCGCAAGGAAGACTTCGAGATGGTCGAGATCTGAGCCTGGCGGCAGCCGGCTCGGATCGCTTTTCTGCTTCGACAACGCATCGGGAACACAGCATGGACATTGCCGGGCTGAAGGTGATGGTCATCGACGACAGCAACACGATCCGGCGCAGCGCCGAGATCTTCCTCACCCAGGCGGGTTGCCAGGTGCTGCTCGCCGAGGACGGCTTCGACGCGCTCGCCAAGATCACCGACCATCGTCCCGACGTGATCTTCGTGGACATCATGATGCCGCGCCTCGATGGCTATCAGACCTGCGCGCTGATCAAGAAGAACCCGCGCCTGTCATCGACGCCGGTGATCATGCTGTCTTCCCGCGACGGCCTGTTCGACCGCGCCCGCGGGCGCATGGTCGGCTCCGACGAATACCTCACCAAACCCTTCACCAAGGACAGCCTGCTCAAGACGGTCGCCCGCCACGGTGCGGCGGGCCGGGG
>CZCA01002655.1_pt1 | contig 11234 bp, 12 predicted proteins | sample 591981 | NCBI WGS metagenome assembly CZCA01 (sample SAMEA3556810, study PRJEB10932) | anaerobic digester metagenome
ACGGCATACGAGATCTAGTACGGTCTCGTGGGCTCGGAGATGTGTATAAGAGACAGCCCCGAAGGACCCTGGACGTCCTGCTCAGGTCGCGCCGCTGCCGTCCGGTACCACGGCCATCAGCGCCTTGCGCATCCGCGGTTCGCGCAGCATCGAGCTTGTTGCCGAGGGCGAGGCCGAGTTGCAGCGCGACGACACCTTGCTGACCGCCGACAAGGTCACCTACCGCGAGCCCACCGACGAGGTGGTGGCCGAGGGCAACGTTGTGCTCAGCCGTGGCATGGACACGATCCGCGGGCCGCAGGCAACGCTGGTCGTCGGCGATCAGACCGGACGCTTCGAGTCACCGCAGTACCAGCTTTCCCGTGGTCGCGGCCCTGCGCAGGCGGGCGATGCGCCGCGTACGGTCTCGGGCAGTGGCGAGGCCGACGTACTCGATCTCGAGGGCGAGAACCAGTACCGCCTCAAGAACGCGACCTGGACGACCTGCAGCCCGTCTGACCCCGACTGGTACATCAAGGCGCGCGAGCTGGAACTCGACTACGACCGCGAGGTGGGTACCGCGCACGGCAGCTCGATCGTGTTCATGGACACGCCGATCTTCTGGATGCCCTGGGCGGAATTCCCGCTCAACGGCCAGCGCCAGTCGGGTTTCCTGCCGCCGACCTTCGGCTCGTCGAACAAGACCGGTGTCGACTTCACCCAGCCTTACTACTGGAACATCGCGCCCAATTACGACGCCACCATCGCCCCGCGCCTCATGAGCCGCCGCGGCCTGCAGGTAGGCGGCGAGTTTCGCTATCTGGGCGCGGATTACCAGGGCACCACGCGGGTCGAGTGGATGCCGGAAGACAGCGTGACGGGCGAGGAGCGCCGGCTCGGCTCGATCCAGCATCAGCAACGGTTTGCGCCGAATCTTTACGGTACGCTCGATCTCAACGCGGTGTCCGATGACAATTACTTCGAGGACTTGTCTTCCAACATCGGCGTCGCGTCGCGGGTCAACCTGCTGCGCGAAGGCCGGCTGATCTACGCGGGCGGCTGGTGGTCGGCGTCGGCCCTGGTGCAGCGTTACCAGACGCTCAGCCCGGAGGGTGAGGCGCCCAATGCCGAACCCTACCGACGCCTGCCGCAGATTGCGCTCAATGCGCACCGTGCGGACCTCGTGGGTGGTTTGGCAGCGACGCTGGAAAGCGAGGTAACCCGTTTCGGGCACGCGAATCCGGACGCTAACGACGAGGCGACTCGCGTCGTTGCGTATCCACAATTGTCGCTGCCGCTGCAGGGGGCATCCTGGTTCGTGACTCCTAAGGCAGGCGTGCACTACAGCAGCTACGACATCGATCGTGCCAAGGGGAATGAAGCCAAGCCCGACTCGATCACGCGCAGCTTGCCGATCATGTCGCTCGATTCCGGCCTGTTCTTTGAGCGCGAAACGAACATCTTCGGTGGCGACTATGTGCAGACGCTGGAGCCGCGCCTGTTTTACCTGCGCGTTCAGGACAAGGACCAGACACAGATCCCGGTCTTCGACAGCAATCGCTTTGACGTCGGTTTTGCGCAGATCTTCTCCGAAAACCGTTTCTCGGGAAGCGACCGCATCGGCGACGCCAACGACCTGACCGCGGCAGTGACGACACGCTTCATCGACTCGGATACGGGCGTCGAGCGCTTGCGAGCGCTCGTGGGGCAGCGCTACTACTTCTCGGATCAGCAGGTGTATCTGTACGACCCGAGCGAGCTACGGCGTGCCGGGCGCGGCAACGAAATCCTGGCTGGCTTGGGTGGCCAGATCAACAAGCGCGTCTCGGTCGACTCGTACATGCAGTTCAACACTGAAACCAGCCAGACCGAGCGCCTCAACGCCAGCATCCGCTACCAGGCTGGCTTTGCCCGAACGCTGAACCTCAGCTATCGCTACGCGCCCAACCTGCCAGTCGATGCGGACATCGTCGGCCTCGAAGACATCGACGTCTCCGGCCAGTGGCCGATTGCGCGCAACTGGTACGGCGTTGGCCGCGTGACCCACTCGCTCAGGGACGACCGCGTCACCGAGGCCGTCGCCGGCCTCGAATACGACGGCGGCTGCTGGGTCTTCCGCACCGCGATGCACCGCTTCGCCATCGACGAGAACGACGTCACCAACGCCATCTTCGTCCAGCTCGAACTCAACGACCTCGCCGGCATCGGCTCCAACCCGCTCAGCCTGATCAAGCGCAGCGTGCCGGGCTATGGCAAGATCAACGACTCCTCCGCCGACCGGGTGTTCGGTACCGAGTGAGTCCCGCTCCGCGAATCCACAGCGAATGAACATGACCCGTCTCTTTCTCCATTCCCGTGTCGTACTGGCCATCGGTCTCGCGGCGGCGACGCTCGCCCTGCCGGTTCATGCCGCGCCGCGCGCGGTCGAGGTCGATCGCATCGTCGCGGTCGTCAATAGCGAAGTGATCACCTCCCTGCAGCTGCGCGCCCGCATCGAGCAGGCCAAGCGCCAGCTGGCGCGCCAGGGCGTCGAACTGCCGCCGGACGACGTGCTGCAGCGCCAGCTGCTCGAGCGCCTGATCGTCGAACGCGCGCAGGTCCAGCTCGCGCAGGAGACCTCGCTGCGCGTGGACGACGCCACGCTCGAGCGCGCCATCGAGCGCATTGCCGGCAACAACAAGCTGTCGGTCGAGCAGCTGCGTGAGGCGCTGGAGAAGGACGGCATCGCGTGGAACCGCTTCCGCGACGAGATCCGTACCGAGATCCTGATCACCCGCCTGCGCGAGCGCGAGGTGGACAGCCGTGTCGTGGTCACCGATGCCGAGATCGACAACTTCATCGCCAACAACCCCGATGCGTTTTCCGGTCAGGAATTCTCGGTCGCGCACATCCTGCTGCGCACGCCCGAGGGCGCCACGCCGCAGCAGGTCGAGGCGGTGGCGCGGCGTGCAGAGCAGGTGCTGGCGCGACTGCGCTCGGGCGAGGATTTCGCCCGCGTCGCGGCCGAGGTTTCCGATGCGCCCGACGGCCTGCAGGGTGGCAGCCTCGGCTGGCGTCCGCTCGACCGCCTGCCGGCGCTGTTCGCCGATGCGGTGGCGCTGTTCGCCGATGCGGTCCGCCGCATGCAGCCGGGCGAGACCTCTCCGGTGCTGCGCAGCGCGGCCGGCCTGCACATCGTGCGTCTGGTCGAGCGCCGCGGCGGCGGCGGCGAGGCGGTGCAGCAGCTCGAGCAGACGCGCGCGCGCCACATCCTGATCAAGACCTCCGAGGTGTTGTCCGACGCCGATGCTGAGGCGCGCCTGCTGGCGATCCGCGAACGCGTGGTCAATGGCGCCGATTTCGGCGAACTCGCCAAGGCCAGTTCGGCCGATCTGTCCGCCGCCAAGGGTGGGGATCTCGGCTGGTTGAATCCGGGCGATACCGTGCCCGAGTTCGAGCGCGCGATGAACGCGCTGCAGCCGGGCGAGGTCAGCCCGCCGGTGCGCTCGCCCTTCGGCTGGCACCTGATCCAGGTGCTCGAGCGCCGCGTCCAGGACGTCACCGACGAACGCAAGCGCGCCGCAGCGCGCCAGGCGCTGCGCGAGCGCAAGGCCGAGCAGGCCTACGAGGACTGGGTGCGGCAGCTGCGCGACAGCACCTACGTCGATTACCGCCTCGAGCGCGAATGAGCGTCGCCGCAGGCACGCGCGCGCCGGGCGCGTCGCGGCCGATCATCGCCATCACCAGTGGTGAGCCCGCGGGCGTCGGCCCCGAGTTGTGCCTGCGCATCGTCGAGCGCGACTGGCCGGCGCGGCTGGTGGTGCTCGCTGACATCGAGCTGATGCGGGCCCGCGCGGCTGCGCTCGGCGGCAGCGTGCGTGTCGTGCCTTTCGATGCTGCAGTGGCAGCCGTGCCGGGTACGGTCGAAGTCATCCATCTGGGGCTGGCGCGCCCTTCGACGCCCGGCAAGCCTGACGCTGCCAACGGCGCTTACGTCCTGCGCCTGCTCGATCGTGCGATCGCCGGTTGCGTCGCCGGCGAGTTCGCCGCGATGGTCACCGCGCCGGTGCACAAGGGCGTGATCTGCGAGGGTCTCGGCGCGCACGACAGCATGCCCTTCACCGGCCACACCGAATACCTCGCCGAACATACCGGCACGCCGCGGGTGGTGATGATGCTGGTGGGCGGCGGCATGCGGGTCGCGCTCGCCACCACCCACCTGCCGCTGGCCGCGGTGCCGGCTGCGATCACGCCTGAAATGCTGGAAGAGACCCTGCGCATCCTCGACGCCGACCTGAAGCGCCACTTTGGCCTCGCGGCGCCGCGCATCCTGGTCGCCGGTCTCAACCCGCATGCGGGCGAGGGCGGGCACATGGGGCGTGAGGAGATCGACGTCATCATCCCGGTGCTCGATCGGCTGCGCGCCGAGGGCATGCGGCTCGTCGGCCCGTTGCCGGCCGATACGCTGTTCGTGCCGCACACGCTCGAGCAGGGCGACGCGGTGCTGGCGATGTACCACGACCAGGGCCTGCCCGTGCTCAAGCACGCCAGCTTCGGCGGCGGCGTCAATGTCACGCTCGGCCTGCCGATCATCCGCACCTCGGTCGACCACGGTACCGCCCTCGACCTCGCAGGCAGTGGTCGCGCCGACCCCGGAAGCCTGTTCGCTGCGATCGAGCTGGCGATAGAGATGGCGACGGCGCGCCCGGCGGGCTGAGCGCACAGGCAAAGGATTCCCATGCACGACCTCGAAACCGACGGCCATCGCGCGCGCAAGCGCTTTGGCCAGAACTTCCTTTCCGACCCCAACATCATCCGCAAGATCATCGACGGCATCCGTCCGCAGCCGGGCGAGCTGATGGTGGAGATCGGCCCCGGGCTGGGGGCGATGACCGAACCGCTGATCGAGCGCCTCGGTCACCTGCATGTGGTCGAGATCGACCGCGACCTCATTGCCCGCCTGCACGAGCGCTTCACGCCCGCGCAGATCACGGTGCACGAAGGCGATGCGCTGAAGTTCGACTTCGGCAGCCTTTGCAACGACGAGGGCGCGCAGGACCGCCAGCGGCTGCGCATCGTCGGGAATCTGCCCTACAACATTTCCACGCCGATCCTCTTCCACCTCGCCGGCTTCGCCGACAGCGTGAAGGACATGACCTTCATGTTGCAGAAGGAGGTGGTGATGCGCATGGTGGCCGAGCCGGGTACCGAGGAATACGGCCGGCTTTCGGTGATGCTGCAGTACCGCTTCCGGATGGGGCGCCTGTTCGACGTGCCGCCGGGCGCGTTCCGGCCGGCGCCGAAGGTGATGTCGAGCATCGTGCGCATGGCGCCGCTGCCGGCGGATCAACTGGGCGCGAAGGACGAGGAATTGCTGGGCCGCATCGTCACGGCCGCGTTCGGACAGCGCCGCAAGACCTTGCGCAACACCTTGCGCGCGTTCCTGGACGAGGCCGATTTCGATGCGTTGCACATCGACCCGGGGCTGCGCGGCGAGAAGCTTTCGGTGGCGCAGTACGTCGCCATCGCCAACCACTGCGCCGCGCTTCGCTGATGCACCCTTGATGCAACAGCGGGACTGCGCGAACGCCCGTGTATCGGTGCGTTCGCGCGCCGTCCTGCTCGGATGAGGCTGCGGTCCCGGCCTGCCGCCGTGCCGGCGGAGGCGCGGCCAGGTCCTACTTCTTGTTCAGCGGGCAGGTGTTCATGCCGAACAGGGTGTAGGCCGGGCACCAGCCGAGCAGGCCGGTGGCGAGCGGGACGATGCCGATCCAGGCCCAGACCGGGCCGCCCATCAGCGCCCAGGCGATCAGTGCCACGCCAGCAAGGATGCGGATGATCTTGTCGATGCCGCCAACGTTGGTTTTCATGGTGCTCTCCTGACAGAAGTGGGGTAGTGCGGCGATTGAATCACGCCAGCATGTTTGTCGTCTGTAACCATGGTTACACAAGCGTTGCGTGATCGGCGCTCAAGGCAGCGTACGCGGGGGGCATCCCCATGCGATGACGCTTCGGGCGCCCGCGCCGGTCGTGGCGGAGCGTGCCCGTTCAGGCTTTGCCCGAGCCTTCCGCCGACAGCCGGCGCAACCCGGCGGGGTCGAGGATCTCGACCTGTTCGCGCCCGAGTCTCACCAGCCCCTGGTCGGCAAAGCTCTTGAGCAGGCGGCTGACGATCTCGCGCACGCTGCCGAGCTCGTCGGCGAGCTGCTGATGGGTGACGTGCAGCAGCCGGCCCTTGCCGAGCAGCAGGGCCGCCAGGCGCTGGTCGAGCTTGCGGAAGGCGACCTCCTCGATCAGCTGCATCAGGTCGGCAATGCGCTCGGCGAAGAGGTGGAAGACGAAGTCGCGGAAGGGGCGCTCGGCCATCATCTCGTCGAAAACCGCCTTCGGCAGCAGCATCAGCAGCGTGTCGGACTCGGTGACCCCGCGAGCGTTGTAGTCCTCGTGGCCGAGCAGGCAGGACGACGAGATGATGCAGGTCTCGCCCGGGCCGACGCGGTAGAGCGGCAGCTCGCGCCCGCTCGGCGCGCACTTGCTCACCCGCACCGTGCCCTCGACCACGAAGGGGAAGCCCTCGCAGGCCTGGCGGTCGTCGAACAGCATCGCGCCGGCGGGCACGCGCATCCAGTGGGCGCTTTGCAGCAGGCGGGCATGTGCTGGCGGGGACAGCGCCGCGAGTACCGGGTAGCGGCTTTCCAGGCGCTCGGTCTCGGTCGTTGGCGCAGAGCCGGAAGCGGTGTTCGAACTCATCGGTGCATTGTCTTGCGGATTGCGGCAGGGCGCTGCAGCGTCAGGCGCCCAGCGCCAGCTCCAGCACGACCGGCGCGTGGTCCGACGGTCGCTCCAGCCGGCGCGGTTCCTTGTCCACCACGCAACTGCGGCACGCCTCGCGCAGCGCGGGCGACACCAGCAGATGGTCGATGCGCAGGCCGAAATTGCGGCGGAAGGCCATCATCCGGTAGTCCCACCACGAGAACGCGCGCTCGGGCTGCTCGAAGAGGCGGAAGGCGTCGATCAGGCCGAGGTCCTGCAGCGCGCGGAAGGCGGCGCGTTCGGGTTCCGAGACATGGATCTCGTCCTTCCAGTCCGGATGGGCGTCGCGGTCCTCGGGGGCGATGTTGAAGTCGCCCGCCAGCACCAGGCGCTCGTGCGTCTTCAGCTCCTCGCGCAGCCAGTCGGTGAGCGCGGCGAGCCAGCGCAGCTTGTACTCGAACTTGTCCGAGCCCACCGCCTGGCCATTGGGAAAGTAGCCGCACACCACGCGCACGCCGGCGATCGTGGCGGCGATGATGCGCTTCTGCTCGTCCTCGAAGCCGGGGATGTTGCGCACCACGCTGGCCTCGTCGATCGGCTGCGGGCTCAGGATGGCGACGCCGTTGTAGGTCTTCTGGCCGATGAAGACAGCGTGGTAGCCGGCGGCTTCAAGCTCGGCGACCGGGAAGGCCTTGTCCTCGAGCTTCAGTTCCTGCAGGCACAGCGCATCGGGGCGGTTGGCGGCGAGCCAGTCGAGGACCTGGGGCAGGCGGACCTTGAGCGAGTTGACGTTCCAGGTGGCGATCTTCATCTGTGGCATCGGCAATTGAAGCAAGGCCCGCCATTGTAAGCCGCCGCTTCATAAGTCGCCGGTTCGTGATCAGCGCTTTCTGGCAATGCGGGTGACCAGCCCGCGCAGAAGCAGGTAGGGCAGGATCGCCAGCGTGAACGCGACGAGGATCACTTCGCCCGGATACACGAAGCGCAGCACGACGATCTGGTAGGCGACATCGAGCACGACCGCGATCAGGAAGACCTTGCTGACGTCCTTCCAGCCATCCTTCAGCATGTCGATCCGGTGCTCCGGATGGGTGGCCAGCGCCCAGAAGTAGGGCGGCTTGCCGGTCCGTGCGTCGAGCAGCCCGGCCTTGATGGCGAAGAACGCCGCCATCAGCGGTTGCAGCAGCAGCCGGAACTTGAACGGGCCGCTGACGCGGTCGCTCATGTTGTCGAGGATGCGAAGCCAGATGTCGTCCATTTCGGGTGTCTTCCATTGCGAGATGTCTTGCCTTCAGCCGAGGGGCAGCAGGACGAGACCGTAGAGGAGGCCGCCGGTCAGGAAGGGCCAGAAGCGGCCATCCTTTTCCGTCGGCAGTTCCAGGATCAGGCTGTTCATGATCACGGCGCCCGACAGGAAGGCGAGCAGCAGCGGGATCAGGCTGGCGGGCAGGTCGAGCACCGCCGCGCTTGCCCAGCCGGCGAGCGCCATGCCGGCGAGGATGAAGCGACCGCTACGACGGTAAGCACTGCCGTATTCGTCGCTCAGGTCGCGGTTGATCGCGAGACAGTGGAAACCCATTGCGACCGCGTACAGCCCGATGGCGGCATGCTGCGCTTCGAGCCCGCGCAGCAGCAGATAGCCCATCAGCCAGGCGTAGGCGGCGAAGCCGCCGATCTGGACCTGGAAGTCCAGGCTATCCGGCTTGCTGTCGCGCGCGTTTGCCTGGCGCGTGTGGAAGTGCCTGATGCCGTAGAAGCTCAGGAATCCGGCCAGGGCCAGGTAATAGATCGCCTTGCCTTCATAGGGCAGCGCCACGGTCGCGGCCTCCGTAAAGGCGTGTCGTGCGCCGTGCAGTTCCGGCATGACGTGGAGAAACACATAAGCGGCCGCCATGCCGCCGCCGAACGAGGTGAGGCTGCGCGGCGCGAGCAGCCGGCCGAGAATGCGGGTGCGCTCGCCGACGAGGAAGGCCACCGCCAGGAGCAGCGCCGCGAGGCCCGTTTCGAGGAGGCGGGGCGCTTCCATGCGTGCTCTCAGAGCAGGTTCGCGATGATGCTGACGAACACCGACAGGCCCGCGAGGGAGACGATCATGGCCATGATGAACGACGGCCGCTTCCAGATCGTGACCGTGGCGACGGGTTGCATGCCCTTGATCGAGAACCAGTACTCGACGGTGCCCATGACCATCGACAGGGTGCCGAGGCCCACCAGAAACAGGCCCACGGTGCGCGGTTCGTATTGCTGGGCGACCACGCCGACCTCCCCGCCCTTGAGCCCTTCGAGCACCTTGTAGATCGTGAAGCCGAAGCTGATCATCGACAAGGCGGTGCGCAGCCAGGCCATCAGCGTGCGATCGGCCCCCATCACCGTCCGCTTGATGGCGAGGACGGTGCGGTCTTCGGCAAGCTCGTTGGACGACTTGAGTTGGTGCGTGAGTTCCTTGACCGCCTTGGTTTCGGTGGCCGGCGGGCGGCTGGAGTCGTGGCCTGAAAACATGCCGTTGAGCTTGCCCATCAATGAGGGGTGGGGGGGGCGGCGCCTTGCGGTTCGCGGCCGATTCCCAGTGCGGTGCCTGCTTGTTGTCGTCTGCGCGCAATGGCACGGTCGTGCATTGGCCGAAGGGTATCCAGGCGAAGGGCGAGCTGCGCACGCAGTTCGCGCATGTCATCGACGTGGCGCCGACCATCCTCGCGGCCGCGGGCATCCCCGAGCCGGTTTCCGTCGACGGCATCCAGCAGGATCCGATCGACGGGGTCAGCATGCTGCCGACCTTCAACGACGCCAAGGCGCCGGAAGTCCGCGAAACGCAGTACTTCGAGGTCATGGGCAACCGGGCCATCTATCACAAGGGCTGGACCGCGGTGACCAAGCACTACACGCCGTGGATTCCGAACGTGAAGCCCGCGCTCGATGACGACGAGTGGGAACTCTATGACACCACCAAGGACTGGACGCAGGCCAGGGATCTGTCGAAAGAGATGCCGGACAAGCTGCGCGAACTGCAGCGGCTGTGGATCATCGAGGCGACGCGCAACAAGGTGCTGCCCATGGATGACCGGATCTTCGAGAAGCTGAACCCTGATATCGCAGGGCGGCCGGTGCTCGTGAAAGGTAAGACCCAGCTGCTGGCCGGCGGTATGGGGCACCTTAGTGAGAACTGTGTCCTCAACATCAAGAACAAGTCGCACTCCGTGACCGCCCAGATCGTGGTGCCGCAAGGCGGTGCCGAGGGCGTGATCATCGCGCAGGGCGCCGATATCGGCGGCTGGAGCCTGTACGCCAAGGGCGGCAAGCTCAAGTACTGCTACAACTGGGGCGGCTTCAAGCACTTCATGATCGAGGGCGCTTCGGTCATGTCGCCTGGGGAGCATCAGGTGCGCATGGAGTTCGCCTATGCCGGTGGCGGGCTTGGCAAGGGCGGCAAGGTGACGCTGTATGTCGATGGCCAGAAGGATGGTGAGGGCGAAGTCGGCGCCACGCTGGCGATGATCTTCTCGGCCGACGATGGTCTGGATGTCGGCAAGGATGGCGGTTCGGCGGTGTCACCGGACTATGCGCCCGGCAACAATTCCTTCAACGGTAAGGTGAAGGGGGTGCAACTGGCGATCGACGAGGCCGCAGAAGACCTGGATCACCTGCTCGACCCGGTGGAAGTCATCAGGATGGCGATGGCCCGCCAGTAAGGGTCTGCTGACCGGCAGCCCGTGCAGGCTGCCGGAAAGGCAAGCGGCGTCGCTGTGATTGCGACGCCGCTTGCATGTTCAGTCGCCAGCTTTCGTCAGGCCTGCGCGGTCATGCCATGCAGCATCAGCCTGCGAACACTTCCATCGGAACCTTGAAGCGTTCGGACAAGGCCTTGATCTGCCGCAGGTTCAGCCCGCGCTTGCCTGCCAGAACCTCGGACACCACCGACTGCGTACCGACCTCGGGCAGGTCGCTTTGGCGGATGCCGTGCTCGGCCATCAACTCGCGCAGCAACTCGGACGGCGGCAACGCCGGCCACGGATGGACGCGTGCTTCGTACTCGCGGATCCGGTCGGCCACGATCGAGACCAGACCGAAGATCGGGTGCTCGTCGTTCTCGCCGAACTGCTCGAAGGCTTCGTCGACGAAGGCCAGCAGCTCGGCGTAATGCGCCTCGTCGCGGATCGGTGCGGACAAGCCGAGGGCGTCGTTGATGGCTGCCCAAGGGGCGAGGACGTCCGTGACGCTCATTTCCAGTCTCCTTCGTCGTAACTTCAGCTCTGCGCCACCATGCCGCTGTGGCGCAGCAGGGCGTCGACCCTGGGCTCGCGGCCGCGGAAGGCCTTGAAGGATTCCAGCGCCGGGCGGCTGCCGCCCACCGCCAGGATCTCGCGCCAGAAGCGTTCGCCGGTCTCGGGGTCGAGCAGGCTGCCGCGGCCGGCGCCGGCTTCCTCGAAGGCTTCGAAGGCGTCGGCCGACAGCACCTCGGCCCACTTGTAGCTGTAGTAGCCCGCCGCGTAGCCGCCGGCGAAGATGTGCGAGAAGCTGTGCGGGAA
>CZCA01000340.1_pt1 | contig 11216 bp, 12 predicted proteins | sample 591981 | NCBI WGS metagenome assembly CZCA01 (sample SAMEA3556810, study PRJEB10932) | anaerobic digester metagenome
CCTGCGCCAATCATGAGCACTCGATTTCCCGGCTTGACTCCGTACACATTCATGAGGGTTTGCGCAGCCCCGGCGCCATATACTCCCGGAAGATCATTATTAGGAAAGGAAAGCATCCGCTCAGAAGCCCCTGCAGCGCAAATAACCCGCTCCGGCTTAAGAAACTGAATGGAATCGTCTTTCTCGATAGCCAACGTCCCATCCTCGTAAAACCCTACAACCTGTGATTCACACATCACATCTACCGAAGGATCCCTCGAAACCTCATCTGCAAGGAGCTTTGCGATATCAATGCCCCTCATTCCTGCAAATTGCCCTCTGGAGCCAAAGAATTTGTGGGTTTGCTTAACAAGCTGCCCTCCGAGATTTACCTCGGAATCCACTAACGTAACATGGGCCCCCATATCGCGAGCTGAGATTGCTGCTTTGAGCCCTGCGGGGCCCGCCCCAACTACACATATTTCACTTGTCAGCAAGGAGGACACCCTTCCCTTTTTGAGTTATGACATTCATTCCTTCTCGTAATCTCTCAACACACACCCTCACATTAGGCCGTCCATCCACTGTCATCAAGCATGATGAACAATTCCCGATAGCGCAAAAAAAGCCCCGTGGCCTTTTCAGCTCAGGACTTTCTTTGAGGACTCGTACACCGGCTGCATGCAAGGCACAGGCTATTGGCTCGCCTTCGTACCCTTCAAGCTCTTTGCCGTCAAATGTAAAACGAACCTTTCTACCTTCCTTAAACTCCAGTATCGGATGGTGTTTGATCCTACCATCATCCATCACAAGGCCCATCCCTTCCATGGCTGAATTGATACCATACGCGCCAGAATTGGCATTAGAGGCAAATGCGGAGGTCAAAATGTATTGCATTATCTATTCGCGACATTACCGGAATATCCTTCGTCAGAAGAGGCGATTTGACTCGTTACCCGATTTTCAACATCTCTCTTGCATGTTGCATGCTTGTTGTGCTGGACTCAGGGTCTCCACCCAACATTCTTGCGATTTCCTTGACACGCTCCAAATCCTCTAATCCAGTCACAACTGTACAAGCGCGTCCGCCCTTGACTTCTTTGCCGATAGAGTAATGGATATCTGCCATGCAAGCTATTTGCGGCAAGTGCGTAACGCAAATTACCTGCCGGACCTTACCGATAGCTGCCAACTTCTCCCCGATGACGTTAGCAGTCCTACCCCCTATCCCTACGTCAATCTCGTCAAATATCAGTGTGCCCACTTCGTCCACGGATGCCAGAATAGACTTAAGAGCCAGCATTATGCGGGAAATCTCTCCGCCGCTGGCTACCCGTGCCAAAGGTTTCGCAGGTTCGCCGGGATTTGCTGACAAGAGGAACTCCACTGAATCAACCCCGTCTGCCTTGACAGCCAGCAACCTATCGCCCACAGGGACTCCTTCAGGATCTTCTCTTTCACTGAAATCGACTTCGAAAACGGAAGACCCCATGGCAAGCTCCTCCAGCTCGGAAGAGACACGCTTTCTTAGTATTTCTGCAGCCTGCACCCGGACATTGTGAAGCTCCTCTGAAACCCTACCTAAATCCAGACGGGTTTTGGCGATCTCTTTTTCGATAACAGCCAGTTCCTTGGCGGATGACTCAAGTTTTGTAATTTCGGCACCTATCTTTTGTCTATAATCCAATATCTCGTCAACAGTATCTCCGTACTTCCTTTTTAACCGCTGAATCGCAGCAAGCCTTGCTTCTGTCTCTGCGAGACGCGCAGGATCCCGATCCATGCCGTCTCTGTACACTCTGATCTGTCTGGATGCTTCTTCACATGCAGCTTGGGCAGTCTGCAGAAGCTCTTTCGCATCCTCCAGAGTATCGTCAATTCTAAGCACGGGTTCCAGTTCCTCGAGCGCAGAGCCAAGCCTGTCAATGACTCCTGGAATACCGTGATCTTCACCGTGAATTAAGGAATAAGCAAGCGACGATTTCTCATAAAGCTCATCTGCCGAAGCCAACACATCATGCACACGGGCTAAGGACAGATCTTCACCTGGTACAAGATTTGCTGCATCAATCTCTTCTGCCTCAAATTGCAGGAGATCAAGCCTCCGGGCGCGTTCTCGCTCACTTAAACGAAGCTCCTTGAGGTCAGCTTCAAGCTCACTGATCCGCAGGTAGTAGGCATTTACCTGCTCTCTAAGGCTTATCCCTTCCTCGCCTGAAAAGTTGTCGAGATACTCGATATGTTTTCTCTGTCTCAGCAAGGCTTGATGCTCATGTTGCCCATGAATGTCAACAAGATATTCTCCTATCTCAGCGAGCATGGCTTGGGTGACCGGACGGCCGTTCACTCTTCTTTGGCTTCTTCCTTCCCTCGATATGAGACAAGATATTACCACGGTATTATCGTCACCAAGCTCAATACCGAGATCAGCAAGGTTTATTCCCAAAGATGCCTCTTTTTTGACACTGAACACGCCATGGACGGTAGCTTCTTCGCATCCGGTTCGTATCAAATCTGAAGCGCCGCGTCCGCCGAGCAAGAGTGTTACAGCACCGATTATTATAGATTTTCCGGTGCCTGTTTCACCTGTAAGGACATTGAGTCCGGGGCCAAACTCGATCATGGCTTCTTCTACTAAGGCATAATTTTTGATATGGAGTTCAAGAAGCATGTAAATCCACCACCAGACTGCCTCAAGACGCAAATTGCATGTCTATTCGCCGGGTTGAGCCCTAAGTCTCGCGAACCTCTCCATAACACTTATTACCGCGGATTTTGGTTTCACAACTATGAGGATTGTGTCATCACCTGCGATTGTACCTACGATCTCAGGGATGCCCGCCTTGTCGATAACTGCTGCCACTGCATGAGCGTTGCCTGTCAGTGTTCTTACGACAAGAAGGTTCTCGCTGTAGTCAATAGACACCACAGAATCCTGAAACAGTCGTTTCATTCTGCGGTCAAAATCTTCAAAAGATCTCTCTTGCGGTGCAAAGTAGCGGTACTTACCACTACCGGTGGGCGCCTTGGTAATACCCAGCTCTTTGATGTCCCTGGACACAGTGGCCTGTGTCACTTCAAACCCCTCTTGCTCAAGACAGATGGCCAGTTCTTCTTGGGTTTCGATGGGTCTTGCACGTATGATCTCCAACACCTTTGCATGACGCTTGGCTTTAGATCTTCTCCGTCTCATTACACCTTACCCTCCGCAAGACGTGTCTTAAGAACTTCATAAAAATCCCTGTGTCCCAGCTTGATAAGGTATGTCTTCTCAGGTGCGGATCTTACCGCAACCTCATCTTGGTGCTCCAACCTAAACCCTACTTGCCCGTCAACGGTTAACATTACTTCTTCGCTCTGGGCATGTAGAACTATTCTCACATCATCCAGAGGAGATACAACAAAAGACCTTGCTCCAAGGGTATGTGGACAGATAAACGTCAATATCAGCATGTTCATGGCAGGGTTGACAATGGGGCCGCCTGCAGAAAGTGAATACCCTGTAGAACCTGTGGGGCTGGCTACAATAACACCGTCTGCAGGGTAAGTGCCAATGAGACTGGAGCCTACATACGTGTCCAATCGGATCATCCTGGCAAATGCCCCTTTGGTTATGACCACGTCATTGAGACCGACAAACTCCCTCACTACCCCTTCTTCTCCCCGCCTCACTTCAGCGTGAACCATCATCCTCTCTTCCACTTCGTAGTCGCCTGAAAGAATCTTGTCGAATGCAAAGTTCATGCCTTGGAGTTCTACTTCGGTAAGGAACCCTAAATGCCCTACATTGACTCCGAGAATAGGGATACCGGTTCCCGCCAGGCGGCGTGCGGCGTTTAAGAGAGCCCCGTCTCCGCCTAAAACCACCACTACATCCATCTTGCTTGCCAAATCTTCCTCACCGAACGAAGCTTCAGGAATGTTAAGATAATCAGCGGTTTCAGGATCAAGCAGTACTTGGACACCGCGCCCCGGAAGAGTCTTCAACAAGTCTCTTGCCGTCTGGATCGCAGTGTCTTTTCCAAGATGCACTATCAAGCCAAATCTCATTACCTCGTGTCTCCTTGCCAAGATCATGCGTTTCTAAGCTCCGTGTGGGCATCCTCAACTACTTTGGATATCACCTCAAGAGAATAAGAACTTGGGCTTTCGGCCTCTCTCTTTATAGCATACACTAAAAACTCGATGTTTCCTGCCGGTCCTGTAATCGGCGAGTACGTTAAACCTTTGATTTCCAGGCCTACATCTTCCATAAATTGTAATATATTCTGAATTGTGGCGATGTGTACCTTTGGGTCGCGAACGACTCCGCCTCTTTGCACCTCTTCCCTGCCTGCTTCGAACTGGGGTTTGATGAGGATAACAAGCCCTCCGTCATCTTTGAGGAATGTCAGTAGATGACTCAGGAATTTCACAACTGATATGAATGACACATCTATCGTGATGAAATCAACAGGTTCGGGAATTCGCCCAGGTTCAAGGTACCTGACATTTGTGCGCTCCAGGACAACGACTTTAGGGTTTTTCCGAAGCTCCCAGGCAAGCTGTCCGTATCCGACATCTATTGCATAGACTCGCTTAGCGCCGTGCTTGAGCAAGCAATCGGTGAATCCTCCTGTGGATGCGCCGATATCCATAGTCACTTTGTCTCCGACGTCAATCTCAAACACCTCGAGAGCCTTGATGAGCTTTTCGCCGCCCCTGCTTACGAAAGCCCTTCTTCCTTTCAAAGGTCTTAGCTCAATCTCTGAAGCAGACCTCACAAATGTGCCGGGTTTAGTCTCCGGCACACCGTCAACCATGACTTCTCCCGCCATTATGGCGCGACGGGCTTTCTCTCTGGTAGCTGCCATGCCTTTTTTCACCAGCAATACATCAAGCCGCTCTTTCCCGGGGCCGCTCACGGAATCTCCGCCTCGCACGTCTCTGTCGCACCTTCAATATTGCTTGCCACTGTCTGCCCAACTCCCCGGGCCATACTCACAGCGCCTCTGGGCTTACACAATCTCAAAGCAGCTTCAGCAATGCCAATGGCTGACAGTCCGCATTCCGCCAGTAAAATCTCACGTGGCCCGTGCGTCACAAAGTCATCAGGGATACCCAGGTGAGCAAAATCCACCTTTCCTTGAGTCTTTCGTGAGAGGATATCTGAAACCGCATTGCCTAAACCGCCGATAACGCTTGCCTCTTCAACGACAAGCGCCTTTTTGCATTTACTTGAAACCTTCAAAATCAAGGGCTCGTCCACCGGCTTCGCAAATCTGGCGTTTACTACAGCTGCTGAAATGCCTTTATTCCTCAAGATTGCTGCAGCATCCAACGAAGGATACACCATGCTTCCTAAAGCAATTATCGCTACATCCTGCCCATCCAGAAGAAGCGTGCCTCTTCCATATTCAATAGGCGGACACGCCTTAATTTTCTTCTCATCCATGGCAGATGAACGCGGGTACCTGAAAGCGCAAGGACCCTTCATGCCCAGAGCAAAGTCCAGCATGGAAACGAGTTCATCTTCATCCATAGGCGCCATGACAGTCATACCGGGAATACTCCTCAAAAACGCGATATCAAGATTCCCATGGTGAGTAGGACCGTCTTCCCCTACAAGCCCTGCCCTATCTACGGCAAAGACTACATGAAGACCTTGAAGAGCTACGTCATGGACGATTTGATCATAAGCCCTTTGCAGAAAAGTAGAGTAGATAGCGACTACAGGAATAAAGCCCTGACTTGCAAGACCTCCCGCCATAGTCACTGCATGCTGTTCTGCAATACCCACGTCAAAGAAACGCTCGGGATATGCTTTCATAAACGTATTAAGGCCTGTACCATCAGGCATCGCAGCTGTAATCGCAATAATGCGAGGATCCTTGGACGCTGCTCTCACCACAGCCTCGCCGAATATCTCAGACAGGCTCTTGGAACCACCGGATGCAAGTAATTTACCTGACGGCACATGGAACTTGCCTACTCCGTGAAAAGCCCTGGGATCCGCCTCTGCCTGAGGGTATCCTTTACCTTTTTTCGTAACTACATGGATCAGCACAGGGCCGCCCTTAGCCTTGGCATGCTGAATTGTGCGAATAAGGAGAGGGATGTTATGTCCGTCAAGTGGCCCTAAATAGGTAAAACCTAAATCCTCAAAGAGCATGCTGGGTATGACTAAGTATTTTAAGCTGCCTTTCAGCTTTCTCATGCTTTCGGAGACATCTTTTCCGATGAACGGGATGTTCTTGATAATCCGTTCCAGCTCACGACGGGCTTTTAGCAGATGAGGTTCTGTCCTGATCCGAGAAAGGTAGGATGCAAGACCTCCTACATTCCGGGAAATGGACATTTCATTGTCATTTAGCACGACGATGAGGTCTGTGCCAAGCTGACCGGCATGGTTCAAAGCCTCAAACGCCATTCCCCCGGTAAGGGAGCCATCGCCGATAACTGCAAGAACAGTAAAATCCTCATCTCTTAGATCTCTGGTTTCAGCAATACCGAGAGCTACTGATATTGAAGTGCTGGCGTGTCCTGTATCAAAGACATCATGCGGGCTTTCATCTGTTCTCGGGAAACCGCTGATACCGCCATACTGCCTCAGAGACGCAAATTCCTTAAGTCTCCCGGTAAGAATCTTATGGGCATACGCCTGGTGGCCTACATCCCAGATTACCTTGTCATTGGGACTCTCAAGCACAGTGTGAATAGCCAACGCCAGCTCGACTACTCCAAGGCTGGAAGCCAGGTGCCCTCCGGTCTTGGAAACGGTATCTATGATTTCCTCTCTGATTTCTCCTGCGACTTGCTGAAGTTGACTTAGCATAAGGTGTTTGAGGCCTTTGGGCAAATCCAGTTCGTCAAGAAGTCTTGTCACTATTCGACTCTCCTTCAGTATACTTTTTTGCCAGGCCACGACCCTTTTTCCTGTTTCCTGCTTTCTGGTCAGGCAATATGACAAGGCCTGCTGAGTCTTCCAACCAAGCCAAAACTTTGCCTACAACAAGAACAATTTCTTCGGCTCTACTGATCGCAGCATTCTTTCCCCAGGCCTTGCCCCCAACTGTAATGGCTGCGATAAGTCCTATGATAACCGTGCTTACCATTGTTTCGCCGTCAGGATTTGCATTCCTCCACGTCACCAATTCAATGGCGAGAGCAGCCCCTATGGCGCCACTGACAGTACCGGTCATATCGCCGATAATGTCATTGCAAAAGCTCGCCACATGGTCAGCGGATCTTGTCATACGGAGGGCTTGCCTTGCTCCGTACACTTTCTTCGATGCCATGGCATTCAAAGGCCGTTCTTTCGCAGCAGTTGTCGCAGTGCCGATTACATCAAAAATTACACCTATGCCGATTATCACAAGCAAAACAAAAAGCCCAAGAATCAACCCCACGCGGCCAAGGAGGATCTTGGACACAAAGCTCATCGCAATAGCCATAAAAAACGTAACAATTGCTACAGACAGAACCCGTGACACACGTGGGTTCACAACTACACCCACCTTAACTGTGCATCCGGGCAGGTGGTAACACTACAGGTAAATATTGTGGCTTTAGGTCCGGCAGGTTTTCCCTGCAGTACTCCCTTGCGTCACCGCTCGGGCGGTTTCCCGTTTACGACCGCAGCCCGAGGTCACCCTTAGGACGGCCGGACTACCACTTAGCTCACACTACAATCCCTATAATGTCCCTTTTACCTTTGGACAGTCTAGGAGTTTTCCCCAACAACACCTATCCATTTTCTAGCCTCTTTTGCAGTGAAAGTTTCATGCAACAAAGGACATGCTTCTTCAGGCCTGAAAAAGCGCGCCTGCAACCTGCAATCCCTCTCTCACCACTCAAGGCAGGCTACTCTACACCCAGCGCATGCTACTTGCGTATTCGCACCTAGGCGTAGGTTTACCCCCCGGCCGTGGCCGCGGCCTGCGCCGACTAGCCACAGGAGCGGGTCTCCGCGGGACAAGGGTCAACGCCTGTATGCCATTACAGATCGCCCTCATCCCTTAACCCCCAGCACCAACCCCCGACTGGGCGTCGGCAGCCGGCACCAGGGACTTCATCGATGTGCCGTTGACGGATTTTTAGGCCCGCCTTCAAAAATGGAGGCGCTGACTAGAATACTGCACCACCTACCCTGATGGACTTGATTATATCATATGCGAAATTTGCCATCAACTAAAGCCGAGAGCCCGGTCGGCAAGGCAAAGAAGCTCTTCTGCCTGCTTCCCATAGGGTTTTAGAACGTCAATAGCCGAAGACCACAGCTTTCGACCATACAGTCCTGCCTTTTTTATCCCCAGAATCCCGACAAAGGTCAAAGGACCCTCTTCGTCTTTGTCTTTAATGTCATCTTGAACCTGAAATGCGCGGCCGAATAATTCGCCGAAACGCGTAAGAGCTTCAAGCTCGCGGCTGCCCGCCCCGGCCACAATGGCGCCGCATCTTGTTGCAGCCCTAATCAAGGCGCCGGTCTTTAGATCGCTCAACTTCTCAATCCGGTCAATGCGGATATCAGTCGTAACCGGAGAAATGTCTATTACCTGTCCGCCCACCATACCCAGGCTTCCTGACGCAGAAGCCAATTCATTAACAATTCTAATTGCAGTTTCGGGGCCTAATAGCTTACAGGCCTCCTCTTTCGCAACTGTTTCAAACGCGAGAGAAAGCAACGCATCCCCTACGAGAATTGCTTCCGCCTCCCCGAAGGCCTTATGAACAGTGGGCAATCCGCGCCTAAAATCGTCGTTATCCATGGACGGAAGATCGTCATGGACAAGAGAATATGAATGTATCAGCTCTATAGCAACTGCAGGAAGCATGCTTCGCTTAAGCAATTGTCCCAAACCTGTAGAATCCCGGGCCTCCCAGCCTCCGGATCCTTCCAGGCCATGCCTTACTCTGCCTGTCATAATCGCACCAGACACGACAAGCAGCGGACGGATCCTTTTTCCCCCGGGGAATACCGAATATCTCATAGCTTTGTGGAGTGGTTCAGGATATGTATCAGAAGAAGGCAAAGCAGCATCCAGGGCATGATCTATCATCAGTTTCCAGTCATTAATTCCCTTCTCCACTACGACTCGTCCCCAACCCGAAAAGGTTCCGTAGCAAGCTTTCCGTCCTTTGTCTCAACAAGCTTTGCAATTTTCGTTTCAGCATTATCAAGCTTCTCTTGGCATGTTCTTACCAAGAACATCCCTCTTTCGAAAGTATCAAGGGATTCCTCCAGCCCGAGGGCGCCTGATTCCAGTGAGTCCACTATCTCTTCCAGTTGCTTCATAGCTTCCTCGAAACTAATGTCTTCAGCCTTTCCCACCTCTCGTCTCCCCCTCCTTGACAGACTTTACAGTAGCAGTAAAGCTCCCGTCTTGAAGCACCACTTCCAAGTCTTCTTCCGGCATCACCTGTCCCACACTGGACACAATACTCATGCCAGGTAGTGTTCTGATAAACCCGTATCCTCGGGCAAGAGTCCTTAAAGGGCTCAGACTGTCAAGCCGGCCTGCCAAAACCCTGAAATCTTCACGCTTCATAGAAAGAGTGCCTGCAATGAAATCACAAAGACGGTCACCGGCGAGAGAAAGACGCTGACGGTGATCCCTCGTCAGCTCCATTGGGAACCTTAAAACATGTGATCTCACTAACGACCTGAGGTTCCCTCTGTTATCAGATACCGAAGCCCGGATACCACTGTTAAGACGCAGATTAAGCTGAAAAAGGGTCTTTTCTAATTCACCCAGGTCAGGTACAGCCATTTCCGCAGCAGCGGACGGGGTCGCAGCCCGTCTATCAGCAACGAAATCAGCAATCGTAAAATCTGTCTCATGCCCTACGGCCGATATTACAGGAACCCCTGACTGAGCGATTGCCCTTGCAACTTTTTCATCGTTGAACGCCATGAGGTCTTCAATGGAACCCCCACCTCGTCCAACAATGACAACATCAATAAAGCCGGCTCGATTCACCAAATCAAGAGCTTGGACAATACTCTCGGGAGCGCCGTCGCCCTGAACAAGTGCAGGAACAACAAGAACTGTGACACCTGGCGCGCGCCTGGTAATGACTGTGATCACATCTCGCACGGCAGCCCCTGTAGGAGAAGTCACAACTGCCACAACTCTCGGAAATTCCGGCAGTTCCTTCTTCATGGAAGGCGAAAAAAGTCCTTCCTTATCCAGCTTCTCCTTAAGTTGAAGAAAAGCCAGATATAAAGAACCTGTTCCGGAAGGCATCATATCTTCAACATAGATTTGTACATCGCCGAATCTCTCATACATGCCTATAGCGCCATATGCGAATACTGACATTCCATCTTGAGGCATGAATTTGAGATGAGAGTTTTGTGACCTGAACATCACGCATCTCAGTCTGCTTGACTCATCCTTCAGACTGAAATACATATGTCCTGAAGAGTGCAGGGTAAAATTGGAGACTTCGCCTGTTATCCAGACACCTTGAAGAAAATCATCACTCTCTATAAGTGCTTTTATGTACTTGCTTACTTCAGAAACCGAATATGCAGCCAGCATCTATTCTTCCTTCATCTCCCGCGCCAGCTTTCCTAAGATACCGTTTATGAATTTCCATGACTCGTCATCACCGTATTTCCGTGCAAGAGTCACCGCCTCATTTATCGCCACATTTATAGGGATATCATCAAAGAACAAGATCTCATAAACTGCAAGTCTGAGAAGATTTCGATCCACTGCTCCCATGCGATCCAACGTCCAACCGATGGCAAGACGGGAGATGGTATCGTCAATAGACTCGAGGTTTCGAAGGGTTCCAAGGACAACACAACGAATATAATCGAGATTCCGGCATCCGCAAGCCTTATCGCTGAGTGTAGTCTCGATGGCGGTTTCAGGCCTCATACGCCCGACATCTACCTGAAAAAGTACAATAAATGCTGCCTCTCGCGCATCCCTCCTTGTCAAAGCAATCACCCTAGCCTCCCACGTTCAACGTTAGCGTTCATCCGGCGGGAGAAAGTCTTCCAAAAAAATGTCATTAGTGTGTTTTCTTCCTCGATCAATATAATTACCGGCAAGGTAACCTACTCCTATGCAAGCAGCCAAATAGAGTCCGGCAATAGGACCTAAAACTACCATTACCAATCCAACGATGAATCCTAGAATCGTCCCTATTAGCTTTCCCGGATGTCTAATAAGAGCGACACGCAAGAAATCCCGCAACCCGGGCTGCATTAATTTGCACCTCTTTTCCTATCTGGTCCACATGAG
>CZCA01000541.1_pt1 | contig 11207 bp, 8 predicted proteins | sample 591981 | NCBI WGS metagenome assembly CZCA01 (sample SAMEA3556810, study PRJEB10932) | anaerobic digester metagenome
GCAACAACACCGGCCCCGGAGCTGCAGACGACGGCGCAGGCGTAATGCTGGGCGGAACCAATACCCGACCCTACTTTGAAGACAACGAAATCTATGGCAACTACTGCGGATTGTACATAGGCGAAAACCCAAAACCCGTGCTGGGTGACCTCGCATCCGACCACGAATGGGCCGGCGGAGGCAACCAAATCTACGACAATATCGACGCAAACAACGTCCCACACAGCATCGTTTGCTTTTCCTACACCGACCCCAGCATCGTGATCAAAGCAGAAAACAACTACTGGGGCACCAACGATCCCGCCGAGATCAATATCAGCATTACCGACCAACTGGACGACCCCTCCCTGCCTCTGGTAGACTACGATCCCTGGCTGGCCAATCCACCCTCAAGCACCAGCATCAGTGGCACAGTTGTCAGTAGCCCCCTATATGATCTGTGCAACTGCACCCTGATGGTCGTAGGAGTCGCATCCGGAGAGATTTATCACAGCTTTCCCGTGGAGTTTGACACGGAATTCAGCTTTGGTCTCGAAGTCGATGAAGACTTTTACGTGGTAGCAAATGCGTATTTGGCAAACTTGGATTTGCCTGCCTGGGCTGCTGCTGGAAGCTATTTCGAGATTGCCACTTTCGAGCCGGGTATGGAGCATTCTCTCGCCGTTGTCTTCAGTGGCAGCCACAACGCCTGGCACAAATACACCATCGGCTCTCCCATCCACGAGGGCGAACGCGATATCTATCCCGTACAGCACCAATTCTTTGTATTTAAGCCGGATTACACCAACTGGCTTTATGATGAGGGAGACTACCGCTACATCCACTCCCACACACGTCATCATGAGGATGGCGATACAGAATTCACCTTCCCTGCAAACTCCACCTACTCCAAAATCTTCAATATCCAGTTCAACGACACCTGGCAACGCCATGAGATCATAGACGATACCGGAACCATCAGAACCAGCAATATCAGCTATCTGAAGCTGGAAGATGGAGTGGACTATGAGTTCTCAGGCCTCGCTTTCATCCAGGTGGACACCGAGACCGGCGAGTTTATTAGCCTGACCGATCGTGGGGTCTACGCTACTGTCACCTACATCTACAACCAGGATGGCTGCCTCTGCGAAGTGCAAAGCTGCCCCGGAAATGCATTTGACTTCCCCCTGCAGACAGGCTTAGAGCTGACGCATGATGTCGAATGGTACACCTACTCACGCCCAAACGGCCTTTCCTACGACTTGGACAAATATCTCGATCAAAAGATTCTGGAACTATACTGGATACCACCGCTTAACGATCTGGTGCACGAGTGGACGCACTACAACATCTATGCATTCGACGATCTGGTAGCCAGCACAGACAGCTTCACGCCCCATATCTTGCTGACAAACCCTGTGCATAATGCCCACTACCATGTGACTGCAAGTGATGGAACCAATGAAAGCAATGCAAGTCCGATCATCTGGGTTACAGGGGTCTCAAACGACGATCCCATCATGCCGCCCACCACCTTGAGCGTCTATCCCAACCCCTTCTCATCCGGCGTGGTCAATATCAAGCTGGATGATCCGAAGAAGCAAAGCGGCAGCTTCAGCGTTTACAACCTGCGTGGCCAAAAGGTATACACGCAGGACTTTGCCAAAGACGAAGGCGCAGAGCTTTCCTGGAGCGGCAAAGACCAAAAAGGCCGCAATTGCGGCAGCGGCATCTACCTGCTGAAAGTGAACTTGCGTGATGGCAGACAATTTACTAAAAGAATGGTTAAAATGTAAATCTCTCCTCCTCAAACTCGAGCCAGCTTTCACCCCAGAGCTGGCTCTTTTTTTTGGGTAGCCGGAGGTCGCCGTGGCGACTTCGTCGCAGTTGTGAGTTGTGAGCAGCTGCGCAAGTGATTGGGATGCGGGTGGTTGTGGGGTTTAGAGCAGCAAACTTCGTTTGCTTGCGGCGCTTTGGCAAGCTCCGGCTACCTGGCTTCGCCGACTTTGAGGATGCGGATGATTGTGATGTGGATACGCACGGTTTTTGGGCTCCTGTTCAATTAGGATGGGCAGGTGTGACGAGACAAGGGCGCAGTTGCCGGTTGTTGATGGGAAATCTCTCCCCTTAAGGGCCAAAAATTGTTTTCAAAAACCCGATCCTTGACTCAACATTTGACTTTTCGCAAAGGTTGACCTCCCCTCGGGACTCCCTGCCTCCCATTTGCGTAACCCTTGGGTTTTCCATGGGTTACTTGTGGATCCCAAAGGAGACCCATAGGAGCCCCTAAGGGAGGCCGCATGAAATCGACGTTTTAGAGGGCGGATTTGTTTGCAAAATACAAGGGCTGAGGTCAAATATTTCAGAGAGGCCCTCTCTCTCCGGTGTCTGGTAGCGGAAGCGAACACCTACCATTTTGATAGGAGATCGGTTATTTAATTTTGGCACACAATTTCCTTTTTGCCCGCCTCTTTTAGATGAATCTCAAATTATCAATTGACATAAACAGCCCTTTTGATTCTGTGGTAGAAAATAACTATCTGCGTATGCGCAAAAGTCTTAAGGAGATTAAATGCCATATATTTCCAATACAGAAACTCAACGGCAAGCCATCTTGAAAAAGATTGGTGTAGCCTCTTTTGAGGAGTTGTTGGCAGCCATTCCACCCAAGATGCGCCTTCAAGGCAGCTTGAATATGGATGAACCCTACAGCGAGCTTGAGATCACCCGTAAGGTGAAAGAGCTCACCTGCAATGATGTTTGCAGCGGGGTTGCCAACTCCTTCCTGGGCGCTGGGGTCTATGATCATTTCATTCCCGCAGCGGTCGATACCATCGTGTCGCGGCCCGAATTTTACACCGCTTACACTCCCTATCAGGCGGAGGTGAGCCAGGGCACATTGCAATATATTTATGAATATCAGACGATGATTTGCGAGCTTACCGGCATGGAAATCGCCAATGCTTCCATGTATGACGGCGCTTCGGCGATTGCGGAGGCCATTTTGATGGGAGCGAGGAAAAACCGTCTTTATAAAGCCATCATCCCCGAGACCCTGCATCCTGAATACAAAAAAGTGATCCAGATCTACACCGAAGGTTTGAAGATCGAGCTCATCACCGCTCCCATGAAGAATGGAGTGGTAGACCTCGAGGCGCTGGAAGCTTTGATGGATGAGAGCGTGGGCTCGGTGATCCTGCAGACTCCCAACTTCTTTGGCAACCTGGAAGCGGGTGAGGCGATCGGCAAGATCGTGCACAAATATCCCAAGGCGCTCTATATCGTGTGTGCCAATCCCATCTCCCTGGCCATCCTCAAGGCTCCTGCAGCTTACGGAGCGGATATCGTGGTGGGAGAGGGCCAGGTTTTGGGAAACAATATCAACGTGGGCGGGCCGCTGTTTGGCTTCTTTGCCACCAAACTGGATATGGCGCGCCAGATGCCCGGCAGGATTGTGGGCGGCACGCTGGATAAAGAAGGCAACCGTGCCTATGCGCTCACTTTGCAGGCGCGGGAACAACACATCCGCAGGGCCAAAGCCACCTCCAACATCTGTTCAAACCAAAGCCTCTGCACCTTGGCGGCGGTGGTTTATATGTCGCTGCTGGGCAGGGAAGGCCTCAAGGAAGTGGCAACTCAGAGCGCTCAGAAGGCACACTATTTAGCCGGCGAGATCGCCAAGATAGACGGCTTTTCGCTCACCTTCCCCAATGCCACTTTCTTCAATGAGTTTGTGGTCAATACACCGGTTCCGGCTGCTGAGATCGTGGAAAAGCTCTATCCGCAGGCCATTTATCCCGGAGTAGATATGGGTCGTTTTGGTATGCCGGACAAGCTGATGATTGCCGTGACGGAAAAGAAAACCAAGGCGGATCTGGATGCCCTGGTGAATGCACTCAAGGAGGTAAGCCGTGTCTAAGACTATATTTGAACACTCCACGCCCGGGCGCAAGGGTTACACCCTCCCCAAGCGTGATATAGATATCCCCCTGGGCGATATTATCCCTCAAGAATATCTCAGGGAAAGCGACGCCCGCCTGCCGGAAGTGAGTGAGCTGGACGTGATGAGACATTACATCATGCTCAGCCACAAAAATCACTTTATCGAGAAGGGTTTGTACCCGCTGGGCAGTTGCACCATGAAATACAATCCCAAATCACACGAGGCGATCGTGCGTCAATCCTGTTTTGCCAATGCGCATCCCTATCAGCCGGAAAGCACCTTGCAGGGCTCTTTGGCCATCATGTATGAGCTGCAAAAAGACCTGAGCGAGATCAGCGGCATGGCGCAAGTGACGCTGCAACCTTCGGCCGGGGCACAGGGCGAATTTACGGGTATCAAGATCGTAAGCGCCTATCACAAGGCCAAAGGCAATACACACAAGACGAAGATCATCATCCCGGACAGCGCCCACGGCACCAACCCTGCCACTTGCTCGCTGGTGGGTTATGATGTGGTGGAGCTCAAGAGTGATGCCAACGGACGCTGTGATATCGAACACCTCAGAAGCATTGTGGACGACAGCACCGCCGGCTTTATGCTCACCAATCCCAGCACTTTGGGCTTGTTTGAGACGCAGCTGGAAGAAATTGCCCAAATCATCCACGGTGTGGACGGCCTCATCTACATGGATGGAGCCAATATGAATGCGCTGTTGGGCATTGTGCAGCCGGGCAAGATCGGCTTTGACATCGTTCACTTCAATATCCACAAGACCTTTTCCACGCCGCATGGTGGCGGTGGTCCGGGCAGCGGTCCTGTGGGAGTGGTGGAAAAGCTCGTCCCCTACCTGCCTGTGCCTATAGTAAATAAAAACGAGGACGGCTATTATCTGGATTATTCCCATGCTGATACCTCCATTGGCAAGCTGCACACCTTCTACGGCAACTTTTCCGTGATGGTGAAGGCATATGTATACATCAAGATGTTGGGTGCCAAAGGCTTGCGCAGGGCCGGCGAGAATGCGATCATCAACGCCAACTACCTGATGGCACGCCTGAAAGATTATTATCACATCACACATCAGGAATATTGTATGCATGAATTTGTGGCAGACTCCTCCTGGCAGAAAAAAGAGAATAAAGTGACCACTCTGGACATCGCCAAGAGGCTGTTGGATAAAGGCTTCCATGCACCAACGGTGTACTTCCCGCTCATCATCCCGGAAGCGATGATGATCGAGCCGACGGAGACGGAATCCTTGCAGAGTTTGGACGCTTTTGCCGATGCCATGATAGAAATTGCGCAGGAAGCCAGGGAAAATCCAGAATTACTGTTTGAAGCCCCGCTCACCACGCCGGTGCGTCGCGTCGATGACGTCCGCGCCGTGAAGGTGCTTGATCCCAAGTTCAGCTTTGATGCTGAGGCGTGACGCTTCAAATCCATATTTTAGGAGAAAAGAAAATGAAAAGATTAGTGATCGCCCTCATTTTAGTGGGCACTCTCAGCTTGGCCTTTGCCCAAGCTGTAAAACTGGGTTATGTAGATACCGACAGGATCCTCTTTGAGAGCAACGAGGCTCAGGAGATCCAAAGGTTGTTCAATCTGGACAAACAAAACTGGACCAATCAGATCCGCGCCATGGATCAGGAAATCCAAAGAATGGAGCAGGATTTTGAGATAGATAAACTCACCAAAAACGATGCGGCCAAGCGGGAAGCGCAGAGCCGTATCGACGCCAAGAAAGCGGAAGCGGGGCGGATGTTGGAAGAGTATTTTGGTGAAGGCGGCAGGGCGGAACAGCGCTATCGCGAGCTCATCGATCCACTCACCACCAAGATCCAAAACGCCATCATCAAGATAGCTGAAGACGAAAAATATACCATGATCTTCGATAGCAGCTATCCCACGCTGATCTATGCCATTCCGTCTGTTGATATCACGGATATCGTGCTCACCGAAATCAACAAAGATACGCTGCCACCCAGTGATCTGAGCATACCCACGGATGAAGGCAAGACCGCAGAAGAAGGCAAAACTGAAGACACAACCGAGCTAAACAAAACCGAAGACCCAAATAAAACCGAAGAGCCCAAAAAACCCTAAATGAAGAAGTTTTCAAAAGCACTCGACACCGGGAACTTGGCCGCCCTGCCGCAGGTACGCTATGAGGGCGATCCCAACCTGGTGATCAACAGTGCCAGCACGCCTCAGGAGGCAACTAAGAGCTCGGTGATTTTCTTGGAAAACGAGAAGCTTTTTGAGGCGGTGGAGCAGTCCGAAGCAGGGCTGATCATCACCACACCAGAGTTTGCGCTCAGGCTTGAAGGGCGCAATCTCCTGATCACGGAAAAGCCGTATTTTGCCATGATGGTGATCCTGGAAAAGTGGCTGGCACTGGAAAAACCGAAAGAACCCGGCATCCACGCAAGCGCTGTCATCGCTTCCGATGCGGTGGTCTGCGAAAGTGCGAGAGTGGAAAGCGGTGTGACAATCGGCAGCGGCAGCGTGATCGGCGAAGGCTGCATCATCGAGGCCGGCTGCGCCATAGGCGACAACGTGAAGATCGGCGCCCACACCCATCTTTATCCCAAAGCGGTGATCTATGATGAGTGTGAGATCGGCGCACACGTGATCATCCATTCCGGAGCGGTGATCGGAGCCGATGGCTTTGGATTTGCGCTCATCGAGGGTGTGCAGCGGAAAATCCCCCAGGTGGGCAACGTCATCATCAAGGATTATGTGGAGATTGGGGCCAATAGCTGCGTGGACAGAGCCACCCTGGGTTCCACCATCATCGGTGAGGGAACCAAGGTGGACAACCTCGTGCAGATCGGCCACAATTGCGTGATCGGCAAGGGTTGCATCCTCTGTGGACAGGTGGGCCTTGCCGGCAGCACCATCCTGGAGGACTATGTGTATCTGGCGGGGCAAGTGGGAGTGGCCGGGCATCTTACCATTGGTGCCAAAACAGTGGTGGGTGCGCAATCCGGGGTAACCGGTGATTTGCCTCCGGATAGCACATTGCTCGGTATGCCAGCCACGGATGTGGGCCAAATGAGACGCATCCTGGCGGTGCAAAAGTATCTACCGGATATGTATAGAGACTATCTGGCACGACAAAAAGAAAAGAAGCATCAGGAGTGATAAAATGATAAAAGAACATAAAAACACAATAGCGAGGGAAGTATCTTATACGGGGATTGGCCTGCATAGCGGCGAGGTAAGCACCATCCGCTTCAAGCCCGCAGGCAAAGATGAAGGCATAGTATTCGTAAGGGTGGACCTGCCCGGCAAGCCGGAAATCCCTGCGGATATAGACCACGTGGTGGATATTTCCAGAGGAACCACCATCGGCCTGGGTGGAGCTACCGTGGGAACCATCGAACACGTGCTCTCTGCCATCAAAGGTATGAATCTGGACAACGTCCGCATCGAAATCGACGGCCCCGAAGCACCCGTGGCAGATGGGTCCGCACTCGTCTTTGTGAACCTGCTCAAGGAAGCAGGCTTCGTCCAACAGGATTCTGAAAGGGTATACTTCGAGCTTGATAGTCCCATCAGCTTTTCCTCCCCCGAAGAAAACGTGGATGTAGTGATCGTGCCTTCAAACGATCTGAAAGTTACCTTCATGATAGACTACAAGCACCCCTACCTGGGCACACAATACACCTGGCTGCCCAGCCTGGACGTCTATGAAGATGACTTTGCCGGAGCGAGAACCTTCTGCTTTATCAAAGAAATCCTCCACCTCAAAGAACAGGGACTCATCAAAGGCGGATCGCTGGATAACGCTCTCGTGATCGGCGAACCCGATATGAGCGAAGAAGAATTGCAACACCTCAAAGACGTCTTTGGCTATCACAAGGAAATCACCGTGGGCGAAGAAGGGATACTAAACAACCATAAGCTCCGCTATTACAACGAGTTTGTACGCCATAAAGTGGTAGACCTCCTGGGAGACATCGCACTCTTGGGCATACCCATCAAGGGACATATCCTGGCAGCACGCAGCGGACACAAAACAAACGTGGAGCTGGTGAAAAAACTCAGACAAATCCAAAGGAAACAAGAGCTGCAAAAGATGTATCAGAAAAAGGAGTCCTCGGAAGTGGTCTTCGATATCAATGCCATCATGCGCATCATCCCGCATCGCTACCCCTTCCTCCTTGTGGATAAGATCGTGGACTTTGTGCCCAATGAATCCATAGTCGGCATCAAAAACGTGACCATGAACGAGGAATTCTTCCAGGGACACTTCCCCGGACATCCCATCATGCCGGGCGTGCTGATCCTGGAAGCAATGGCGCAGGCGGGAGGCATCATGCTGCTCAACAACCTGGAAAATCCGCAAGATTATGTGGCTTACTTTGCCTCCATCGACAAGGTCAAGTTCCGAAAGCCCGTCCTGCCGGGTGATACGCTGCGCTTTGAAATGAAAGTAATGTCGCTCAAACGCACCCTCTCCAAAATGCGTGGAGAAGCGTTTGTGGGCAACGATAAAGTGGCCGAGGGAGAATTTATGGCCATGATACAGGAAAAGAACAAATGAGTCAAATCCACCCAACCGCTATCGTGCACCCAAGTGCCGAGATTGGCGATGATTGCGTCATTGGGCCCTGGTGTTATATCGGGCCCAAGGTGAAGATGGGGCGCGGCAATCACCTGATCGCATCCGTCACCATAGACGGGAATACCACCTTGGGCGACGAAAACCGCATCTTCAGCCACGCCGTGATAGGAACGGAGCCCCAAGACCTCAAGTATGCCGGCGAGGATACGCGCCTCGTCATCGGCAGCAGAAACCTGATCCGGGAATATGTGGCCATCAACCGCGCTACAGACCTGGAAGAAGATACCGTGGTGGGAGATGGCAACCTCCTGATGGAATATGTGCACGTGGCGCACAACTGTCAGGTGGGCAGCAACTGCGTCATCGCCAATGTGGTGCAGCTGGCCGGGCACGTGCACGTCCACGACTTTGCCATCATCGGCGGAATGACCGGTATCCACCAGTTTGTGCATATCGGTACGCATTGCTTTGTGGGCGGTGCATCTGCCGTCAAAAAAGACATCGCCCCCTATACCCGGGGTGAAGGAAACCCATACCAAACCATAGGTTTAAACAGCGTGGGCTTGATGCGTAAAGGCTTTAGCTCCGAGACGATAGAGGCGATCAAGCAGGTCTACAACCTCTTCTACCGCAAAGGGATGAACGTCTCTCAAGCACTCGCAGCCGCCGAAGCTATGGAAAACCTGATCCCAGAACAACGGGTCTTTATCGACTTCGTCAAAAACGCTGATAGAGGACTATCCACCTGAGATATGGCTGTCGAATCCTATCTGTAAATCGGGAGCATGAATGAATGGAAAATAGGATCTATGAGTATCTGAGCGTGTTTATCATGTCTTGGCTGCTGGTGTATGGGCTCACGCCCTTCATCATGAAACTGGCGCTCTGGACAAACGTTGTGGATAAACCTCAGGGTCGCAAAAGCCACGCAAAGGTCACCCCGCTGATGGGTGGCTTGAGTGTCTTTATCGGCTTTTTCCTGCTCTGCATCTATGATGTGGCTATCTCGGCAGGACGCTACTTTGACCTGCCCATGGTGGGCTATCTGGCAGGTTCACTACTCATCATGCTCATCGGGCTCTGGGACGATAAATGGCCCATGAATCCTTATGTGAAAATGCTGGGACAGGTGGTGGTGAGCCTCATCTTTATCTTCAGCAATTTCACCATGAACGAGCTCAACCTGATGGTTGGCAATGCCTATATCTCCATCTTTTTGATGTTGTTGTGGATGGTGGGCCTGATGAATGCGCTCAACTTTTTAGACAACATGGATGGGCTTTTGAGTGGCATGGCCGGCATCCTGGGCTTGGGATTCTTTGCTTTCAGCCTCACCAGCACCACGCAGACCAATCAGGAAGCCATGGCGTTGATCGGGCTGATCTCGCTGAGCTTTTCCGGCAGCGTCCTCGGCTTTTTGCCTTACAACTTCAATCCCGCAAAGATATTCTTGGGTGATGCCGGCAGTATGTTTATCGGCTACTTCCTCTCGTCCATGGGCATCCTCATGGCCAGACTCGCAGGCAACCGCTACAACGACAAACTCTTCTTCTTGATGCCTGTGCTGCTGCTCAGCTTTGCCATCTTTGATATCGTCTTCGTGAGCTATACCCGGCATAGAGACGGACGCCACGTGATGCAGGGAGGCCAGGATCACACCACACACCGCATCCGTAATGTGCTCAAAAGCGTCAAACTCACCGCCCTGATCGTCTATGCCATCAACGTGTTGATCGTGCTCACCTCCATCATCGTGTTCATCATCGGCTCACGAGAGCTGCTGCTGGCCACCACCGCTCTGTTTGTCTCCTTCTTCCTCTTCTTTGGCTACAAGCTGGATCAGGTGCCGGTCGTCATTTACCCAAACCAGAAAAAGGAAAACTCGAGGTAGCGACTGTGGAATTCATTATCTTTGGTTCCGGTTCCGGACTGCCCGTTCTGGATAAAGGGCTCAGCAGCATTTACGTGGAGCACCAGGGCAAGAAGCTGCTTTTTGATTGTGGAGAGGGCAGCAGCTATCATCTATTGAGACACGGGCTCTGCCAGGATGAGATCGACGCCATCATCATCAGCCACTACCATCCCGATCACGCCACGGGGCTGTTGATGCTGATCCAGATGCTGTATCTGCAACAGAGAAGCAAGCGGCTGCAGGTCTTTTTGCCGGAGCGTGTTGCGGATTTTGAGGCTATCCTGCAGTTCCATTATACCTTCAAGCAAAGATGGCCTTTCGAGCTGCATCTGCATCCCATGGAAGAGCTTCCGCACATATACCCCCAGGTGCAAATCCATCTCACAGACCATCTTGAGGGCTACAAAGACATCATCCAAGAGCTGGGCCTGCCCAATCAGATGAAATCCTGGGCCTTCCGGGTGGATAACTGGGTCTATAGCTCCGATATCGAAACCACAGACTGCCTGGCACCCATACTCCAGGACCTCGATACCCTGGTGGTGGATGCCCTGCATCCCAAGCTGGAACAGATCCTGAAACTCAAAAGATACAGGATCAGACAAATCATTCTCAACCACGGCCTTTCACCTGAACTGGATGAATGGCTCCAAAACAACGAACATGGAAACTTCATCGTGGCAGAGGAAAATGTCCCGTATCACATCTAAACAACTGCTCAAGTATCTCGCCGGCCTCTGTGTGTTGCTGCTGCTGAGTGCCTGCGAGGTCAACCGCCTGCGCAGCATCGAAGAACACTATCG
>CZCA01000597.1_pt2 | contig 11205 bp, 9 predicted proteins | sample 591981 | NCBI WGS metagenome assembly CZCA01 (sample SAMEA3556810, study PRJEB10932) | anaerobic digester metagenome
ATCCAACCACGTCTATTCCTCCACCGAGGCCGTGCGGCTGCGAGCCGCACCTACGCCACGCCTCCGCTTCAACCGTAGACGCCGCTCGCAGCGGCGTGGTCTCATTCTCCCCACAACGCGCATCCAACCACGTCTATTCCTCCACCAAGGCCGTGCGGCTACGAGCCGCACCTACGCCACGCCGCCGCCCCTACCGTAGACGCCGCACGCAGCGGCGTGGTCTCGTTCTACCCACAACGCGCATCCAGCCACGTCTATTCCTCCACCAAGGTCTGCGGCTGCGAGCCGCACCTACGCCACGCCGCTAGGTTCTCTCGAAATGTCAATCCCGATCCGCCTCGGACTCGTGCCAGTTGTAATCTCGAATGGATAGCGGAAGCTCCCACCCCCATTTCTCCGGATAGACGCCTCGCGCCTGCCATATCGCATAACTGGAATAGGGCCAATCTTCGGGCCGCAGCACGAGACCATGCTTCACAGGGTTGTAGTGGATGTAATCCAGATGACGCTGGAAGTCTTCTTCATCTCGAATCACGTGATCCCAGAACCCCTTTTGCCAAAACTTCATCTTGCCGGTGATGCCAAGCATGGCTTTGTAGTCTTTGGTGAAATTCGGCTTGAGCGAGTGCATGATGGCGCTAAAATTGCTTGTTCCGGTCGGGTGCATCATGATGTGAAAGTGATCCGGTAAGAAGCAATAGGCGGTCATCGAAAAAGGATGAAGGCGCTTCGTCGCGTGCAAGTTCTGCCGCAGCAGGTCAACAAAATGGGGCTGCTCAAAAACCGGTATACGGCGATACACGACCTGCGTCATGAAAATTGTGGCGCCGGGCGCATAGTAACGGCGAATACGGCTCATTGCTTCCCCATCACTGTGTTATCAAGCCGAATGCTTATGCCCTAATCTCCGCGCAGCAGAAGCTCTGCCCAGCGCGCAGCAACGCCTAACGGTTCGACCATCTGATAGTTGTTGCGCTTCACCTGCTCACTCAACTCTGCCAGCCCATCCTTCACTGTTGTGTTCTGCTTGTTGCGCTCCTCCATCCGTCTGAGGGTGTACGTGATGCGCCACATCCAGCGTCCCCACACCGTTTGTGGGCCGTTTGCCCAGTCGCTGTCTGCTTGAACGCGACGGTGAGCATTGCGGGCGGTTCGATATTCGCCGTAGAAATCGGTCAATTGCCGCGCCAGCGCTTTGGGTGCGCCGTGCTCCGACAACCTCACCAGCTCGTGCATCAGCCCGTGCACAGTGGCATAGTTTGGCACAGCGTCTTCGGCTTCCTTGCCAAACTGCGTCCACGGCAACGGCTCATTGAGAAAGCAGATCGCATCCTTGCGTTGCCACTTGACGCCATCCCACCAGCGCAGCGACTTCGCCTGTTCTTCGGCATCGCCCGCATCGCGCGCCGCCTGGTACAGAGGATACTTGCCGCCTACCAGCGCGATGCCGCCGCTGGCGTGAATACCGGGATGTTCAGCTGCATAGCGCGTCAGGTCGCGTCGCACAGCAACCGCCAGTTCCACCACCGCATCCCAACTGCCCACAAAGAAGAGATCATCGCCGCCCGCGTAGATGGCGTAGAGCCGTCCTCCTTGCTCTGGCGGACGACGCGTAGCCTGGTTCACCGCCTCAGCCAGCTTCGCCACCCAACCTTCGAAATATAGACTGATAGCAAAACTTAGCATCGCCACGCGTGAGAGCGTCGCCTGCTTCCCTAGGCCCTCTTGGAAGAGCGCGCCGAGGTTGTCCACATCCATGCGCAGGACGCCCAGGCGCTGAATGCCGTGCGACCAATGCTCCAATACGCTGAAGGGCTTGACCCGATCGGCGGGTGGAAGTTGCCGGCGTTCTACATCTGGAAATCTTTTGTCTTCCATCAACGCCTGGCGCTCGTCGAAGGTGAGGATCGGCGTCGTGTTGACAAACAGACGGCGCCCCACCGCAGTCTGCGCAGCAGGTTTCAGTGCCGTCAGCGCATCATCGTCAAGCGCCAGCAGCACGCTGCGTGCGTCACTTTGCGCTGCGTTCGGCGCCTTGTCGAAAAGCGTAATCTCCATCTCGAATGCCGCCAACACATCGCGCCAGCTTCCAGGCGGAGTCGTCAGATCGGGCGTCAGCGGGTTGGCTGCAGGTGCGCGCTCGGTCAACCGCAACCAGCGCGCCCGCCGCAAGTCATCGCCCAGCTCCTCAAACGCCAGGCAGGAGGGGCATTTGTACACATCCTCTGCATCTGAGCTGGCGCGCTTCGCTTTGGTGCCAGGATGCTCCAGCCCGCAGACCTGACATTGCTGCTCCTTGTGTCCGCCGTGATCGAGAGGGACAAACAGTTGCGCCAGCTCTGCTGCCTCCAACTCACTGAAGCGACGCAGCTTGGCTTGCTGGATACGCTCGTGCAGCCGGCCCCACGCCTTGCTGATTTCGCCGCCGAAGAAATCTACGCCGCGCAGCGGCAGCCCTGCCACCGCCACGTACAGGGCGCCGCGATGATGCTGAAGCAACGCATAGCTGATTTCACGTTGAATTTCTGTCAGGCTGGCAAGGTCGTCTGGCCGCGCCAGCAAGTAAAAGTTGCCGCCGCCGACATAGATCAGGTTGGTGATGGGCAGCTTGAGCCGACGCAACACGTAGCGGGCGATTGCTTCGGTGAGCAATTGCAGGTAGAAGGAGCGCCCGCGCAGGGAAGGCGTCGCCCCGCGCGCGGTGATGGTGTAGATGAAATCCTGCACGCCGCTGACGTCGCCGCCCACGAGCAACGCCACGTCAAGCTGGCTCTCCTCGCCTTCGCTGTCCAATTGTTTCAACCACGCCTCGTCGACGTCGGGGCGGTCGAGCACGGCGGCCAGCGCAGCGGTCATGCGGCTGTGATCGTAGAGGCTGATGTCGGGCAGGCTCCCGTAATACGCCGACGGAACACACCATGTGTAGCGCTGCAGCAAGAGCAACATGCTTTCGAGATAGGCGCGCAGGTCCCCAGCCTCTGCGTGGGCGTCGCGCAGCAGTTCTGCTTCCTGACGAAAAGTATTCCACAGCGTCTCGTAGCTGCGCCAGACTTCATCCGGCGACAAATCATCTTTCGGAAAGAGCGTATCTTCTTCCAATCGTAGCGGCTGTAGGGGGAGATAACGACGCTGGTCCGCAGGCAAAGTCTGTTCGTCGGCCCTAAGCTGGCAGAAGATCGAGAGCAGCTGCCGGGGGTGCTCGACACGCGGCTGATCGTCCCGCAGACCGTCGTTACGCTCCGCAGCAGAGAGATGGTCGGCCACTTGCACGATGCGGTCGCGGCGACTCTGCGGCTTGTGGTGATAGCCGACCGGCCCCAGCACCTCTTTGCGCCACTGTGTGGGCAACAGCTCTTCGACAAAGGTGGCGCTGAGCATGGCGTGCTTATAGCCGAAATCGCCCTGCGCAGTGCGTTCCCACGTATAGCGCCCCGCAACCGACGCGCGCAGCATCAACTTGCCTATGTCATGCAGCAATCCTGCCAGCGCAATCGTTTCATTTCCCATGGTAAAACCTCTCCGTATTTGTGCTTCAAGTCAGTCACAACTTGCGCTTTCAACAGCAGCAACCAACAATGATCGACTGCTGTCGGTTGGCATCCCATACCGTCACATGCCTATTCATCGTTTCACCATTCCTTCCCTCCCCCACCGGCGTCGCGGGAAGCGCCGGTGGAGCGAAGGGTGCTCCCACCATAGCACGCCGGACGGGGCTTCGACATCCTCACCTCTGTTGGTTGAAATCAGCACCTCCTCTGATCTCGCCGGGACTGGGTGCAGCTATGCTTGTTGCACGAAGTGGGCGAAGCGTTCGCGCAGGAAACGGTAGTCGAGCGGCTCGTTGTCGGGCAGTCCCCAGGCGACGCGACATTCAGCCAGGATGGCGGTCTTGTGGGTGTTGACCGTGCTCAGTGTGATCGAGAGCGCCGCCGCCACTTCGTCGGGCCGTTGACCGGCAGTGAAGGCGCGCAGCACGTCGCGTTGGCGTGGGCTGAGCCGCTCCCACACCTGCCGGCAAGTCGAGTCTTCGTTGGCGGTGAACTGACGCAGTTGCGCGCTGGCGGCCTGCATCGATGTCTGCGCCAGCGTGCGCAACGCCGGGAAATAGGCGCCCCAGGGCACGACGGGCGTCTGGATCAGTTGTACGCCATCCGCTGGCGACACGTGCATGATCGCGCCGCCCGCCGCGCGCTGACGCAAGACATCCGGCGTGTACATATGCCAGATGCGATCCTGATGGTCGCACAGCAACGCCGCCGCCGACAGCGCCAGCAACGCCATCATGCGTCGCCCGCCGCTCAGACAGAGATGCAGCCGACGCCCTTCGGCTTTGAGGTCGGCGATCAGGTTGCGCACCGTCTGCCAGGTTGCCTCGGCGCCGGCTTCACTGCGAATATCGTCAAGCGGCGCCCCGCCCAACAAGATCGGCGCCCGGCGCAATCGGCAGCGCCGACCCGCATAGTGATCGTCGACAAATTCCTGCTGCAGGCGGCTGAAGGCATGACGGGTGCGCGGATCCTCAAGGGTCAGATGCACGATGTATACTTCCGGTATCTCTTCACCTTGGGCGAGCAAGGCGTCAAGGGCAAAGGTCACCACCTGGGGCTGACCGCCAAGTGTGGCGATTAAGGTGGCGCTATTCGCAGAATAGTCGATTTTTGTCATGAGTCCATCCGAAAAATGCTGTATTGATTTGGGTCAGTAAAGAAAGGAAACAGCCGTGAACAACACCTTCCCTGCGGTGATCATCGGCGGGCCGCCCCACAGCGGCAAATCAGTGCTCGCCTATCTACTCACGCAGCAGTTGCGACAACAAGAGGTCGACCACTATGTTTTGCGCGCCTGTCCCGATGGTGAAGGCAACTGGAGCCAACAAGCGCCGCCCTCCACCGTGCAACTGTTGCGCTACAAAGGGCAATTTAGCGCCGCTTTCATCGATCGGGTCTGCCGCGACCTGACGCATCGGCATCTACCCCTGCTGGTCGATGTCGGCGGCAAGCCCACCCCTGATCAGGAGCGCATCTTCGATTGCTGCACGCACGCCATCTTGATTGCCCGCGATGACGCCGGTCTGGCGGCGTGGCGTGAGCTGGCGCAGCGGCATGGTCTGGCAATTGTCGCCGAGCTTTATTCCACACTTGACGGTCAGGATGTCATCGACGCCGCAGCGCCTGTCCTGCGCGGTCGGGTTGCCAACCTGGAGCGTCACACTGCCACTGGCGGCCCCACCGTCGCCGCGTTGAGCGACCGCTTGCGCGACCTGTTCATGTTCGATGCCGCTGAACTCCGTCAACGTCATCTGAACCACGCCCCCACCGAACTGGCGATCGATCTAGACCAGCTTGCCGCATGGTTGAATCTGCCGCCTACCCAGGACCGCTGGGAGCCGTCACATCTTCCCGCCGCGTTTGACTATCTGCCGGATGCACCGATCTCACTCTACGGACGTGGGCCCGGCTGGCTCTATGCAGCGCTGACCCTGCACGTTGCGCCCCAACCGTGTCACCTGTTCGACGTGCGGCTGGGTTGGGTCGCCCCGGCGCCGCTGACAATCTCTGATACAGCAGATATGGGCATTCTTCACTGGACGCTCGCAGCCCGCACCGACTACGCGCATCTCGCTCTTCAGCCAGCCGAGCCTTATCTCGACTACGCTGCAGTCGCAGAGGTTGAGCTGCCACGGCTGGACACACGGCAAGGCGTTGTGCTGAGCGGCAAGTTGCCCAACTGGCTGTTGGTCGGCGCCGCGCTGGCGTATCGTGCGCACCCCTGGATCGCGGTCTTCCAGCCACAATTGCAGCACCATGCGGTCGTTGTCTTCAGCCGCACCGCTGCGCGGCGACCAGGCTCGCAGATTGCGCTTCAGTGAAGAATTGCATCTTTCAATGTGCCATCGGCAGCGCCTGCGGCCTGTCGTAGCGCGCTCTTGCCTATTCTTCGACCTGACCCTACTGCCCGATCGCGCGTGATGCCTGCTTGCGGGCGTCCCTGTCCAGGCGCCGAGGCGCCATGCCGATCTGCACCATGCTCCACGAAAGCAGCCATTCGCGCACCAGCGCGTGAAAGCGCTGGTTGCGTTCCAGGCGCCAAGCACTCAACCGGCGTTCGGTGGCCAGCGCCTGCAGCGGGTCATCCTTTTGCGCCTGCTTGCCCAAAGCGATCGGCTCAAAGCCATCCAACACGCAGTGGAATCTCCTGATAAGCCCCATCCAACCCAATGAATGCTTCGACCGGGCGCCAGCGACTACGCACCGTCGCCACGCAAACCGCTTACCCCACCCGGCGAGCGCACGTTCGGCGGGACTCAGCTCGTAGTCGATGAAGTGGCGCGTGCGCCAGGCTGCCCGCAATGCGGGCAAGGTAGTAGCCTGGGGTTCAGCGCCGACGGTGGCAACCAGAGCCGCATCCATGACAGCTTACCGATGCTGTAAGTGTGTCAATTGCTGAAAATCGATGCGTCCGGGGAGTTCATGCAAGGTTGTGTAAGGGTGTCATGCCCGGAGTCTGACAGGATTATTACATAAACATGCAGAATAAAGCAAGGGAATATCACATCACGTTTCGGGGCCAAGTTTGCCTTATAGGTCATCCCCGTCAGCGTGACAAGACGGGATGACAAGACGGGTGACGAGACAGTCAGCCGACCAGGCGTCCCTGCGCGACAAGGCGAGTGGCGCAGGGACGCCCAACAAGGATCACGCCAGATCGAAGCGATCGGCGTTCATCACTTTCGTCCAGGCGGCTACGAAGTCATGCACGAACTTCTCCTGGTTGTCATCCTGAGCATAGACTTCTGCGTAGGCGCGGAGGATCGAGTTGGAGCCGAAGACAAGATCCACGCGTGTTGCCGTCCACTTCACTTGCCCCGTCTTGCGGTCACAAACTTCATACAGGTTGTTTCCCACCGGTTTCCACGTGTAGTTCATGTCCGTCAGGTTCACGAAAAAGTCATTGGTCAGCACGCCTTCACGCTCAGTGAACACACCGTGCTTGGTCCCGCCATAGTTGGCGCCAAGTACACGCATCCCACCAACCAGCACGGTCATCTCCGGCGCAGTCAACCGCATCAACTGCGTACGATCGAGCATGAGCTCTTCGGGGGTGACAGCATAATCTTTCTTGAGCCAGTTGCGGTAGCCGTCATGGAGAGGCTCCAGCACTGCAAAGGAGTCAGCGTCGGTCATCTCCTCCGTAGCATCGCCACGACCAGGTGCAAAAGGCACGGTAATATCAAAGCCAGCAGCCCTGGCCGCCTGCTCGATGCCGACGTTGCCGGCAAGGACGATTACATCCGCTACGCTGGCGCCGGTTTCCGCCGCGATGCCCTCGAGTACGCCCAGCACCTTGGCCAGGCGGGCAGGTTCGTTGCCTTCCCAATCCTTCTGGGGGGCCAGGCGGATACGCGCGCCGTTGGCGCCGCCGCGCTTGTCCGACCCTCGGAAGGTTCTGGCGCTGTCCCAGGCAGTGGCGACCATTTCGCTAATGCTTAGACCGCTGGCGGCGATTTTGTCCTTTACGGCCTGGATATCGTAGTCAGTGTTTCCAGCGGGAATCGGGTCTTGCCAGATCAGGTCTTCCTGCGGCACTTCCGGCCCGATGTAGCGCGTTTTCGGCCCCATGTCGCGATGGGTCAGCTTGAACCACGCCCGCGCAAACACCTCAGAGAAGTATTCGGGGTCCCGGTAAAATCGCTCGGCGATCTTACGATATTCCGGGTCCATCTTCATCGCCATATCGGCGTCGGTCATGATGGGATTATAGCGGATCGTGGGGTCTTCGACATCAACGGGCTTGTCTTCCTCTTTGATGCCAATGGGTTCCCACTGCCATGCACCGGCCGGACTCTTTTTGAGCTCCCAGTCATAGTTGAGCAGCAAGTGGAAATAGCCGTTGTCCCACCTGGTTGGGTGCGTTGTCCATGCGCCTTCAATGCCACTGGTCACCGTGTTGCGACCAACGCCGCGCGTGGTCTTGTTGATCCAGCCCAAACCCTGATCTTCGAGTGGGGCGGCTTCAGGCTCCGGGCCGAGCAACTTGGCATTGCCATTGCCATGAGCCTTGCCTACCGTGTGACCGCCAGCAGTCAGAGCGACGGTCTCCTCGTCGTTCATGGCCATACGGGCAAAGGTCACGCGCACATCATGGGCTGTCTTGATTGGGTCCGGTTTGCCGTCAACTCCTTCCGGGTTGACATAGATCAGACCCATCATCACGGCGGCCAACGGATTTTCCAGTTCCCGTTCACCGGAGTAGCGACTGTGAGGGTTGTCGGTGGGGGCAAGCCACTCTTTTTCCGAACCCCAATAGATATCTTTTTCCGGATGCCAGATATCTTCACGCCCAAAGGCAAATCCAAAGGTCTTCAATCCCATAGACTCATAGGCAACGGTGCCGGCGTAAGCGATCAGGTCGGCCCAACTGAGTTTGTTGCCGTATTTCTTCTTGATCGGCCAGAGCAGACGGCGCGCCTTGTCCAGGTTGACGTTATCCGGCCAGGAGTTAAGCGGCGCAAAACGCTGATTGCCAGTGCCCGCCCCTCCGCGACCGTCGGCGATGCGATAGGTGCCGGCCGCATGCCAGGACATCCGGATCATCAGCCCTCCATAATGCCCCCAATCCGCCGGCCACCAATCCTGGCTGTTGGTCATCAACGCCAGCAGGTCTTGCTTGAGCGCAGCAAAATCGAGCTTCTTGACCTCCTCGCGATAGTTGAAGTCCGCACCCATCGGATTGGTCTTGCGATCGTGTTGATGCAGAATGTCTAGGTTCAGCGCCTTCGGCCACCATTCCATGTTCGACATATTCTGCACAGTGACGCCACCATGCGGCACAGGGCATTTGCCGGCAGTGGTTGTGTTGCTTTCAGTCATTCTCGGTTTCCTTTCGTGTAGGTTGGGCGTGTATGTACCTGCCATCCTCGCTCGCAGCCACATAACTACCATACTTGAACTGAATGTCAAGAATTATACTGCTCTACAATATCAAGACCATAAAGTGACAATTACCCGGTGGCGCGGTATACTTGCATGCATCCGTGCGGGCTATGTAAAAAACTTCTGCGAGAAAGGCGTGCACGTGCAGCGGATAGCACCAAACGTTCAACTCGAGCACTCTTTTGGCACAAAGATGAGGTAATCTCGGCGCCATGACTAACTCTCTCGATTTCACCCCAGCAGAATGGGAAGTGCTCATCAGTGCACCGATGTTGGCGGGCTTGCTTGTGGGCGATCTGGCAAATCCTCAGCGCTGGATTACCGAGCTATACGCCGTCTTCGACAGCGCACAGGCGCAAGAAAGTAGCGCCGACAGCGTGCTGATCCGCGCCATCACCGAGCGAATGTTGGCGCGCGAGGGTGACAGTATCGACCTGCCCGCAGATCTGCCGGCCAGCGCGGCGGAGGCGCGCGCCCACCTGATCGCTGGCTGTCTCCAGGCTGTACGGCTGGTCTCCGAGAAGGCGCCCACCGAAGCGCCGGCGTTCAAGCTGTGGCTGCTACAACTGGCGCGCGCCGCTGCCGCCGCCACCAAAGAAGGTGGTTTTCTGGGCATTGGCGGCACACAGATTAGCGCAGAGGAGCGCACGATTCTGCACGAATTCGAAACCGCCCTTGATACAATCCAGTCGTGATTGCTGGATTGATGGTTTGTCGCTATACCGCGGTTGCCGATGACGCCAGCGCTTTGGGGAGGACTAGTCGTTGCCCGAAAGGTGATTTGCGGGCGCTTCGGTGCGGGCTTCGGGCAGAAATAACGTCATCAGGATGGCGTCCTCGCCGTTGTCGCGATAATAACCTTTGCGCCGCCCAACGACCACAAACCCCATCTGTGCGTAAAGCGACTGCGCGGCGTGATTGCTGGCGCGTACTTCCAGCGTCACCTCCAGCGCCCCCCCTGCGCGGGCGTGTTCGATCATCCATGCCATCAACACGCGCCCCAGCCCCTGCCGGCGATAGCCAGGGTGCGTGGCAACGGTGACGATGTGCACCTCCGGCCCCATCGCCCAGTACCCACCATAGGCCAGGATCGGCGGCGCCGTCTGCGCATCGGGTGTGACCGGGCGCGCCACCCAATACGCGCTAAGTCGATTGTGCGCCAGCTCGTGACGGTAGATGTCCCCCGACCACGGTTCCGGGAAACAAGCCGCCTCTAACTCCTCGATGACCGGGATATCCTGCAAACTCATTGGCTGGATGAGCACCTGGGGCGCGGGCATGGTCATGGCTCCCGCAGGTAAAGGGGCTGCAACGTCTCCAACGTGTCAACCTGCCCTGCCGCCAGCAGCGCAGCGCCCAGCTGCGCCAACACGCCGGCGCGACGCAGCGCATATGCGGGCGGAATCACTGTCATCCGGGGCAGTGACTGCACTGCCTCCATTACTGCCATATCCACCTCCCCCACCAGCCAGATTGCAGCATCAGTGCGACTCTGGAGCGATGCCGCCAGTTCGCTAACCGCGCCTGTTGTATGCGCGTCGGCGCCAGGACGATGGAGAGGCTCATCCGGCGTGAAGAACGCCCAGTGATAGCGCCCGCGTCCAGCCTGCATCACCGCGCAGAGCGCTAGCGCCGGCTCACATGCAGCCGCCACCGTCAGCCAGGGCGCCGCCGTCACGCTCAGCGTTGGGGCGCCGATTACAGCGGGGGCTTTGTCCAATCCCAGCCCGATGCCCTTGGCTGCACTGATGGCGATGCGCACACCGGTGAAACTGCCTGGCCCCGTTGTCACCGCCAGCGCTGAAAGCATTGTCGGCGTCACGCCCGCCATTGTCAGCAACTGACGCACGGCGACCATCAGCTCCTGCGTCTGGCGCCGGCGCCCTTCCCACGTCATTTCAGCCAGTAGCCGCGCCGCATCGAGATCGTAGATCGCCACCGAGGCCGTGTTAGAGGCTGTGTCCATTGCAAGCAACATACGCAAAATTATACCAGCCTGCCAGGTAGTCTGTGCTAAACTGCAAATGCCGTAGTGCGCATTGATGTCATAGATGAACGCAACCTGGCCCTGCTATGAACATTTCAACATGGCGCTGCCCGGTCGGTGTCTCTACGCTCCTGCGTCAAAACGTTCGAATGTGTTGAACATAGCTCTGTGGATGCAAAGAACGCAGAGGCGCCCAGGAAATGGCATTTTCGTGGTTCGTTGCTCCCCTGTGTGTCTATAATCAGTGAGACACGACCGACGCCGAAATTAGTGTAGAATCAGGGC
>CZCA01003306.1_pt1 | contig 11201 bp, 8 predicted proteins | sample 591981 | NCBI WGS metagenome assembly CZCA01 (sample SAMEA3556810, study PRJEB10932) | anaerobic digester metagenome
TCGGTATGAGATGTGCTCTTGCTGTCGGCTCTGGCTTTTTGCTTATATTCCTCACTGCGATGGTCGGTAACATAAAAACCCGATCCCTTGAAGATAATACCGACATTTTTGCTGATGAGCCGTCTGACAGGACTGCCGCACTTAGGACAGTGTGAGAGAGGCTCATCCGACATGCGTTGAAACTCCTCAAATTGCCCACATTTCTCGCACATGTACTCGTAGGTTGGCATGTCGCGATAATCCCTCCTCAATAAATGTGGCGCATTCAGGCGCCATATGTCGGGCGCCTATCCTACGCCACTTAGGTGCATTTACAATTATACATCTAATTAAACAGTATAAGCCTGTCTCATCACGCTGTCAATATCAGTCGCCGCATATGTTAAGCGACTGTGATATTGTCACCGGGGGTGACATTTTCTCAGATGGCTTACGCCGAGTATGGTCACATTGTGACACATCTTCGATAACATGATCTGAAATGCGTCCTAGATTGAAATACGCCTTAGATTGAGAATGACATTTTCACCGCGCAGATGTCGTCCATGATGATTTCCACAACCCATATGCCGGGAAAATCAGCAGGAGGCGGCACAGCCCACCCAGGCTGCTGATTTAGTGGAAGACCCGGTGCAGTAGTCGTCGGCGAGCCGGGTGCAGGCCTGAAACCGGGGAGTTCCTCTTGTCGGTAGAGGATCCCATCAGGCCTATACCACCTTACAGTCTGATAATGATACGAATCATCCTGTACGTTCCACATGACCCAGGCAATAACTTGGGCATCACCAGATGAGTAGTCCCACCTTGCTGTCACAGGTTGTCCGCGCATGTCTATGGCGGGGCACAGAACTGCCTCGATTACGAACGGACTGTAAACCCGGGAATACGGGACGAGCCCGATCTTAGCGACATCTCGTGATCCCACTTTGAGTGTTGTTTCAATGGAATGATGATCCGGGGAACCCACGATGATGTCGTAATCACCCGGTGGGATTTTCATGTTTTGGAGCGCAGCCAAGTTATAAGTCTCTCCGTCAAAGGTAATGAGAGCGTCATCCACAGTCTCACCGGACCACGAATCGACAAACGGATTTTCGCAGCCCGCCACAAGAAGCGCCACAAGAACTATGAAAAGTAGAGCAAAAAGGCGTTTGGGTGTCGCATTCACAAGAAGTCCCCTCCTCTCAAAAGAACGGCACTGTGAGGGTATACCAAACTAACCCGTCACATGGCACGTCACAGCATATCAAAGGCATATCAAGGGTACAACAGGGTTTATAGCAGGCAAGGGTCTTGATATAAGAGTCAATATATGAGATAATACCCGCTATAAGCAAATACTAACATTATTGATGCTCTAAGGCAAGGCTCTGAATGGAAGGCCGACCTGATGAAGCAAGGAGAAGGGAGTAAGATAGAAGCCGCCGGAAAAAATTTTGCACAAACCAGGTAAATGTGAAAATCGCAATTGACGGAAATGAATCCATTTACACAATCAAATCAATGAACAGACAGTCGAGAATGTAGAAGAATAGGAGGTTGAGAGAATGAGAAGGCTTCTACCGCTAGGTGTTGTTGTATGTCTTATTCTTGCCGTAGCTGTTCCTTCAATGGCCGCCACTGCCCAACTGGTTATGGCTACCGGTGGCACCGCAGGTACTTACTATCCCCTGGGCGGAGCAATGTCCCAGATTATCAACTCGAAGGTGAAAGGTGTCAATGTCAGTGTGCAGAGCACCGGCGCTTCTGTGGCGAATATCAGGATGATCCAGAATGGAGAAGTTGACCTGGCGCTGGTGCAGACTGATATTGCGGATTATGCATGGAACGGAACTGAGATGTTCAAAAATGGTGGAAAACTGCAGAACTTTACGGTCATAGCGTCCTTATATCCGGAGCTGGTTCAAGTTGTGGTGCGTGCGGAATCCGGCATTGATTCCGTCGCTGACCTAAAGGGAAAGAAGGTTTCAGTAGGCGCTCCCGGCAGCGGGACTGAAGCTAACGCAAGACAGGTCTTGGAGCTCTATGGCCTTACATATCAAGACCTGGCTCAGGTACAGTACTTGAGCTTCGCAGAATCTTCTGAGGCTTTCAAAGACAGACATATTGACGCGTTCTTTGTTACTTCAGGTATACCAAATGCAGGTATACAGGATACAGCTACGATGCACAAGATAAAGGTTCTTTCCATTCCAAGTGACATGTACGAGAAGCTTCATGGCAAGTACGGGTTCTATGGTCAAGCCCTGATTCCTGCAGGATGCTACATTAACCAGACTGAGCCTGTCCAGACCGTCGCTGTGCAAGCTGTGCTTATTGCACGACGAGACTTACAGAAAGACGCTGTATATGAGATGACCGCGGCATTATTTGATAACCTTCCTGAACTTGCCACAGGTCATGCCAAAGGGAAAGAAGTCAGTCTGGAAGGCGCGCTGGTTGGAGTCAGCACACCTCTTCACCCCGGCGCAGAAGAATACTTCAAGGAAAAAGGAATTGTGAAATAACAGCATATAGCAGGAGCTTATGCGTATAGGCCTATTGTGGAATTAAGAGGAGGCCGCGCTCATTGACCGGGCGTGCTCTTTAGAATCTCAAGGCACGCCCGGTTACAAGAACAAGCGCCACATCTGTCATGACGATTCAGAAGTTCATTATTGCCATAGTTGTTGTTACTGCAGTTGTCTTGTTACTTCCTTCCTTTATGCCGCGCTTTGCCCTTCAAGTAGAGGAGATGCATTCCGGAGTCAAGGTATATCAAGCGCCGGTAAAAGAGGGGGATGAGTTTACCATAGAGTTTGTCCATTCTGTTGAAAGGACACCGGTTAGAGAGATTTTTAGAATTGAGCAAGATCGCAAGATTTATCTTGTAGAGACCCAATATGAATCCTTCGGGGCCGGGCTACCCACTATGCCGGATGAAGGAGAAGAGTTAGTTCTTGAAGGTGAAAAAATCCGTATCACGGGGATGCGCCGAAAACTTGAACCATTTCTGATTGCCGTGAGTCCTGTCCCAGGTCATGTCCTTACTGTGGGAGGAGAAGAAATAGTATTAACAAGTCTCGCTGAGCCAGGGACATGCCTTCGGATAAGAGTGGTGAGTGAACCTGCTGTGGTACGTTTTCCAGGGAGGAGATATGAGTGGGTGAGAAGATAGATTTGAAGAAGACCACAGTTGCAGACGTAGGTGTCTGCGAAGCCGTAAGTGATAAGGAAATTGAAGAGATCCTCATTAAGTACGACAGGGAATCAGCCTATCGAAGGATCCCAGGTGTGTTTTCTGTTATAGTCTCCATAATCGCAATCGCTTTTTCTCTGTTCCAGTTATATACTGCTGCTTTTGGCGTGTTCCCTGCACAGATGCAAAGAGCTATTCATCTGGGGTTTGGGGTGGCATTAACATACCTTCTTTATCCGGCTACACGAAAAGGCGCGCATAAACTTGCGTGGTATGATGTTGTCCTGGCTGTCCTGGGCATTCTTGTGATGAGTTACCCGGTATGGAATTTTCATTCCCTTCTAATAAGGGCAGGCGCTTACACCAAGCTTGACATAATAATCGGGGCAATGGGAATTTTGATTGTGCTGGAAGCTACAAGGAGAGTTGTGGGCATCCCCATTCTCATAGTGGTGAGCGTCGCTTTGGGTTACTGTTACTTCGGGCAGTATATACCCGGCTTCTTTCAGCACAGGGGCGCTTCTTTGCAAAGACTTGTAAGTCACATGTTCTACACCACAGAAGGGATATTTGGTATTCCTCTGGGAGTGTCCTCTGTATACATCTTTCTCTTCATACTGTTTGGGGCGTTTCTTGAAAAGACAGGTATTGGTCAGTTTTTTATTGATATTTCCAATTCCATCGCGGGGCACGCAGCAGGCGGCCCTGCAAAGGTCGCTATTATAACCAGCGCGTTTGAAGGGACTGTTTCAGGAAGCTCAGTTGCAAACACAGTGGGGTCAGGAAGCTTTACCATTCCCATGATGAAAAGACTAGGCTACAGACCTGAGTTTGCAGGCGCCGTAGAGGCAGCAGCTTCAACCGGTGGGCAGATAATGCCGCCGATTATGGGCGCTGCTGCGTTCCTGATGGCGGAATTCGTCGGCGTTCCCTATCTGGAGATAGTAAAATCCGCTGCTATCCCGGCGCTGCTTTACTTTGCAGGCGTTTTTATCGTGGTTCACCTTGAGGCGAAGAAGACAGGTCTAAAGGGGCTGGAACGCGATGAGCTGCCAAGGTTTTGGAGCATTATGCGCGAGCGAGGCCAGCTCTTTCTCCCGCTTGTGATCATCGTTTACCTGCTTGTCACAGGCAGTACCCCGATGAAAGCTGCTCTTTGGGGGCTTGTCGTTGCAGTGGTCGCGAGCTTCTTGTCACCTGCTACAAGAATGAAGCGAGGGGACATCATATCTGCGCTGGAACAGGGGGCTCGAAATTCGTTAGGAGTTGTAATCGCTTGCGCGGCAGCAGGCATGATAGTTGGAACCGTGACCTTGACCGGACTTGGTCTCAAACTAGCCAACGGCCTGATAGAGCTCGCCCACGGCCGGCTCTTGCCGACTTTGATGTTTACCATGCTGACTTCCCTTGTCCTTGGCATGGGAGCGCCCACTACAGCTAATTATGTCATCACGTCAACAATAGCCGCCCCTGCGCTCTTGAAGTTGGGGGTTCCGGCTATCGCTGCTCATATGTTCGCATTCTACTTCGGCATAGTCGCAGATCTGACACCGCCTGTAGCTCTTGCAGCCATGGCAGGTGCAGGCATAGCAAAGGCAAATCCTTTAAAGACCGCAGTTGAGTCAACGAAACTTGCAATTGCCGCATTCCTGGTGCCATATTTCTTTGTGTATTCTCCTTCCCTCTTGCTTCTCGGCAACGCGTCCTGGCTGTATACAATCAGAGTCGTGGCAGGTGCGCTCTTGGGAATGCTGGGGCTCGGCGCAGGTATGGAGGCCTGGTTGATTACGAATACCAGGGGCGTTGAACGACTTCTTCTTCTCATAGGCGGTCTGTCTCTTATTCATCCTAGTGTAACTACGGATATTGTCGGGATTGTATGCGTCGGCGGAGTGTACCTTATGCAGAAAACGCGCATGAGACAAAAAAGTGCTGGAATGACTGGCGCTGTTTAGCACAAAAGACTTGACGCAATATTGAAGGAATTGTAAAGGTTTTGTCGAAGAGCTTTGTGGCACATTCACTGATGGTATTCCTACATAAGTGAGGGCTGTCAGGTCATATGGAGTTCAAGGCATGTAACTGCAAGTCTTACATTCTTGATTTAGCCTGGCTACCGCTGCGGACCGGAAAGTCTTAGAGCGCGTCGTGGTCAGGCTGTTGTTTTTTCATGACGGGATGATGTCAAAAGTAAGGGCTGTATTCGCCTGGGGGCAATTCGCCGCCGGGAAAAGAGGAGGATGATACGGTGATTTCAAAGGAAGAACTGTTGGCTAAAGCCAAGAAGCCAAGTGAGGACGCGATCAGACTCCACCGTTTCTACAGAGGGAAGACTGAGACAGCTCTAAGGTGTTGTGTGCGGGACTTTCAGGATTTTGCGATTTGGTATACTCCGGGAGTCGCAGCGGTTTGCAAGGAGATTGCCTCTGATCCGGAGCTTGCGTACACTTATACGAGTAAGTGGAACACAGTAGCTATAGTGTCAGACGGAACAAGAGTTCTTGGACTGGGAGACATAGGAGCAAAGGGCGCGATGCCGGTTATGGAAGGCAAGGCATTGCTGTTTAAGTTTCTCGGCGGGGTAGACGCTGTTCCCGTTTGCGTAGGCACGAAGAACTTGGAGGAGATAATCAGCTTTGTAAAATGGCTTCAACCGTCTTTCGGAGGAGTTAACCTTGAAGACATTGAGCAGCCCAAATGCTTTGAACTGCTCAATAGGCTTAGGGCTGAAATGGAGATTCCGGTTTGGCACGATGACCAGCAGGGGACAGCCGCAGTTACAGTGGCAGGCCTCGCAAACGCTTTGAAAGTGGTAGGCAAAGAGATAGATAAGGCCAATATTGCGATGGTGGGGGCAGGGGCAGCCAATGTTCGCATTGCTTGGATGATAATGGCAGCAGGCGCGGACCCGGAGAAGATTATCATGTGTGACAGCAAAGGAACGCTCCACAAAGGCCGTACCGAGCTGAAAGCGACGCACAAAGAAAAGTGGGAGCTGGCTGAGCGCACTAACGGGAGAAACATCATAGGTCAAATTCCCGATGCAATGAAAGGGGCAGACGTAGTAATTGCACTGTCCAAGCCAGGCCCTGATACGATTCACCAGGATTGGGTTAGATCTATGGCAAAAGATGCCATTGTCTTCGTGTGTGCAAATCCGGTGCCTGAGATGTGGCCATGGGATGCAAAAGAGGCAGGTGCCGCCATTGTCGCTACAGGAAGGTCTGACTTCGCAAACCAGGTCAACAACTCACTGGGATTCCCTGCAATATTCAGAGGGGTTCTTGATGTCCGTGCAAAGACAATAACTGACGAGATGTGTATAGCAGCTGCCTTTGAGTTGGCCAAGTGCGCTGAGGACAGAGGGCTTACGTCGGACTATATTATCCCCACCATGGAAGAGTGGGAGGTTTATCCAAGACAGGCTGCGGCAGTAGGCACCAAGGCGGTGGAGCAAGGTGTAGCCAGGGTTAACCTGTCATGGGATGAACTCTATGAGAATGCTGAAGTGACTATTAAACGTTCGAGAAAGATGACAACCCTTCTTATGGAGGAAGGGATCATACCTGAGGCCCCCGGGGAATAATCTACTTTTAGGGCCTGGACCCAAGGAGTAGATTTAAAAGCAGAGGAGCGATGGGGTTTGAAGCTATCACGAGAGGTAATTGCTACCGAGGATAAGCGCAAGCTCCAGGATATCAGCGGGGAAGAGGTTTTGTCGTGTTACCAGTGTGGCAAGTGTTCCGCAGGATGCGCCATGACGGAAGCGATGGATCTCCTTCCCCACCAAGTTATACGACTTTTGCAGCTAGGGCAGGTAGAAGAGGCCTTGCATTCACGAACCATCTGGGTGTGCGCGTCATGCCTCGCATGTAGCGCTCGTTGCCCCAGAGGTATGAATCTCCCGAATGTAATGGAATCCTTGAGGGCGCAAGTCCTGCGTCCTGGGGACAGATCCTTGAATCCTGCTGACATCCCATATGAACTACTGGAAATAATCCCGGAACAAGCTTTGGTAGCAGCATTTCGAAAGTACACATAAAGCGCAGCCTTGTAACGATTCCTTGACTTTAAATGCCGCCCTGTGATTTTTGCGGCAGTCTGGAGGGTGAACTCCTGTGGTTTACTCGTATTTCCCCGGCTGTACACTTCGGGCTAAGGCAAAAGGGTTCGATTCGTCGGCCCTTGCTTCCTGTAAGGTTTTAGGTGTGCGCTTTTTGGAACTCCAAGAGTGGCAGTGCTGCGGCGCCACCTTTCCCTTGCAGATTGACAATTCCTTCCCGCTGGTATCACCTGCTCGCACCCTTGCTTCAGCAAAGAAGGCAGGACGTAAGCTTGTTACTTTATGCTCAGCTTGCTATAACGTGCTCAAACGGACTAACCATGTACTCCGTGAGGATCTTGATAAGCGTGAGAAGGTGTGCGCTTTCATTGAAGAGGACTATTTTGGGGACGTGGAAGTCCTGCATCTTCTCGAGATCCTGAGAGACAAGATAGGGTTTCGGTCTTTGGCCGCAAAGGTTGTGTCGCCTTTTCAGGGACTTCCTGTTGCGGCGTACTACGGATGTCTCTTGCTTCGTCCCCCTGACGAAGTAGGGATCGATGATCCTGAGGCGCCGAAGGTGCTGGAGGATTTCCTCTCTTCTCTTCAATGTCAACCGGTAGAGTATCCTTATAAGACAGAGTGTTGTGGCAGTTATGTCGCGCTCAGGCCCGGAGAGCTCACGGTAAGTCCCAGCAGACTTATTGTGGAATCAGCAAAATCCAGAGGCGCGAAAGTCATTGTGACGAGTTGCCCTTTATGTCAATTCAATTTGGATTATGCACAATCCGAAAACGTAGCAAGAGGGGAAAAGGCTGTTCCTGTCGTTTACTTCACTCAGCTTCTGGCTATCGCTCTCGGGCTCGGTGAGGAGGTTTTGCAGTTTGACGGACACATTGTTCCCCCGGGGCTGATATTTCAGGCTGCCGGGGTAGGGGGTGTGGGGGCTTGACATGAAAACCGGTGTGTTTATCTGTCATTGTGGCCTGAATATCGGCGGGGTTGTTGATATCCCCAAAGTCCTGGAGTCGCTCTCCGACTACGACAGTCTCGGATATGTGACTGATTACCGGTACATGTGCTCTGACCCGGGCCAACAGCTAATCAAGGACGCTATACGTGATAAGGGCCTCACCGGTGTAGTGGTTGCTGCATGTTCCCCTGCTATGCACGAGTCCACGTTCAGACGAGTGGCGGAAGTCGCAGGCCTGAATCCGTTCAGATGCGAGATGGCGAACATTCGCGAGCAGTGCAGCTGGCCTCACAGGGGTGAGCCGGAGAAGGCTACTGAGAAGGCTTCAGCGATTATCAGGGCTTCTCTTGAGAAAGTCAGAAGGAACCTGGAATTATCGTCTCTTTCCATACCTGTTACCAGGCAGGCCCTGGTAATAGGCGGCGGCATTGCAGGGATGCAGGCTGCCTTGGATATTGCTGATGCCGGATATAAGGTTACGCTTGTGGAGCGACTTCCTTACATAGGGGGACACATGGCGCAACTCTCAGAGACTTTCCCGACTCTGGACTGCTCCCAATGTATTCTGACGCCGAAATCTTCAGAAGTGGGGTCCCATCCGAACATAGACCTCTTCACAAACAGCGAAATCCATGCAATCTCCGGATATGTAGGCAACTTCAATGTGACGATAAGACGAAGGACCTCCTATGTCAACTGGGATGTATGCAATGGCTGCGGGCTTTGTATGGAGAAGTGCCCGGTGAAGCGAGACTCCGACTTTGAACTGGGTCTTGCGAAAACAAAAGCCGTCTCTATCGCGTTTCCCCAGGCCGTGCCAAATAGGCCTGTTATCGACTCCGAAGTATGCAGGCACTTTACGCACGGGAAATGTGGGGTCTGTGAAAAAGTGTGCCCGGTTGGCGCTATTGATTTCGAGCAGGAAGACACCTTTGTTGACGTGAAAACGGGGGCGATAATTGTCGCCACAGGTTACGACCTTCATCCCAAGACTAAGGTAGGAGAATACGGATACGGTGTAGTCAAGGATGTAATAGACGGGCTTGAATTTGAACGGCTGAATTCGGCTTCAGGCCCGACCCAAGGCGAGATCAGGCGCCCTTCCGACGGAAAGATACCGAAAGAGATTGTATTCATCCAGTGTGTCGGGTCACGGGATGAGGAGAACGGGTATCCGTACTGCTCAAAGATATGTTGCATGTATACGGCGAAGCATGCTCGACTCTATAAGCATAAAGTCCCGGACGGGCAGCCGTATGTTTTCTATATGGACATTCGAGCAGGCGGCAAAGGATACGAGGAGTTCGTGCAACGCACAATCGAGGAAGAAGGAGTCCTTTACCTCAGGGGCAGAGTGTCCAGGGTTTTTGAAGAGAATGGCAAGACAGTGGTGTTCGGTGTTGACACTCTTTCTAACAAGAAAGTGGAGATCTATGGGGATATGGTGGTCTTAGCTACCGCTATCATCCCATCTCACGGCCAAACCAATCTTGCCAGGCTTCTTAAGATCTCCACTGACGAGTGGGGTTTCTTGTCTGAGGCCCATCCTAAGTTAAGGCCGGTTGAAAGCCTTACCAGGGGTATTTACATTGCCGGGTGCGCCCAGGCGCCCAAAGATATCCCGGATTCGGTGACACAAGCCGGCTCCGCTGCAGCGAAGGTCCTCGCGCTCTTCTCCTCTGACACGCTGTCCCATACACCTGAGGTCGCGTTTGTTGATGAAGAACTATGCCGAGGTTGCGGGTTATGTATTGAGGCCTGCGCCTACGATGCAAGGACTCTTGACGTGCGGCGCGGTTTGGCCGTGGTAAACGAAGTCCTTTGTGAGGGATGCGGAGCATGTCAAGTCGCTTGCCCGAGCGGCGCCACATTTCAGAGGAACATGGATACCGCTCAGGTAATGTCGATGATAGATGCTGTGATATGACCTTTTCGAACAAGGGTGTGAGCTGAGTTATGCTGGAAGTAGGATGTCGAGGTAGTGGTAGTGCCGTATTGGTTGCAGGCGGCGGAATAGCCGGGATGCATGCCTCGCTGATACTGGCTGAGGCAGGGGTTCGGGTATTCCTTGTGGATTCATCCCCGACATGTGGCGGGTTATTTACGCTTTTGGACAGAACCTTTCCAACTGCGAGCTGCGGCGTATGTCATCTGGCCGTCACCGAGCAGGCCTACTGCCCGATGATAGAAGTCTCTCGTCACCCCTTGATAACTCTTATGACTAACAGTCGTGTAAAGAGCGTACAAGGGGAAGCAGGCAATTTCACAGTTACCGTAGCGCAAAAGGGCGAATATGTCCTCGAGGCGCTTTGTGATTCTTGCGGTATGTGTGAAGCAATCTGCCCTGTTGAGGTAGATGTGCCTGCTCATACCGGCATGCTTCCCCACAAAGCAATATACCGCCCGGGCCATCGGAGTCTTCCCGGTGTGTTCGCCTTGGACGAAAGCGCTTGTGACAGGTGCGGGAAATGCATAGAGGTATGTCCCCGAGGCGCTATCAACTTGGATGCCAGACCTTGTGACGTTGAGGTTTTCGTAAGTGCGGTAATTGCCTGCCCGGGTTTGGGCCATTATGACCCTCTGACGCGCAGAGAATATGGATATGGCTTTACTGACAACGTCATTACCGGGCTGGAACTGGAAAGACTCATCAGTCCGTCGGGCCCGACAGGGGGCATGTTGATCTGTGGGTCTCGCCGTAGAATTCCAAAGCGAATAGCTTTTGTTCAATGTGTGGGCTCTCGCGACAGGACGGGGGAGGCGCCCTATTGTTCAGTTGTGTGCTGCATGTATGCGATTAAAGATGCCATGAGACTTAAGGAGTTGATGCCTGACGCGGTTGTAAAGATTTTTTTCATGGACATAAGGGCATGTGGGAAAGGGTTTGAGGAGTACTATGAAAGAGCCAGAGGCCTGGGTGTGGAATTTGTGCCGTGTAGAGTCTCTTCAATCGAGCCCGGGGATGAATATGTATATATCCCCGTAGAGACGGATGGGGCAGTATCAAC
>CZCA01002924.1_pt1 | contig 11199 bp, 11 predicted proteins | sample 591981 | NCBI WGS metagenome assembly CZCA01 (sample SAMEA3556810, study PRJEB10932) | anaerobic digester metagenome
TATGATGATTGCTGCAATGAATTTTGGAATGTAACACCTTATGTTATTAAAGGATTGTGCCGTAAGGAAATTTTATTTGCTATTGATCATTTTAATCAGATTGTTCGCCATGAGCTGCTGAGAATGATATCATGGAAGGTCGGCATCGAAACAGGCTTTAAATTAAGTGTAGGCAAGAACTATAAGTTTATTGAAAGGTATATATCCGAGGATTTGTGGGAGAAACTTTTGTCCACCTACCGGATGGATTCCTATGAAAACATATGGGAAGCATTATTTCTATGCCATCAATTGTTCAGGGCGGTATCCGGTGAGGTGGCGGAAAGGCTTCATTATGCCTATCCGGAGTATGATAGGAATATAACAAAATATACCAGGGACATGTATAAAAAATACACTGGTAAAACCGGCTGCCTGGATAGCACATATGCCGCTGATATAGAAGAGAGGCGGGAACAGTGATTACAGAAATGAAAGCAGGGCACCTGAAAGATATCGATAAACCCAGCGAACCATTTGAGGTGATAGGTAAGATTATACCGAGGTATGAAAACGAGAATTGGACCTTTACAGAATTACTCTATGAAGCGCCATATTTAAAAAGCTACCAAGACGAAGAGGATGAAGAGGATGAGGAGGCAGATTGCCTTGAATATATTGACAATACTGATAAGATAATATATCTTTACTACCAAGACGATAAATGCGTCGGAAAAGTTAAACTGCGAAAAAATTGGAACCGGTACGCTTATATAGAAGATATCGCCGTATGTAAGGATTTCAGGGGGCAAGGCATAGGCAGCGCGCTTATCAATATATCTATAGAATGGGCAAAGCATAAAAACTTGCATGGACTAATGCTTGAAACCCAGGACAATAACCTTATAGCTTGTAAATTCTATCATAATTGTGGTTTCAAAATCGGCTCCGTCGATACTATGTTATACGCCAACTTTGAAAACAACTTTGAAAAAGCTGTTTTCTGGTATTTAAGGTTTTAGAATGCAAGGAACAGTGAATTGGAGTTCGTCTTGTTATAATTAGCTTCTTGGGGTATCTTTAAATACTGTAGAAAAGAGGAAGGAAATAATAAATGGCTAAAATGAGAATATCACCGGAATTGAAAAAACTGATCGAAAAATACCGCTGCGTAAAAGATACGGAAGGAATGTCTCCTGCTAAGGTATATAAGCTGGTGGGAGAAAATGAAAACCTATATTTAAAAATGACGGACAGCCGGTATAAAGGGACCACCTATGATGTGGAACGGGAAAAGGACATGATGCTATGGCTGGAAGGAAAGCTGCCTGTTCCAAAGGTCCTGCACTTTGAACGGCATGATGGCTGGAGCAATCTGCTCATGAGTGAGGCCGATGGCGTCCTTTGCTCGGAAGAGTATGAAGATGAACAAAGCCCTGAAAAGATTATCGAGCTGTATGCGGAGTGCATCAGGCTCTTTCACTCCATCGACATATCGGATTGTCCCTATACGAATAGCTTAGACAGCCGCTTAGCCGAATTGGATTACTTACTGAATAACGATCTGGCCGATGTGGATTGCGAAAACTGGGAAGAAGACACTCCATTTAAAGATCCGCGCGAGCTGTATGATTTTTTAAAGACGGAAAAGCCCGAAGAGGAACTTGTCTTTTCCCACGGCGACCTGGGAGACAGCAACATCTTTGTGAAAGATGGCAAAGTAAGTGGCTTTATTGATCTTGGGAGAAGCGGCAGGGCGGACAAGTGGTATGACATTGCCTTCTGCGTCCGGTCGATCAGGGAGGATATCGGGGAAGAACAGTATGTCGAGCTATTTTTTGACTTACTGGGGATCAAGCCTGATTGGGAGAAAATAAAATATTATATTTTACTGGATGAATTGTTTTAGTACCTAGATTTAGATGTCTAAAAAGCTTTAACTACAAGCTTTTTAGACATCTAATCTTTTCTGAAGTACATCCGCAACTGTCCATACTCTGATGTTTTATATCTTTTCTAAAAGTTCGCTAGATAGAGTTCTATATTAGAGATGTAAAGAGTTTTGGTGAAGAGGTTTGTGAGTATGGCTTTTATAACCAGGGTGCAATGAGAAGCACTAACAGCAGCTAGCTTAAGAACGCATAGGATATACTTTTTATGGAAGTCACAGAGGAGGAATAAAATTTGAACAGGATTAACAGAGTAACCTCTATTCTTATTCAGCTGCAATCAAAAAAAATAATTCCTGCCAAAGAAATTGCACAGCGATTTAATATAAGCTTAAGGACAGTTTACAGAGATATCCGGACACTTGAAGAAGCCGGAATACCAATTGGATCTGAGGCCGGAAAAGGATATTTTCTTGTAGAGGGCTTCCTACTTCCGCCGGTAATGTTTACAGCGGCGGAAGTGGGTGCATTGATTACAGCAGGGAAATTTTTAAATTGCCATGGAGATGAATCATTTATAAAGGATTTTGATTCAGCTATGTATAAAATCAAATCTATTTTGAAGCATGGTGAAAAAAACTATGCACAGGAGTTGGAGAACAGTATTAACGTGTACAGCACATCTGGACAGAAAAATACATTGGCGGATAACGTTATTGCAGCAATTCAGACTGCAATCTGCAATAAAAGGGTAATATCAATTCAATATCCTGCATCAGGAGGGCAAGAACCGGAAAGCAGAATGATAGAGCCTATATCACTGGGGTTTTATGAACAGAACTGGTACTTAATCGGTTTTGCAGGCTAAGAAATGAATATAGGAATTTTCGTGTGGATCGGATTAAAAGCATTTGCATAGAAGAAGAGCTCTGTCAAAGCCATGATGGCTCTTTGGAACAAATATTAAAACAAATGCTTTCATATAAAAAACTATATAATGTAATTCTTAGAGCTGAAAAAGGGGAGACATACAATTCTATCAAGAACAGGTATTCTCTCGGCTTCCTTGAAGAAACCGATTTGGGAAGTAAAATGGAAATCGAATTCCAGACAGATTCCTTTGAGATATTGAGCAAGCAGCTGATTGAATATGGATCAGGCATTGAAATAGTCCAACCTGATGAATTAAAATGCATAACCCGTAAACACCTGGCACAAATTACGAATCACTGCCTAAACTTGATTTAGAGAAAGCGATTGGTCTGTTATGTATTTTTTGTAAGGTTTCATATCCCCTGCTGACATACAGCTGTCAGTGTATTATGATATTCTACTATCAAAAAGGAGGATTGAAAAATATGAAACCAAAGATAATTATGCACACACAAATTAGCCTTGATGGCCGCATTAAAGGCTTTGATAATCCGGAAGTTTACTACCAGGTTGCCGGGGGAATTCATTCGGATGCGGTGCTGTTTGGGTCCAATACTGTTTTTACTGCATTTGAAAAATATCCTGCTGAAACAGAGGCTGATTTTGAGAAAATCATAACAAGCCCGGAGGACCCCAGACCAATAGGAGTCATACCTGACAGCAGAGGTATCTTGAGAAGTCTTCATTGCTTAAGAAATCTTGGATATCTGAAGGAAATTGTCATTCTGGTATCAACTGCCACTCCGAAGGAATATTTGAATTATTTGGAGGAAAGGCATTACCCATATATTGTGTCAGGAAATGATCATGTGGACTATGAAAAAGCCTTTCAGATCCTGCATGAGCAATATGGGTGTAAATACATGCGGACAGACAGTGGCGGTGGATTAACCAACAAATTATTAGAAAACGGACTTATTGATGAAATCAGTCTTGTGATATCACCATGTTTTGTAGGTAATAAAGAAAAACAACTATTTGATAACCTTCTGTTATCTGAAAAAGTTAATTTGGAATTGCAGGGAACAGAGAATGCAGAACATGGCTGTCTGTCATTGCGCTATGCTGTGAAAAATAAGGATTAGTGCAGCATACTTTAAAAAGTGTCTGTTGGGACAGTGTCCTAAAGGAAGCATAAGCTCATGGCTAGCGGCGGTGTTAAAGTAACGGCACTCGGCCCCAATATATAGTTGATATGCCCCTAAGCCTTTGAGGGCAAGGCGGTCAACCGCGCCTTTTCCGGTCCGCATACAGTCGTTCAATGAGGGTATCAAGCTCGGCAATGCGGCGGTGCTTCTCGGTGGTTCGTTTCTTCGCCGCCGTTTTCGGCTAATTCTAATTGATCCGAACTGTAAGGATAAGCAATTATCCGGGGCTAGTTAAGTATCTTAGAGAGGAAGATAAAGATAAGTAAACCAATTTTAAAGTTGTACCGAATAAAGCCTTCAAGAGGACAACATGCTTTTGAAGGCTTTATTGCTTACAATTACTTGGATTGTAACGCAAAAGCAGGCACCAAATCAATGAAAAATAGCCTATCCAGGCGACTGTTTCAGAAATATGGGCTTCCGCCAAGGGGATACCAGTGGGGTGCGACATCTTTTTTGCCCACTCAAGGCATATTGAGGCAGTAGCGCGCCTGGAACGACCAGATTAGGCGAGCCTATGCCCTGGACGACTATTCTGGTCCTACTGGCGCTGTGAGGAGTGCCCTGTTCTACTGCATTGACAGGTCAACCTCCAAACGACAAAATCGAATGGCTTGGTTTTCTTGGATTCTTAGGCTTTATGGGTTTCCTGAAATCGTATACGGGCGAACCGCATTACATCTTCTTTGCTCCTCCGTTCATTTCTTATCTACTACGCTCAGGTAGAGTAAGATGGCCAAATTCAGGTGCAATCTGAAGAAATACAGACAACTGGCGAACTTGACTCAAGAAGAGCTTGCTCAGATGGTAAACGGCTGTAGAGAAACTATCCAACAGTTGGAAGCCGGGAAATACAACCTATCCTCGAGGCCGGCAATCGATATTTCAAGAGTTGTTAAGGCTCCTATCGAAGATATATCTATTCTTGACCGAGGTTCTCGCGCCTGGCATTTACCCAGTCGGCTAGCGTAAGCCGCCCCACCAACCCGTTTGGAGACATTAACGAGGTTGGGATAGGGAAAAGGACGGATTCAGGCGGCAACGGAGGAAATCCGTCATGCTGCAGCTTCTATGGTATGAATACAAGAGTTCTGCAGCCTAAATGGCAGACTGCGTACAAGAATGGTAGCTGTTGGAACCTTGTTGCTCATCTTGCTGCCTGTGATTGGATTAGAAGCTCACAGAACGCGCTAATCAGTGGGTGTATGGGCGCAAGCAAGACAATCATAGCCTACGCCCATACACCCACTCTGCTGATACTACATAGAGTGCTGCGCCTCATATCCGAACTGGCCATCGCCCGCGGAGACCGACCATGCTGGTCAGACTCTCCGAGATACGTTTGCTTGTCCTGAACAAGTTGAAAACAGGAGATATTGCTTTGCGTCGCGCCTCGCTCCTACTCGATCAACCGGGGGCTTGCGGGAACCACTGGATTCTTTGCTCCGGAACGGGTAGACGGTTTTTATTGGCATAGCAATGGCGGCACTTGGCTAGTCATTCATCAGCTGGCATCCACGCTACTCCCAACCCGGTTGGCCCGACATGAGTTCCTATTACTGCTCCGCATTGCACAAGGTAGGCTTCCTTGCATACAAAAGCGCCCTGGACCGCGGTAAACCACTCCCTGGCGCGGTCGTGTGTGTTGGTATGGATTACTGCCACTTTTATGGCGCCATTTCCCACGTCCTTGCGTATGCATTCCATCACACATTCTAGAACCCGCTTGGATCCCCTTACTTTGGCCATTGGAGTCAATTCGCCGTCTTCCAGAGCTATGATGGGTTTGACTGAAAGTAAGGATCCAAACATCGATGCGGCTTTCCCGATTCGCCCATTTCGCATCAGGTGTTCTAGCGAGTCGACCGTAAAGGCTAGTCTGGTGGTATCCATGGCCTTTTGGACTGCATGAAGCACTTGTTCGCGGCTTGAGTCTGCTGCTGCGGCGCGCAGGGCTTCCATTGCAATGAATCCTTGTGCCATTGATGCCGCTCTCGTATCGATCACTTCGATTCTGCTTGGACTGACGGCGTCTCGGGCAATACAAGCAGATTGGTATGTGCCGGAAAGCTTCTCTGAGATGTGGAGCGAAATCACTGCGTCGTGCTTTTTGAGCAAGATTTCATATAGGTTGATGAAATCTGCTGGAGAAGGCTGGGATGTGGAAGGAAGAACCCCCGATGTATTCAGCTTGTCAAAGAATTGCTCGGGTGTAATATCTACCTGATCCCGGAATTGATCCTCGCCGAAAAGGACGCGAATTGGTACAACATGAATCTGTCCAGCTTCTCGAACTTCATTTGGCAGGTCTGATGCAGAGTCAGTCACCACGGCTATCTTCATTTCGTCACCCTCAAACGGTGTTTTCGGATGCTGACTGTATAGGGCGCCATTCGAAAAGCGGGGAAATCGGGCTGTAGGGGCCGGAGGCGCTGTTAGGCTATTGAAGCTGTCGGCATCCAAAAAGTATTTTGTACATCAAACAATATGATAAACAAATCATATACTGCCGTTTCGTGTTTGTCAATTAGTTTGGAATACCGGAGCTTGAGCTGCTGTAGCGTTGGGACCAGCAGAACAGTCGTACCGCCCTCAGACGACTGGGGGAGGACCTCCTGTCCCGTGCAGGCTTGTAGTCACTTGCTGACATACTGACGATGGCCATTACGGACAAAGGGGTGCTTTGCGTGGTCAACATTGAGCCTCTACAGACGAGTTACAGCAATGAACGCGAGGTTAAACACGTGTTGCGCGACATTACTCTGTACGTATGCGCCGGGGAGCGTCTCTCCGTGATGGGCCCGCTGGGCTCGGGCATGCGATTGCCAGCAGGCTTCTCTGCTCCGAGGCTTGGGTGGATGCGGTTCAACTACGAGTCTTTTTGGGGGGTGAGACTCGGTCGGCGGTGCTTTTTCTGCTGTCTGTTTTTCCAGTAGGCTGCTCTTTTGGCGTCTAGCCTGCAGCAAAACTGCCAGACTCAACCAGGTAGAATTCCTTGGAAGTGAGTGGCAGGGGGAACAAGTGAAAGACCTGGATGTCATGTCTGTGCCATGCCCTAGACGGAGGTTAGCGCTAGGAGTTTGCCCGTCGAGTGTCATCGCAGGCAAAGCGAATATGGTATATAATTTGGATTGTGGCTTAAAAATGCTTGTAGCAGCGTTTTTGTTGGCTTTGATGTTGAACTCGATGCCAATGGCGGTGATTTGCAGTTGAAGTCAGGCAATCTGCAGCGACAAGTGCAGCTGGCAATTTTGACAGCTGTAGCTCTTGTCCTTCACATGATAGAGTCCATGTTGCCCCCGCTGCCAGTGCCGGGAGCGAAGATAGGCCTTGCGAATGTTGCGACATTGGTATGCCTGCGCCATATGGGATTTTGGCCTGGCGTTGCAGTTAGTGCAGTTCGTAGCATACTTGGAAGCATGATATCCGGCAAGTTCTGGGGTTTGGGGTTCTGGATGAGCTTTGTGGGCGCAACTGCGAGTGCCGTGGCCATGGGCATTAGCCTTCAAGTTGTTGCCAGTGGAACATCGCTCGTTTGGACTAGCGTCGTCGGAGGAGTGGTCCATGCCAGTTGCCAGTTGATCATTGCTGTAGCCGCTATGAGACAGCCTGCGCTCTTTGCTGGTGCTCCGGTTTTGCTAGGGCTTTCGATAATCACTGCCGTTTCGATCGGCTTGGTATGCGATAATCTTGATGCGCCTGTCCGGCGTCTGATACAGGCAAACAAGAGAAGGTGATGCATACATGAGACGCAGGGCATTGCCTATCCTGCTTGTTTTGGTGTTCGGTGTAGCGCTAGTGGCTTTCGGAATGTATGAGCAGAAAAAAGCCCCCGAAGGCTCGGTGGTGGTTGTAAAGTCCATAGGCGAAGATTACAACAGGATAGTCGCCCGACAGCCTCTATCATCGGATGAGAAAGTGATTATCCCGGTTGAAGGACCGTTGGGCACTACCGTAGTAGAGGTTGTTGGAGGAAGGGCTCATGTGGTCTCGTCACCCTGCCCTGACAAGATATGTGTGCGAATGGGTTGGCTGCAACGTGTAGGCGACTACAGCGCATGCCTTCCCAATAGGGTTCTTGTTGAAGTAGTTGATGAGTGAGCTTTTGCATGGGGGATTGCGAGGCTTGTAATGATCGAGGGACTGGGACAGAGGCAGCAAGGCGGGAGAGCTCGAACTGGGTTGATCCCGCCTTGCTATTTCTAGTGGTCAGGACCCTCTGGGCAATAAGTGGCTTTTTGAACACCAAGTGTAAATAAATGGCTGCGATTGCGCGTGGTTCAGGCGCCTCGATGGCTACCATTACAGTATCTACTGCCACGTGCCGTTTAGGAATGTAGCGAAGTATGTAGATGATCTGCCAGTTGCCTTGTTGGGCAGTGCCGACTGTGTAGTGGACGGCAAATTCGAGATGGGTGAGGCTTGGGGAGAAGGAGCCTTTGTTTTGCTCCTAGGCTGCGGTATGCCCCGGACGAATATGAAACATTGAGCTATCATGGCTGTCGACCACGAACATGCCATGTCACAAGTTGGAGGTGAATGGCACGGTCCTGTAGCCAAAGCCGTATGCGGGAACGAAGCATGGGGTGCCGGTCTCCTGTGGGCCTCGCACTTTAGCGCGCCCGATATCGCGGTTACGATCGCCGGCCAGAAAGCCTCTTGACTTTTGCTAGTACGTCTGTTTGACGCTTGGATTGGGTTGCAAGCTAACTCTGTGAATGTGAATCCTGTCACTATGGACGATGGTTTTGTGAAGTGATAAGCTTGGATAGAATCAAGCCCTGCTTCAGAAAGGGAAATGAAAAAGGCGGCATTGGTTCGGGATGTAATTCGTACAAGCCTTGTTCCACCGGTTGCTTGATCTTCAAGCGGTTGGGCTGTCTAGAAGCCGATTGTATAGTCGGGTACATCACAAATCCAAGGGGCTTTCGGTTATCGCTAATGGCAAGGGTAATTGCTCCGGCAGCTTAGATCTGCACTACCATCGCCTAAGCGGTATTGGGTAAGGACTGCACAGTTGTTGATGCGATCATCGATACAGTTGAGACAAAAGTCGATTTTGGTGAAGATTTCAAGGCAGGTTCTGATCTGACTGCTGAGTGCAAGACCAAGAGGGGAACATACGGCATGAAGAAGGCCTCTGTCATCAAGAAAGAATGGCACAAGCAGATTGTGGAGATTGAGAAGTGGATGGCCGGCAAGACTTTTGCAGACATCAGGCTATGAAGGTTAAAAGCGGCGTGAGGCCGTTTATACCGGATTGCTACGTGCTCCTGAGCTTATTTCTCACGTTGCTGTGAGTGTCGAAGATTACATCGCTACTGTTGCAAAGGCCTACAAGAGCGCAAGATAAGGGTAGGACAGACTTCTTGATCCATTTGGCTGATCACGCACCTCTCTCATCTCAGATGGGGGAGGTTTCTCTCAGTCTTTTCGTGCTAAATAGGCAGTGTACTGGTGAATATAAGCGAGTGGTGGTGCCGATGACAAAGACTGCTTCAAAGTGGATGGCACTGATTTTAGCAGGCGTTTTGCTGGCATTTGCGGTTGTGACCTGCCAGAAGGCCAAAAACAGATATACCAAGTATACCGACACCTTCTTCGACGCCTTTGATACTCTGGTGACAGTTGTGGTTTATGCCCAGAGTGAAGAGGAATTCGATTCGTACTACCAGCAGATCCGCGCGAGATTCCTTGAGCTTCATAGGCTGTATGACAAGTATAACGAGTACGAAGGGATCAACAACATAAAGACGATAAATGATAATGCTGGAATAAGGCCTGTCAAGGTAGAACAGGAGATAATTGATCTTATCCTCTTTTCGAAGGATTGGTGCGCACGCACAGGCGGGAAGACAAATATCGCCCTCGGTTCGGTGCTCGAGATTTGGCACAAATATCGGGAACAAGGCCTGTATGATCCGGCCAGCGCGAAGCTCCCGCCCATGGAAGATCTGCTCGAGGCTGCGCAGCATATTGACATAGACAAAGTGATAGTAGATGCCGAAAACGGCACAGTATTCCTGAGCGATAGTGAGATGAGCCTGGATGTAGGCGCTGTAGCGAAGGGTTACGCGACTGAGGTAGTTGCCAGAGAGATGATGGCTGCCGGGCTCAAGTCGGGCATGATAAGTGCAGGCGGAAACGTTCGGGCGATTGGGAAACCACTTGACGGCGTTCGCGAGTGCTGGGGCGTGGGAATACAGAATCCCGTTGAGTCCATCGTCGCCGATGACGGCGTGCTCGATGTGGTATTCGTCAACGATGCATCCGTAGTGAGCAGTGGCGACTATCAGAGGTATTATGTTGTGGACGGAACGGTCTATCACCACTTGATAGACCCGGCGACGCTCATGCCTGCGCGATACTATCATGCAGTTACAGTAGTAACGGAGGACTCTGGGGTAGCGGATTTCCTGTCCACCGCAGTGTTTCTCTTGCCATACGATCAGAGCAGATCACTCGTCGAGAATCTCGATGGGGTAGAGGCTCTGTGGGTTATGCCCGATGGGAAAGTGGAAGCAACTAGCGGCATGAAGAGGATAATGAGGAGCCATGGCGCGTCGGGGACAAAGGCCATGTAGTATTTGGGCTTTTCGGCATGAAACAGTTGATCATGCCGGAGAATCACAATGTGCCACGTAATCCTTCAATTCCTCGATGGACTCACCAGTAAGTGTTCGAAGTCCGTTTTCCGCCAGCAATGTTTGGCAGTTCTTGGTCCTATCAACCTGCTTCAGGTTCTCGATTTGCACTTTCTACTCTCGCAATCAAAGGGAGACAATGCAGATAGCAGATACTTGGGGCTTCGTTTGAGTTCAATCTTGCCTAGGTCAAGGAGTATCGACAGAACTAAGAAAGGGACTGGAATATGTTCATCGAATGAGGCGCCGGCATGTGCGGTGACATGAATCCTTTTCTTAGCCTTGGCGCAATCGCTAATGGTGTGGGAGTGGAATCGGGGCTCATTGACGGCGCTGGTGCAGCGGTGAAAATCGTCTACAAACGGATCCGCGTCGCGGGCAAAGTTGGGCTAGCCATGTGTACGCTTCCTCTCCTGGTGTGACACGTTAGTATTACTTGCATACGGGCTGAGCTTTTGATTTTGTGGTAGTGTGTGAATTCTCCGGTCACAGCGGGGAGCGCATCATGCTTGCTGCACCTGCTTGTTCTGAGGGAGCAGACTCTTGGCGGTTTTCCTCCTTTCTTTAATGCGTCGGCGATGCGTGTTGATTTGATAGGATGGAGCG
>CZCA01001638.1_pt1 | contig 11195 bp, 9 predicted proteins | sample 591981 | NCBI WGS metagenome assembly CZCA01 (sample SAMEA3556810, study PRJEB10932) | anaerobic digester metagenome
TGAAGGACACAAGCTTCCTCCCTCGAATACTCACAAGATACAGCTTTGAATCGCAACATCGCCTGGAGGGGGTATTCCCTTGCGCGCACGCCACACAATCACATGTCTACTCACCATAGCACTGACCTGCATCTTGCTGGGTGGCTGCATCGGCAGGCCCCCAACTCCAAAACCCGGTTCAATCATGGGCACCGTGGAAAATGCGTTGTCTCACAAACCTGTGGCCGGCGCCATAGTAAAGGCCAGCACAGGACCGTCAACCGCAACCGGCTCCGATGGAGCCTTCATCCTGTCAAATGTGCCGGCAGGGGAAACAACTCTCGACGTATCGTGCCAAGGCTACAACTCAGATCAAGCAAAGGTGATTGTGCCGGCCGGAGAAGGCGTGCAATGCAAAATCCAGCTTCATCCTAGAGCCGACGAACGGGTCACCGTCACAGGTCACGCCACCGTCGCGAACAACTACAACACGGCGGATTTCAGGTCCGTGGCAGACTTGGGCGCCAGGCCTGCTGGGCGCTTACTATCAGCCTTCAAGCCGAACCTGTTTGACTCGCAGCCCGCGTTCGACTGCGAAAGCGACACAATCCAGGTAAGACTGCACCCCGGCATTGACCGTGCTGAAATTGCAGATAACCTGAGCCAGGCCGGATACGAAATCGTGGGTGAAATGCCCCTGACTGGCATCATCCTTGTCCGCCCTGTCCGACGTACCAGAGGCCTTTCCGTTGAGAGCGAGAGTGCAACCTTAGGCTCCATTCCAGGCATAGACTGGACATACCCAGATTACCCGGTGTATGCAACCGCAGTGCCCAATGATCCTCTGTATCAATATCAGTGGCACTACTCTGCAATCAGCCTGCCAGAGGCCTGGGACATAACCACAGGAGAAGGAAGCCCTGTCATCGTGGCAGTAATCGATACTGGAATACGCCCTGAACATGAGGACCTGTCGGTCAAGATAGTCCCAGGCTGGGATTACGTAGACGGCGATGCCGATCCTACCGACTTGCCCAACAGCACAAGGAAGTTCAGCCATGGCACCCACGTAGCAGGCACTGTTGCCGCAGCTACCGACAACGGAATCGGTGTGGCAGGAACGAGTTGGGGTGCACTCATCATGCCAATCCGTGTGCTAGGCCCTGATGGAATCGGAAGTGCGTCCAACGTAGCAGAGGGCATAATGTTCGCTGTTGATAATGGAGCCGATGTGATCAATCTCAGTCTCGGCCTGGTTCCGCACCCCGGCCCAGCCATGGAAGGCGCAGTGCAATACGCGTATTCACGCGGAGTCACGTTGGTGGCGGCAGCGGGGAATGGCAGCCGTGCTCCAGTTCTCTATCCCGCCGCATTCCCGGAAGTAATAGCCGTGAGCGCCACCGACTCCGACAATGAGCTTGCCGGTTACTCCAATTGCGGACCAGAGATTACAGTCGCCGCTCCCGGCGGAACGCCGCCCTACGAGGTGCTGAGCACGGGATATAGCAGCGCGACTCCGGCTGCTAACAACAAGTATTTCTACAGCTCCGGAACATCCATGGCAACGCCGCATGTGAGTGGCCTGGTTGCGCTACTCATATCAGCCCACGGTAGAATGGATCCTGCTTCCATAAGAGAGCTCATAACGAGCACCTCGATGGACCTCGGCCCCGACGGCCACGACGTCCAATTCGGCGCAGGTCTCGTCAACGCCTACGCAGCACTGGCCGGCGCCACTCTCGATCGGGCACTCTTTGCCATCAAAGACAGTTCAGGAACGTGGATAACCGACTCAGTCTATGGCACTCGCGACCGCACATTCACCATTCCCGACGTGCCAATAGGAGACTACGTTCTCGTCGGCTTCATCGATGTCGACGGCGACCGGCAAGTCACCCGTGGCGACTTCTACGGAGAAGCGCAGATAAGTATCGCATCGCCAGGCACAGTACGGGTTCCGCGTCTCATCTTAGACTACGTAGATGAGGCCTCTGCAACCAGCCTCGCCCTTGGGCCAGGCTTCAATGGCACCAGTCGCCTGCCCTGAGAATAGGGTCCATGCGCAAACCCAGTCCCCAGCTTCCCCCAACCACATTGCAGGGGCACCACATCAAAAGAGCGCCCCTCTATGCCTTCCGCAAATCCGGTCAAGAAGCAAAAGTAGAGTCACTCCCTATCGGCAGACCGATGAGTCGACAGATATGCTTAAGTTAATTTAGTTAAGATTAACTTGACATTTCTTAATGTTGGGGTTAACATGGTTAACAAGCAGATCTGCCACTAAGTTCTGGAGGTTAGCCAATGAACGCTGTCAACTCCATCGAGGTCGACAACCTGAAAAGGGTATTCACCCGTCGCGCTCCACGCAAGCTGCCCTGGCAACGCAGCCATGCACCTCGTAGCGAAGGGAATAATCCCGCCAGCAGTGGCAACAACAATAGCGGCGGTAGCAGCAACAACCAGCCTAGGACTACCGTGGCCGTAGACGGAATCAGCTTCGAGATCCGAAGCGGTGAGATCTTCGGGCTGCTTGGCCCCAATGGCGCAGGCAAAACAACCACAATCAAGATGCTCTGTACCCTCCTGGCTCCCACATCGGGGACCGCGCGAGTAGCCGGATACGACATCGTGCGCGAACCTGCAAAAGTTCGCGGATCCATGGGAACAGTCTTCGCCAGCGAACGCAGTCTCTACTGGAAACTGACTGGCCGCGAAAACTTAGGATATTTTGCGGCGCTCTACAACGTGGAGCCGTCCGAAGCTTCGTCGAAAATAGACTTCTTGCTTCAAAGAATGGACCTGGAGGCAAAATCAAATGAGCTGGTCGAGCGCTACTCCACCGGGATGAGGCAGAGGCTGGCCATAGCCAGGGCGCTACTGCCCAATCCGCCCGTAGTGCTCCTTGACGAACCCACTGCCGGCCTCGATCCCCAATCCGCCCGAAACCTGCGCGATATCGTGCGGTCATTGAAAGCCGAGGGCCATACCATCCTGCTTACAACCCATTACATGGCAGAAGCCGACGAGCTTTGCGATAGAATTGCCATAATCGATCACGGTCGCATCATCGCCCTCGACACACCTGCAGCGCTCAAAGCGAGCCTTGAGGAGATGCACTCCCTTGAAGTAGAGGTAGACAGAGCCCCAGACGGCGTCCTGGACGAGCTCCGATCCTTGCCCCTTGTGCGGGGAGTAGAATCCCATCCTTCAGACAACGGTCTGGAAACCTGGACGATCCGGGTCCTGACAGAAGACAGCAGGCAAACCCTTGATACGCTGCTTGATCTTCTTCGCGCAAGTGGCGATAGAGTGCTCAATATGAGGGCGATCGAACCCACGTTGGAGGACGTCTTTATCGCATTGACCGGAAAGTCCCTCAGGGACTAGGCAGCAGGGAGGTTGCAGAAATGAACAGTCTGAAAGCCTTTTGGGCCACGGCAAAACGCGAGTTACTGATAAGATGCCGTTATGCTGACTGGTTCGTCGCCATGCTGCTGTGGCCGATACTGATGCCCGTATTTACGGTATTTGCCGCCCAGGCGCTGGCCGGACCGGACAACTCCGGAGGGCAGATCTTCTCTGAGATCGCAGGAACATCCGACTATGTAGGATTCGTGTTCATCGGAGTCGTGATGTGGAACTGGCTCAATACCGTGCTGTGGCAGGTCGGCTCGACTCTCAGAACAGAACAGCGCCGCGGGACGTTGGAGCCTAATTGGGTGACTCCCGCTTCGCGTCTGGCGATCATGTCCGGGTCAGGACTTACGAGCATGGTCTCCTCGCTCATGACCGTCGCCATCAGCCTGATATTCTGCAAGCTGGCATGGCGTATAGATCTGACGTTCAGCCCCTTTCTGGGGCTCATCTTTCTGCTCTCCACCGCCACCATCTACGGACTTGGCCTCATATTCGCAAGCCTAGTCCTGCTCGTAAAAGAACTCAACTCGGCGGTGAACGTCGTGCGCGGCATATTCATGGTCTTCTGCGGCATAACCTACCCGATATCGGTCATGCCACATTGGATGCAAACAGTCGCAAAAGCCCTGCCCCTCACCTATTCCATCGACCTCATCCGCCAGGTCGGGCTTGCAGGGGCCACGTATGCAAACGTATCTGGCGCGTTTTGGACCCTCTTCGCCTTTGCAGCATCACTCTTGGCCGCGGGGTGCTTGCTCTTCATCGTGATGGACCGCATCGTGGCGCGGAAAGGCACTCTTGGGCAGTATTAGACCGCACTAGCCCGTGCACCGGGCCCCATCCGCAAGGCTTAACCCGCCAAAGCTAAGCCTGATGGGAGGGGGTTCTTGCATGGAAACGTGAAATCAGGCCGAACTAGACTAGTATTGGGCGAGGTGTTAGAGCATGTCCGAATTTGGCAAGTGGCTCCGTTCACAGCTGAGAGTTATGGGAGCAGCTGCCCGCAAGGAGTTTCTGGTTTTCATTAGGTACCCAGCTAACGCCATACTATCCTTGATTCAGCCGATCATGTGGCTGGCGCCGCTCTACTTCATGGGCAAAGCCTTCTCCGTGGGCGGCCGGGCTGTAGGGTTCCAGGGCTTTGCCGGGACTTCCGACTACTTCTCATTCGTAATGGTGGGCGCATTCATGTCCTCCTACATTTCAGTCGCCTTCTGGGGGATGGCCTATTCCATAGAGGAAGACATGGCCCTCGGAGTGCTCGAACCCAACTGGGTTACGCCGGCCAACCGCGTATCGATGCTACTTGGCCGCAGCTTCATGTATGCGCTCCTCACCACCGCACAAAGCCTGGGCGTGCTCTTGATCGGCGCCTTGCTGTTCGACGTGACACTCGGCGGCGACATTATCGCCGCGGTGCTGATAATCGTGCCCATGTTCATAGGCCTGTTGGGACTGGGGATCGGCCTTGCAGGAGTAGTCCTGGCAATCCGTAGGGCGCAAACAGCCATAGACATATCAAGCTGGGTAATGTCGCAGCTTTCGGGAATGCAGTTTCCAGTTTCCATACTGCCAAAACCGCTCATGGCAATCGCGCTCACGCTGCCCACCACATACGGATACGACGCAGTCCGTTCCGTAGTACTCGGAACCGACTCATTGCTCCCGATGAGGCAAGAGATCACAATCCTGCTAGCATCCGCGGCCGCAATGTGCATCATCGGGCGCGCAGTGTTCTACGGGTTCGATCGGCGCTGCCAGCGGCTTGGCGGGATAGGGGGGCACTAAGCGAAAACCTTCCAGTCCCGAAACTGTCACACCAAGCGCGGCGACAAGCGGGCCGTTATAGACCACTCGTGAGCCAAGACTTACCGGTTCCGCATTCCGCGCACGAAAAAGCGCCGTCAGGCAAACCCTGATGGCGCTGCAATTTCCTATGGTAGCGGCGACTGGACTCGAACCAGTGACACTGCGGGTATGAACCGCATGCTCTGACCACCTGAGCTACGCCGCCATATGCAAATTCCTGCGAACATGATTTTATCATCCCCGAGTGGGGTTGTCAATGCCAACGGCGGGAATGCAAATAGTGGCAATGGCGCTGGCGTGGGATGAGCAGTCCCCGACAACACCATTATCGATGTGCTAATGACGCTCTTGGCAAGCCCAACCCCGCCGGACCGCTGATTCCATCTATCAGCGCACCGCGCAACCCGCCTATTGCCCCGCCAAAAAATGTCCTCAAAAACCCTTGACATCCTTCCAACGGCATCGTATTATGGTGTTACCGTATTAGCCCACTAGTACACTATTACTCTGCTACAGTCCCACAAGGGGCTTCGAAAGGAGGGATCTGGGTGGAGGTTAGCTTTGACGAATCCGTGCCAATCTACATGCAGATAATGAAGGGCGTTCTCTGGGACATAGCCGTCGGCGACCTGTCCCCTGGCGACAAACTGTTCTCGGTACGCGACTTTGCCAGGAAGGCCAAGACCAATCCGAACACGGTTCAACGCGCATACATGGAGCTTGAAAGAATGGGAGTCGTCGAAACCCAAAGGGGCCAGGGGACTTTCGTTTGCGACAGCCCGGAAATAGCCAAGGAGGTCAGATCAGAGATGACCACTGCAGCAGTAGAGTCTTTCGTCAAAGAGATGAGGCGGCTGCGCTACTCCGACAGCGACATACTCGCACTCGTCTCAGAGCAGCTGTCCGGAGTCGGCGGCGCATGTTCCAATAAAGCAGCTCAAGAGAATCCAAGCACTACAGATGACCATGACGGGGGTGTTAAGTGATGCCCGCTATTGAATTGACTGACATTCACAAGAGATACTACCGTTCCCACGCACTGCGAGGCATAAACCTCAGCGTGGACAGAGGAAAGATCGTCGGCCTGCTGGGCCCTAACGGATCCGGCAAATCCACAATGCTGAAGATATGCGCCGGGCTCACAAGTCCGACTTCGGGGAAAGTGCAGGTGCACGGGCAAGACCTCTCACCTGCAACCCGGGCCATGACGGCATACATGCCGGATATCGATTCGTTCTACTCATGGATGACCGTGAGGCAGGCGATCGTCTTTGAAAGCTCCATGTTCAACGATCTCGTCCTCAAAGACGCCATGGATCTTGCCTCAGAGCTCAAACTGGATCCTGACACCAAGATCTCATCGCTCTCCAAGGGACAGCACGGCAGGCTGAAACTGGTCCTCGCGATGTCGCGCCGCGCAGAGCTGGTGCTCATGGATGAACCGCTTTCAGGTATCGACCCGCCTTCGCGCGCCGCGATACTCGAAACCATAGCCGAGAGCTATCGCGCAGGAGAGCAGACGATAATCATATCCACCCACGAGGTCCTTGAATCTGAAAAGCTCTTCGAGGACGTAATCTTCCTCTCTGAAGGGCAGATTGTCCTGATGGGCGAAGCGGACCGGCTCCGAGCTGAACGGGGCAAGTCCCTAAATGAGATCTTTGCGGAGGTGTGTTGAGGTGAGGCGTTGGTGGTCACTTGTAGGAAAGGAATGGCGCAACTCATGGACTGTCATTCTGCTGTCCCTGGCAGCCACTGTGGCATTTGATGCATGGCTTGCGGTCAAAGCGCCTGAATGGTCTGCGAAGATCGACGGAGGACTCCCTTTTGGGCTGTCGTTCATCCCTTTTGTCGGCGTGGGCATAGCTGCCGCGGTAGTTGGATACTACACAATGCGCAATGAATGGCGCGACCGGACTTCGTTGAGGCTCCTGTCGTACCCGGTGAGCGGCACCGAAATTCTCTGGGCCAAGCTGGTTGTAGCCGTTCTCGGCCTGGCGCTCATAGCTATCGTTGCAGCCGCCGGAACATGGTTCGTGGCCCAAAGGTCCTCAATGCCCTACTCAGCCATGATCTCGACGACAGGCGATATCCTTCGGTTGAAGCCGTGGGAGAGGGCACTCGACATCACGTGGATGGTAGTCTGCCTGATACTAGGCGCTTCATTCATCATTGCAGTCGGGATGTTCTCCTTCGTGATAGGAACAATCGTGCCGCGAATCTCAGGCTTGATTGCCGTGATAGTCTACGGCCTGACATGGTACTTGACCTTTGCGTTCGCGCCCCACGCGATGTACCTGTTCTCATTCGTGCCCAACCCGGGGCTGATAGTATACGCAGGGGCTGGGCTGATGGCGCCTCGACACGTCATCCCGTTGCTGCCTTTCTGGCCGACTCTAGCCGCAACAGTCATTCTCATTCTTGTGGCCGGAAAGATCCTTGAGTCGGAAGTGGACGCCTGATCAGCAATCAGTCTTTCATCATAGGAGGGATACAGTAGATGATTTCTCGCCGAGGGATAGTCATAATCGTTCTGATTGGCCTGGCCATAGTGGCAAGTTCTACCCGTCCATGGATGTCGGGAGCCAAGTTGCTCGAAGCCAAGTATTCATCCAGGTTCGACCCGTACATCGACATGGGAGGAAGCACATCTGCCAGCGCTCCATTTGAGGAGGCTTTCAGCGCCGCCGGCATCAAGCGCGTGGTTATACAGGCGCCCATGGGCAACATCACAGTCATCAAGACAGGCGGCAACAGCATCGCCGTGGAAGGCGAACGGATCGCCTATGGCGATACAATGGCAGAAGCAGAGGCAAAGCTGCCGCTAGTGTCGCTCGAAGCTAAAACTTGCGATGACGTTCTTGAGATAGTCGGCCTGGTCGACAGATCGGCCACATCCGGTTTGTCAGGCATGATCAACATGGTAATTCAGGTTCCAGCAGGCGTAAATGTAGAGTCCACGCTCTCCATGGGTAAGATAGCCCTGGACGGGATTGAGGGATCCTTCTGCGCCAGAGTAGAGATGGGCGAGGTAAATGCTCATTCCACCAGGGGAGACCTCGACATCAACATCTCCGCGGGCGCCATAAATGTGAGCGATGCAGTCGTTGCGAAGAAGTTGAACCTGGTTACATCAATGGGGCCCATAGACTTTGCTGGAGTTCTCGGAGAGCACAACCACATCGAGAGCTCTGCAGGTCCCGTCAGGATCAGGATTCCCAGGTCTACGTGTGTGCAGGTAGATGCCGATGCTTCAGCCGGACAGATAGAGAGCTCGTTCCCGATTACGGGCCTGAGCTCCGAGAAGCTGAAGTCATCTGCCATAGGGATTCTTGGCGAGGGAACGCCAACGGGAGAACTCAGAATTCGCACATCCGGGGGCGAGATCCACATTTCGGAGCTGTGAGCCCCATGGCAGATGAAGGCGTCCGAGGATGGTAACAGGTCTGGGTTCGCAGACGCGGCAAGCAAGGAGGCAGACAGAGGATTTGGCATCCCCTGGGGCCTCGAGGCCTTGGGTTCCCGGGATTTTCCGTAAGCGTCAAATAGTACCCGCATGGGCAATCGCTGCTCTGCGTGGGATAATCTCCGTAGCAGAGATGGGGGAGCAGATCCGGAATCGGGAAACTGGAGAGGGATGAAGGGGGGGCGGAAGGGCGGAGTAGCGAAGGAGACCAGCATGTATGATGGAAAACGGGGAAGTCCCATGGGGCAGCATGAATCGCGGCAAAGCGTATAAATTTTAGTCATTTCCGAAACCAAAGTGATCAAATTCTAGACCGGCTCGGGCTAAATTCTAGTCCTTTTCCCGGAAACACGCTGCGGAGGGGGCGGCATACATCCGTGCATAGGGCTAAGATGGATAATCAACAAGCCCAATATGGAAGATGTGGGGTTAACATGCATGCAAATGGGATAACCGCTCATAATAAGCTCCCGGCGGTCTAGATTTTATACCCCTCCAGTCCAATTTCTAGCCTGAACCGAATTCAAAGTGACTAAAAATTAGACTGGTTGAATCGCACAGAGATTGCACAGCCATATGTAGGAGTGTGACCATGAATAATCCTGGCCGAGATGGGCTGCGTGTAAGCGTCAAATAGCCCCACCCGGATATCAAGCGGGGACTATTTGACGCTTACGATTTGCCTGACAATTGACCCACGGGCGGGTCGGATTCTAAGGCGTACGACCCGCGGGTAGGTTACTTGCACAAAAAATGACCCGCCCGCGGGTCATCTCCTCCGACTGCAATCCTGCCCTTCCGAGCCAGCCGCCACGACGCCCAGCCTGCTCACCCGGCTATCCCTCCCGCATCTCTGAAGAGGGACGGAAGACTCCTACCCTCGCCCACGCCTCCTCCCGCACGCTCCGCACTCCACGTCAGCCGCAACCTTCACCTCATCAAACCTCATCTCAAGCCCATCCCAGAGCAACAACCTGCCAACCAGCAGCTTCCCTGCCCCGGTAATCAGTTTCAACACTTCAGTCGCCTCAATGCTCCCGATCACCGCAGGAACTGTAGCCAGCACACCGACGCGAGACGGGTCAAATGGGCGGAGCTCCTCAAGGCCAGCGCCTCCGTCATCCTCCACTCGACCGCCGACCCGACGGTCACGTCCCGCCGCCGCCTCCGCCACTCCAAACACGCATCTGTAGCAGGGCCCCCGTCCCGGCACATATGTCATGGCCTCCCCGGTCCAGCCCAGGACTGCTCCGTGAACAAAAGGCTTCCCCGCAGCCACACAAGCGTCGTTCAGCACAAATCTTGCTCCAATGGAATCCAGGGCGTCCACCACTACATCATACCGCCCCACCAAGTCCCCCGCATTATCAGCATCGAGCGCCATAGCCCACTTCTCAACCTGCACCTCCGGGTTCAGGGCCAGGATCCTTCCCTCTGCAGAATCAACCTTGAGCCTCCCGATGTCGCAGGCGGTATGGGCTATCTGCCTCTGCAGGTTCGAAAGCTCCACCACATCCGGATCAACAAGGCCAATGGTGCCCACCCCGGCTGCAGCCAGGTACAGAGCAACAGGAGAACCCAGGCCGCCAACGCCCGCAACCAAGACTCTGGCAGCTCGGATTCTCCCCTGACCAGCTTCGCCCACTCCGGCAAGGCGTATCTGCCTGCTGTACCGCTGGAGCTCATCCTCGCTCAGCCCAGGCACTATTTGCCCTCCCGCTCTGCAATCCATTCCGCCATCGCACGAAGCACTTCGTCCTTCTCCGGCTCGTTCAAGATCTCGTGGTAAAGCCCATCCCAGACTATCAGTTTCTTGTCGGTAGTCTCAGGGATACTCTCGTAGAACTTCACCGTAGCGTCTGTGGAGCAGACCGGGTCATCGCCTCCGGGCATGAACAGGCACGGAGTCACAATCGACTCAGCCAGACTCTCCACTCTCTTCATGGCCTTGTCGAACTCTACAAAGAACTTCGTAGTGATCTTGGGATAGCGGATCGGATCCTTCTTGTAGGCTTCTACTACATCCAGATCATGTGAAAGCCCCTCTGCGGCTATCCCTGTGTCAACAGCCAGCTTCGGAAAGAACCACGACATGAACGTGCCGAAACCCTTCTTTGCCGGCGAGATTCTCATACGAAGAGCCAAACAGGGCGACGTCACTATCAAGCCGTTAATTGTCCTCGGACGTCTGGCTGCATATCCCACCGCAATCAGACCGCCCATTGAGTGCCCTACCAGGAAGCATTTCTTCCCCGGATTGCGGCCCTTGGCCCCGCGGATCACAAACCAGAGGTCATCATAGAACTGCGAGAATCTGCTGACATGCCCCCGTACGCCTTCTGACTTCCCCTGTCCGCGGTGGTCATAGGCGTAAACCAGATATCCCTTCCTGGCAAAAAACTCTGCAAAATGCTCATACCTGCCAGAATGGTCCGCAAGCCCATGTGCTATCACAATCGTGGCACGTGTCTTCAGAGCAGGTTCACCGTCCACACTCCTGCCCTTCCATACCCGGCAAAAGAGT
>CZCA01000161.1_pt1 | contig 11168 bp, 9 predicted proteins | sample 591981 | NCBI WGS metagenome assembly CZCA01 (sample SAMEA3556810, study PRJEB10932) | anaerobic digester metagenome
CGATTGCCAGGCCAGCGCCATGTCACGCCGGAGGCGATGACCTACACAACAAATCCCGCCTCCAAATATGAAATAGCGCCATGTCACGCCGGAGGCGATGACCTACCCAACAAATCCCGCCTCCCAATATGAAATAGACCCGCAAAAAAATCATGCTTGACAACAGAACAATTGTGCTATATGCTTGTCGCCAGGAACATTTGTTCTAATCGGGCAGGCATAGCAAGATGATGGGAAATCGTAGCCGCATTCTAGATATGCAGGCAGATCGCATCGAAGCCGTTCTAGCGCGCCATCGAGTGCAGGCGCGCGTCGAGGGAGGCACGGTGACGCCACGCTTCATCCGCTTCCGTCTGGTAGCCGATGGTTCGACACGCGTCAATAAGATTACGGCGCTGGCGGATGAGATCGCGATGGAACTTGACCGCCGTGAAGCGCGCGTCTACCGCGAAGGAGCGGCGATCCAGGTAGAGGTGCCGCGCACCCAACCGGCGCCGGTGCGATTGTTGCCCCTTTGCGATAGCATCGGCGCGCCGCCACCGCTCACGGCGACGTTGGGGTTGGAGCAGGATGGTACGCCGTTGCTGCTGCGGCTGCCTGCCCCCAACGTCGCTCATGTGCTGGTCGTGGGCACGACAGGCTCCGGCAAGACTGCGCTGGCGCGGGCATTGCTGGCGTCACTGGCAATGTACAACCGCCAGAGTCAGGTGCAACTCGTCTTGATTGACCCGAAAGGGCGTGGGTTTGGCCCGCTGGGGCGGCTGCCGCACACGTTGGGCGCCGTCGCCAGCACGGTTGCAGAGGCGACCGACCGACTGCGCTGGCTGGTGGAAGAGATGGAGCGCCGAGACCGTGAAGGTTACAACCGGCCAGCGTTGGTGGTGGGCATTGATGAACTGGCGGATTTGCTCATGACTGGCGGCGCCACGGTGGAGACTCTGCTGACGCGCCTTAGCCAGCGTGGACGCGAAGCCGGCATTCACCTGGTCGCCTGTACGCAAAAGCCAACAGCCGAAGTGCTGGGCGGCGCCATGAAGGCCAACTTCCCCGTCCGTCTGGTTGGCGCCGTAGCGAGCCGGGATGAGGCGCGCTACGCCAGCGGCATTACCGACAGCGGCGCCGAAAAACTGGAAGGCAAGGGTGATTTTCTCCTGGTCGCCAGAGGAGAAAGCGTGCGCTTCCAGGCTGCCTGGCTCGGTCCTGAAGATTTGGAGCGCGTTTGTGTGATGCTGCGGGAAGGCAGCCAGGGGCGGCGGCGTTGGTCCGGCAACCCGTCGCCGCCCCCGGTTGCCACACGCGCTGAGGCAGGGGGCGGTCGATTGCAGACGTTGATACACGGTGCGGCTGCAGCATAATCGTTTGGTGACATCCTGGTGCATTAGCCAGAAGCTAAGATGAGGAGAGCTACGGATGAGATTCTGGGGATTGGTGGCAATCGTGATGGTGGGGGTCTTTGCGTTCGTCGTCGGTCAGCGGCTAAGCGCCGATGCGGTAGGCATGGCGGTAGGCGTACTGTTCGGCGTACTGGCGGGCATTCCGGCAGCGCTGCTCATGGTGGCAGCCGGGCGGCGGCGTGAAGCGGAGTTCGAGGATGACGCCGAAGAGGAATTCAGCGAAGCCTATCCCACGCCACGGGGGCGCGGCCAGCCCGCCTATGGCGCTATGCCAGCCCAGGCGCCGGTGATCGTCTTTGCACCACCGGCAGCCCCAGCAGGTGCGCCCTATGCTGGCTACACAGATCATTATGTACCGCCGCAGGCGCCAGCATACCAACACACGACGCCGCAACGGGCGCTGCCCGGCCCTGGCGCTGCCCAGGGCGATGGTCGCCGCGCATTCAAGGTTGTGGGTGAACAGGAGGAATGGATCACCGAATGGTGAACTAAAAGGAACTGTACCGCTCATAGCCCGCTTGCGGAATATCACTCTCCGGCGGGCGTTTCGCAGAGTGTTCGTCCAGGTTGAAAGTGTCACCGTGCATCAGGGTGTGAATTTCGACGCCGGTGATACGAAACGGTTGGTCGGGCGGAGTAGCGTACAGATCGCACTCTTCGATGTGCACACCGTCCACGATCAGTGCGCTGCCCTCTCCAAACACCTCCAGCGTACTGTTGGCATATAGCACAACGCCTGTGTCTGGGTCGAGCGCCACGCCGATCAGAAATGGATTATAAGCCACGGCGGTCAACAGACGGGGTAAATGGGTGCGCAAGTTTGTGCCTGCCTGGTTGTCGCTGTCCACAGTGAGACGGTTGACGATGCCCAGCCCGGGCGCAAAGCGAATCAGCGACGGCGTCGGACTACTGCCGCCGGGTTGATCGGCTGTCACAATCATATGCTGACTGAGAACGGCGCCTCCGTGCCCGATGCCGGCGACCACACGCCCGCGTGCGTTGGCGCGGCGGATTGCCTGGGCGACGGGTGTGCCGCCCAACATTCCCACAAAGCGCAGCGGGTTGCCGTCGGTGATCAAAATGCCGGTGGCGTTTTCGACCTGTTCGACCCAAACAGGGGCGTGTGCGTCGCGACGCGATGCGACGGCCAGCAGATCAACCCAATCAACCTCTGCCTCTACAAGCCAGCGACGATAACGCTCAGCCGCTGCGACGTCGGAGTCCGCCGTCGGCACGATCAGGATGCGCGCGCCGTAGCCGCCCGCTTCATCCCAGAAACTCTGCATCATACGCGCAAAGAATTGTGGGCCAGTCAACGGCCCCATGAACATGATCGGACCGCGTGTAAAGCCAGGTGGTACGGGTGCAGGCATAGGATTTATTCTCCAGTAGCGTCACTGGTTGGCAAGTGCAGCGAACTGACCAGGGTGCGGAATAAACGTTCGCCATCCGGCAGATCGGGTTGATGCACCAATGTGGCAATCAACAACTTTGTGCCAGTGTCATCGAAGGTGGCAGCCTGGTAGCCGATCATTTCGCCAGCAGGCGATTGCGTGACATAGCGGATGAGTGCGGTTGGCAGGCCATCGGAGCGCAGATCAGTGACCAAGCGTGCATTCACCGCAGCAACTCCTGTTGTGTCAGATAAGGCGCCCGCGACATCGAGCATGTACTGTTCTAGCGATAAAGCATAGCGCGGCATGGCGGCGATGCTGAAGCGGGTCGCACTTTCTTCGAAGCTGCTGCCAATGGGCCAGGCAAGCGCCAGCGGCGCGATCTGCGGATTCCCACCTGACTGCCAGTCACCCCAAGGCTGCGTCGTCCATTGCCAACCTTCTGGCAAGGTCATCGTGAGTAAATCAGTGGCGATGATGCTATCAGTCATCGTCGCAGCGGGCAAGGTGGATGGTTGAGTGCTCGCAGCAGGCGGCGGCGTGACTTCTGCCACAGAAGAAGTCACCGGGCGCAGCGCCGCCCAGCTCAGGAAAGCGAGCGCACCCAGCGTCAGTAGCCCCAGACCCGCCAACGTCAGCTTCTGCCGTGACATGCCGACTCCTGCTGCGCCTATACTTGCGCAGATGGACAAAGTTGGCGGATCACACAGGCCGGACAGTTGGGTTTGCGCGCCTCGCAGACGCGGCGCCCGTGAAAGATCAGCAGATGAGACAGGTCGATCCACTCTTCGCGCGGCGTGATTGCCTGAAGATCACGCTCGATTTTGTCCGGGTCGGTTTGGGTGCTCAAGCCCAGGCGTTGCGCCAGCCGTTTGACGTGCGTATCGACGACGATGCCATCCGCGATGTGATAGGCTGTGCCGAGGACAACATTGGCAGTCTTGCGCGCCACACCCGCAAGGGTGAGCAAATCATCCATCTTGTCCGGCACCTGTCCGTCATAAACCTCGACGATGCGCGCGCACGCCTCCTGGATATTCTTCGCTTTGTTCCGATAGAAGCCGGTGGAATGGATCATCTCCTCCAGTTCGGCGCGGTCAGCCTCGGCGAAGGCGCGCGCATCCGGGTAGCGCGCGAAGAGCGCTGGCGTCACCTTGTTGACGCGCTCGTCCGTGCACTGCGCCGACAGGATTGTGGCGACCAGGAGTTCAAGTGCGTTGCGATGGTCAAGCGCACAGCAGGCGTCGGGATATTCGGCGTGTAGCCGCGCCAGAATCGGGCCGATCCGTTCGGCGGCAGGCGCCGACGCGGTCAAATCTGTAGACATGGAACGACTCCTTCGACAGGCGTCAAGAATAGACTGGTTCGGCGCGCACACGATAGTCGGAGTCGTCAATGCGCTGCCAGGGGTAGTGGATGAAGTCTTCCGTCACCTGGACATAGAAATCCGGCTCGTCTTCCGTGAAAATACTGCTTTCTTTCTTCCAGTGCAGCACGGCGATCTCTGGGTAGCCGCCCGCAATTTCGATGCGGCCTTTGACAGCCATCGCCGTGCGTCCGCGATACCACAGATTGTCCACAACCAGAATCTTGCGGTCGCGCAGGCGATCATCGGAGGGGAACTGCACGAAGCGCGGCCAGCTCAACGTCGTGCGCTGGCTCGGGTTTTCGGGAAAGAGCACGGCGGCAGTCAGCACTTCCTTCATTTTCAGCGCCTCGGCGATCATACCGCCAGGAATAATGCCGCCGCGCGTGATCGAAAGGATGGCGTCATAGGGCGTATTGAGCTTGAAGATCAACTGGCTGACCAGCTCCTCCAACTCGCTCCAGGTCAGGTAGACATGCTTCATAGACTTGCTCCGAGATTCATCACAACAAATCACGCCTACTGGCGCGCAGTTGGCGACGCCATCCATTGTGCAAGGGCGGCGCCCGTTTGGCTGGCAACATGGTGTGCAGTCACTGTAAACCGATTTTCCCCTGAAACGACGGTTATCGCAACATCGTCGACCGCCAGCGACAGATACGGCGCCGGCGACAGCAACACACGGTAATCACCCGGCGTTACATTCCAGAAGCGCAGGTCGCCGCGCGCATCCGACGCGGCGGTGGCAACAGGGCTGCCCGCCGCCGTAATCAGCGTTGCATCCACACCAGGGTAGCGCACATTGCCGGCAATCCAGCCGACGCCGCCGGGCCAGACGCGCGCCAGCACAGGGTCATGGTCGCTGGCGTGGAGAATCGTTGCAGCGTCAGGGTTGGCTGGCGCCGCATAATCCGCGCTCAACCGCAGTGGGCGCACCTCACCCACCCGCGCTGCCACTGCCGGAGTAGCCAACATGTGATCGAGCACCTGGCTGGCGCCGTTGTAAATGTAGGTATAGCGTTGCAGCGGCGGCAGGCGATTGTAGAGATGCACCAGATCGGGTTCAGGCGTCTCCTGCAGCGTCTGCACCGTTTCGCTGCCGAAATAGTCGTTGAGATCACCGATCACGACGACGGCCGCATTGGCGTCTGCATCCAGGCGCCGTTGCACCTCGGCGGCGACAGCCTGCGCCTGGGCCTTGCGGCGTGGTGCGTTCACGGCTTCGTCGCCAGCCTTACTCTTGAAGTGATTGACGATGACGGTGAGCGGAAAGGGCGCGCCCCAATCGCCAGCCACCTGTAGATCGACGACCAGCGGCGGGCGGTCGAACAGTGGGTACGCGCCGATGGTGCAGACGCCGGGATCGGCGACGCCGTAATCGTCAGGCGTACACGCCTGGCGGCTTTGCGCCGCCAGCACCTGCACACGATCGGAGCGCGTCAACAATGCGTTCGTCAGGGGGAACTCAGGGTTACTGCTCTGCGGGCTAGGCAGCGCCGTCGCCGTGTAGGGCAGTCCCAATTCAGTGGTGAGCAATGTCGCCAGTTGTTCGGCGTCCTCGGGCTGACCGGCCTCCTGCAGGCCGATGATCGTACAGCCCGCCAACCCGTCGGCAATCAGTCGGGCGCGGCGATGCAGTTCACGGTCATAGTCCGCCGGATCGGGATGCTGTTCGGACCCGCGCCCCAACGCCAACAGGTTATACGAACAGAGGGTGAAATCCTGCGGCCCCGCCGAGGCCGCCATCACTGGTTCAGGCGTCGCCGCCCCGCCTGCCACGATCTCGCTGCCAGGGAGCAGCAGCAGCTGATATTTGCCAAAGTTGTAGTCGATGATTGCCTGTAAGGGCGCCCCCGCTGCGCCAGTGATGCGCACATAGTCGCCATGATCGAGATCGGGCGTCGCCACACCCAGCACTCCGCTCACATAAAGCAACTGCGCCTGTTCCAGGCTTTCATCGAAAAAGATACGACCATCGCTCAGATAAGGCTGCACGGCTGTCGGCGCCAGCGCAAATTCGGCTTCGCCGCTGGCATAGCGTTTGGTAGGACCGTGCACCACGCCTTCCAGACGCGGTAAGCTGACGCGCATTCCTTCCAACGCTTCATAACGAGCGGTGGGCGACATATCATAGCGGAACGTCGGCAACGTCACCGGCGCTGGCGTTGTGGTGCGGCAGAGCGGGGACGGCTCGATTGCTTTGACGCGCGAGAGTTCAGTCTTCTCATAGAACTCGTCGATCAGTGCGCCGCGCACCGCCACGCAGTCGCCAACCTGCACTGTCGGGCGCGTGCGCGTATACACGTAAACGCCATCGCTGGTCTCATCGCGGTGATCGCCAGCCGGGTCTTGCAAATAAAAACCTGCCGGCCCGACGCCGGTGACAACGCCGACGCTGTCGATATAACGTCCGGCCAATGGTGTTGCGACGCCGTCGCCCTGGAGGACATAAACTGGGATCGGTTCGTTGTCCTGCGCGTGCAACATCGACTGCTGAGCGATCAACAGTATGGCAACAGTCAATATTACAAGCGACGGCTGACGTCGGCAACAATCCATCAAAGTCGTCACGGAAGCTGACCTGTCTGATCTGTGGTCTGTGTGGTGATGATTGTACTATGATAAGATGCGGAACAGATAATACATGAACCTTTCAGTCGTCACTCGTCAGACGGCAGTTTGCATTCCATGACACAGGTCGATTCATCCATGTTGGTACGCCTGCAATGCACACTATTGGTATGGTTGGTGGGAGTGGCTGGCGCGTGCTGGGCGCCGCAACGGGTGGCGGCGCAAGCCGCTGCCTCGCCGGCGGCCTACATCCTTGAACTGGAAGCGCCGCCTGCTGCCGCCTTCTTCATTGCCCAGCAAAACGCAGGGGTCAGCGCCGCCAGCGCGACGCTTGCGACGCAGCACTATCTGGCCGATCTGGAGCAGACGCAACGACGCCTGCTCGACGACGTGACGCGCAGCGGCGCAACGATGCTCTATCGCACGCAGCGCGTCTACAATGGCATCGCCGTGCTGGCAACGCCGGAGCAGGTGGCGGGGCTGGCGACACTGCCCGGCGTCAGAGCAACCCACCGCATCGTCGCCAAGACGCCAGACAGGGCCACGAGTGTACCCTTTCTCGGCGCCCAGTCACTCTGGCAGGGGCTGGGCGCTGCGCTGCCGGTGCGCGGCGAGGGCGTCCGCATTGCCGTGATCGACACAGGGGTTGATTACCTGCATGCCGACCTGGGCGGCCCTGCCACCGGCTACGCGCAAAACGACGTAACGCGCATCGGCGATGTGCCCGGCTTTCCCAGCGCCAAAGTTGTGGCAGGCTACGACTTTGTGGGGGACGCTTACAACGCTGCGGTGGGCAGCCCCACATACAACCCTATCCCGGCGCCAGACCCCGACCCGATGGATTGCTACGGGCACGGCGCCCATGTGGCCGGCATCGCCGCTGGCTATGGCATGACTGCTGCGCTGCAACCCTACGCCGGCCCGTGGGACGCCACCACCGACTTTAGCAGCCTCCGCATCGGCCCCGGCGTCGCGCCACTGGCGGAGATCGTGGCGCTCAAGGTCTTTGGTTGCTCCGGCGCCTCCGATGTCGTTGACCAGGCGATCGAATGGGCGGTCGATCCCGACGGCGACGGAGACTTCAGCGACCACGTTGATGTGATCAACATGTCGCTTGGCTCGCCTCTGGGCGAACTGGACGATGCCACAACGATCGCCGCTAACCATGCAGCGGCAGTGGGCGTCATCGTCGTGGCGTCGGCGGGCAACTCCTACGATGGCCGCTTCGTCGTGGGCAGTCCCTCCAATGCCGACCGCGTGATCAGTGTGGCGGCCACGCAACATGGCAGCCTGCAATGGGAAGGCGAAGAGCAACGCGTCGATACAATGGCGACATTCTCTTCGCGCGGGCCGCGTGTGGGCGACGCCTTCCCCAAACCTGACCTGGCAGCCCCAGGCGTCGGCATTGTTTCGACGGCTAACCGCACAGGCACGGGAATGGTGGCATTATCGGGCACGTCGATGGCGTCGCCACACATCGCCGGCGCGCTGGCGTTGCTGCGCCAGCTTCACCCCACCTGGAGCGTCGAGGAGATCAAGGCGCTGGCAATGAACACGGCCTATCCGCTGGTGCGCAGCGGACTGCCGCTCACTTCCACCCTCTATCCACCCAGCCGCACTGGCGCCGGACGGATCGACCTGCCTGCAGCTGCGCGCGCTCAAACGGTCGCCTATGCCGCCTCGGCGCCGGGTCGGGTGTCGCTCGGCTTTGGCATGCCCGAAGTCCTCACCACCTATAGCGCCGTGCAGTCCCTGCGCATTGCCGCCCAGAGCACGCAGCCGCAGACCTATCGCTTGAGTTACGTCGCCATCACCGACATGCCGGGGGTGACCATCACATTGCCGGTGACGCAAGCAACGCTCCCAGCCAACGGCATGGTGGATGTTCCGGTCATCCTGAGCGCCAACGCTGCGGCCATCGGGCGCGCCATTCCCCCTGCTCCCACCGAGGTGATTGCGTCGGGGCGCCCCTGGTTCGACGAAGAAAGCGGTCACGTCTTGCTCTGGCAAGAGAATGCTGGCTGGCTGGCGTTTTTGTCCAGCGCACACGGGGAGACAGGCAGCGCCATCTTTGGCTATGAACCCACCACACGCGCATTGAACTACTCACTGACACTCACTGACGTGGCGCCCGCCGATGTGCTCAGCATCACCATTGGCGTCGGACAACCCGGCGCAGGCGGCGATCACGCCTATGTCCTCTATGCCGGCGACGAGCCGTTGACTTTGCCCCTGGTGGGGACGTTGTCCCTGCTGCCCGCGCACGAGCTATTGTTGGCAAGCAATGGACTTTATGTCGAATTAACCTATCGACCGGTCAGCCTGCAGGGAACAACAGCGCTGACGGTGCGCGGTCAGCTTGTGGCGCAGACGCCGATTCTGCATGTGCCGGTCTACGCTGCACCGCGTCCGGTGGCTGCGCTCAACGCAACGCCTGCGCGCGTCGAATTCGCTGCAAACACAACAGCAGCGATCACGCTGACGGGCGCGGCGCTCACAGGCAGCGCGCCGCCCACCGACAGCGTGGCGCTGGTCAGCGTGCTGCAACTGGCTCTGCAAAGCCCCAATACGCGCCCGCCCAGCCTTGACCCCACTGCGCCAGATCGCTACGACGCTGCTGACCTCAGCCATGTGGGCGTCGCCACCGATTTTGCGCAAGTTGGGGCGCAGGACGCCGTGCTCGTCTTTGGCATTGCCACCCATGCCGCGTGGTCGTCGCCGAATCAAGTGCGCTTCGATGTGATGATCGATGTGACAGGGGATGGCGCCGCCGATTATCGCCTCTTCAACAGCAGCCGGGAGGGCTACAGCGTCACGCAATTTCTTGGCGACACGTTTGTCAGCGTGCTCGAAGACCTGCGCTCCGGTCGGCGCATTGTGCAAAGGCCGCTGAATGGCGTCGCCCCTGCCAGCGCCGATACACGACCATTCCAAAGTCGCGTCATGACGCTGGCGGTGCGGGCAGCAGACCTTGGGCTCTCGCCGGCAAGAACGACCATCTCTTACACCGTGACGAGCTATCATGTTGCATTGGGGATGGCGCCGGAAAATGCAATCGATCAGACGCCGCCACGTCATTTCGATCTGGCGCATCCGGCATTGACTACGTCGGCGCCGGGTGCGGCGCCGTTGTCAGCACATGCAGGCGCGGCGGTGACGCTGCACCTCGACCTCACCGGTTATGTTAAGCAAAATCCTGGCGGTGTCCTGCTCCTTCATCATCACAATCGTGTAGAAAATCAGGTTGAGGTGGCGACGATCGATTATGCCTGGCTAGATAAGTTGCATCTGCCGTTTGTGGGGAACTACTGATTTCTAGGTTGACATTTTATGAGCGCAGTGTTGCGTATTACGTGTTGCGTGAGGGATTCCGACACGTAGCACGCAACACGTAACACTGAAAATATGAAAACTCTGCCTAGCAATCAGTAATTTGTGAAGAAATAAAAAGAGGTGCATCGGTGCACACCAGGCTTGACGCCCGGTCACGTCGTCACCCGGCAAACAGGATGCGTCCACAGCTTGGGCAATAGACGGGGGCGCCTTCGATGATGCGTGCATTGGCAATGACGCCGGTGGGCAGCGACACATTGCAAACACTGCATGCCCCGTTCTGCACAGAAGCGACGGCGACGCCGGCCTTGCGTTCGCTCAATTGCGTATAGAGGGCAAGGGCGTCGGCGCTCAGACGTGCAGTAACGCTCTCGCGCTGCTGTTTGAGCTGGGCATACATGCGCTTGTATTTAGCCTCCTCCTGCTGGAGCGCTGTCTGTGACGTCTGCCAGGCTGCTTCGACCTGCGCCAGCGTTGCACGTTGCTCCGTCAGCCGTTGCTCCGCCTCCTCACGCTGTTGGAAAGTCGCCATTGCATCATCCTCAACCTGGCTGCGCTGGCGTTTCATCGATTCGATGCTGGCCTGCAACGCCTCCAACTCCTTGGCATTGTGCACCTCGCCGCTCATCAGTCGGCGCTCGCTGGCTTTGATGCGCTCTCCCAACTGCTGACCGTTCAACTCAGCATCGAGCTGATGGGCGTGCAGGCGCTCCACTGTCGCACGCGTGGTTTCAACGGCGGCGCGCGTCGCCCGCAATTCATCGGACTCGCCGAGATTGCGCCGGATCTGCGCCACGCGGCGCCGCACCTTCTCCATGTTGGCGTCGATCTTTTGCAGTTCGTAGAGCCTGGCAATGTCCACAGTGAGCTTCCTTCCTAACGCCATTCGTTTCTGTGAGAATGGATATTCCGATTATAACAGCCGCCAGAAACTTCAGAAAACATTCTGTCCATTGCTTGGATTGTTCGGCGCACCGGCCAGAAGTGCACAGGGTTCAAGGTGCATAATGCATTTGACATCCCCCAATTCGCCTGTTATAGTTGGATCTACTGATTTCTAGGTTGACATTTTATGAGCGCAGTGTTGCGTATGACGTGTTGCGTGAGGGG
>CZCA01004514.1_pt1 | contig 11161 bp, 6 predicted proteins | sample 591981 | NCBI WGS metagenome assembly CZCA01 (sample SAMEA3556810, study PRJEB10932) | anaerobic digester metagenome
GACTGACTTGCCCGATCCGGTGGCGCCGGCAATCAGCAAGTGCGGCATGCGCGCCAGATCGGCGATAATCGGCTGCCCTTTGACATCCTCGCCCAGCGCAATGGGTAGGGTGCGCTTTTTCTCGGTGAAGACTTCACTCTCCATCAATTCCTTGAGACCGACGATGTTGCCCGCCTGATTCGGCACCTCGACGCCCACATAGTTTGTGCCAGGGATGGGCGCTTCGATGCGTACGCTGGCGGCGGCCAGCGCCAGCGCCAAATCGTTGGCAAGGGCGGCGATCTTTGCCACTTTCACCTTGACGCGCTGCGTTTCATTGCCGACTTTGCGTTCGACGTAGCCCGGCTTGATCAGATATTGCGTCACCGACGGCCCTTTGTATGCCCCCTCGAAATCGGCGGGCACGCCAAAGAGCGCCAGCGTCTCTTGAATCAAACGCCCCTGCATACGGATGTGGTTGTCGTCGTCAGCCACGCGGTCATAGTCGCTGAGAATCTGATCGATGGCGGGCAGTTTCCAATCCGCAGCGCCGCCAACGACGTGCGCAGGTCGGCGCTCCAACTCCTCGATAGGTTTGGTCAGTGGCAGGTTTGGACCGACCGTGCGCGGCGGCGCCTCTGTGACGGGCGCCGCCGGTTTACTTCTACTCGCTGGCGTTGGCTCTGGCCGCACAAGATTGGCGGCTGGCGGGGGCGTGAACAATGGCTCATTTTGTGGCGCCGGAGGCGGAGCGAAGATGCGTCGCCACCATGGCGCCTGCGATGGCGGTGAAGAAGCAAGCGGGGCGTCTTCCTTGGCGCGATATGCGCTGCGCGGCTCCTGCAGCGCATACCAGGCAGCAACCAGAGCGCGGTCAAAAACAAGCACTACGCCCGACACAAGCACGAAGGTGACGAAGGCCCAGGCGCCAGGCCGACTAAGGGTGCGCTCCAGCGCCTCAGCCAGGAAGAGACCAACCTGCCCACCGGCATCTCCCTCGCTGGCTGCGCGGGCGCGTACAGCCGGCTCCAGCAACAAGGACAGCGCGGTGATCAGGCTCACAAACAGCAGCAGTGCACCGGTTGGACGCTGCCAGGGCAGGTTGGGCATCTGGTCAACGGCGCGAATCACCATCCACAGCCCGATGCCGCCCAGGACAAAGGGGACGCCCCACACGCCGACCCCAAAGAGCGTCTTGAGCAGGTCGATCCACCCACCGGTGAGCTGACCGCGGCTGGCCGTCAACAAACTGAGCAAGGTGAAGATTGCCAGCAACACCAGCAACACCCCGCCTACTTCCGGACGTAAGACGGCGCGGCTGATCTGCTGCATATCGTTGCCGCCGCCAGACTTACGCGGCGCACCTGATTTTGGTCGCGCCGCTGGTTTTTTGGTAGGTTTGCTGCGTTTGTTCGATTTGGTCGCCATGCCGTCACCTGCAAGATGCAGCCGAACATCTGTTCCGGCAGCATTATATCATAGATGCCCCATAAGCGACAAGGAAAACAAAAAAATGCCAGCGCTATTGGTCGATTAGCCGGATTCAGTTGAAACCTTATCAATCGAAGGCTGTGCATTTACACAAGTTGCAGTTCACCGGGCATTCCGCTACGATCATGGTGAATGATAGTGAATGCAACGCCCGACTGCGCTTCCTGTACAATTTCCAACACAATGATTAGCATAACCAGAAAGGGGCATCCAATGAACCTGGCTGAAGCGCTGCTCTATGCTCTCCGCGATCATGGCGCCCGCGAGATTTTCGGGATTCCCGGAGACTTTGCCTTGCCGTTATTCAAGGTGATCGAGGAGAGCGGCATCTTGCCCTTCTATTCCCTTAGCCATGAGCCGGGCGTCGGTTTTGCTGCGGATGCAGCGGCGCGACTGCGTTCTGCACCGGCGGTGGCTGCCGTGACTTATGGCGCCGGCGCGCTGAACCTGGTCAACGCGGTTGCCTGTGCGTATGCGGAGAAGGCCCCTGTGGTGGTCATCTCCGGTGCGCCAGGCCGCGCCGAGTCAGGACGCGGGTTGCTGCTGCATCATCAGGTGAAGTCACTCGACTCGCAATTTCAGATTTTCCGGGAGATCACCTGCGACCAGGCGCGTCTGGATGATCCCCGCACTGCGCCAGAGATGATTGCACGTGTGCTGCACAACTGTGTGACGCAGTCGCGTCCTGTCTACTTCGAGGCGCCGCGCAGCGCAATCTTTGCGGAGTGCGCACCGGTCACGCCTTTACCCCCCGAACCGGTTGACGCCGAAGCAGTGCAAACGTGCGTCGATGAGGTGCTTTTGCGGCTGGCGCGGGCCAGTGCGCCGGTGATGATGGTCGGCGTGGAAGTGCGGCGGTTTGGCTTGGAGCGAAAGGTTGCACAGCTGGCGCAAGTGCTCGGCGTGCCCGTCGTGACCTCATTTCTGGGGCGCGGCCTGTTAGCCAACTCCAACGCACCGGTGCTGGGCACCTACATAGGCATGGCGGGTGATCCTGAAGTGACGGCGATGGTGGAGCAATCGGACGCCCTGATGTTGCTCGGCGTCATTGTCTCCGACACCAACTTTGGCGTATCGAGTCGTCGGCTGAATCTACGGCAGGCAATTCACGCCGAAAATGGCGCCGTCAGCCTGGGGTATCATATCTACCCTAACATAACGCTAGAGGCGTTTGTCGACGCACTGCTGGCACGCGCCGAACGCGTGGCGGCCACGTCCCCCGTAACGCATACTTACCCACGCGGACTTCACCCTGACGGTCAGCCCATCACACCCACCGATATTGCGCGCGGCGTCAACGATCTCTTTGCTGCGCACGGACGGATGCCGCTGGCGTCGGACATGGGCGATTGTTTCTTCACCGCGTTGGAAATGGACAACACCGAGTTGGTAGCCCCCGGTTACTACGCCACTATGGGCTATGGCGTACCGGCGGGTTTGGGCGTACAGGCGGCTACAGGCAGGCGTCCTCTGATCCTGGTCGGCGACGGCGCATTTCAGATGACAGGCTGGGAGCTTGGCAATTGCCGCCGATATGGCTGGGATCCGATTGTGCTCCTTTTCAATAACCGGAGCTGGGAAATGTTGCGCGTCTTCCAACCGGAGAGCCAGTTCAACGACCTGGACGACTGGCGCTTCGCTGCGCTGGCAGAGAATCTGGGCGGGATCGGGAAACGTGTGACCACGCGCGCAGAACTGGCGCAAGCCCTGGCGGAGGCCGTGACGACGCCAGGACGCTTCTACTTGATAGAGATCATCCTTGCGCCTGGTGCAGTCTCCGCGACACTCGAGCGCTTTGTCGCCGGCCTGACGGCCAGTCGCGCAGCATAAGCAGCAACCCAATTCAGGCGAAATTTTCCTTGATTGCGTTGTGTGAATCCCCGTCACACACCCTACCGGTGTCAAGGCAGCGATAGCGCCGCAAACTTTAGCCCCAACACAAGGCGGAGCCGGGCTAAAAAGGGTGTATTTCATGTCTGGAGCGCATAGCCTTCAATTCAAATCGAGGCTAAAACCTGAAGTCGGCTCATGAGGATTTACAAAATGCTCTGGTAATCGACGTTGCCGCCTTCAGCGCACAGAGCGTCCTCTCCAGGTCATTGCCTCCGGTGTGATGGCGTGGCTAACCGGACACGTCCGGCTTGAAGCCGAATCTACGAATCGATTGGTTAAACTCCATCAGCCGACTGGACGCCGCCATACCAGTCCACTTGAGTGGACTTGAGCTATCAGTCGGTGAATTGATTCATCGATGCGGCGCAATTTGTCCCAAACGTGAAGTAGACCTCGGCTAAAAATTGCCTCTTGACATTGGTAAATTCGTATGCTAGACTACGAATTACCGCATACGATTGCATAAAGGAAACGTCATGCAACAGTCGGATTCGCCGCGCAAACGAGCTGTCACCATGCGCGATGTCGCCAAATTGGCGAACGTCTCGCAGAGCACAGTATCGCGCGTCTTGAGCGGCGCCGACGATGGCATCCCGATCGGTGAAGAGACGCGGCAACGGGTGATGGAGGCGGTCGAAACATTAGGCTACTATCCCAATCTCTATGCGGGCAGCCTGCGCGGGCAGAAAACGTTCATGCTGGCGATGATGGTCGCCGACATAGCCAACCCGTTTTATCACCCGATGGTGCGCGCAGTACAGGACGCAGCACGCACCCATCGCTATGATGTCATGATCGCCAACACCGACCACACGCGCGAGGGCGAGATGGCTTTTGTCGAGTCGGTGATTCGGCGGCCGGTGGACGGCATCATCCTGGTGCCCTATCATCTGACAGAAGCGGACATCGATCGTTTGTTGGTGCGGACGGGTGGGGCAGTGGCAACCTTGGGCCAGCACATCAACCACCCACAAGTGGACACGGTCTATGGCGACGATGAGCATGCGATCTTGGAAGCCATCACCTGGCTGATTCGCGAACGAGGGCACCGGCGCATTGGCTTCATCGGCGTGACAGGCAGCTTTTCAGTGGGTGCACGTCGACGCGGCGCCTTCCTGGAGGCTTTGCGCCAGGCGGGGATTCCGATCTACCCGGAACTGTTCGAGATCGGGGATTGGTCCTCAGAGAGTGGCGGACATGCCATGAATGTCTTTTTGTCTTTGCCCAAGCCGCCGACAGCCGTTTTTGCGATCAATGACTTGATGGCGATCGGCGCCATGGAAGCAGTGCAAAAGACCGGGCGCTGTGTGCCGGACGATGTAGCGGTGCTCGGCTTCGATGACATTCCGCCAGCCACCTGGGTGCGTCCGCGCCTGACCACCATCGCTCAGCACCCGACGGAAATGGGACGTGTGATGGCAAACGCCGTATTTGAACGCATTTTTGGCAAGTACAGCGGGCCGGGGCGCCGCTTTGAGGTGCCATGTCGCCTGATCGTGCGCGAGTCGGTGTAAGTTATGTCAAACAACAGACCGATGCGGGTTTTGGTTGCAACGCAGTCATCTAGCTGCGTTTTCCAACATAGAGTCGTATCCATGTTTTTCCAGTAGACGCAAAGGAGAAAGAGCAATGCGTAGATTGTCCCTTGGTCTCACCCTCATGATGGTGCTGGCCATGCTGCTCAGCGCTTGCGGCGGTGCAGCGGCGCCGGCAGCAGAAGCGCCAGCGGCGGAAGCGCCTGCCGCGGAGGCGCCTGCCGCCGACGCGCCCACCCCTGAGCCTACCCCGGTCGTGAACGCCTTCGGCCAGTGCGATGATCCCATGCGGTTGTGGCATGGTCTGACTGGCTCCGATGGCGCCGTCTTTGCCGAAATGTTGCAGCAATATGCAGAGGCCAATCCGGATGCCTGTTTCGAGTCGCAGGGCATTCCGTGGGATCTCTTCTTCCAGAAGTACCCGACGGCAGTCGCCGCGGGCACGCCGCCCGATCTCGTCATCTTCCACGCCGCAGAAGTGCAGCAGATGGCGGCAGAAGGTCTGATGCAGCCGATGGATGACTGGTACGACACTACTGGCATCGGCAAGGATCAATTCAACGACGTGCTCATCAAAGGAATTTCGGTCGAAGGTCAGACCATGGCTGTGCCGTTTGACAATCATGGTTGGATGGCGTGGGTCAACACCAAGGTCATCAAAGACGCCGGACTTGACCCCACTGTGCTGCCCAAAGATGGCGCCGAATTCATTGCCTGGGCGCAGCAGGTCACGACCGACGTGAATGGCAAGCACCCGAATGAGGAAGGCTTCGACAAAGACAACGTTGCGGTGTGGGCGACCTGGTGGACCTGGCCGCGCTTCACCGTGCCGAGCGTCCTGTGGCAATTCGGTGGCGGTGTTGTAAATGAGGACGTCACCAAGGCGACGCTGGACAGCCCTGAGTCGATTGCGGCGATCCAATATATTAAGGATCTGATGTGCACGTATCATGTCATGAACCCTTACCAGACCGGCACCCCGTATGGTGGCGAACCGTACCAGAATAACCAGATTGCGATCTGGTGGGAAGGCACCTGGACGGGTGGCTACATGCGCGACCGACCGGATGTGGCTGCTGTGACCGAACCGATGTTCCTCAACTCCTACGCACCGGATGGCAAGCAGGCTGTGAAGTTCGATTCGCACATCTTCTCCGTGCCGACTGGCGTGGATGAAACGGGTCGCCAGCAGGCCTATGCGCTGATTAAGTACCTGGTTGAGAACGGCGCCTACTGGGCCAATAGCGGTCAGGTGCCTGCGCTCAAGTCGGTGCAGGCGCTGCCCGAAGTCCAGGCGATCAAGTCGGTTGCTGTGGCCGCCGATCAGTTCAACAAGTTTGGGCGCACGGACACAGCCAGCCCGCGCTTCATCGAGATTCAGACGGCGTGGGAGACGGCGATCGGCAATGCACTCGCCACGTGCGACGCCGACGTCACCCAGGCGCTGCAGGCGGGCAACCAGGCCGTTCAGGCCATCCTGGATCGCCCCTAATCGTTCGTTTTGAGTGTGTTGGGTGGCAGTGCGCACACGTGGTGCACTGTCACCCACTCTACACGCCCGACCCTGGAGAGCTTCACTATGGCCACATCGACTGCCGCCACAGCGTCACAGCGTTCTTCCAGCACAGCAAAGAACCGTCGTTGGAAGACCCTGAAGAACCAGTTGCCCAACTATTTGTTCATCCTGCCACATTTCTTCCTGTTTTCGGTGTTCCTGCTGTACCCGATCTTTCGCGGGCTGCAAATCAGCCTCTACGACTGGAAGATCATGCTGACCGATCAGCGCTGGTTGGGTCTTGCCAACTATCAAGCGCTCATGAATGATGCCGTCTTCTGGCAGGTGTTGCGCAACACATTCTGGTTCATGATCTTGACAGTGATCATCAATGTGACCCTGGCGTTGATCGTGGCCGCTGGTTTGAAGCACCGCTTCACGGGGAGCGACTTCTTCCGGGTGCTATTCTATGCCCCTGGCATCCTCTCCGTCTCCGTGCTGGGCATCATCGCCATCCGTGTGTGGGAGCCACAGCTCGGCATCATCAACTACTATTTTGTCAACGTGATGGGCTTCCCCCGCGTGAACTGGGTCAGTGACCCGACCTTAATCATTCCCGTATTGTCATTGACGACAGTGTGGTGGACCTTTGGCTTCCCTATGCTCGTCTTCATTGCCGGTCTACACGGCATCCCAGAGCAACTTTATGAGGCAGCCAAGATCGACGGCGCCGGTGTGCTGTCGGCGTTCCGACATATCACCATTCCCTTGATCATGCCGACGATGCTGTTCGTCGTCGTTACACAGTTTATTGCCCACATGCAAGTCTTTGCCCAGCCCTACATCATCACCGGCGGTGGTCCAGGCAATGCGTCGCGCTCAGTCGTGCAGTACTTGTATGAAACGGCCTGGAAATACTTCCGCTACGGCTACGCGTCGGCAATCTCCGTTGTCCTGGCGCTTATCATGATCGTCGTGACAATTATTCTGTTCTCGCTCATGCGCCGCCGCGCCGAGTACTAACGTATTGGGAGGAACCGCTTCACCCATGAGCACCATGACCACCACCCACCGCACGACACGGACACGGTTCATCAGCAAAGACACCCGGCAGGCAATCCTGATGTGGCTGTTGTTCTTGCCCCTGGGGTTCATTATTATTATTCCGCTGCTCTATATGTTCTCGATGGCATTCACCACCGAGGCCAACCAATTTGTGCTGCCAATCCGCTGGATTCCTATCCCGCCAACCCTCCAGAACTTCAACAAGATCTTTGCTGACCCGCTGTTGCCGTTGGGGCGCTGGTTTTTTAACAGTCTCCTGGTTGCCAGCGTTGGCACAATCATCATTTTGATCGTTTCCTCGCTCAGCGGTTATGCATTTGCCCGCCTTGAGTTTCCAGGCAAGAACTTTCTATTTTCCTTGCTACTCTTTAGTCTCATGATTCCGGCGGCCATCACCTTAATTCCCGCCTTCCTGCTGCTACGCTCGCTCGGCATGCTTGACACCTACCACGCGATCTGGTGGCCAGCGGCGGCCTCCGTCACCGGCATTTTCCTGTTGCGTCAGCACTTCTACGCCGTGCCGCGTGAACTGGAGGATGCTGCCCGCGTCGATGGCGCCAACCGCTTCCGCATTTACTGGCAGGTCTGTTTACCGCTAGTGCGCGGCGCCCTGGTGGCGCTCTCGATTTTCACCTTTCTCGGCCTTTGGAATGACCTGTTCTGGCCGTTGATCGTACTCAACAAACAGGCGAACCTGACGCTGCCGATCGGTCTCGTCGTGCTTCAACAGGGTAGCTACATTCAGCGCGGGCTGGCTTTTGCCGGCGCCTTTGTGGCTTCGGTGCCCGTGCTGATCTTCTACGTCATCTTCCAACGTCAGATCATCGCCGGCATTACCACGACCGGCATGGCCGGCCAGTAAATCCAACGCTTTCAACGCAAAGATGTGCTAAGTCTCAGGGACACAAAGACGCAGAAAGTATATTTTTGCGCCTTTGCGTTATCAGCGACCTTATTGAATCAATAGGAACCGAACTCATGTCACACCAAACTGCACAGATTTTACTTGACGGCAACCGCACCATCGCCGAGATTTCGCCGCTGCTCTTTGGCGGCTTTGCCGAGCACATGGGGCGCTGCGTCTACGAGGGCATCTACGATCCCAAATCTGCGCACGCCGACGCAAACGGCTTACGCACCGATGTGCTCGACGCGCTGCGCGCTCAAAAGTACACGACGATCCGCTATCCCGNNGAGCGGCTACAACTGGCTCGACGGCGTCGGTCCCAAAGAGCTGCGCCCGCGCCGCCGCGAGCTGGCCTGGCAATCACTGGAAACCAACCAGTTCGGCACCAACGAATTCATGACCTTCTGCAAGGCTATCGACGCCGCGCCGATGCTAGGCGTCAACATGGGCACCGGCACGATCCAGGCAGCGTGTGACCTGGTCGATTATTGCAACACGCCGTCAGGCACGTACTATTCTGATCTGCGCGCTAAGCATGGCTACGCCGCGCCTCATAACGTCAAATACTGGTGCGTCGGCAATGAGATGGATGGCCCCTGGCAGATGGGACACCTGGAAGCGCACGAATATGGCGCCAAGGCGCGCGAGGCTGCCAAGCTGATGCGCTGGATGGATCCGTCGATCCAGACGATCCTGTGCGGCTCCTCCAACGACCAGATGCCGACCTACCCGGAGTGGGATCGCGTGGCGCTCGAAGAGGCGTGGGAGCACATGGACTATCTCTCGATGCACTACTACGCCGGCAACCGCGACAACGATACCGCCAGCTTTCTCGCCAGCGCCGTGCAGTTCGAGCAATTTGTCGACACGCTGGAAGGTGTGCTGCGCTACGTCAAAGCCAAACGCCGCAGCAAACACGACATCTACCTCTCCTGGGACGAGTGGCAGGTCTGGTACAAGGGCGACCCGCTGCAAGGGAACTGGACCGAGGCGCCGCACCTGGCGGAGGAGATGTACAACCTGGAAGATGCGCTGGTCGTCGGACAGTGGCTCAACGTCTTCCTGCGCAAGAGCCATGTGCTCAAGATCGCCTGCGTCGCGCAGATCGTCAACGTGATCTCCTGGCTGCACACGCGCGGCGACGAGCTGCTCAAGCATCCGTCGTACTATGTCTTCGAGCTGGTGAGCAACCATGCGCGCGGGTTGGCGCTCGACGCGCTGGTCAAAGCCCCGCGCGTCGAGACGAAGAAGTATGGTGACGTGCCTGTGCTCGACGTGTCGGCTACTTACGACCCGGCCAGCGACAAGGCGGCGATCTTCATCGTCAACCGCAGCCTGACCGACAGCGTCGTCACCGACATCGCCTGGCAGGATGGCCGCACGGTGACGCTGGACAAAGCGTGGCAGCTCGCCGGCGCCGACCCGAAGGCGTTGAACACCTGGGAGAACCGCAACGCACTCACCGCACAGCCAATCGCCGCCCCGCGCGTCGAGAACGGCAAAGCCACAATCCAGCTCCCGCCGCTCTCGTTCACCGTGCTGACGGGGCGCGCTGCGTAGTTGGGATGTAGAGACTGAATGGAACGCGGATGACGCGGATCGGGCTGATTCGCGCGGATTCATGAGGATTTTCAAAGTGATCCGGTAATCGACGTTGCCGCCTTCAGCGCACACGGCGTCCCTCTCCCGTAGGTCATCGCCTCCAGCGTGACGGCGTGGCTGACTGAAAACGTCCGGCTGGAAGCCGAACCTACTATTACCGAATCAACTGGTTAAACTTCATCAATCTGCGTCGATCCGTCCAATCCGCGTCATCCGCGTTCTATTTCTTACTTTTGCACTGACACAAGGCAGGTGGAAACAAATGACAACCGAACAACAGCTTTCCCTCGACGGCGCGTGGGATTTTCAGATCGATCCCAGCGATGGTGACGATATTCTCTCGATCAAGGTGTGGCGCACGGCGCACGTGCCCATGCCCTGGCAGGCGCAATTCGACGATCTGCGCGGCTACAGCGGGACGGCCTGGTATCGCCGCCGCTTCGACTTCGACGGCGACCTGACCGGCAAGGCGGCGATTCTGCACTTTGGCGCGGTCGATTATCACGCCATCGTCTGGCTCAACGGGCGGCGCGTCGGCGAACATGAGGGCGGCTATTTACCCTTCGACTTCGACGTGACTGCCCTGCTGCAGCCGGGCGAAAACGTGATCGTCGTGCGCGTGGCCGACCCCAACGACGACCGCAGCCGCTTTCCCGATGCACCCTTCAGCGAGGTTCCGCACGGCAAGCAGAGCTGGTACGGGCCCATCGGCGGCATCTGGCAGAGCGTGACGCTGAGCGTGCTGCCCGCCGTCCATATCCAGGCGGTGAAGCTCACGCCGCAGCCCGGCGAGAACGCCATCGAGATCGCCGCCACACTCAACGCACCGCTGCCAGAAGGCGCAACGCTCACGGCGACTGTGCTCGATCCGGCCGGTCAGGTCGTGGCGGAAACATCGCTCGCCGCCGACGGTCGCGGCCGCGCCGAACTGAGCAACCCGGCGCAGTGGTGGAGTCCCGACAACCCGGCGCTCTACACGGTCGTCACCACGCTCACACAACACGCCAACCCGCAACACACCACACACACCACCTGCGGCTTCCGCACCGTGGAGGCGCGCGACGGGCGCATCTATCTCAACGGCAAGCCGATCTATCTGCGCGGCGTGCTCGACCAGGCGTACTACCCGGAGACCATCTACACGCCGCCCAGCCTGGAGTTCCTGGAAGATCAGGCGCGCAAGGCGAAGGCGCT
>CZCA01003309.1_pt1 | contig 11154 bp, 10 predicted proteins | sample 591981 | NCBI WGS metagenome assembly CZCA01 (sample SAMEA3556810, study PRJEB10932) | anaerobic digester metagenome
GTTTCCGTCGGGTGGAAAATGCGATTACATATCCGATAACGCCAGGGGTTCTCCTTTTGGGTTACCCCACCCCTGCACGGCCGTGCAGGGGTGGGGAGGAGAAGGACATCAGTCAAGCAGGTCATCGCCTGCGCTGCAACAGTGCTATGCCACGCCGGAGGCGATGCTTTACCATCATAAATGCATGAAGGAAACCAACATGACCACTTCAGCAACTCTCTCTGCGCAGCCGTGGCGTGAAGTCGAGCTTACGCTGACGGCGGCGCAGGAGTACGCCAACGGCTACACCGATGTTGAGGTGTGGGCTGATTTCACCCACGACGACGGTGCGGTGTTGCGTCGCCCCGCTTTTTGGGACGGTGGCCGCACCTGGCGGATTCGGTTCGCCTCCCCGCGCGGCGACGGGCGCTGGACATGGCGCAGCTTCAGCTCGACGCCGGATGCAGGACTGGCCGACCAGACGGGCGTCATTGTCTGTGAGGCGGGCGCACCCGCCACCAACCGCTTTTACCGCCACGGCTTCTGGCGCATGTCGCCGGGCGGGCGCAGCCTGATCCACGCTGATGGTCGCGCCGCCGTGCTGGCAGGCGACACCGCCTGGGCGCTGCCCTGGCGCGCCACGCACGAACAGTGTCGCGTCTACGCCGCCGACCGCCAGGCCAAGGGCTTCAACGCCGTGCTCTTGATGAGCGTCCAGCCGGACATGGGCGCACGCGGCCCGCGCGAGCGCACGGCAGATGAAGGCTTCGATGTCGGCTTCGAGGACCTGCCCGACGGCCACATCAACCAGCTCAACCCGGCGTACTTCCAATATCTCGACGGTCTCAGCGCGATCCTGGCAGAACATGAGATCGTCGCCGTGTGGCAGCCAGTCTTCTTCGGCTTTGGCTGGAAGGGGTTGCAAACCGCCGGCCCAGTCCTGCCCCCTGCCGAATACGCCCGTTACTGCCGCTATCTGGTCGCTCGCTATGGTGCGCGTCCGGCCATCTACCTGGTGGGCGGCGATGGCTCCGGACGCGAACCGCAAGTTGCGGCAGGCGGCGAGGAGATCGAACGCTGGGACGCCTACCGGCAGCCGACCGGGATTCACTACCGCCCGCACATCGTCGCCAACGCGCACCAGGAGGCGGCGTGGCTTGACTTCCAGTGGTGTCAGACCGGCCACAGCGGCGAGCATGTGCCCGAACGCGTCGCCGACATGTGGCGCAACCTGCCCGTCAAAGCCGTCGCCAACGGCGAGCCGACCTACGAGCACGGCGGGCGCCAGGGACGCGCGGCGGGCTGGTGGCAGGGTCACGAAGCATGGTGCAACCTCTGCGCGGGCGGCGCGATGGGCGTCGTCTACGGCGCGGGCAGCCTCTGGCAGTGGGCGCATCGCGGGGACGAGCCGGGACAGTCGGACTTCTTCCTGGCGCCTGGCGCAGGCTGGCGCCAGGCGCTCGACTTCGAGGGATCGAAGTACGTCGGTTTGGTGGCGCGCATCCTGGATGGCTATCCCTTTGCCGACATGGCGCCGAATTGGGAAGTGACGCTGGGGCGGCGCGGTCTGCTTGTCCCCGGCAAATTCTTCCTCTGCTACAGTGAGGAGGGCGGCCCGTTGCTGATCTTCGGGGACGACGTGCCACAGCACTATCGCATGATCGATCCGCGCACTGGCGCGGTCGTGGGCAGCGGCGTCCGTCCTCAAGGCTGGGAGTGGATTCCTGCCGAATGGGGCGCACCGCTGCTCTACATTTTCTGTGACGAATAGCGCGCAGATAACGCGGATCGAGCGGATTTGCGCGGATTTGTTTTGATCCGCGTTCATCCACCGAATCCGCGCTATCCGCGTGCCATTGACCCGGTTGATTTGCATACGTTACTCAAAAGGAGACAGCTATGGCTCGTGCGACATTGGCGGTGATTGTCGGCAACCGCGACTTCTTTCCCGACAAACTGGTGAGCGAGGCGCGCCGCGATATCCTGGCGCTCTTCGCCGAGATGGACATCGAAGCGGTGATGCTGGATGAGACGGCCACCAAACTTGGCGGCGTGGAGACATGGGACGACGCCAAACGCTGCGCCGACCTCTTCCGCCAACACGCGGGGCGCATCGACGGCATCCTTGTGTGCCTGCCCAACTTTGGCGACGAGAAAGGCGTGGCCGACACCATCAAGCTCTCCGGGCTGAGTGTGCCGATTCTGGTGCAAGCATACCCAGATGACCTGGATCAATTTTCGGTGGAGCGGCGCCGCGACGCCTTCTGCGGCAAGGTCTCGGTCTGCAACAACCTGCGACAGTACGGCTTCCCCTTCACGCTGACCGACCTGCACACCGTTCACCCATTGACGTCGGAATTCCGCCAGGATTTGGAGAAGTTCCTGGGCGTCTGCCGTATCGTCAACGGGCTGCGCACAGCGCGGCTCGGCGCCATCGGCGCGCGTCCGGGGGCGTTCAACACCGTGCGCTACAGCGAAAAACTGCTCCAGGCGCATGGTATGAGCGTGCAGACGCTCGACCTTTCTGAGGTGCTGGGTTGGGTGCAGCGCCTGCCCGAAGACGACGCGCGCGTGGCGAAGAAGCTGGCCGACATCAAAGCATACGCTGATTACGGCAGCGTGCCGCCGCCCTCGCTGGTCAAGATGGCGCGCCTCGGCGTGGTGATCGAGGACTGGATGGATAAGAACGACCTGGTCGCCACCGCCATCCAATGTTGGACATCGCTGCAGCGCAACTTCGGCGTCAACGTCTGCACGCTGATGAGCATCATGAGCGAGCGGCTGATGCCTTCCGCTTGTGAGGTGGACATCACCGGCGTCGTGTCGATGTACGCGCTGCAACTGGCGTCCAATTCGCCCAGCGCGCTGGTGGACTGGAACAACAACTATGGAAACGACCCGGATAAATGCGTGCTCTTCCACTGCGGCAACTGGGCCAAAGCCTTCATCCCCGACGCCGCCATCAAGACCGCGCCGATCCTGGGCACGACGCTCGGTGAGGAGAACACCTACGGCGCCATGGCCGGGCGCACGCCCGCTGGCCCCGTCACCTTTGGTCGCGTCAGCACCGACGATGCGCATGGTCTCATTCGCACCTACGTGGGCGAAGGCGTCTTCACCGACGATCCGCTCGACACTTTTGGCACGCGCGCAGTGGTGCAGGTCGCCGGTCTGCAGCGGCTGATGAAGTATGTCTGCAAAAATGGCTTCGAGCATCACGTGGCGATGAATGCGTCGCACACGGCAGGCGTGCTGGCGGAGGCGTTCGAGACATATTTCGGCTGGGACGTGCACGTGCATCAGGCGTGAACAGGCGCCGCCGGTTGCGTTATCTCTGCTCTGGTTGAGCCGGTCTGGGAGCGTAGAGAAGTTCGATGGCGACCGCATTGCTCTACGCTCACACACCGTGCCTTTGTGAACCCTCACCGCTCTCCCGCTTTGCATCTTTCCTGCTTTGCCGCGATACTCCAGGACATGGGCGGCGCACAACTCGACATCATTCTGACACACGAACGCACGGACTTCGACGCACTGGCGTCGCTGCTCGGTGCGTCGTTGCTCTTCCCCGAAGCGATCCCGGTGCTGCCACACCAGATGAATCGCAATGTGCGCGACTTCCTGGCGCTCTACAAAAATCACTTTCGTTTCGTGGCGCCCGACGACCTGCCGCGCGGCAAGGTGCGCCGCGCCATTCTGGTTGATACGCGGGCGGCCAACTCCCCCAAAGGCACCCAGCCCGACACCGAGTACATTGTCATCGACCATCACATTGCGCTGGCCGAAAACAACCTGATGAGCGAAGCGCGCAAGGTGCTGCCCCAGGCGCACGAACTCTGGTGTGGAGCGACGGGCGCCAACACCACCTTACTCGTCGAGAAGCTGATCGAGCACGCCATCGAGGTGACCCCAGTTGAGGCGACGTTGCTGGCGCTGGGCATCTATGAAGACACCGGCAACCTGACCTACGCCTCCACCACCAGCCGCGACGCCGCTGCGCTCGCCTGGCTGCTGGAGCCGGCGCGCGGCGTCAACCTCAGCGAGGTCAACGAATTTCTGCACCATCCCGTCACCGAGGAACAGCGCCGCCTGCTGCAAGTGTTGATGGACGCGTGCGAGTTCCTGGAGATCGAGGGACACAGCATTGTGATTGCAATGGCGCGCGCCCCCGGCTTTAGTGATGAGTTGAGCACACTGGCGGCGCGACTACGCGATTTTCACGAGCCAGACGCGCTCTTTCTCATCGTCGACCTGGGCGACATGGTGCAGGTCGTCGCCCGCAGCACCACCGACGCCATCGATGTGGGCAAGGTGGCGCAGGCGCTGGGGGGCGGCGGCCATAACCGCGCGGCGGCTGCGCACATGCGCGATGTACGGCTGGAAACGGTGCGCATGCGTATTGAGCAATTGGTGCGCACCCATGCGCGCGTGGCGCTCACCGTCGGGCAGATCATGAGCGCAGGCCGACCTCACATGCTGCACCCGGACATGAGCATGAGCGAAGCCGACACCCTCATGCGCCGCCTTGGACATGAGGGCTTTCCGGTCGTCGCCACCGACGCCCATGGACGTGAGACGCTGGTGGGCGTCCTGACCCGCCGCGAGGTGGACAAAACCATCGGACACGGCATGGGCGACCAGCCTGTGCGCCGCTTCATGCGCGCTGGTCAATACACCGTGCGTCCCAGCGACTCGATCACCGTGCTGCGCCGCCGCATGATCGAGAGCAACTGGGGTCAGATTCCCGTCGTTGACGAGAGTGGCGCCATCATCGGCATTGTGACGCGCACCGACCTGATCAAGCTGTGGGATGAAGCGACCCTGCCAGGACGGCGCGCCGGGGAACTGGCGGCGCGGCTGCGCCGCGCCCTGTCGCCCGTGCAGCTGCACCTGTTGGCGTTGATCGGCCGCGAGGTTGATGCTATGCACTACGACGTCTATGTCGTGGGTGGCTTCGTGCGCGATCTAATGCTGGACATCGTCAGCCAGCGCGCCTTGACGCTCGACGTAGACATCGTGATCGAGGGCGACGCCATCGCCTTTGCGCGGCGGATGCAGGCCAAATATGGCGGACGCATCGTAGAACACAAGCGGTTCGGCACTGCCAAGTGGTTGCTGGATCGCCCCGACGCGCCAGTGCACACCGACGCCTTGCTGGCCGGACTGGAGGGCGCCGATCCTGCCGGACTGCCGCCGCATCTCGATTTCGTGACCGCGCGCACCGAGTTCTATTCGGCGCCGACCGTGCTGCCCACCGTACAGCAGAGCAGCATCAAACTCGACCTGCACCGTCGCGACTTCACCATCAACACGCTGGCGCTCTGTCTCAACCCGGATCGCTGGGGTGAACTACTTGACGCGTGGGGCGGTCTGGCCGATCTCCGCGCCGGGCTGGTGCGCGTCCTCCACAGCCTCAGCTTTGTGGACGATCCCACGCGCATCCTGCGCGCAGTGCGTTACGAACAGCGCTTCGACTTCGTCATCGAGCCGCGCACGTTGGAACTGCTATCTGATGCGCTGGAACTGCTCGACCGCGTCACGCCGGCGCGCATTCGCCACGAACTCGAACGCATCCTACAGGAAGCCACGCCTGAAAAAGCGCTCCAGCGCCTCGACGCCCTGGGCGTGCTGCACCAGATTCACCCCAGCCTGCACATGACCTCGACGATGGCGCAGCAATTTGCCGACCTGCGCGCCCGGCGCGCCGCCTCCGACGCTGACCCACACCTGGTCGCCGCGCCCATTGAACGTCTTTACCTGGCGATCATTGCCTTCCCTCTGGAGGCGGCAGCGACGCGCGCTGTACAAGAGCGATTGGGGTTGCGCTCCGAGACGCAACATCTATTGCACGACATGTCGATCTTGCGTCGTTATCTTGACAGACTGGGCGATCCGGCAGCGCGCCCCAGCGAGATCGTGCAAATTTTTGACCAGGTGACCCCGGTCGGGCTGGCTTTGTTGCCGGTGCTCTGTCACGCGCCGGTGGTGCTCGACCATCTCCAGCGCTATCAGGCTGTCTGGCGGCGCATCCAGCCCGAATTGACAGGCGACGACCTGCGCCGAATGGGGATTGCGCGCGGCGCAATCTATCGCAATATCCTTCATGCGTTGCGAATGGGACGGCTCGATGGCGAGATTCACAGCCGTGCGCAAGAAGAAGCCATCGCCAAAGCCATGACTGCGCTCACATAGGGCGATCCTGAATTTTGTCCTACAGCATAGGCCTGGTTCGCTGAAGCGGATGCGCCTCTGCTACAATGCGACATAGCGCCGGCCACTGTGACCGGCGGACAGGAGAATTGCCACCATGGATTTGGCGTTCTGGCGCGATGTCTCACTCTTCTATCTGCTGTTCATGCAGATTGTTGTCACGATTGCAATCGCTGTATTGCTCTACTTCGTCGTGCGCGGCGTGATGATTGCACGGCGTAAGGCCACACAGGGCGTCAGACTGGCGCGCAATTATGTCAGCATTGGGCGCATGCAGACCACCCGACTGGCTGACCGGGCGACGGCGCCACTCGTGCGCAGCCACGGTGAGGCGGCGCGCAGCGCGGCAATGATCGCAGCGTTGCTGCCGCGACGCCAGCCCGCTTCCTCGCCACCCAAAGCCACCAAGGAGTAACAAACATGAGTCACAAAATGCGGTCGCTGTTGATCGGCGTCGTGGCGGGCGCCATGTTGGGCGCAGCGTTCGCCTGGGTCGCCAGCGACAACAACAACGATGGTGAAGCGGATGCCGTCGCCGCCATCAAGCAGCTTGGCCCAATGGATTACTTCTCGTTAGGGATTGCAATCTTAACGTTGGCGCGCCAGTTTGGCGGCATGTTGAAAAAGGCATAAACAGGACGATTTCGCGTCCTCAACCTATTTTCCATCACAAAGGGGTGTTATATGACAGTAGAGTTGGGAAGCGCTGCACGGCCATTGCGCGCGGCCATCGTCGGCGCCGGGCCGTCTGGTTTTTATGCAGCGGCGGCGTTGCTCAAGGAGCCAGTGGCCGTCACGGTCGATCTCTTCGAGCGTCTGATTGCGCCGCATGGTCTGGTGCGCTACGGTGTGGCGCCCGACCATCAAAACATCAAAGCCGTCGCCAAAACCTATGACCGCACCGCCGCCGAACCGACTTTTCGCTATTTTGGCAACGTCGAGATCGGCAAGGACATTACCCACGACGAATTAAAACAGCATTACGACGTGATCTTTTACACGGTTGGCGCCCAATCGGACCGGCGGTTGGGGGTGCCGGGCGAAGATTTGCCCAACAGTCTCTCCGCCACTGAGTTTGTGGCCTGGTACAACGGCCACCCGGACTTCAAAGACCTGCAGGTTGATCTGAGTTGTGAGGCGGCCATCGTGGTTGGCGTCGGCAATGTGGCGATGGATGTGGCGCGCATCCTGGCCAAGTCCGTGGAGGAATTGGCTGAGACCGACATCGCCGATCATGCGTTGGAGGCTTTGGCGAAGAGTAACATCAAGGACATTTACATCGTGGCGCGGCGCGGCCCGGCGCAGGTGAAGTTCACCAACGCTGAAATCCGCGAAATGGGTCATCTGAAGATTGCCGACGCCATCGTGCTCGACAATGAGCTGAGGTTGGATCGCGCCAGCAGCGCCGCCATCGAAGGCGACACGTCGATGCAGAAGAATCTGGACTATCTGCGCGCCTACGCCGAGATCGGCGCCACCGGCAAGCCGCGCCGCGTGCACTTCCGCTTCCTCCTCTCCCCGGTCGAGATCATCGGCGAAAATGGCAAGATCGTCGCCGTGAAGATGGAACGCAACGAGTTGCGCCCTTCTGTCAGCGGCGACATCAAAGCATCGGGCACCGGTCACTTCGAGACGATCCCGGCGGGATTGATTCTGCGTTCGGTTGGCTACAAAGGCACCCCACTGCCCGGCGTCCCCTTCGATGCGCGCAACGGCGTGATTCCGAACGAGGTTGGGCGCATTGTCAGCCTGGAGACGGGCAAGATCGTTCCCGGCGAATATGTGGCCGGGTGGATCAAACGCGGTCCCACCGGCGTCATTGGCACCAATAAGCCCGACGCCATCGAGTCGGTCAACAGCATGTTCGAGGATTTGCAGAAGGGCAAACTCCCCCCGGCGCCCGAACCCGATCCCGACGCTATCCCGGCGTTGCTCAAGGCGCGTGGTGTGCGCTACGTGACGCAGGAGGAATGGAAGATCATCGACGCCAAAGAGGTGGCCGATGGCAAGGCACGCGGGAAGCCGCGCGTCAAGATCGTCGAACGCGAGGCGATGCTGGCGGTGTTGGGATAATCACTGAAGATGGCACGCGGAGTGGGCGGATCAACGCGGAGGTGATCCGCCCGCTCCGCGTGTTATCTCACTCAGCCGCGCGTAGGGTCTCCACCCGGTTGGCGAAGCGTTGGCAGCCGGGCATAGCGTAAGCCAGGAAGGGCGCCGGCTCGCTGAAGCGGGTGTGGCGGATCGACAGTTCGAAGCTAATCGGCTTGGCGTAGGGCGAGGCAGCCACCAACGCGGCGACGTGCGCCCACTCCACGACGCCATCCCCCACCGGCAAATGCAGATCGGCGACGCCGTCGTTGTCGTGTAGATGCAGCACGACCAGCCGCTCGAACAACGGCGCATAGGCGGCAAGCCGGTCGTAACCCAGGCGGGCATGGCCGGAATCGTAGCAGAAGCCGAGGAAGGCCGGGTCATACGCCGCCAGCAGGCGCGCCAGCAAGTCGGCGTTGTCGCCAGCGTGCGCTGTGTCGGTGACGCCAGCTTCGACCGCAGCAAAGTCGATCAAGTTTTCCAACGCAATGCGCACCCTGCGCGCCCGGCAGTACGCTTCCAGATCATCCAGCGAGCGGCGAATCTGATCGAACAAGTGGGGATTGTAGGCGGCCAGGGCGGGGTGCACTGTGGGCGGGTAGGCGTGCATCACGACGGCGTCGCCGCCCAACCGCGCGGCTAGATCGACGCGATTCTTGACCAGTTCGACGCCGGCCAGCCGGGCGTATTCTTGCGGCGCGTACCAGAACTTTTCGATCCCCTCAGAGCCGTGCACATCGTTGAGGCGAAGACCATACATCTCAAGCCAACGCCCGATCTGTGCGATCTCGCTATCGGCGTAGAGATAGTCGGAACGCCACTGATGGCACCAGTGTACGTGGGTGAAGCCAGCCTCCGCCAGCGCGCGCAGGTAGGGTTCGGGGTCGCCATGATCGGTGATATAATCACTGGTCAATGAAAGCATCTATCCTCCCAGGTTGAGCACAACTCGTATGCAGACATCAGTGCGTCCACTCCATCATATTGTACAGCGCACCGACAGTTATCTGGCTTTCAATCGGCTGGCGCTGCGCGCCGGGGTGCGCACCGTCGTGCAACGCGTCCGCCGCCGTCCACGCGTGCAGGCATGGTCGCTGCCGTATGAGAGCGTCGTGGAGATGATGACGCTAGGTACGCCGTGCGGCGACATTCACAGCGTCGACGCGATTCGTCGCCCCCTGGATCGTTTGTCGGCGATTGCGCCCCACGCGCGCATCCAGCGGCGGCCCGTCACGACGTCACTCTTTGCTGGCGAATGGCAGACGCCGGCGCCGCTGGATGCGCACCGCGTTGTACTCTATTTGCACGGCGGTGGCTATGTCTCCGGTTCGCCCGCCACGCACCTGGCCGTCACGGCGCGCATTGCGCAGGAAGCCGGCGCGCGTCTCTTTGCGCTCGACTACCGCCTGGCGCCGGAGCATCCTTTCCCTGCTGCGTTAGAGGATGCCTGGGCGGCGTACTGGTGGCTGCTCACCGAACAACACATCGCGCCAGCGCAGATCGTTGTCGCTGGCGATTCGGCGGGCGGTGGGTTGACGCTGGCGCTGCTGCTGGCGCTGCGCGATGCAGGGATGCCGCTGCCCGCTGGCGCTGTTGGTCTCTCGCCCTGGCTCGACCTGACCCTTTCCGGCGCCACGCTGATCGCCAATGCCGGCGCCGACTATCTCAACCGCGACATCTTGCGTGCATCGGCGCAGATGTACAGCCAGGGCCATGCGCTGGACGATCCGCTGCTCTCACCGCTTTTCGCCGACCTGCGCGGGCTGCCGCCGCTGCTGATCCAGGCGGGCGGCGCTGAGATGTTGCTGGACGACAGTCGCCGCTTTGCACAGCGCGCCCAGGCCGCCGGCGTCGAGGTGGAGCTGGCGATCTTCCCGCACATGGTGCACGTCTGGCATTTTACATGGCGACTCGAAGCGCAGGCGCGTCGGGCGTTGGGTCAGATTGGGGAGTTTGTGCGGACGCAGGTGGCAACGTGAACGCCTGCAACGCTGAATTTCGGTGACCGCTTCATCTATGCTCTGGCGAGAACAACGGGTGAGCCGCTTTTGTTCAAGGGCGACAATTTCACTCACATGGATGAGGCGCTGTTTTACCGATTGCCAGGCAGGGTTTTATAACGCCAGCTTCACTGCAGAGCACCCCACCTTCGCTATCAACCCGACACAAGCAGACTTCATGTGGAGATCAACACGCAGCAAACGGATTGACAATCGTCACCCCGTGCACGACGCGCCCGCCTTGCAAGTCCTCGCTCAGCAGCGTGGTGCAGTGTGTCGCGCTGGCGGCGGCGACGATCAGGGCATCAAACCAGGAAAATCCTGTCTCGAATTGCAGGTAGAGGGCGTAATCGTAGAAGGCTGGATTAGGGAAGTGCTGACAAAGTGGCAACAGGATTTGATGTAGATAACTGCGGGCATCCGACACACTCATCGGCTGCGAGAATCTGCGCAGCGCCACGTTCAGAAATTCCTGGATCACTTGCGTGCTGATCACCCCTCGCCGGCTGAACAGTGCGTGGGTAATGATCGCTCTGGCCTGCTGCTGCTTCTCCGGCGCCGTATCATCGAACGAGTAAACCAGCACGTTCGTGTCGATGAAGTACAGTCCGGCAAGTTCAGCGACGTTCATTCATTTCCTCACGCGTGTAATGGCGTCCGGCGCGCACATACGCCAACTGCGTCATGAGCGCCTCATATTGCTGGGCGGCGGCTGGCTGCGCAACATAGCGTTCGAGCCAGATGCGGAATAACTCGTTTAGGGTCGTGTTTTCTAAGTTCGCCTGATGGCGTGCACGTTCGATCAAGGTTTCGTCGGCGGAAAATGTGATATTTTTCATACGGGTATAGTGTACACGAAGTTCGTATTAATTTC
>CZCA01004921.1_pt1 | contig 11123 bp, 13 predicted proteins | sample 591981 | NCBI WGS metagenome assembly CZCA01 (sample SAMEA3556810, study PRJEB10932) | anaerobic digester metagenome
CCACCGGATCCTCAATGCGCTCGAGGCGGTCGAGGTGGCGGTCGCGCACGTCCTGGATGTGGCGCAGCCAGTTGTCGGTGAGCCCCGTCCTGTTGTCGTTCATCGCCGCCTTGACGCCGCCGCAGCCGTAGTGGCCGACGATCAGGATGTGCTTCACGCGCAGGATCTCGACTGCGTAATGGATCACCGAAAGCGCATTGAGGTCGGTATGTACCACCACGTTGGCGATGTTGCGATGGACGAAGACCTCGCCCGGCGCCAGGCCGACGACCTGGTTCGCAGGCACCCGGCTGTCCGAGCAGCCGATCCACAGGTATTGGGGCGACTGCTGGTTGACCAGGCGGGTGAAGAACTCGGGGTCTTCCGCATGCATGCGTTCGGACCAGTTCCTGTTGTTGTTGAAAAGGTGTTCGAGGGCGTGCGACATGGTCTCGGTCTGGCTGGAGAAGGCCGGCGAGGCCGGCGGTGCGCAATTATGGTGAGGATGCCGCTCGTGTGCCAGCCCGGGGTCGCGCACGCGCGTCCGATGGATCCAGGCGGCGCACTGAACCTTTCACGCGCGTCGCGTTCAGTCCCGGTTCAGCACAGTGGGTACAGCATTACGGTCGAGCCGACCGTTCGTGGTCGCCCATCGCACAGGGTTCACACATCCCGCAGGAGAGACTCAAATGAACACCCAGCAAGCCCGCTCCCTCATCGCGATCGCACTGATGGCCGCCTTCGCCGACGGTCGCCAGGACGCCGGCGAGCGCGAGCATGTACGCAAGGTGGCCGAATCGCTCGGCCGTGACATCGAGATCGACTTCATCCCGCTCTACCAGGACGTGCTCCTCGGCCGCCTGAGCCTGGAGGCTGCGGTGGCCGAGCTGGGCGAGCCCGGCCTGCGTCAGCTCGCCTTCGAGCTCGCGGTCGGCGTGTGCGAGGCCGATGGCCATCATGGCGCCGAGGAGGCTGCGTTTCTTGCGCGGCTGTCCGCGCTGCTCGGGCTGGAAGCCGGGGCGGCGGAGCACTTCATCCATGAAGCCGAGGCGGTGGCCGAGGCGCCGGCTGCCGGCACCTTGCCGGCGCTGCCGGGTGTCGCATTGCCCGGCGTCGACCTTGCTGCGCCTGCCGGGGCGTCCAAGCCGGGCGGGGCGGCGGCCTCGTCCAGCCCGCTCGCGCCCGATCAGGCCGAGCTCGACCGCATGATCCTCAACGCCGCCATCCTCAATGGGGCGCTCGAGCTGCTGCCGCAGTCGATGGCGTCGATGGCGATCATCCCGCTACAGGTCCGGCTGGTGTACCGCATCGGCAAGGCCCATGGTTTTGAGCTCGACCGCGGCCACATCAAGGACTTCCTCGCCACCACCGGCGTGGGCATGACCGGGCAGTACGTCGAGCAGTTCGGCCGCAAGCTGATCGGTGGCCTGCTCGGCAAGGTGCTCGGCGGCGCGGGGCGGGCGATCGGCAGCCAGGCCACGGGGTCGGCCTTTTCCTTTGCGACCACATGGGCGATCGGCAAGGTCGCCCTGCAGTATTACGGCGGGGGCCGGAGCCTGGATACGGCCGCGCTCAAGCAGTCCTTCGGCGGCCTGTTCGATCAGGCGAAAACGCTTCAGGCGCGTTACGCCCCGCAGATCGCCGAGCAGGCCCGCACGCTCGATCTCGGCCGCCTGACGGCAGAGCTGCGTGGGCGCTAGGGTGCTGCCGCGCACGGGACGGAGCTCGCCTGTTCATGTTCGATTCAGGCACATCGGCCTATAGTGATGGCGGGTGTCCTGAGGGGGCCGACAGGCTCGCTCGGGGCGTGTCCTGCAATCCATTAATCGAGGAGTCGATCATGCTAAGGAAGACCACGGGGTTGTCCGCGCTGCTTGCGGCCCTGCTGTTCGCAAGCGGAGGGGCGATGGCGGCGGATGCGGCGCAGGAGCCGATCTTCGGCAGCCAGCTGATGACCGAGCAGGAGCGCACCGTCTATCGTGCCCGCATGTGGGCGGCGGAGGGCGATGAGGCGCGTGCGGCGATCCGCGCCGAACATCACGAGCAGATGCGCGCGCGCGCACAGGAGCGCGGGCTGACCCTGCCCGAGGTGCCGCCCGCCCGTGGCGCCGGCATGGGGCAGGGGCGCGGCATGGGTCCGGGGCAAGGCATGGGGCCTGGTCGTGGCATGGGGCAGGGGCGCCCCCAGTAAGCGCAGGGTAGCCTCATGAACTTCAGTCCCGTCCGCAGAAGGCTCACCGTTGCAGGCGTCGTCGGACTTGCGCTGGCGCTGCTGCCCCCGAGCAGGGCGGATGCCGATGACGCGTCCGATCACGAGCGCGCCCGCCGTGCGCTCGAGGCTGGCGAGGTGATGCCGCTGCGCACGGTGCTGGAGCAGGTCGAGCGTGACTACCCTGGCGAGATCCTCGAGGTCGAACTCGATCGCGAGGACGGGGTCTGGGTGTATGAGCTCAAGCTCATCCGCAAGGGTGGCGACGTACTCAAGCTCGAGGTCGACGCCCGCGACGGCAGCGTCCGGGGCATCCGCGGGCGCGACGTGCGCGCGGCCGGGCAGGACGCGGGGCGACGCTGATGCGGATTCTGGTCGTCGAAGACGAGCCCACGCTGGCGGCGCAACTCGCCGCCACGCTGCAGGCGGCCGGCTACGCCGTGGATACCGCAGCCAATGGCCGTGATGCCGGCTACCTGGGCGAGGTCGAGACCTTCGATGCGGTCGTGCTCGACCTCGGCCTGCCCATGGTCGATGGCCTCACCGTACTCAAGCGCTGGCGCGCGCTCGGGCGCACGATGCCGGTGCTGATCCTCACCGCGCGCGGCGACTGGCACGAGAAGGTCGCCGGCATCGACGCCGGCGCCGACGACTACCTCACCAAGCCTTTCCACATGGAAGAGCTGCTGGCCCGCATCCGCGCGCTGATCCGGCGCGCGGCCGGGCAGGCGAGTGCCGAGATCGCCTGCGGGCCACTCGTGCTCGACACGCGCAGTGGCCGCGTCAGCGCTGACGGCCAGGTGCTCAGTCTGACCAGCCACGAGTTCCGCGTGCTCGCTTACCTGCTGCACCACGCCGGCGAGGTCGTGTCGCGCACCGAACTCACCGAGCACATTTACGCCCAGGACTACGACCGCGACTCCAACACCATCGAGGTCTTCGTCGCCCGCCTGCGCAAGAAACTGCCGCCCGGACTGATCGAAACCGTGCGTGGGCTGGGTTACCGGCTCACGTGTCCGCAGTGATTCACGGTCTGTCTGGCGGGCCGGGATCGCTGCGCCTGCGCCTGCTCGCGGGCACGCTGGTGTGGGTGCTGCTGACCGTGCTCGTTGCCGGCTGGGCGCTCGGGCGCATGTTCGCCGAGCACGTCGAGCGCCAGTTTCAGGGCGAACTCACCACCCATCTGAATCAGCTTGCCGCGCATCTCGCCATCGATGCCGAGGGCCAGCCCGTCGTGGCGGCCGCGCTCAGCGACCCGCGCTTCACCCGGCCCTATTCAGGCCTGTACTGGCAGATCGATGTGCTCGCGGATGCGGATGCAGCGGACCAGGGCGCGTCCGGGGCGGACGCGCAGGCTGGAGGCGGAGCCTTGCGGCGCGGCGCATTGCGCGCTCGGTCGCTGTGGGATGTCGTGCTGGTGGTGCCTGGTGACCTGCCGGCAGACGGGCAGGTGCACGCGCACGATACCGAGGGCCCGGATGGCGCGCCGCTGCGCATGATCGAACAGGTGTTGCGCCCCGCCGAGCGCCCCGAACTGACGCTACGCCTGATCGTGGCCGCGAACGCCGCGCTGGTTGCCGAGCCGGTGGCGCGCTTCAACCGCATCCTCGCGATCGCGCTGGCCTTGCTCGCCGCCGGGCTGGTGGCGGCGGCGCTGATCCAGGTTCGCGTCGGCCTGCGCCCGCTGGCGCGACTGCGCGAGGGGCTGGCGGCGGTTCGCGACGGTCGCAGCCACGGCATCGACGGCCGCTTCCCGGCCGAGATCCAGCCGCTGGTGGCGGAGTTCAACGCCGTGCTCGCGCGCAACGCGGAGGTGGTGACGCGGGCGCGCACGCACGCCGGCAATCTCGCCCATGCCGTGAAGACGCCGCTCGCGGTGCTCGCCAATGCCGCCGAGGCTGCGGAGGCCGCCCACGATGCGCGCGACCGCGGGCTCGCCCACCTGGTGCGCGAGCAGGTCGCGCTCGCCCGCACCCAGGTCGATTACCACCTCGCGCGTTCGCGCGCGGCCGCCGCGGTCGGCGTGCCGGGCCTGCGTACGCCGCTGCGGCCGGTGCTCGAAGGTCTGCTGCGGCTGATGGACAAGGTGCATGCCGGGCGTGGGTTGAAGATCACCATCCTCGCCTGCGCGGAGGACCTCGCCTTTCGCGGCGAGGCGCAGGACCTGCAGGAAATGCTCGGCAACCTCATCGACAACGCCTGCAAGTGGGCCGCCGGCCGGGTGGAGGTGCACGCCGAGGCGTGCGCGCACGCGGCGCCGGGCGCGCCCGATGCGGGACAGCTGCGCATCTGCATCCGCCCCGGGCCGCCCCGCCGATGCGCGCGAGGCGGTGTTCGCGCGCGGCGTGCGCGCCGACGAGCGCACCCCGGGTGCGGGGCTCGGGCTGTCGATCGTGCGCGAGCTCGCGCAGCTCTATGGCGGCGAGGTGCGGCTGGAGGTCTCGCCCTGGGGCGGCCTGCGCGCGGTGCTGGAGTTACCGCGGACGCGCTGAGCGGGCGCGGCCAGGGGGAGCGGGCAAGGTTGGAGAGCGACTACGCTTGCCCCGACTGTCGGATTGACGGCTTGCAAGGATGATCTAAAAGTGAGTAAATAATTACTCACTTTTAGATCATTGCCGAGCCCCGCCGATGGCTGCCCGCCACCTCCCCGCCGAAGAACGACGCAGCGTCACCGTCGAGACGGTGCTGGCGCTCGCCGCCGAGCAGAACCCGAGCGAGATCACCACCGCCGCCATCGCCGGGCGCATGCATCTCACCCAGGGCGCGCTGTTCCGCCATTTCCCCACCAAGGAAGCGCTGTGGACCGCGGTGATGGAGTGGGTGGTCGAGCGCCTGATGCAGCGCATCGAACGCGCCATCGCAGGGGCGCCCGGCCCGCTCGCGGCGCTGCGCAGCATGTTCCTCGCCCACGCCGGCTTCGTCGTCGAGCACCCCGGCGTGCCGCGCATGATGTTCGGCGAGCTCCAGCGCGCCGAGGCGAGCGCCCCCAAGCGCATGGCGCAGACCCTGATCCGGCGCTACGGCGAGCGCGTGCGCGCGCTGCTCGAAGCCGGCCAGGCGGCGGGCGAGGTCGCCGCCGACATCGACCTCGACGCGGCGACGACGCTGTTCATCGGCACCATCCAGGGCCTGGTGATGCAGTCGCTACTCGCCGGCGAACCCGAACGCATCAGCCGCGAGGCGCCCGCGGTGCTGGCGCTCTACCTGCGCGGCATCCGGAGGCACCCATGAAGAACTGGTTCGCTGCCAATCGGCGGCTCCTTGGCCTGCTCGCGGTGTTGCTGCCGCTCGCCGGTCTGCTCGTCTTCGTCGCCCTGCGCGCCGGCCCGCTGGCTGCGGTGCCGGTGACCGTGGCGACGGTCGAATCGCAAGCGCTGGCGCCGGCGCTGTTCGGCATCGGCACGGTCGAGGCGCGCTACACCCATCGCATCGGACCGACCTTCGCCGGCCGCGTGGCGACGGTCGCCGTGCAGCCGGGCGATGCGGTGCGCGCCGGCCAGGTGGTGGGCGAGATGGACCCAGTCGACCTCGACGAGCGCCTTGTTGCGCAGGAGGCCGGGCTGCGCCGGGCCGAGGCCAACGTGCTCGCCGCCCAGGCGCAGATGCGGGAAGTCGGCGCGCGACGCAGCTTCGCCGATGCGCAGGCCACCCGCTACGCCCGCCTGCTGCAGTCGAACAGCGTCAGCAGCGAGGCGGCTGCCGCCAAGCGCCAGGAGGCGGACGCTGCCGCGGCGGCGCAGCAGGCTGCTTCTGCCGGCGCCGAGGCGGCAAGGCAGGAGCTCTCGCGCCTGCGCGCCGAGCGCGACGCCCTGCGTGTGCAGCGTGCCAACCTGCGCCTGGTGGCGCCGGTCGATGGCCTCGTCGTGCGCCGCGAGGCCGACCCCGGTACCACGGTGGTGGCCGGCCAGGCGGTGGTGGAGATCGTGGAGCCGGCGAGCGTGTGGATTCACGCCCGCTTCGACCAGCAGCGCGCCACCGGGCTCGCCGCCGAGCGCCCGGCGCAGATCGTGCTGCGTTCGCGTGCCGGCGAGGCGCTCGCCGGCACCGTGGTGCGCGTGGAGCCGCTCGCCGATGCGGTGACCGAGGAGGTGATCGCCAAGATCGGTTTCGCGCAGCCGCCTGCACGCCTGCCGCCGCTCGGCGAACTCGCCGAACTCACCGTCGCCCTACCGGCGCTGCCCGCACGTCCGCTGGTGCCGAACGCGGCGGTGCACCGAGTGGAGGGCAGGCTCGGGGTGTGGGTGGTGGAAGGCGCGCGCGCGCTGCGCTTCGTGCCGCTGCGCCTGGGTGCCGCCGATCTGGACGGCCGCGTGCAGGTGCTCGATGGCCTTGCCGGTGGCGAGCGGGTGGTTGTCTACAGCCAAAAGCCGCTCACGGCCGGCAGCCGCATCGAGGTGGTCGAGCGCATCCCGGGTGTGGCGCCATGATCAGCCTCGCCGGACGCGACATCCTGCACGGTTGGGGCAAGTTCGTGTTCACCGGCCTGGGACTTGGCCTGCTGATCGGGGTCACGCTGACCATGGCCGGCGTCTATCGCGGCATGGTGGACGACGCCCGCGCGCTGCTCGACAACAGCGGCGCCGACCTGTGGGTGGTGCAGCAGGACACCCTCGGCCCCTATGCGGAATCGTCCAGCGTGCACGACGATATCTGGCGCAGCATTGCCGGCATGGAAGGCGTGGCGCGCGCGGCCAACATCACCTACCTCACCATGCAGGTGCGCCAGACCGGCCCCGGCGCGCGCGACGTGCGCGCGATGGTGGTGGGGGTGCCGCCCGACGGCCCGGGCAATCCCGGCCAGCCGGTGCATCTGCTCGCCGGCCGCCACCTGACCCGCGGCCACTACGAGGCGGTGGCCGACATCGCCGCAGGCTTCGCGCTCGGCGAGCGCATCCGCGTGCGCCGCAACGACTACACCGTGGTCGGGCTCACCCGGCGCATGGTGTCCTCGGGCGGCGATCCGATGGTGTTCATCCCGCTCAAGGACGCGCAGGAGGCGCAGTTCCTCAAGGACAACGACGCCATCGTGCGCCAGCGCGCGCGCACCGCGCAGAATCCGGCGCTCAACCGCCCCGGCGTGCCCGGCCTGCTCGACGCGGTGATCGCCTCGCAGAGCACCAACCCGTACGTCAATGCGGTGCTGGTGCAGCTCACGCCCGGCTACGACCCCGAGCGCGTGGCGGCGCCAATCCGGCGCTGGCAGCGGCTCACCGTCTACACCCGGGCGCAGATGGAAGAGATTCTGGTCGCCAAGCTCATCGCCACCTCGGCGCGCCAGATCGCGATGTTCCTGGTCATCCTCGCCATCGTCAGCGCGGCGATCGTCGCCTTCATCATCTACACGCTGACCCTGGGCAAGATCCGCGAGATCGCGGTGCTCAAGCTGATCGGCACGCGCAACCGCACGATCGCGTCGATGATCCTGCAGCAAGCCCTTGGCCTGGGCCTGATCGGCTTCGTCGTCGGCAAGATCGCCGCCACCTTCTGGGCGCCGGCCTTCCCCAAGTACGTGCTGCTCGAGACCGGCGACACCGTGCGCGCGCTGGTCGCCGTCATGGTGATCTGTGTGCTCGCCAGCGTACTCGCGATCCGCGCCGCGTTGCGGGTGGATCCGGCCGAAGCGATCGGGGGCTAGGATGAGCGGCATTCGCATCGAGGGCCTGCGCAAGCGCTACGGCAGCGGCGACACCGCGGTCGATGCCCTGAAGCACGTGGATATGACGGTGGCGCCGGGCGAGGTCGTCGGCCTGATCGGGCCGTCCGGCTCGGGCAAGAGCACGCTGCTCAAATGCCTCGGCGCGGTGATCGAGCCCAGCGCCGGGCGCATGACCCTGGGCGGCGAGACGATCTACGACGGCGGCTGGAAGATCCGTGACCTGCGCGCGCTGCGCCGCGACCGCATCGGCTTCGTGTTCCAGGCGCCCTACCTGATTCCCTTCCTCGACGTGCTCGACAACGTGGCGCTGCTGCCGATGCTGGCCGGGCGGCCCAACGCCGAGGCGCGGCGGCGGGCGCTGGAGCTGCTCGAGGCGCTCGACGTCGCCCACCGCGCACGGGCGATGCCCTCGCAGTTGTCGGGCGGCGAACAGCAGCGCGTGGCGATCGCGCGCGCACTGGTGAGCCGGCCGCCGGTGATCCTCGCCGACGAGCCCACCGCGCCGCTCGACAGCGAGCGCGCGCTCGGCGTCATCCGCATCCTCAACCGCATGGCGCGCGAGTACGACACCGCGATCATCGTCGTCACCCACGACGAGAAGATCATCCCCACCTTCCGCCGCATCTATCACATCCGCGACGGGCGCACGCACGAGGAGGCGGGCGAGGGCCGGTCGATCGAGTGAGCGCGGCCCGTGGAGAGCGGGTGGGAGCGGGCTTGCCCGTGAACATCGCCCGAGGATGACGGAGTCGCACGAATGTGGAATCCTGTCGTCCCCTCACTGCTTTATCGAGATTCCCATGAACATCGCTCCCGCTCCCTTGATCACGTTGTCCAACGGTGTCCAGATGCCCCAGCTCGGTCTCGGCACCTGGCCGATGAACGACGCCGAGGCGGCCGAGACCGTCGCGCTCGCGCTCGGCATGGGCTACCGCCTGCTCGACACCGCCGAGAACTACGAGAACGAGCGTGGCGTCGGCGAAGGCATCCGCCGTTCGGGTGTGCCCCGCGACGAGGTTTTCGTCACCACCAAGTTCAACCGCAAGTGGCACAGCATCGACGGCGTGCGCCAGGCCTGCGAGGCCAGCCTCGAGCGTCTCGGCCTGGACTACATCGACCTCTTCCTGGTGCACTGGCCGAACCCCGACCAGGACCGCTACGTCGAGGCCTATCAAGGCCTGGTGAAGCTGCAGGAAGCCGGCCTGGTGCGCGCGATCGGCGCTTCGAACTTCAAGCCGACGCATCTGCAGCGCCTGTTCGATGCCGGCCTGTGCCCGCAGGTGAACCAGATCCACCTCGACCCCTGGCACGCGCGCACCGACCATGTCGAGGTGCATGAGGCGCGCGGCATCGTCACCGAATCCTGGAGCCCGCTCGGACGCGCCAACGCGATGCTGGCCGACCCGGCGATCGTCGATGTCGCCCGCCACTACGGCCGCACCCCTGCGCAGATCATCCTGCGCTGGCACACCCTGCTCGGCTACGTGCCGGTGCCGAAGTCGTCCAACCCCGAGCGCCTGGCGCAGAACCTCGACGTGTTCGACTTCGAACTCACGCCCGAGGAGCTGGCCGCGATCAGCGCGCTCGACCGCCCCGATCCGGAGATGCTGGATTCGGACGTGTTCGGGCATTGAGCATGCGGCTGCCGTAAAAGGGCTTGCGGCGTCCGCTTTCGCAACTCGCGGGCTTCTCGCAAGAGCGCACGCCGCAGGAACGGTCCTCAGTCCTGCCAGACGCCCATGTCCCGCAACTGCTTCGTCGCCGCCTCGGCCCAGCCGCGGTTGGCGGCGGGACTGGCCGGGCTGGGGTGCAGCACGCGGCCGAACTTGAGCCCGGGCTGGCCGGCGAGCGCCTCGCCTGCGCGTTTCTCTGCCCAGTTGCCGATGCCGATCACCCACTCCGGCTGCAGCGCGCCCACCACGGCGCGCAGGTGCGCGTCGCAGGCCGCAAGCAGCGGGCGCTGCTCGGCCATCGGCAGCTTGTCGGGGGTGAGGTTGCGCCCGCCCTCGAAGAACACCAGCGGGCAGTAGTTGGCGACGAAGTGCTCGGCGAAGAAGGCGTGAGGCTCGCCGAAGCGGGCGCGGAACAGGCCCCACAGGCGCTGGCCGCTGACCTCGGAGCGCGCGCAGGCGAAGCCCTCCACCGGACGCTTCGGGTTGGTCACGCGCGGCTGCCCGACCGGGCCTTCGAGGCCCAGCCAGTCGCGCGCGCTGGCGATCTCGCCGAAAGGCACGCCGATCTGCGCCATGCCGAAGGGGCCGGGGTTCATGCCGACGAACACCACTCGCTTGCGTCCGCCGCCGTAGGTCTCCAGGTAGCGCCGATGGACTTCCCAGGCGTAGTCGAGCGGGTTGTAGACGTGGGTGACGGGCGCGGCGAAGGGCAGCGCGTCCACCGCGGCGGACAGTGTGCGCGCGGCCTCGATCAGGGTATGGGCGGTCATCGGTCAGAACACGAGCTTGAAGAGATGGAGCGCCGCCATGCCGGCGACGATGGTGGCGAGCACGTTGCGGGTTCGCCAGGCCACCAGCACCGCGACCAGCGCCGCCCACGGGCGCGGCGTGTCGACGGCGAACTGTACCTCGCCGCCGGATACGAACAGCGCGCTCGCGGTCAGCGCGGCGAAGCTCGCGGGCGCGATGTGGCGGCACAGCGCGTGCAGCCAGCCCGGCAGACTGCGGCTGGCGAAGAGGCCGATCATCGCGTAGCGGTAGAGGTAGGTCAGCGCGCCGACCAGTACCAGCAGCAGGATCAGCGTGGTCGTGCTCATCGCACGCGCTCCACGCGGCGCAAGGTCCACGCCCCCGCGGCCAGGCCGAGCATGATCGCAGCGACCAGGCCGAGCTTGTAGGGCAGGGCGGCGAAGGCGAGCGCGCCGAGCGCGGCCACCAGCGCTGCGGCCTGGCCTGCGCGTTCGCGCAGCAGCAGCGTGAGCAGCGCGATGAAGGTCAGCGGCACGGCGAAGTCGAGTTCCCATTCCGGCGGGATGGTTGCGCCGAACAACAGCCCGGTGGCGGTGGACAACTGCCAGCCTGCCCACAAGGTGAAGCCGGCGCCGAGGAAGTACCAATGGCGCAGGTCGTGCGCCGCCGGCTCGCCGTCTTCCCGGCGCTGGTAGCGCAGCACCGCCACCGCGTAGGCCTCGTCGGTCAGCAGGTAGGCCAGCAGCAGCCGCCAGCGCCGCGGCAGGTGGCGCACGTATTCGGCCATCGACGCACTGTACAGAACCTGTCTCTTATACACATCTGACGCTGCCGACGAAGAGGATAGTGTAGATCT
>CZCA01005288.1_pt1 | contig 11102 bp, 14 predicted proteins | sample 591981 | NCBI WGS metagenome assembly CZCA01 (sample SAMEA3556810, study PRJEB10932) | anaerobic digester metagenome
AAAAAAGAAAATCATGCCGGAGTGCGCAATCTTGGCAGGATATCTCATAGGTTTCGATTCACTGTGATAAAGACGGTGGACGAGCCTGCAAAGAGATACCCTTACCTCGTTGCGCTCTTTTGCATCTACAGGTCTGTGTATCTCCATATGCAGACCTATTTTTATACCCTGCCATGATTGCCTCCAGCGAAGGAGGCAATTTATGAAAATCAGTATTAAGTATGAAAACACAAATGAAAACAAACCGCCAGTATCAATGACTATTGAGGTGCCGGACGAGGACTGCACATTAATGATTGAGGCAGATTACCAAAATCGTCTTGAAGAGGAAACGAATAAGGAAAGTGTAAAACGCAGAAATGTTCAGGAAATCATGGATGAGCAGTTTAATAAGCCACTATATAACAACTGGCACAAAGAACATCGCCGCCGTGGGCAGATACAGACTCCATTCCGCAAGGATGATGAAACAGAAGATGAGACCGATGGAATGGAAACCGTGCCGGATTATTCTGATGAAATCAATCGCACTACCCGCTATGAATATGAAGATGTTTGTCAGCGTATCAGACAGGCTCTTGGCAAAAAGCCGGATTGGGCGGATATGTTTATAGCTGTTCGTATTGATGGGATGCCAATCAAAGATTATGCCCTGTTTTGTGGTGACAGCGAAAACAACATCACACAGAAATTAAAGAGAGCTGAGAAAAAACTTCGGGTATTTTTTCAAAACCGTCAGATTTGACCTTCTGCTGTGGCTATGAGTTAGGAGGACTAATCCTCCAAATAAAAACAGGAGGTTATTTTGATGAAAGAATTAATACCAAAAGACGAATACGGCATCTTTGCCGATACACATGACACAGCGAGGGTGGACAGCTTGTTTGTAGCTGATTTCTTTGAGAAGGAACACAAAAATGTGGTGCGTGATATTGAGAAAATAACACAGCCGTCATCTGGGCTTAGCGAAGAATTCAATCGGCTCAATTTTGAGCGCATTACCTATACGGATTCCAGAGGAAGAAAACAGAAAGCCTATGCCATGACCCGTGATGGATTCACAATGCTCGTTATGGGTTACACCGGGCAGAAAGCAATGAGGTTCAAAGAACTGTACATCAAGCGTTTCAATGAGATGGAGAAATTCATCAAAACACTGGTGTCGGCAAGACAGGAGTTTCCGCTCCTTACTGCAAACATTAAGCTGCTCCATGATGCTCCGAAGCCGTATCACTTCAGCAATGAATGCGATATGCTGAACCGCATCGTGCTGGGTATGACCGCAAAGCAGTTCAGACTTGCCAACGGCATCGAAAAGGGCAAAAGCATCAGACCGTATTTGTCAAAGGAGCAGATTGATATGCTGGAAACTTTGCAGAAGGTCGATGTAGGACTGCTTGTAGCGTTTCCGAATTATGAAGACCGCAAACGCCATCTGGAATGGTACAAAACCAAATTAGAGGAGGACAAATAATATGTAAACGCCATCTGGAATGGTACAAAACCAAATTAGAGGAGGACAAATAATATGTTTTATGTGAAAGAACAGCTGAATGATGCGATGGAGGTTTCCATTGAAATTAACGATGAGAATGTATTCTGCCGCTGTCCGCACTGCGGCTCGGAGGTGCAGGTTGACCTTGCAGAGGTGTTTGCCGATGGAGAGATTGACTTTTTCGGTACATCGGTGCTGTGCGATAACTGCAGCAGAAAATTGATGGGAGGTAAGCCTTGTGGGTGTGAGCAGGTATAACAGCGAAGGTTATCCTGATCCGACCACCTATGGTGCCTTATCTAATATCGAACAGCAAACGAAGGCGGCGAGAGCGTACAGACCGATGGTGTATGTATGCTCCCCGTTTTCGGGAGATGTTGCTGGGAACATTGCAAATACACGAAAGTACAGCCGTTTTGCTGTGGAGCAGGGGTATATTCCCATTGCTCCGCATTTGCTGTTTCCGCAGTTCCTTAATGATAACGATATAACGGAACGGGAGCTGGGACTGCATTTTGGGAATGTGCTGATGAGCCATTGCCGTGAGGTGTGGGTGTTTGGAGAAAGCATATCAGCCGGAATGGATGCCGAGATTAGGAGAGCCAAGAGGAAAAATTACAGACTGCGATATTTCAGCAGTGATTTGAAGGAGGTAAGCAAAGATGCGTGATTTGAATATTGCCTATGGCAACAGCAGGACAGCAAAGTTCTGGTCGAACAAGACTATAAAATTTGATGAATTGTGCGACAGACTGCGTACCCCAATTTATACCTCGGAAACAGCAGAGGAATATCCAAAGCTGCCAAAGGGTCAGCGTGATGATATTAAAGATAAGGGCGGATTTGTGGCAGGGCATCTGAGCGGCAACCGCAGACAGGCAAATAAGGTGGTCTGCCGTTCCATGCTGGTTTATGACCTTGACAGTATCGAGCCAGATTTCTTAAGTAATATCAGCAGCAAAATTCATAACAAGGGCTGCTATTATACTACCCACAGCCATATGCCGGAAAAGCCGAGAGCGAGAATGATTATCCCGGTAAGCCGTGATATGACAGCCGATGAGTTCAATGCGGCAGCGAGATATTATGCACAGGACAATGGATTTATTACGATGCTTGACCCCTGTTCCTTTTCTCCCCATCAGCTGATGTACTGGCCGACCTGCCCGTCCAACGGAGAATATCTGTTTGATACCTTCGATGGTGACTGGCTTGACCCAGACGAGGTTTTTGCACAGCATCCCAATTGGAGGGACTGCTCCCTGCTCCCTACAACACCAAAGGAAAGTAAGGTGGCAGACCGAAAAGTGCAGCAGCAGAAAGACCCACTTGAAAAGGAAGGTGTGGTTGGAGCAGTCTGCCGGGCCTATACCATTCAGGAGGTTATGGATATTTACCTTTCTGATATTTATGCACCGACAGCAGACGGCTCAGGCAGATATGATTACATTCCCGGCGAGGGGTCTGCAGGTGTGGTTATTTATGAGGATAAATTTGCCTACAGCCATCATGCGACTGACCCCGCTGGCGGCAAGTTGTGTAACGCATTTGATTTGATTCGGATTCACAAATTTGCTGACTTAGATGAAAAGAAATCTTATGCGGCAGCAGTGGAGTTCCTGTTAAAGGATGAGCGTGTAGGCACACAGCTTTTGAAGGAAAAGCAGGAAAAAGCGAAACAGGAATTTGAGGACTGGACACAGGGACTGCAGCGAGATAAGAATGGGAATATTTGCAATACCCTGCGAAACCTTACGCTGATTCTGGAAAATGATGAAAAGCTACAGGATATCGTATTTAATCAGCAGCTTGACGGAATGGAAATCAAAGGCAGTGTACCTTGGAAGCATCCGGCTAAATATTGGAGAGATGCCGATGATGCACAGCTGATCAGCTACATTGATACAAACTATGGAACTTTTTCTGAGAGAAATTATAAGATTGCGGTGGCAAAGGTGACAGATGACCGTTCCTACCATCCTATTCGTGAGTTCCTTCAGGCACTGCCGGACTGGGATGGTGTTAAGAGGGCAGAAACGGTGCTGATTGATTATCTTGGTGCGGATGATAATAAATATGTTCGTGCAGTAACAAGAAAATCATTATGTGCAGCGGTAAAACGAGTATTAGACCCCGGATGTAAATTCGACACGATGATTGTGCTGAATGGTCCCCAAGGTATAGGAAAAAGTACGCTTATTTCGCTGCTTGGCGGTGAGTGGTTCTCGGATTCACTGAGCCTTAACGATACCAAGGACAAGACAGCGGCAGAAAAACTGCAGGGCTATTGGATTTTGGAAATCGGAGAACTGGCAGGACTTCGTAAGGCAGAGGTTGAAACATTGCGTTCCTTCATCTCAAGGCAGAACGATATATACAGAGCTGCTTTTGGCAAGAGACCGACCCCACATCCCCGTCAGTGTATTTTTATTGGAACTACCAATGCAGAGTCGGGGTATCTTCGTGATACTACGGGCAACAGAAGATTCTGGCCAGTCAAGACTCCGGGCAGCGGGCAAAAACACTCATGGGAATTAAAGGAACAGGATGTGAAGCAGATTTGGGCAGAAGCACTGGATCTTGTGGAGAAAGGCGAAAAGCTGTATCTGACACCAGAAGAGGACAGCCTTGCCAAAGAGGAACAACGTGCAGCTATGGAGTCGGATGAGCGTGAGGGATTGGTGCGTGAGTATCTTGATACCCTGCTTCCTGATAACTGGGAGACGATGGATTTGTTTGAACGCAGGAATTTCCTAAGTGGAAACGAGCTGGGCGAAATTGGGAGAAAAGGAACCGTGAAAAGGACAAGGGTCAGCAGTATGGAAATATGGTGTGAGTGCTTTGGTAAAGAGAGAGCCAATATCGGACGTGCTGACTCCAATGCAATTACGGCAATTCTGATTAAATTGGAGTGGGAGCGTCTGCCAAATAAAATCAGAATGCAGTTATATGGACCGCAGTATGTTTTTGTTCCTAAGAGTGTTCCTGATGATGTTCCGAAAAAGCAGTGAGGTTAGGAACTGTTCCCGGCTTATGCTTCTGTTCCTAAAATGAGTGACAGGAACAAGGCTGGGAACACCTCAAGGGTGCGGGCGGTAGCCAACTTTACTGCTTTTGTACCTGTGTTCCTAATAATTATATTAAAAATAAAATAGTTGTAATAAAGAGCAGACTGCATCGAGTACGCACATATTCGCGCGTATAGGGATTTTCGGGTAATAGGAACAGGAGGAAAAACATGAGAGAAAAAACGATTGAACAAAAACTTGTAACAGCAGTAAAAAAACATGGTGGGATTTGTCCGAAGTTCACTTCTCCCGGCTTTGATGGTATGCCAGACCGCTTGGTGCTTCTTCCCTTTGGTAAGTTTGCCTTTGTGGAAGTGAAAGCACTGGGAGAAAAGCCAAGACCATTACAGCTTGCAAGACATGGAATGTTACAAAAACTTGGGTACAGAGTATATGTACTGGATGATGTGAATCAGATTGGAGGGATTCTGGATGATATTAAAAATTCAATGTGATTGGTGTGGAAAAGAATTTGAAAGAGATGCCGCCTTTTTGAAAGGCAAAAAGCATCATTTCTGCTGTAGACAGTGTCTTGCGGATTTTAGCAGTAAAACAAAAAATCCCGACGGATATGCTTCTCTGAAAGACTTTGCGAATATAAGTAAAAACATGTCTCGAATCAATGAGCAGATGAATCCGACCAGAATGACAAAGGAAACAAGAAAAAAACTCCGAGAGAGCCGTCTTGGAAAAGGAAAATGTGATGGGTACTCAAAAATTTACAGCAGACTTGCACATCGAGTGATAGCTGAAAAAATGTTAGGTCGACCGTTAACCTCAGAAGAAGTGGTACATCACAGAGATGGAAACAGATATAACAACATCCCTGAAAATTTAGTTGTATTTCCGAATGTTGCAGCACATACAAAATTTCATAATGAGTATAGGTGGTTCTTGCGTCAACTTGAAACACCGGAGGTGGAAAATGAGGTGGAAAATGCTGAAACGAGGTGACTTGCATGATTATCAGGAATATAGTGTCAATTTTGTTATGGAACATCCTGTGGCAGCAGTTCTTTTAGAGTGTGGACTTGGCAAAACTTCAATCACGCTGACTGCCATTAACGATTTGCTGTTTGACAGCTTTGAGGTTCATAAAACGCTTATCATAGCACCATTGCGAGTTGCCACTTCTACATGGGGTGCAGAAATTGGAAAATGGGAGCATCTGCATCTGCTGAAATATTCCGTGGCAGTGGGTACAGAAGCAGAACGGTTGGAGGCACTGAAAGCACAGGCAGATATTTACATCATCAATCGTGAGAATGTGCAGTGGCTGATTGAGAAAAGCGGTGTGCCATTTGATTTTGATATGGTAGTTGTGGATGAGCTGTCCTCCTTCAAGAATTATCAGTCCAAACGGTTCAAGGCACTGATGAAAGCAAGACCAAAGGTAAAAAGGATCGTGGGTCTGACAGGTACTCCATCAAGCAACGGTCTGATGGATTTATTCGCAGAATTTAAACTGCTGGATATGGGAGCAAGGCTTGGCAGATTTATCGGCCAGTACCGAACTGCCTACTTCTCCCCGGATAAGAGAAACGGTCAGATTGTTTATAGCTACAAGCCACTACCCAATGCAGAACAGCAGATTTACGATAAAATCTCGGATATTACCATTTCCATGAAGTCAACTGACCATTTAAAAATGCCGGAACTCATCAGCACACAACTGGAGGTGGAATTGTCGGAATCGGAAAAGAAGAAATATGAGGAATTGAAAAAAGACCTTGTACTTGCACTTCCCGATGGTGAGATAACAGCCGCCAATGCAGCATCGCTGACAGGCAAGCTGTCCCAGATGGCAAACGGAGCAGTATATTCCGATGATGAGAGTGTTTTGGAAATACACCAGAGAAAGTTGGATGCACTGGAGGATATTATTGAAGCGGCAAATGGCAAGCCGATTCTTGTGGCATATTGGTATAAGCATGATGTGGAGCGTATCACAAAACTGCTGTACAGGCTGAAAGTGGAGTATGCAAGAATATCTTCTCCCGGCAGTATTGAGAGATGGAACAAGGGAGAATTTGCCGTGGGTCTTATTCATCCGGCATCAGCAGGTCACGGTCTGAATTTACAGCAGGGTGGTTCTGCCTTGGTGTGGTTCGGCATTACATGGTCACTGGAATTATATCAGCAGACCAATGCCAGACTTTGGAGACAGGGACAGACAGCAGAAACCGTGGTCATTACCCACATCATAACAAAAGACACCATTGATGAAAAAATCATAAAGGCACTGGAAAAGAAGGATACTTCCCAATCCGCTTTAATTGATGCCGTAAAAGCCAATCTATGAAAATCAGAGTCAACCTATGACAATCCAAGCCAATCCGAGATGCCGTAAAAGCCAATCTATGAAAATCAGAGTCAACCTATGACAATCCAAGCCAATCCGAGTGAAATATAAAATTACGGAGGTAAGGATTATGATTACACCTTATGAAAACCTGGCAAATGCCATTATTGAACAAGCGGTTAGGGACTATCGCAATATTCAACTGTGGCTAAAGGCACATCGTCCGTTATTAAAAGAAGACCGAAAAGAGGAAAAGTATGTTAACAAAGTAGCAGAAAAGAAAAGTACGGAAGCTTTTTTTAAGAGCCAATGGTTTGGTGTTTTGACAGACCTTGACGGGAAGAGCCTTCTCAAAAAGCTTAAAAAGGAGGTTCTCTAATATGACTGCAAAAGAATATTTAAGGCAGACCTATCGCATGAACGAACAAATGAACTCCTATCTACAGGAAATCGAAGAGCTTAGAGAGCTTTCCATGCGGATTTCCGGTAGTAACTTCAATGAATGCATCACCCATACAAAAAGTACAGAACCACAGTTTATCCAATGCATTGATAAGCTTGTTGATATGGAACATGATTTGGCTTGTAAAATAGACCACCTTATTGCTTTAAAAGCAAAGATCAGTACTGCCATTGATAATTTGAGCAACCCAAAAGAGGAGATACTCCTTCGGTATCGCTATATCAATCACTATTCTTGGGAGAAAATCCGTATGTTGATGAATGTTTCAAATCGAACCGTTCATCGTATTCACTCTAACGCTTTGAAAAATTTTATTGTTCCTTATTAAAAGTTGGCACACTTTGGCACAACATGGCACAAAGCTTATGTGGTATACTATAAACAGTGAAATGGACAAAAAAGAAAAAAGCCTTGTAGGATAACACCTGCAGGGCTTTTCCTATACCCTTATGGAGGTGGTAAGTATGCCGAGAAAGCCAAAGCAGCCCTGTATCTATCCCGGATGTTCTAAGTTGAGTGATGGCAGATACTGTGAAGCGCATAAGAAAATTGCAGCCAAGGAATATGAAAAGTATTGTCGTGACCCTTTGGTTCATCGTAAGTATGGCAGAGCATGGAAACGCATTCGTGACAGCTATGTGAAAGAGCATCCATTTTGTGAGCAGTGCTTTGCGCATGGGGTGCTTGTTCCCGTAGATGAGGTACACCACAAGGTCCCAATCTCTAAAGGCGGAACACACGAACAAAGTAACCTCATGAGCCTTTGCCGTTCCTGTCACAATAAAGTCCACATATTGCTTGGCGATAGAAGTGTTAAGTGATATATTGAAATATGGGCGTATAGGGGGGGTATATATCTCTACTGTCCAATAAACGGGACAACGGCGCTCCCCTTCACGCATAGCCTTGCATTATCAAAGGCCAAAAAATCAGAAATCAAAGGAGGTGGTTGAAAATGGCTAAGGACGGAACAAACAGAGGTGGAATGAGAGTTGGTGCCGGGAGAAAACCGAAAGCCCTGGAAGAAAAAATTGCTGCTGGAAATCCCGGTGGCAGACGGCTGACATATGTCTCTCTTGATAATGAGGCTGAAAGTTTAGTGGGAGAAGAAATGCCGCGGGTAAAGGATTATCTAAAAGACAAACAGAAAGATGGGTCAACACTTTATGCGGAAAAAATATACAGCGAAATGTGGGAGTGGCTGAAACAGTACCATTGTGAATCGTTAGTAATGCCACAGGTGATTGAGCAATTTGCGATGGTATCTGCACGTCTGATTCATTGCGAACAGGCAATTTCGGAGTTTGGCTATCTTGTAAAAAAGGCGAATGGTTCCGCAGCCACTTCCCCCTATGTGCAGATGAGCAATGAATATAGAAAGCAAGCGAATCAGCTGTATTACCAGATATACCAAATTGTAAAAGAAAACAGCTCAGTAGAAGTTGGATGTATGCACACCTCAAATGATGTGATGGAACAATTACTGCGAAGAAGGGAGGGCAAGTAGGAGTGGCTCATTATATACCAATTCCGATCGGAAGCAAATATGGATGCTATACAGTAATAGAAAAATCTGACAAGGTTGGTAGTCAAGAATTTTACAAAGTCAGATGCGACTGTGGTGCTGTGTATGAAATAGGGAAAATACAGTTAAGAAATAAACCAACGAGATGTAAAAGCTGTGCTGGAAAATCTTACACAGCAATGATGCTTGAAAAACGAAAAGAACGAATAGGACAGATAATAAATGGATTTCGTATTATTGCAGTTGTACCATCGGAAGATACTGTAGGAGAAGCAAAATTTATAACGGAGTGTGTTATCTATGGTCACAGATGTGAGAAAACCTTATCTGCCATGAGATACAAAAAGGGTGACAGGTGCTTGGCTTGCCCACCGAATTATAACTTCCTCGTAGATGGAGATGTGGTAATCGGGCATTTGTCAAATGGGACGGAGTTCAAGATCGATGCAGAGGACATCGAGATTGTTGCAAATCAGCATTGGTATATTAATGGCGGTGGGTATTTGTTTCATAGAGACAGCGGCACGAGAACACCATATCGTATGCATCGTGTGATTTTAGGATTGGAGCAGGGAGACAACACAGTTGTTGACCATTTAAATCACGATAAGCTGGATAACAGAAAATGCAATTTGAGCATAGGGACACAGGCGGATAACTGCAGGAACAATATAAAAAAGTGCAGTAACACGATTGGACATATTGGGGTTCAAATAGCACAAAATGGATTAAATTTTACCAGTGTAATTGAAAGCGAAGGCTGTACTTATCCTTTGATAACCACACCGAGCATAGAAGATGCGGCACAGGCATACAATGTAGCCGCAGACTATATCTTTGGTGTGGGGATTGGCTATCGTAATCAGGTTTTGTATCCATCACAGGATTTTGCTTGCAGTATTATAGAAAAAATAAAGGCGATACAAAATGCAGAAACCGTGAAAGGTTGAAAACGCAGTTGTATCGCTTTCTTATTACAAAAATTAAAGGAGCATGATATGAGAGAGAAAAATAATTTGACAGATTTCATGAAAACGCTCAAGACAAATAAAAGAAATCTTACGGCACAGCAGTTCCGCACCATCAAGGGTCAGGCTTTTGCCGGAGACATTGCGGGTGCAGAAAAAGGACTGCATAAATTGTTGGAAAGGCGGTGTGGATAATGGCACAAACTATAACAAAAATGGAATTGGTATCCATCGATAAGTTAATACCCTATATAAATAATGCTCGTACCCATTCAGCGGAGCAGATTAATAAACTCCGTGCCAGTATCCGTGAGTTCGGGTTTATCAATCCTGTTATTGTTGACAGGGAGTTTAATGTCATAGCTGGTCATGGACGCATTCTCGCCGCAAAGGAAGAAGGTATCACAGAAGTACCATGTGTATTTGTGGACTACCTTACCCCGGCACAGAAGAAAGCCTATATCCTCGCTGATAACCGTATGGCAATGGATGCCGGCTGGGACGAAGAACTTCTGCGTGTGGAGATTGAAGCTTTGCAGGGAGAGGATTTTGATATTGGTCTGACTGGCTTTGATGAAAAGGAACTGTCGATTCTCTTTGATAAAGACAATGATGCCGAAGAAGATGACTTTGATGTAGATGCAGAACTACAAAAGCCTGCCGTTTCAAAGCCGGGCGACATTTGGATGATTGGCAGGCACAAGGTAATATGCGGAGATTCTACTGCCCCTGAAACCTTTGAAAGACTGCTGGGTGAAACCAAGGTTAATCTTGTGTGTACGGATGCACCATATTTTGTGGAACTGAAAAACAAGTCCGGCACGATTGCCAATGATAATCTCAATGATAAGCAGGGGTATGAATTTCTGTTAAAGGTCTTTACCAATTTCAAAAATGCTATGGCGGCAGATGCATCCATTTATGAATTCTATGCGACTATGAAAACTCGTGTATTTTATGATGCATTTGAGGATGCTGGGTTTAAGGTTGGAGCGGGTCTAATTTGGAAAAAACCAAGGGCACCATTCATGCGTACCGACTGGAAGTTCAACATGGAGCCTATCATCTGGGGTTGGAGAAAAGACGGCAAGCATATCTGGTATGGCGATCAGAAGCAGACTGCCGTTTTTGAATTTGACGGCATCAAGGATTCTGAAAAGGATGGCTGTGGGCATCCGTCCTCGAAGCCTGTGCCGCTGATTGCCTATCTGATTAAGCAGTGTACACAGTCCAATGGCATAGTGCTTGACGGCTTTCTCGGCAGTGCATCCACACTGATGG
>CZCA01009646.1_pt1 | contig 11101 bp, 8 predicted proteins | sample 591981 | NCBI WGS metagenome assembly CZCA01 (sample SAMEA3556810, study PRJEB10932) | anaerobic digester metagenome
AGATCTAGTACGGTCTCGTGGGCTCGGAGATGTGTATAAGAGACAGCTTCTTAACAAAGCGGACACCTCATTGCGCCTGATTTATGGCCGGCTGACGGCGGCGTTGCTGGCAGAACAGGGCGTCGCCTCCCTGGCGGCGCGCGTCGGCGCTGCAGGACAGCCGCCCGTCGTCGAGCGGTGGGGAGAGGTGGCGGTGGTGATCCTGGCGGCGGGCGGCAGTCGTCGATTCGGGCGTCCTAAACAACTGGAAGTCGTGGGCGGCGCGCCGCTGATCGTGCGCGCCGTGCGCACGGCGCAACGCTGTGGCGCTGGGCCGGTGCTGGTCGTCACTGGCGCCGAGGATAGCGCCATTCGCACGCTGCTGACGCAGGAGCAGGCGCAGGTGACCTGCATCGTCAACCCGGCATGGAGGGGAGGTCAGGCGACCAGTGTGCGCGCGGCGCTGCAGGCGCTGCCAGCCACCGTCGAGGCCGTCATCTTTGCCCCCGTCGATCAGCCTTTCCTGAATGCGCTGTTATTGCGGCGGCTGGTGCAGGCCTGGCGCGTGGGCGCCGATCTGGCTGCCCCTTGGGTCGATGGCGAACTGCGCGGCGCTCCAGCGCTCTTCGACCGCCGCTACTGGCATGAACTTGCAGCGCTGGAAGGCGATGTGGGGGGACGGCGCGTGCTGCTAGCGCATCGTGATCGCGTCGTCTCTGTCCCGGCGGAAGCGACCTGGCTATACGACATCGACTCTGAGGAGGATTTACAGGCGTTGCATGGAGGTTCGCCGACCTATGTTAATGCGTGACGGTGATGAGCGATGCGCAAGCGCGCTAGTCGTCGGCAATTCGTAGGTAAAACGTAGCAAGGATTTGTTGACAATTTGCGATTATACACGGGAAGTATTGGCTGAGTTGTTGTTGCGCGCCGATCGGGCGTTGCAGCGCAATGGAGTTTTGTGAATGAGTATGTCGCATCTATCATCGCAGCTCTTGCTCTGTTTTGTTCTTTTCCTTTCCCTCATCATCCCACCGGCGCCGGTGCACGCACAGAGCGTATCGCCTGCCGATCTTTTCTTCAACGAAGTGCAGACCGTGTATTTGATCAACCTCGAACGACGTGCGGCTGGGTTGGCGCCGCTGCGTTGGAACCAGGAGTTGACGCAATCCGCCCGCGCGTTTGCGGAAGATGTGGTCGCCAATCAACCGGCGAGCTACTGTGGTCACATCGACAGCGCTGGTCGCACACCAGGTGAACGGATGCGGCTGGCTGGCTACACCAAACTGGCGGCATGGGGTGAGAACTCGGTATGTGGTTACACCACGCCCGAAGCTGCGGTGCGCGCCTGGATGAACAGTGATTTGCATCGCAAGAATCTGCTCGACAGTCGTTATCGCGAGCTTGGCGTGGGGTACGCGCTCTCTAGCGTGCAGCGTGGCTACATTGCCGCCGACCTGGCGCTAGACTCAAGTTACGCACCAGTGATCATCGAGAACGAGGCACCGGCGACGACGACGCGCACGGTGCGGCTCTACATTTACGATCAGGCGACACGTGCGGGTTTCACGGGGCAAGGCGCCTCGGTGGAGATGATGATCGCCAATGATCCGGACTTTACCGACGCCGTCTGGCAGCCTTATGCAGCGGAGACTACCTGGACGCTGAGCGAAGGGGATGGCTGGAAGCGCGTCTACGTCAAGACGCGCGACGCGCTTGGCCGCACCACGGTGGCGCAGGATTCGATCTATTTGGGTGCGTCGCTACCGCGCGCCGAACTCACGTTCGCTGGCGCCAGTCACTTTGGCGTTGGCTTCCGGCTGGAGCAGATCGATGCGGGAGGATGGCCGCAGGTGCAGTTCAGTATGGATTGGGTCGGTGATGACAGCGACCCCTACTTTACCGTCAGCGGTGAACGTTTTGTGGACGCCGCTGCGATCGGTGGGATGGCGGCGCGGCTGGCGAGTGGCGGCAATGCCACTGTGGGATGGCGGCGCGGCTGGCGAGTGGCGGCAATGCCACTGTGTGGAGCAGCGGCTATCTGGCGACGTTGCCCGCCACGGCTTATTTTCGTCTCAAAGTGAGCGACAATCGCGCAACGCGGGAGGTCGTGCGGCTGCGCGTGATCGGGACGGGCGGCGATGTTGGCGTGCGTGTACTGCGTGGCGTCGATTTCGTCGCCGCCGACAGCTATCAAGAGTTTGCCGTTCCCTACCATCCTGGGAGTGGGGCGACCTCGATCACGTTTCGCATTGACCGGCTGGACGCCGCAGAAGTAGTTTTTGACGCAGTGGCCTTATACACAGCGGCAGTCCCGGTGGCGGCGCCGTTGCAATGGCAAGCGCCAGAGAACTACTGGCGCAGTTACGGCGTGCAGGCGCGCTTTGTTGACGCCGACGGGGCGTTTTCGTCGGCAGTGGAGGTGCATCCTGCCAGCGGGCGCCTGGCGGCGCCTGGCAGCCCTGTCGTCCTGCCCCAGTTGGCCGTGACGCCGGTCAATGTGCAATTTGAGGCTATGCCTGATGAGGCTGCGCCTCCGCCTGCTCTCTTGAGCGTGCAATGCATCAACTGTGATGATGGCCCCTGGCAGGCCACCACTGAAATCACCTGGCTGCAACTCTCCGCCACGGCTGACGCTATCCAGCTGGCGCTATTGCCCGATGGGTTGGCGCCTGGCATCTATCAAGGTGAAGTGACGGTCTCTGCACCGGCCACGACAGGGCTGGCGCCGGTGCGCGTCATTGTGACGGCGGTGATCGGCGATCTGGGAGAATTATTGCCACAGAAGGTCTATCTCCCCACGGTGGTGCGGTAGACGCTCAGCGCCGGTTCATGGCGCCAACTGGGCTATGATGGCCGCACTGTGTGCGCCGGTCGCTGTCAGTTGCAGTGTGCGGGCGTCGGGGTCATCTGCGCACGGGGTAATAGCGATGGTCAGGATGTCATCTGGCAGGAGCGTTGCCACGCGCTCCGCCCATTCGATGGCAACGACATTAACGCCGTCCATGCCAGCCTCCACCAGCAGGTCGGCCAGCCCAAAGGTGGCGGCGTCGGCCAGTGTGGCATCCTCTGCCAGACGATAGGCGTCGATGTGCACCAGGCGGCGTCCTTCGGTCGCTGTATATTCATTCACCAGGATGAAGGTGGGACTGGTGACGCGCGCCTCTACACCCATCCCAGCGGCGATGCCCTGCACGAGCGTCGTCTTGCCGGCGCCAAGCTCGCCGCGCAGGGCAATCACCTGACCGGCGTTGACGACGCGTCCGATGGCGGCGCCAATGCGCTGAGTGGCAGCCTGTGAATCGCTGTGCAGGGTNNGCCGGCGTCGTGGATAATCTCCTGGATCATGGCGCGATATTCAGCGACGATCTCCCAGGCGCGTTCGTTCGTGGCAGCCTCCGCCACAATCTCGAAGCGCGGTTTTTCCGGGTTGGGCGAGAGATGCACCCATTCGCCATGGTCGAGGTGCACCTTGAGTCCATCCATCTTATCCACCTGGCGGTGCTGATGAGACTGGATCAGCGTGCGCATCACGGCGCCTTTGGCCTCCCAGGGACAATCCACAGGTTCCTTAGCCAGGTGAAATTTGGGCAGATACGCCACGATCTCGCTCATTGGCATCTTGCGGATCGCTAGATATTCGAGCAGTCGAATTGTCGCCATCATGCCGTCAACGGCAGGCTGGAAGCCGGGGAAGATGAAACTGCCGGCGCCGTCACCGATCAACAGGACGCCCACATAGCTGGCGGTGTGCATCGGGCCATGTAGATTCTGGGGAATGCGGAAGAGGCGGGCGCCGTGCCAACTGGCGATTGTCTCGAAGGCGTTGGGCATCGTAATTGGCGCGGCGACGGGGCGGCCAGGGTGGGCGTAGAGCGCCAGTTCGAGCATCAGCGCCGCCGCTGTGACATCGTCGAGCACGTTGCCCAGTTCATCGACCAGGAAAATCTTCTCGCCGCCGACGTCCAATTGTACGCCGAGTTGCGCGCCCAGTGCGTTGACGATCTTGCCCATGCGTTCCTGATTGGCCTTAAACTCGGTGTGCAACATCGCCAGTTTGGTTTCGTCGATGCGAGCGTTGAGCGGCACAACATCCACTCCAAGCTGGTTGAGGATGTCCGATAAGGTGTCGCCAGCCAGCCCATGCGAGTAATCGCAGACTAGCTTGAAGCCGTAATCGCGAATGCGCTGGGCATCGACGTGACGCATGAAATCTTCAGTGTACTCGGCGATTGGTTCATGGGCATAGGCGATCACGCCGATCTCGTCCAGGAAGGCGCGACGAAAGTCCTCGCGGAAGAAGTTGCGTTCAATGGCGCGTTCGGCGGAACTGCTCTGGTTCAAGCCCTGGCTGTCGATGATGCGAATATCGACCACGCGCTGGTCGAAGGGGCTGAGCCGGACGTGGATGCCTGCCGATGAGTCCTTGCGTTGACGGACGTAGTGGCGCAACACCGGAATGGCGACATTGCCCAGATCCCACACATTCACGCCGGTGCCGGGCAGCCCGCTGATCAGGGCGCGTTTGAGCATACGCGAGCTGCGGTGGGCGTCGCGATTGATGGCGACATAACTGCCTTTGGGCAAGGTGGCGCCCAGCGCGGCGCTTAACTTGGCGGCGAATTCCGGTGTGAGATCGATGTTGACCACGCCGGAGACGCCGAAGCGACTGAAGAGGCCGCGTCGCCCCTGATTGCCCCAGATCACACTGTCCTTGATGGTGGCGCCCGCTTCGATCTCTTTGTGAGGCCAGAGTTTGACGTTGGCGTGCAGCACGGCGCCCTCACCGATGACGCAGTTGTCGCCGACCACGACGCCCTCGTAGGCAATCACCTGCGCCTTGATGCTGCATTGCCGGGTGATGATGACCCCGCGCAGTTCGCACGACTCGCCGATATAGTTGTTGCGCCAGATCACGCTCCGTTCGATGCGATTGTAGTTGTCGATGACGGTGTAATCACGGATGACAGCCGGGCCATAGATGCGGACGTCACCCTTGATCTTGACTTCGTTGCCCAGGTAGATTGGGCCGAACAACTGCGCGCTTGGCGAGATTTCGACATTGTCACCCACCCAGATGCCGCCGCCTAAATGCGCGCCGATCGGTTCGGCCAGTTGCAGCTTGCCGTAGAGCACATCCGAATTGGCGCGCATATACTCATTCATGTTGCCAACATCGCACCAATAGCCATCGGCCACATAACCATACAAAGCGCGCTGCTCGGCCAACATGCGTGGGAACAGCTCGCTGCCAAAGTCATGAGGCACGCCATCGGGGATGAAGTCCAGCACTTCTGGTTCGAGCACATAGAGACCGGTGTTGACAGTGTCGGAGATGACTTCACCCCATGAGGGCTTTTCCAGGAATTGTGTGATACGACCGCTCTCATCGGTGACGATGACGCCATATTCAAGCGGATCAGGTACGCGCGTCAGGGTGATGCTGGCCAGGGCCTTGCGCTCCTTGTGCACACGCACAATTTCCTTCAAGTTGAAATCTGTCAACGCATCGCCGCTGATCACGATGAAGGTGTCATCAAGATATTGCGCCGCATTCTTGACGCTGCCCGCAGTGCCCAGCGGCGCCTCCTCGACGACGTAGGTGATCTTCATGCCGATGCTGCTGCCGTCATCGTAGAAATCCTCGATGGCGGAAGCCATGTAGCGCAGCGTCACCACCACGTCGGTGATGCCGTGGTGTTTGAGCAGATCGAAGATGTGACCGATGACCGCTTTGTTGACGATCGGCACCATCGGTTTAGGACGACCAATTGTTATCGGGCGCAGGCGCGACCCTTCGCCGCCTGCCATGACAACTGCTTTCACGCTTCCTCCGCACACACAGCAGATGCGCTAACCAGAAAATCGGAGTGGGGGGCGAATTGCCAGGGGCGACACGCTGCTGCCGATTTTTGTTGTTCATTGTGTCCGCCAGGGCATGCGCCACTGTTCACAATTATCACGATTTTTGATCGGGGGCAAGGACGTTGGATCAAATTGGCGGCCATGGGTAATTGCGTCGGTGGGCTGATGGCGCCGGATAGCTGCGTGCACGCAGCAGATGGTCGATCCGCTTGCGCATGGCAATCACTTCGGGCGGGCTGACAAGTCGGGCGATACGCTGTCCCAGCAGGCTTGCCTGGTCATCCAGCGCCGCACGCAGGGCGGCCAGATCCGCCAGATCATGCGCAGCAATGGGTGCGCAACTAAACTCCCAGATTACGGTGCGTAACTTGTATTCTTGATGAAAACAGATGCCGTGATCGATGGCCCACACGCGTCCATCGCGGCCAATCAGGCAGTGGCCGCTCTTGCGATCGGCGTTGTTGACGACAAAATCGAATAGCGCCAGGCGGCGAAAGGTCTCGGTGAAGCGGGCGTCTTCGGCGGCAGTAAAGTAGTGCGCCTCGCTATCGTGATCGACGAAGAATTGCACACTGCCCAGGCCGCGATTGCCTTCACGCAGCACCGTCGGCGGTACGAGATTCCAACCCAGTGCACGGCTGACTTCGTAGGCGGCTGTTTCCCGTTTGCAGAGTGTGCCCCACTCGAAGTCCCACAGGGGCGCCTCGCCGCGTTGGGGTTTGTAGACTGCGGGTAAGGTCAGGTCGTCAAGCGCAACCACTACGAGAAAGCTATGATTCGAGCTGTAAGGCAACAGCCCCTTCTCCTCGATGGCGCCGTGCTGAAGTGTCTTTAGCACCTGGTTTTCGGTGAGTTCGATAGCCATCTCGGCACACGGCCCGGTCTAAAATACAATTGGCATGGCGTGTCCATCGGTGCGTGGGCAAAAATGTCCATGCCGATCAATGGGGCGACCACACAGTGGGCAGGTCGGGCGACCGGCGGCCACGACTTCCAGCGCATATTCGCTCAGCGCACGCATCTGCGACCGCGTGGCGACGAAGCGCGCCGCCGGCACACGTTCATCCTCCGGATCGATAATGGCGCCGTTGGCGTCGGTCACCAACGCCTTGGCGATGAGCCAGATCATATCCTCATCCTCATCGTAGCCGATGATCAATTGCGCCACGCGGAAAGCCGGCTCAAAGCTGGTCTCGACCTGGGGTGCGCGCCCGGGTCGGGTCGCAGGCGCCAGGTCTGGATATTTTTCTTCCAGCTCGGCCAACAGTTGTAACACGCTGATTGCCAGGTTGTTGACTTCTTGCTTTTCCAGCGTCACACTGACAAGCTGGCGTCCCCTGCGTCCTTGCAGAAAAAAAGTGCGGTGACCTGGCTCGCCGATGGCGTCGGCGACGATGGAGTCCACTGGATTCAGATCGTACTTGAACTGCATCATAGCCTTGAACTTACCTCTGAAGGAAGCCATTGTGATTACTACGCATGTCCGACGGATTGAGCATCGGCAAGGACGGCTGCAGCATCGGTCATCCCTGTGCTTTGTCCGGGTAATGTCCCTGCATCGGGCGGCTTGATCTCAAACTTTGGCAGCCCCGCCAGATAATTCATACCCAGGATCGATGCTGCGCCGTCGTGGAAACTCAGCACACTCACCGACGCCGTCTGGATGACGATGCGTTGGAATAAATCTAGCGGCACGCCAAGATAGTGCGCCAGCGTCGTGCGGATGACATCCCCATGTGCAAAGATGGCAACGACCTGGTTAGGATGTTGGTGGCGCACCGCCTCCACGCCCGTCACTGCGCGATGTTGCACCTCGCGCAGACTTTCGCCGCCGGGAAAGCGAAAGGTGCTGGGGGTCTGCTGCACTTTGCGCCAGTCCTCCAGCTTTGCCAGCTCGCGCAAGTCGGCGCCCTGCCACGCGCCGTAATCCACTTCCAGAAAGGCGCTGTCCTCGATGAGCGGCAGTGACCGCGCCTGCGCCAGCGGCGTCGCCGTTTCGATACACCGCACCAGTGGGCTGCTGTAGATGGCAGCCAGCGGCTGGTCGGCCAGATAACTCACCAGTTGATCGGCCTGCGCCCGTCCCTTGTCGTTGAGGTGCACACCGGCTGTGCGCCCGGCCAGCCGATGGGTGGCGACATATTCGTTCTCACCATGTCGAATCAACAACACAATCGTTGCATCAGCCATAACAAATGCTTATTTGCATCGCATCCAAAAAGGTGCTAAAACATAGACGGGTGCGGCCTGACTGACGAAAGCATACCATAAACGCGATAGTTCGCGAAGTGGATAACCTTACTGTTGTCTCCCATGAACACATGCCGCATCATCCCGCCACGAATCCGTTTGTTAAGACTGACCAGCGTCCTGGGTCTGGCATTGGTCGCTATGTTGCTGCTGCACGGCTGTGGATCGGCGGATGCGGCGGCGCGTCCTGATCCCTACGCGCCTTATCGTCCCGCGCTCAAGCCAGAGTTTCAGCGGGAACTTGACGAACTGGGGCCGGCGCCACAATACACCATCGACGCCACGCTTGATCCTGAGGAGCTGAAGCTCACCGGGCGTGCGTCGGTCGTTGTGCCCAACACCAGTATCGATCCCTGGACGTATCTGGTGTTTCGCCTCTATCCGATGCTGGAACACTACGGCGGCAATATGGTGATCCAGAGTGCGCTGGTCAATGGTCGCCCCGCCACCTTTGTCTACACCAACGACAACACGGCACTGCGCATCGATCTCGACGAACCGCTACTGCCAGATCGTAGCGTGACAGTCGATCTGACCTGGCGACTTGAAATCCCGTCGTGGACCGACCAGCCGGCCATTTATGCACTCTTCGGGCGCAGCCAACAAATGATCAGCCTGCCGTTGTTCTATCCATCGTTGGCGGTCTATCTCGACGGCCCGACTCTGGGCGCCGGCCAGTGGTGGCTAACTAATGGCACCGAACGCGGCGACGCCGCCTTCAACGTCGCCTCCCTCTTTGCGGTGACGCTGACGTTGCCGTCGGGATGGACGCCGGTGACAAGCGGCACGGAGGTCAGCACGGAGGTCAGCACAGCGGAGAACGGCGGCCAGACGCAGCATGTGTTTGTGACTGGCCCCTCACGCGAGTTTCTGCTCCATGCCAGCCCTGTCTTCGGCGCCGTGACCGATGAAGCCTATGGGACGCGCGTCACCAGCTACTATCTACCTGGTTCCGAAGCAGCCGCACAGGCGGCGCTCAAATATGCAGTGCAGGCGTTGCGCATCTATAGCGACCACTTTGGCGAATATCCCTTTACCGATATGCGCGTGGCGCCGGCGCCGATCTCCTTCCGGGGTATGGAGTATCCGCAGGCGATCCTGCTGGGCGTTGAGACCTACACGCGTTTCCGCGATAAGTTGGAGATGCTCGCTGTTCACGAGATGGCGCACCAGTGGTGGTATCAGATCGTGCACAATGATCCGGTGGCCGAACCCTGGCTGGATGAAGCGCTGGCGGAGTTCTCGATGCGGCTGTATATGGAAAACACGCGCGGTGAGGATGACGCTCAACGTCTGGTGGTGCAGCGCTGGCAAACGCCGCTCAACGGCCTCAAAGCAAAGCAGCAAGATACGGCGGTCAATCAGCCGGTGCCGGCCTTCCTCAACGGTGCGCAATACGAGACGATCGTCTACGCCAAAGGCGCGCTCTTTTACGACACAGTGCGCGACACCATTGGCGTGCGGCGCTTTGACCGCTTTTTGCAAAATTACGCCCGTAAATACCGCTGGCAGATTATCAATTCTCAACAGTGGCTGGATGATCTGCGCGATCTGCCCGACCCGGCGTTAATGACGCTCTTCGAGGAGTGGATCCGGCAGCCCGCACCAACGGTGCAGTGACAGCCAACCAGGCGACGGTGCGCAATGTCGCCTGGGCTGACGCAGAGGCGCAAGAGTGCAGAGATGCGCAGAAGGGGAAAACCTACTAGATAGCGCAGATAGACTTTACTCATCTTCCCGGAAGCTCTGAGCTTCCGGGAAGATAGGGAATGTTGATACGTTATCTATAAGGAAGACAGATTCTTTGCGCCGCTGCGACGCTGCATCAATGACAGGGCATATCCAAGCAAACGGACGCTCAGTCCGCACGCGTGAAGGTGTAGATGCTGGCTCCCTCGCCCAGTTCGATGATCGGTGCGCCGGCGTTGTCCTCCCCAAACTTGTAGACAAGCCCTTGCAGCGGTGCATCCATCTGGATATAGCCTTCAAGGTCACCTTGCTTGTTGCGCTTGGGGCGTAGCTCCGTGACAAACTCGCTGGCGTCGAGCAGGAGTTTGCCGTCGGTCAGAGAGAGGTGAATGTCGCCCAACGCTGCATTCGTGAAGTGGCCGAGATATGTCTCGATCGCATTGGCGTCAACCTGGGCGTCGATCTGCGCGGCCAGTTCCTGCACCTGCTTGTCGATCTGCATCAGATAGAAGTCGATCTGCTGCCCTGCCTCTGTCGGCTGGTCGAAAATCAGTTCCAGAAAACGTCCGGCGACTGCATTGTTGAAGAGATTGGTGGCGCGTCCGTTGGTCAACACAATGATGCCCAGCTCGCGACCCGGCAAAAAGGTAAAGCCGGAGGTAAAGCCCATCGTGTTGCCGTCATGGCTGATGACTGGTTGTCCCTTGTAGTCGCTAATGACCCAGCCCAATCCGTAACTGACATCGTTGGAGATGGCGATCTGCGGTTTCCAGGTCTCTTTGAGGTTTTCCGCCGAGATGACGCGCTGGCCGTCAGGCGCCACGCCCTCTTGCAACTCGGTGATCATGTACTTCGCCATGTCCTCCAGCGTTGACCAGTGCACACCTGCTGGCGTCACCGGCGTCAGGACGGTCTCCATCGCCAGCGGTATCGGCTGATACGAACCGTCCAACATCTGCGTGTGGGGCGTGGCATAGACGCCGCGCGCCTGCACCGCATCAAAGGAGACCGTCGTGTTCACCATCCCGATCGGGTCGAGCACACGGGTTTGCAACGCCTGGGCGTAAGCGCTATCAAGATCGGGGGCGTCCGCCACTGCAGTGACGCCAGCGATATAGCCAGCGGTCGCCACCATCTGATTGCTGTACTGGAAAGCCTCGCCGAAGTCGGTGAAGAACTCGAAGTCGGCGAGCGACGCCACCGTGTCAGCCGCCGATTGTTCGTGGGCGTTGAAGATCAGCTCCAGGTCGCGACGCGGCACCCCGGTGCAGGCACAGACCAGGTTGCGCATTGTAATCTCCTTACTCAGCGTGGGGTC